>Ga0075421_100000228_pt1 | contig 53338 bp, 85 predicted proteins | sample SoiMetdeltSBSDD5_FD_75292 | JGI IMG/M metagenome (GOLD analysis project Ga0075421, IMG submission 75292) | Bulk soil microbial communities from a Populus tree surrounding site in Tennessee, USA - Soil MetaG P. deltoides SBSDD5 | ecosystem: Environmental > Terrestrial > Soil > Tree plantation... | reverse complement strand
ATGCCAGCGCATGGACAGCCTGGCGGCCAGTGGTCGTCATGGGCGAGAAGGGTCGCGGCCTTCTGCTGGCACATACCATCAGCTTGACGGTGGTGTGCGGTTTACCGCTTTGCTGGCAGGTCGTAAAGCGCCAACGTGTAATCTTCCTGCAAGTCCCGTCCGAGGGGTGCGTCTCGACAACGCGCACATGGACGCTACGCATTCAATGGAGAATGCCCCAGTGGAGGTCACAGCCCACGGGAAGACGCCAGGTTCAACCCCTGGAGCGCCCACGCAACCCAAAAACAAACGCTGCACTGGCAACTCGCCCTGGTACCGGGGCGTTTTGCTTTGTGGTAAAATCGTGGGGTAGCAAAAGAACAACACGCTTTGGCGTGACGGTGAGGGAGATGGTCAGCCCCACCCCCGCGATGAGACTTCTGTAGGCATACCAGAAGAGTACGCTGAGGGGTTAGTATCAACTCATGCTTAGACACCCGCTACGTGCCCCGGTGAAGGGGCGTTTTGCTTTCTGACCATGAACTGACCCGTCGCGACTGGTCAGCGACCATGAACCGTCGCGACGGTTCACGACTGGTCATCAATAGCGCTCATTTGTGCTATACTGAGCGAAAAGCAACAGCGAGGTGAAGCATGGCAGACAGGCGATTGGCAGACTACGAGCAGGCTTTCCGGCGTACAATTGAATTGGCCGACCGGACGCGCCGGATGACGGCGCAGCGGGACCGGCTGGTTGAGGCGGTGCAGTACGCGGATAGTGAGGCGAACGCCGCCTTGACGATGCAGGCCGAGGGCAATATCCGATTTACGGTTATGCAGGAACAGCTTCTCCGTGAGGGTGTTGCGCGCGCCGAACTGGATGCCGTGCGTCTTGCCGTTATCGGGCCGGAGGTTGATTTCGCCCCAGAGGGGCATAGGTCGGCCAAAGCCGACGAAATCAAGCCGGTGGTTGAAGAAGAAGTAATCATTGAGGAGTCGGCTGTCGAGCTGAATTCCATCCGCGAAGCGGACACGGTCGCCGCCGGCGATGGAATTCACTCCGAGGAGAAGACGGATGACGTAGAGGCCGAAGCAGAAGCGGTCGTCGAGGAGGCCGAGGCCGAGCCGGAAGCGCAACCGCAATCTCGATCACGCAGCAAATCGCGCTTTTAGAACGGGCGTGCGTATATGGTGGACGAACAGGCGGCTGACAATCTGAAGCCGATTGAGCGGTGGACGGACAAAGAACGGCTGTTCGTTGACAAGTATTTCGAGCTGAATCTGAATGGCACGAAAGCGGCCATTGCCGCCAAATACTCGAAGAAGAGCGCGCGCCAGATCGCCTCGGAGAACCTGTCAAAACCGTATATCCGGGCGGAGATTGACCGCAGGCTGAAGCTGCTGGCGATGGGATCCGACGAGGTGCTGGCGCGGTTGGCGCAGCAGGGCAGGGGGGACATGCGCGACTTCATCGGCCTGACACCTGCGCGGCTTGCCAAGCACCCGGAAGGCAACCTCATCAAGAAGATCGAGCACACGATTGAGTTTGTGGGCGAAACCCGCGTTGAAAAAATCAAGGTGGAGCTTTACGACGCCCAGGCGGCGCTCAACCTGATTGGCCGCCATCACAAGCTGTTCACTGACAAGCACGAGCACACGGGCAAGGATGGCGAGCAGTTGATTATCGCCGTGACCAAGATGGACGTGAGCGAACTGTGACCTACGTGGTGGTACAGACCCCGCCGGAGAGCCGTGTGGGACGCGCTTATTTTGGCGGCGCGCGCGAATTCTGGCGCTACCAGGGGCACGAGTGCATCCTCGAAGGCCCATACGAAACCGGAAAAACGATTGCCGCGCTCGACAAGCTGCACAACCTGCTCTGCAAATATGGCGGCGCGCGGGCGCTCATGACCCGCAAAACGTACAAATCGTTGGTGCAGAGTGCTGTCGTGACCTTCGAGCAGAAGGTGCTGCCCGTCCCCCCGGATCACCCCGACAGCGGCGTTCGTAGTTTTGGCAAGTCAAAACCTGAATTCTACGATTATCCGAACGGCAGCCGCCTGGTCGTGGCCGGACTGGATAATGCCGACAAAGTGCTCTCATCGGAATACGATTACATCTATTTCAATCAGGCCGAGGAGGGGACGCTCGACGACTGGGAGAAGCTGCTGGGACGGGCGACAGGGCGCGCCGAGAATGTCCCCTATCCGCAGGTCTTCGGCGACTGCAACCCGGACGTGCCGACGCACTGGATCAAGAATCGCAAGACGCTAAAACTCTTCCGGCAGCTCCACCTGCACAACCCCACGCTCTATGACCAGGCGACGGGTGAACTCACCGAGCGTGGCATGAAGACGATGGCGATTCTCAACTCGCTCACCGGCCTGCGCTACAAGCGGGGCGTGCTGGGGCTGTGGGTGGGCGCGGAGGGGTTGGTGTACGAGGGCTTCGACCCGGCGGTGCACGTCATCCCGCGCTTCGACATCCCGCCGCTGTGGACGCGGTACTGCGCAGTAGATTTCGGCTATACAAACCCCTTCGCCTATGGCTGGTTTGCGGTAGACCCGGATGGGCGAGTGTACCTGTACCGTGAGATTTACATGACGCGCCGCACCGTGAAGGTGCACAGCGAGCAAATCAAGCGGCTCACCGGCGACGAGCGGATTTTTCAGACCATCGCCGACCACGACGCCGAAGACCGGGCGACGCTGCACGAGAACGGGATTATTACGGTGGCCGCCAGGAAGGACATCACCACCGGCATCCAGTTGGTCGAGGAGCGGCTGAAGGTGCAGCCGGATGGGAAACCCCGCTTCTTCATTCTGGAAGACTCGCTGGTCGAGGCGGACACCGCACTCTACCGCGAATATCCGGGTGACACGCAGCCGGTGAACACCGAGCAGGAGTTTTCGAGCTACGCCTGGCCGGACGGCAGGGACGGCAAACCCAACAAGGAAGTGCCGATTGACATGTACAATCATGGTCTTGATCGCGTTCGCTACCTGTTCAAACACCTGGACGGCGGGGGCGGTACGACGGTGAGCACGGGTAAAGCGGTAGGCTTGTATAGGGGACGGCGATGATTCTTTTTGGTCGAAAGCGCGAACCGAACGGCAACAAGCCGGTGAAGCAGATGGCCGTCGAGATGATCGGGCGGGTGGCCGCGCCGTTCGTGCGCGTCTACACGTCGCTCTCTGTTGACCGCACGCGGCCCGACGAGCGCTTTTATGACCGCCTGCTGCGCAGCAAAGAGCCGGGGTACGAGCTGGGCGGGCTGTTTGCCAGGCCGACGGCGGAGACGCTGGCCGACTGGACGCTGGGGCAGGGGTTCACGGCCACCAGCGGGGACGACGCGGTGGACGAGCGGCTGGCCGAGTTTATTGAGGAACACCTGGACGACATCATCAAAGCCTACAAGGGCGCGCTGGGGCGGGGCAACGCCTATCTGGTCGTCAACCCCGACGCAACGCTCACAGGCGTGTCGCCCGACATCGTAGAAAAAGAGACCGACGACTTGGACCCGCAGCGCACCACCGGCTTTAAGATCACTTCACGGCTGGAGAAGTTCATTATCGTTGACCACTACACGCTCAAAGGGCGCGAGGTGATCATCAAGCAGACGGGGATAGTGGACGGCAAGGTCGCCACCAGCGCCGAGCCCCCGATCGAGTTCGACAACCTGACCGGGCGACTGCCGGTCATTCACTTCGCCGAGGACATGGGCGAGAACGAGATTTACGGCCACCCGGTGCACGACGGTCTGGTCAAGCTGTTTGCGCGCTACGACGACGTGCTCAACGCCGGGCTGGACGGCGTGGAGATCATGGGCCGTCCCATAGCGGTGGCCGAGGGACTCGAAGATCCGGAGCAGACCAAGCGGGCGATGGCGACGGGTGAAGAAAATGTCCGTGACAAGGACGGCGTTATGCAGACCGTGCCCGTGATTGATTTTCAGCGGCTTTCGATGCTGTTTCTTGGCAAGGGCGGCTCGTTCAAGTTCGCCAGCCCTGGCTCGTTTAGCGCGGACATGGTGGCGCTCCTGAAGAAGCTGTTTTATCTCATGCTGGAACACATCCGCATCCCCGAATGGGTGTGGGGCGGGGCAGTGCAATCGTCGAAGGCCAGCGTGGACGCGCAGATGCCCGCCTGGATCAAGGTCATCCAGGGGCGGCAGCGCACGCTCAAGAAGACGCTGGTGGAACTGTTGGAGGTGTGGCTCGCCACAGCCGCGCTCGTCGAGCCGCTCTCGACGAATGTGAAGATCGCCGTTGACTTCCCCGACCTGGCGGGCGAGGACGAGAGCCTGAGTATGCAGTGGCTCACGCTGGCGCTGGAGAACGGCCTATTGACGGACGAGTCGGCACTCTCCTTCATCAACCGCCACGTCGAGATCGTGGAGGACGTGGCGGCGGAGATTGCGAAGGCCAGGCAGGAGGCCGAGGAGAAGCAGGAGCAGTTCGCCGCGCGGGTGGATGAAGAATTGAACCGGCGCGAAGCGGACGAGGACGAGCGGGAAGCGGAGGCGGTGGCGTGATGGTGCGACTGAAACGGCTTTATGCCCGACTGCGCTGGCGCAACTTGATAGGCGTGCATTTTTATACCTGGTTTCGAGAGAACGGCGTTGAGACTCGGCGCGAATATTGGGTGTTAAGCCGCTCGAAGCAGGGCGGTGACACGTGGACGGTCAGAACCGATATGGGGTCACTCTTTTATGGCCATGGCGGGAAATTTATTCGCCAATGCCTTGTCGAGAAGGTTGTCATTGAGATGTGAGGGGCGGTGGCGTGATTTATCAACCTTTATCGAACTTTATCTCCCTGCTAGATTGGGCAGGGTTCGGCGTGCTGGTCTACGTGAGCGGGCTGGCGTTCGCGCTCATATCGCTGGCGCTGGGACTGACAGGTGATGAGATGATGCGCGTTTTTGCTCTCCATACTGTTGGTTGTGGGCATGTATGCCGTTTGGGACGAATGGAGACAGGGTTGACCTGTCCCGGTTCGCGCCCCTGGAATAAGCACCGCTACGACTGGTGGCGACGACGGGGCGTGGCGCGATTGCCGCGCTGGGGACTGGTCGCGGCGGGTGCCGGTGATGGTGGACGAAGACGAAAGAAGCGTCAAGGAAGCATTAATTACCGGCGCAAACTCACATTTTCATAGATAAACTGAGGGAGTGGGATGGCCGTTTATCCAATACCTGTTGAGCGACTTGATGCCTTGATCGAAGATGCTAAGGTGCGAGGTTATTACTATTGGAAGCGCACCGATCATGACCAGGTCGTGAATACCATCTGGCCTGACCATGAGGTACGTGCTCAGGATGGAACGGTTATAGGGCGTAGCTATTCCTATAATTGGGCATGGGTGCAGGCTTTCCGTGCATTGGGATTGATACCGCAGTAAGAATACTACTCCTGATAAGTGCGCTTATCAGGAAGTAAATTGTGGAGTTAGGTTTTAGTAGTATGGCAAGAAAGAAATCTGAAACTGAACATCAAATATGGTTCGAGTGTGAACTGTACAGAGACGAGTGGCTACGCAACCGCCACCGCTTTCGCAGTGTAGATGCGCTACTGGAAACTGTACTGCCTTTCATGAGGGCGCGAGGATTTACTCGCATTCGAGTGCTCAACCAAAATGAGGTGCCAATTGATGAGTTTGATTATCCCCCTACACCACCGACCACCGACTGAGAAGATCAAACAACCGACGGGCATGGGCGACATTCTGCCTGTGTACATTCGTGGCAAGTGGGTCTACACAAGCTACTGCCAGGATTTTCGGGATTACGTGGATGGCAGGACGCCTGGCTTCACATCCTCGCAACTGGCAAAGTTGGGGCTGCTGGAAAAGTGGGAAGGGACATTGCCGTATGGCCGATTTTGCTAACCACCGCGACCCCAACGAACTGCCGATGGAACTTGTCACCCCGCTTGTTGAAGGGAAAAAGGTGACCTTTAAAATAGGCGCTACCAAAAACATATGGCAGGTGACGATTCACACAGAAGACGGCAAATTCCAGGGTGAATGGTCGGCGAGTTGGGGGTGGTCGGCGCTGACGGCATTGTGGGCTGAATATGAGGCGACGGATGCCGCTGTCTAACAGAACCACCATGCTGCGCGCGCTCAAAGGCTTCGACACTGACATCAAGGCGGTACTGCGCACGGTGGCCGACCAGGCGCGCGGGCGGTTGACGCTGATGGCCTCCGCCGACGGCACTATTCACCGCCGCAGCCTGCCGCTGGTGCAGCGCGATGTGGGGCAGATGATCGAGCGCGTGTTCGTCTCCGCCGACGGGCGCAGCGCCTATGGGGCAGACGGGGTGACGCCGCTGTCGCCTTTTGCGCGGACGCTGAACAAGTGGGCGGTGCGGGCGACCGTGCAGATTGTCACGCAGCACAGCATATATATTGCAAACCATATTCCTGACGATGTGGCGGTATGGTTGTCGCCGGGTAGACGCTTTATCGTTGAGCAGGTCGCCAGCGAGCGGCTGCTTAGCCCGCAGGCGTTCGTCGAGTACGAGAGCACCTGGACGTGGCTCGATCAGCGCGGCTACCAACTGAGCGACCGCATCTGGAACACGGCGCTGGAGACACGGCGCAGGGTGGACGCGCTGCTGGCGGATGGGATACGGTCGGGCAGACCGGCGCTCTCTATTGCACGGGAGCTGGAGCAGTTCCTCATGCCAGGGCGGGCGGCGCTTAGAACCAGTCGCCCTTACGGGCAGGACGTGAGCTTCTATGCCATGCGGCTGGCCAGGACGGAGATCACCCGGCAGGCGGGGCAGGTATTTCTGGCGGCGAGCCGTCAGAACCCGTTCGTCGAGGCGATTAACTGGAACATCAGCGGCAGCCATCCGAAGGCCGACGAGTGCGACACGCTGGCGGCGGGGTCGCCCTATGAACTGAACAACGTGCCCGATTACCCCGCCCATCCTCACTGCCTCTGTTACCTGACGACGGTGACGCGGCCACAGCGTGAAGTGGTGGACGAACTGCGGGTGATGATGGATGAAGGGGAACAGTCCTATGTGACGCCGCTCGACATGCGTGGATTCTTAGAGCAGATGTTGGGCGTGGTGCTGGCAGCGCTGGCGCTGCGGGAGCTGGTACAATCATGACCATGATGACAATTCCTGAACGTAAAGCAATTGTTCAACTGGCCGAGCGTGCCTGCGAACGAGCAGGGGTGAAACTCCATTTCTTTGACCTGGGCGAGAACGAGTGTGCCAGTACCAGCGACTTTCCTGGGGCGGCATCACCGTATCAATCAAGCCAGGCGCGAAGATATTACTGTTCGTGGTCGAGAGCGAGCGGGGTCTTAAGCATGGTATCCAGATGGACTGGGATCAGTTCACGTTGGAGGCGCTTGAGGAACGAATATACCGTTTCGCTGTGGACCGGACGAAAGGTCCCTATCCAAATCTCTAGCGAGTGGTCACGGCGGTGAAAGTAAAGCCCTAGCATATTTGTGCTACACTAATAAACGATGATTCAACGCGCGCGGCGCGTAGACCTGAGCGTCAGGTTTGCGGGTCGCGTTTTTATCTGTATTTGAGAAAGTTTGAGGAGTACGCATGACCGAGAAAACAGCGGTCGCCTCCGAGATGCTCTACGTCCAGGTGAGCGAGCTGCGCGGCAGCTACCCCGAAATCACCTTGCCCACTGACGTTGACGTGGAAGGGCTGGGGCCAAACCCGATGTTCGTGACGCTGCCCGTGATGCCGCGGCAGGCGCGCTCCGGTAATGGCCGCAAGTACGGCGGTGCGTTTGGTTCGGCGCTGGAGCGCGAGATCAACGACAAGCGACCGGAGGGCGGCTTCGGCCATCTGCGCGATGACGAACGCGCCACCCGCTATGACCCGCCCGACATCCGCTGGCTGCGAGCGCAGCGGGACTCGAACGGGACGGTGTGGGCAAAGGGTATCGTACTGACGCAGAAGGCACGGGATCACTTCCGGCAGGCGAAGGCCACCGGCGCGCGCGTCGCCACCAGCATTTACGGCTGGGCGAGCGAGCAGGGCGGCGAGGCGGTGGACATTGACCTGGAGAAGCTGGATATTGCCGACCCCACGCGGGCGGGCATCCGCGAGGCGGTGGCGCCGCCACATATCACCAGTGAAATGGAGGATGGAGACGGCGCGGCTGATCCCACTCCAACGGATGGAACAAACAACGACGGCGTGACGACGGTGCTGGTGGAAACCCCTGCCTCAGAAACACCCGTTATCCAACAGGAGAGTATCGTGAACGAAGACTTCGACAAGATGATCGCAGAAATGCGCACCGAACGCGACAACGCGCAGACGGCGCTGGAGCAGCGCAATACATTAGTCGCCGAGCTTCAGCAGCTCGTGCCCGGCAGCGACCTACTGGCGAGCGTGAAGGTGCTGGTGTCAGAGATCGCCGACCTGCGCAAGCAGGTGCTGACCGCCGAGATCGCCGAGGTGATCGCGGGCGAGGTGAAGCTGGCCGATCTGCGGCCCATCATCAGCGAGATGTTGGGGCCGGTGGCGAGCAAGGAAGCGGCGCAGGTGCGCGTGCGCGAACTGCTGCAAAGCGAACACATCCAGCGGATCGCCAAGTCGCTGGTGCTGGAACTGGGCGGGCCGCGCGTGGTTGTCACCACGCAGGGGCTGGCCGCCAAGTTCGAGGACACGCCGGAGAAGCGGGCAGCGGCGCGCGGAAACTTCGGAATTTAATTTCGTCTGATTTCGTCGGCGGAGCCGACCTATGCCCCTCTGGGGCGAAATCAAAACCGACATAAAGAGGGAGTGGAACCATGGGAGTGACAGCGGCAAAAGTGCGACCCCTGGAAGGGGCGATCTTACGGCGGCGGCGGGCAGGCGGCGCGGGGACGATGGGGAACGTCGTCTACAATGCCGCCGACGGCGATGTGGAAGCGGCGCGCGCCAATGCGGCGGCGACCAGCGAGGCGATTGGCGTCCTGGTGGAGGTCAACGAGCCGGGTGAGACGACGGTGGCCGACGGCGACGGGTGCACGATTGTGACGTTCGGGCCGGTGGGCGGCTACGACTCGCTCACGCCCGGCGCGATCTACTACCTGAGCGACACGGTGGCAGGCGACATCACAGCCACCGCCCCATCGGGCGCGGGCAAGTGGGCCAAGTCGGTGGGCTACGCCGAAAGCGCCGGTATTTTGTTCGTTGCGCCCGGCATCACGACGGCGCGCTCTAGCGGGCTGGCCTAAACCAGTTAATTTTGCCCGCGGAGCGGGTATAGATCGGCTTCGCCGACAAAATTAAGGAGAAAAGACATGGCAGAAGTATTAGGACCCATGACCATCGTCAGCCGCGCGCTGCCGACGGGCGTGGACGGAACGAAGATGGCGCAGTGGCTGATGCGGGAAGGCATCAGCTTCCAGGAATTTGTCAACCAGCTCTCGCTGGCCGTGGGCGACTTCAACCAGGAGCTGGTGCGCGACTGGGGCTGGCTCTTTGCGCTCACCGAAGAACTGGTGCTGGAATACCCGGACGGCGGCGCGGTGACGGAACTACCGGAGATCACCGACCTGGACATCCCCGATCAGGTGCAGGGCGAGACCATCGGGCACATGATTGACCTGAAATCCTACGGCGGCGCGGTGGGTGGGTCGTGGATGTTCTGGCGCGACGCGCGGCGGGCGCAGATCAACTCCACCATTCAGACCCTCGTCAACCGGGCGCGATGGCGCTTTGAGAAGGCGCTCCTGACACGCTTCTTCACCAACACCGAAAATAGTGTGGGGTCGGTGGGACGCGACGTGCCGTTCGTGCGCGGCACCGGCGGCGATGTGGACTTCACGCCGCCCGCTTACGCCGGGCAGTCGTTCACCACCTCGCACGACCATTACATGGGCGTGGCAAGCGGGTCGGTGACGCTGGACGTGCAGCTCAACAACATGGCGGCGACGCTAGAAGAGCACGGCCACCGCGCGCCCTTCCGGGGGATTGTGGCCCGCGCCGACGTGGCGCTGTACCGGGCGCTGACCAAGTTCGTGCAGTACGTGTCGCCCATCGTGGTGGCGATTGACCGGGGCGGCGAGTCGAGCGGCAACCAACTGTTTGTGCGCGGCGAGCCGCTGGTGTCGGACGGGCTGTTCGGCCACTTCCAGTCGGACTTCGGGCTGATCGAACTGTTCGCCACCGCGCGCGTCCCAACCAACTACTCCGGGTTACACAAGTCGTATGGCGAACTCAACGCCCGCAATTCGCTCAAGGTGCGCGTGCACCCGCAGGCGGGCTTCGGCTTCTACATCGTGCCGGAAGCGTCGGGCAACGACCAGTTCCCGATCAAGCGGGCGGTGCTGCCCTTCGAGTTCGGCGTGAGCGTGGGCGAAGACCGCACCAACGGCGTGGCGGCGTTCCGCAGCGGCGGCGGTACCTGGACAAATCCCACGATTAGTTAGTGAAATTCAATATAGAGAACGGAGAGGCACCGCGGGTGCTTCTTTTTGTTCCCGCCCTCAGCACGTTTGTGCTACAATGAGCACATGATTACCCTATTTGCGCCCACCGAAATGAATATGGCGACAGGCTATGGCAAAGTCGAGGCAGGCTTGCTCCAGGGCTTCGTGGCGCTGGGTACGCGCGTGACGACGGCCTTCCCCACGCTCGCCAAAAAGGGCGAGGCGAAATACGCCACCAAAAAAATCGGTGGCACGGTGCTGGTGGCCGGCAGCCCGGAATGGGGCAACCGCATCACAGACAGCGACAGACTCGTCTCCTTCACCATGAGCGAGAGCACGCGCGTGTCCAAGGGGTGGGTGGACGCGCTCAACGAACGGTTTGAGGCCGTGTGTGTGCCCTGTCCGCCGCTGGTGGAGGTGTACCGGGACAGCGGCGTGCAGATTCCCATTCACTATGTGCCCCTGGGCGTGGACCTCAATCCGCCGCATCTCACCTCTCGCCGCCCCTACCCTGCCGAGTTCACCTTTTTAGCCTACACGCTCGGCGACATGCGCAAGGGCGCGCACCTGGCGATGCTGGCGTTCGACCGGCTGTTCCGTGACAAACCGGGCGTGAGGCTCATCATCAAGGCGCGCGACGGCTGGGACAATATGTGGATCGCCGGGCTGGACGAGCCGCATATTGAGGTGATCGGCGGCGAAACGTCGGAGGCCGACTGGCACGCGCTGCTCGCGCGGGTACAGTGCCTGGTGTTCCCGTCGTATGGCGAGGGCTTTGGGCTGCCGCCCAGGGAGGCGGTGCTGGCGGGGCTGCCGGTGATCGCCACCCGGTGGCTGGGCCTCTGGGACGTGGAGAAGTGGGGCTATGCGCTGCCGGTGGGGCGGATGCTGCCGGCGCAGTTCGGCGTACACGATGCGAATGCGGAGGGGGCCGAGTGGGCAGAAGCGGACATCGAGGCCTTAGATCGCCAGATGCTGTACGTGCACCGCCACTACGCCCATGCGCTGTTGCAGGCGCGGCGCGGGCGGGTGTATCTGATGGAGCACTTCACCTGGAAAAAAAGTGCCAGGGAGATTTTGAGGGTGATCGGCGAGGAAGGGCGATGACTCAGAATCCGCGCAACATCATCATGACCATGCTTGAGGAGATGGCCGCGCACGGGCACGAAGGGCCGTTCGTGGCGCTCATCCCCCTTATTTACAAATCGCCGCTGGACGATGTGGCGACGATGAACACCGACTATGGCGCGGTGGAGGTCATCCGGCGACGCGACATTGGCCCAAACGTCATCATTGTTCAGACGAAGGCTGATTACCTGGAGTGGCTGGAGCGGAACGAGTGAGCATTACCGTGACCATCACTATTGACGAGGCAAAGCCTGGCCTGTGGCTCGCTGTAACGTCCGATATTCCTGATGTGCAGTATGCCAATGTGCCGATTGCTGTCGCTGAAGATACGCCGTCCTGGGCGCTCGGTCACGCATGTGAGGACATTGTGGAACGGCTACAGGTGTTGCGTGAGCACGGTAAGGATTGGCAAGGCAGCGGCGCAATGACGGGCCCCCACGAGATCACTTTCAACGATATGCTCAACAGCCTGCCGGAAACTATCGAATGTCAACTGGAAAGAGCGAAGGGACTGTGGCTAGCGCGGCTTCAAATTATCATCATCCCAGAGCCAAACTGGAGCCGTGTCGAGTATGTCGGTTTCGGCCAGCAGCCGGTGGCGGCCATCCGAGCGGCGATTGAGCGGTGGGAGCAGGATAAGCGGCTGCTCGAAAGCGGTAGCAATGACTGACGAGCGGATGAAGGAGTGCAGCAAGTGCAAGCAGGAGTTCCCGGCGACGACGGCGTATTTTCATGGCAACAAAAGGGCGAACGATGGATTGAACGGAGTGTGCAAAACCTGTAACAAGGCAAAATCCTGTGAGTGGCGAAAAAATAACCCAGAAAAATCACGGGAGAATAGTCGTGTCTGGCGAATGAACAATCCAGAACGACAGCAGGAAGCGAATAAGCGCTGGCAAAATGAACACGCTGAAGAAAAGCGTGCATATATGCGAGAGTACGCACCAAAGCATCGTGAACAGCAAGCGGAGCGAGTACGTCGTTACCGTGAAAAGCATCCTGAGATTATTAAAGTCATTAACAGTAATCGCCGCTCAAAGTTATGCGCTGCCCCCGGCAAGCACACCGTCGACGACATTCAAGCACAACTGAAGCGCCAGAAAGGGCGCTGTTACTATGCCGCTTGTGGACACTGCAAGCTCGGCAAAGAATTCCATGTGGAGCATGTCGTACCACTGATTAGAGATGGCTGGAATGACGCCTCCAACATCGTGATTTCGTGCCCTGTTTGCAATGCGAAGAAGGGGAAGCGACTGCCCCACGAGTGGGTGGAAGGCGGGCGGCTGCTATGAAAATATCCCTGTACACCCGATTCTATCATCCGCTCTGGTCGAAGTGGACGCCTGTGGAACATGGGTATCTCGTTCGTGCTCGCCCCTGGATTGGGTGGCTGTACACCATCAAGCGGTATCCAGCGCGATTGCGGCTACGCTGGCGCATGTTCAGGGAGACTCTGTGGTGAACATCCACATCATCCTCATCGCCTATGCACTGCCGGACGACGTGTGGGCGCTGTTTGAGAGCCTGAACGGCGACGACGTGACGTGGCATCTGTACCTCCACAGCCGCGCGCCGGACATCTTGGCCGCCTGCCGCCGGATCGCGCTGCACCCGAACGTGTTCTACAACGCCTACGGCATCAATCGCGGCCTGGCGAAATCCTGGAACGAAGGGCTGCTGGCGGCTTACGCGCGCGGGGCCGACGTGGCGCTGATTGCCAACGACGACGTGAGCGCGACGCGCGCCGATTTGCACAAGATCGCGGCGGCGGCTTATGCACAGCGGGACGCCTATCTGGTGACGGGGAGCGGCATGGACGCGCAATTGAGGGTGCAGGGCGATATGCTGCTGGCGCTGGCCGCGATCAACCCGATTGCGCTGGAGGGTGTGGGCTGCTTCGACGAGAATTTCTTCCCCATCTATTACGAAGACGTGGACTGGTACCGTCGGGCGACGCTGGCCGGGCTGCGCCGCCACACCGTCAAGGATACGGTGCTGATTCACGCAGGCAGCAAGACGCTGCGGACGCTGACGACCGAGGGGGCGCGGGCGGCGCACGAGTGGACGTTTAAGCGCAACCGGGACTATTACACCCGCAAATGGGGCGGCGACAAGGGCGACGAGCAGTTTACCACGCCGTTTAATGCGGAATTCGGGTACCGGATCGCGCCCGACGCGCGCCACGCACCCTACCCCGGCCACAATCGAGAGGACATCCCATGACCGAAGCGAGGGTCACACTGTGAGAGCGCTCGTCACCGGCGGATTTGGCTTCATCGGCGGCCACCTGGTCGAGGCGCTCTTGAGAAGTGGGCGGCAGGTGCATGTGGTGGATAACCTGTCGAGCAATCCCGTCCCGGCCGGCCAACTGCTGGATGACCTGGGACACCCGGAGGGGTTGACCTTTGACATCCAGGACATCGCCTACGGCCAGCACAATCGGCGTCGCTACGACGAAATTTACCACCTCGCCTCGCCCGTCGGCCCGGCTGGTGTCATCCCGCACGCGGGGCAGATGGTGCGCCAGATCGTGGACGACGCCTACACGCTCATCAAGCTCGCGCAACAAAACGACGCGGTGCTCGTGGACGTGTCCACCAGCGAGGTGTACGGCGGCGGCGAGGGGGGCCTATGTAGGGAGGACATGCCGCGCAAACTCGTCGCCCAGACCACGCCCCGGCTGGAATACGCGGTGGCGAAGCTGGCGGCGGAGACGGCGATCCTCAACACGAGCGGGCTGCGCGCCGTGATCGTGCGCCCATTCAACGTAGCCGGGCCGCGCCAATCGAGTGCAGGGGGGTTCGTCGTGCCGCGCTTCATCGAGCAGGCGCTCTCCGGTGAGGCGCTGACGGTGTTTGGCGATGGGCAGCAGCAGCGGGCGTTCACGCATGTGCGCGAGATCGCCGAGGGGCTGGTGCAGGCGGCGGAGCGGGGACAAACGGGGACGGTCTACAACCTGGGCAACCCGGCGAACCGGATTCGTGTGGTCGAACTGGCTGTGATGGTGATGAAGATCGTGGGTCAGGGGCACATGCACTTTGTCGACCCGCAGACAATCTTTGGGCCGCGCTATGCCGAAGCGGCGGATAAATACCCGGACTCTTCGCGCGCTCTGCGTGACCTGGGCTGGCAGCCGGTGGCGGGGGTTGAGCAAGTGGTGCGGGATGCGCTCAGATACAGGGAGGTGGGTTATGCCAATGACCGTGCAGCAGATCGTTGATCTAAGGGCAGACATGGGCGATGTCAGCGAAGCGTTCCAGGACCCGGAATTGCACCGGCTGTGGGATCGCACGTCGGGCGCGGCGGACGAGTATACCCACCTGAAGGCGGTGAAGGCGCTGATGTTCGAGGGACTCTTAAACAACGCCGCCAAGCTGCACGATTACACCGCCGGGGCGACATCCGAAAAACTCTCCCAGATCGTCGCCAATCTGAAAGACCGGCTGAAGGCCTACGAACCGGCGCTGGAGGCGGCCATGGGGCAGAAGACGGGGTTGAGCGTGGCGGGGCTGCGCGCCTACCCGCACCCGACGCGGGTCGAGCCGGATGAGAACGGCAACGTGCCGGATCAGTGGTGGAAGAGTCGCAATCCATGATCGAGCATGAAGAAAACCAAGACACCGTAACGGACACCTGGCCGTTCTACTATCGCGGCTGGCGGTATTGGCTAGAGGGTTTCTACAGGTGGCTCGGCAAGCGGTTGCCGCCTTACTTGGCGCAGTGTGCCAGCCATCAGTTACTTGAGTACGCTGAACAACAGAATATGGACGTGAAGTACATCGCAGCATTTTGTGAAATGCAAAGCCTATTCATGGATAAAGCGAAGATAGGCGGGAAATAATGCCGGACTTCACCCGCTGGATGAACTGGGACGAGGAGAGCAACCTCGAAGATTGGCTCGATGACGCCAACCGCGCCGGGGGCGTGGCCTTCATGATCGGCCACCGGGGCGTGAGCGTCGTCCTGGTGCGGGACGGCGCGCCGCTCGCGGCCCAGACGGTGCTGCTCGTGCCCGCCAGCGGGTCGCGCTCGTCCACGCCGGAGGCAGCGGGCGGCGCGGGGATTGCCGGCACGGACAATGTGTATCTGATCGGCACGTCCGGGCACGGCGACATGGCCGACTTGGACGTGCAGCGGGGAGACCGGTTTGCGCTCGCAGGCGTGGTCTACGAAATCACCTATGTAGACCGGACGATGATCGGCAAGGTCGAGGCCAGGGGAGAGAGCGCCGAGTGAGCGGACGAATTGACTGGGGCGGCAGCGACCGCATCGTCATCCAGGGAATGCGCAATTACGAGGCGAAGGTCTACGAGGCGATCCAGGCGGTGGCCGACCACTTCGCCGCGCAGTTTGAGACCTACGCCAAAGACAACGCCACCTGGACGGACCAGACGGGGAACGCGCGCCAGACCTTGCGCGGTTTCAAAGAGGAGCTGGCAAAAGATGTGGTGGCGATCTATCTGGCGCACGGGATGGACTACGGCAAGTTTTTGGAACTCGCCAACCAGGGGCGTTACGCCATCATCCTGCCCACGCTGCAAAACCATTACGCGGCCATCAACCAAATGCTCAGGGAGATTTTTTCCTAGTGGCGACCTTAAGAACGATCGTTCGCACCACCCTGGCCGCTGACGCCACGCTGATGGCGCTCCTCACGGGCGGCCTCAAGGATTGGGACACCGCCGGGCGCACCGGGCTGACCTTAAAGAATGCGGTGAAAGAGGCCGATGGGATCCGCATCAAGCCAGTGGCCGTGCTGACGTGGAGCACCGAGTCCAAGTCCATGTCCAGCTACGGCCCCACGCGCGGGCGGCAGCGCTTCTTCCAACTGTGGGCGTATGCCGACTCAAGCTATGCTACCATTGAGCAGATGTTGCGGCGCGCCGAGGTGGTGTTGGACCGGAAGCAGGTGACGGCGGACGACGCCCGGCTGTGCTTCATCCACTACGTGGACGACGGCCCGGACGGGGTGGCCGACGAGCTGGGCGGCGCGCTGATGCGAACCAGCCGCTATTTCGTGGAAGTGACCCGGCGCTACTGAGCGATGCTATAGCACTTATGTGCTAGAATAACCATAGACACGCGCGCGGCGCGTATCCCTTCGCGGAAGGGGGATACGACGCCGTTTTTTTTGTTTCATCCACCATAAGTAAGGAGGCATTTAAGTGCCGGGTACACGCGAATTCGCAGAGATCGCCTATACGCTGACGGACTGCATCGTCGCCGCGTATAGCAAAACCTTGAACAGCTACTCGACGCCGATAGCGCTGGCCGACGGCCAGATGATCGAGATCGAGCCCGAGGCCGACAACGACAAGCTGCCGTCTTATGGCGTCACCGGCGCACTGCTGTCGGTGCTCAGGGGTGCGAAGGTGAAGCTGGGGGCGGGCGGCGTAGACTTTGACGCCTTTGCCGCCATGACGGGCATGTCCAACTACACCAGTGGCCTCACGCCCAACCAGAAACGCACCACGCGCGTGCGCGCCGGTGGGTCCGGGCTGCCCTACTTCGGCGTGATCGGGGTAGCGCCCACCGACGACGGCGGGCTGGAGGCCGTCGGGTTGCAGTGCGTCAAGCTCGACGCCTTCCCCAAGTTCACACTGGACGGCAAGGCCAACAAGTTCAACATGTCCGAGACCGATGGCTATGCCATTCCCATCGCGGTGGCGAGCGTCCTGGAACTGATCCAGATCGAGAGCTACGAGCAAGCGTCCATGTGGACGGCGCCGGCGACCGGGGCAAACTTCCTGGCCTTCTTCACCGCCAATTAATTTGCACCCGCCCGCCCCTCCGGGGTGTGGACGCAGCAAAGCTGCACGGGCGGGCAAAATAAGGAGACACCGTGAATCGCGCGCAACAGTTTCACGAGCAAATCGAAGCACACAAGCTCCCCGGCAGGGGTATGACGGTGCTGCTGCGGCGGCCTGACATCTCCGCGCTCATCATGGCGAACGCGGAGGGCGACGTGCCGGCAGCGCTCACCCAGCAGCTTCTCGACAGCTTGAAGCCGGGCAGCAGGCGGAAGAACGGCAAAGCGACAACGGGCTGGGACATCGGCGCCGAAGACCTGCCGCAGGTCAACCGCTTCATGAACCTCATCATCCGCGCCACGCTGATCTCGCCGCGCATCAGCGACACGCCCAACTACGACGAGGACGAGATCGAGATCGGCGATCTGGTCGCACAGGAGCGCGAATACATCTTTAGTTACGGTTTCCAGCAGGCGCGGGAGGTGGCCGCCGCCGCCCAGTTTCCTGCGGGACAAGTGGCGGGCGTGGACGCTGTGGCGGATGGCACAGGAATTCCACACGAGGCCGAGCCAGTTGCTGGCGATGGATGACCCCTGGGTCGCTTACATGGTGGATCATGCCGTGTTCAGCTTCGGGCGCACGGTGCAGAACAAGTACGACGAGCGTGACGATAAGGGCAAGCGCCGCCACAGCCTGGAGTGGTGCCTGGGCGAGCGGCCAACCATCCGGACGGCAGACCTGGCAGGCGTGCGGGGTATACGAGTGAGGAGCAAGTAAGTGGTTTTTGGCGGCGGGGGCGGGTTTGATCTGGGCACCGCGCACGGGCGCGTCATCATTGACGCTTCCGGCGTGGGGTCGGCCATGTCGCAGGCGCAGGGGATTTTCTCCGGCGGCCTGGCGGGCATCGGCGACGGGATCGCGCGCGTCGGCCAGCAGATGGCCGGGCTGGGATCGCAGCTCACCGTCCTCACTGCACCCATCATGGCCTTCGGCGTGGCCGGGATAACCGTCGCCGCCGACTTCGAGAGCGCCATGGCGGAGATTTCCGCGCGCACGGGCACGACTGGCGCCGACCTTGAGCGCATTAAGGATTTGGCGCTGGAGATGGGTGCTCAAACGTCATTCTCTGCCCAGCAGGCCGCCGAAGCCTTCCTGCAACTGCTCGCATCGGGGCAGACGGCGGAGGAGGCGATCGCCACGCTGCCGGCGGTGCTTGACGCCGCCGCCGCTTCCGGCGAAGACCTGGGCAGAACGGCGGACGTGGTGACGGACATTATGGCCGCCTTCCACCTCGGGGTGGAGGACGCGGGCATGGTGGTGGACGCCCTCGCCCGTGCTGCCGGGGCGTCGAGCGCCGATATGGCCGGGCTGGGGCAGGGCTTCGCCAACATCGGGCCCATCGCTGCCGAATTTGGCCTCAGCGTGGACGAGACCGCCTCCATCCTCGCCATCTTCAGCGAGAACGGCATCAAAGGCGCCGAGGCGGGCACGCAGTTGCGCTCGATGCTGCGCAACATGACGAGCGACACCGATAAGGTGCAGGGCACGTGGCGGCGGCTGGGCATCTCGATGTTCGACGTGCAGGGGCGCGCGCGCCCCTTGCAAGATGTGATGCGCGAGTTGTCGGTTGCGATGGCGGGCATGAGCGACCAGGAGCGCACCCGCACCCTGGCGGATCTCGGCGGGGCGTTCGGGCAGATGGGCCTCTCTGCGTTGACGGCAGGCATCTCGATGGAGGAGATGCAGACGCGGATGGATGAGTCGGCCAGCGCCTCCGACGTGGCTGCCGCCCGCATGGACACCTTCAGCGGGCGAATGGAAAGCCTCAAGGGGTCGGTAGAGACGCTGATGATCGAGGCGCTCACCCCCCTCATGGAGAACGTGCTCCAGCCGCTGGTGGAACAGGTGATCGAGGTGGTGAACGGCGTCACCGACTGGGTGAACGCCAACCCGGAACTGGCGGGGCAGATTGCGCTCGTCGCCGGAGCGCTCGCCATCGCCGGGCCAGTGCTGATCGTGGTGGGCACGGCGTTGGGGGCGATTGGCACGGTGATCGGCTTCATCCTCTCGCCTATTGGCCTGCTGATCGCCGGGGTGGCGGCGCTGGGGGTGGCCTGGATGACCAACTTCGGCGGCATCCGCGACGTGGTGCAGCCCATCATCGAGCGCCTGCTGGGCATTCTGGGCAGCGCCTGGGCCACCATTCAGCCCGGCCTGGCGGCCATTTACGACTGGTTCATCACCAGCGCCCTGCCGCGCGTGCGCGCCTTCGTCGAAGAGGTGGTGATGCCCGCCATTGACCGCTTTATCGGCATCCTGGGCGAAATCTGGACGCGCGTGCAGCCGGGGTTGCAAAACCTGTTCGACTGGGTGGTGACCGACGGGCTGCCGCTCATCACCAACGTCTGGGACACGGTGCTGCGCCCGGTGATCGAAACCGTGATTGACATCCTGATGACCATCTGGGAAGTGGTGGGGCCAGCGCTCGGCGACCTGTTCACCTGGTTCACCGAAACCGGTCTGCCGCTCGTCACGCACTTTATCGAGGACGTGGTGGTGCCGATCATCCAGACGCTGGTGGATATCCTGGTGGGCATCTGGAATGCGGTCAGGCCGCACGTGACCGCGCTCCTCAACTGGTTCCGCGACAGCTTCCAGTGGATCGGGCGCAACTTCATCCAGCCAGTGATTGATTTTGTCAACCGGTTGATCTCGCTGGTGGGCGATGCCATCCAGAGCGTGCGCGAGCTGCTGGGTCTGAACCAGCAGGCAGCGGCAGGCGTCCCGGCAGGCAGCGGCGAGTTTCTGGCGAACGCGGGCATCCCTACCTTTGCGAGCGGGATTGACTTCGTGCCGAGCCGGATGCTGGCGGTGCTCGATCCGGGCGAGCGGGTGCTGACGGCGGCGGAGAACCAGCGTGGCGCAGGCGGCAAGGGCGGCGGCATCAATATCGAGAATTTGACCATCCACGCCAACAGCGAGGCGGAGGGGCGGGCGGCGGCACGCGGCTTCGAAGCGGAGTTTATGGAACGCTACTACGCACGGGGGAACGGCTGATGCCCCTCAAGCGCTTTGTGGCGGCTGGCAATACCTACGACTTCACAGCCAGCGACGTGATCCTGGAGACGTACAGCGACAACTTCGCCGAACTGGTGACGCGCACCACGCGGCTGCCGTTCGCGCACGGCGGCTTCGACCAACTGGGCAGCGCTCGCTCGCTCTCCGAGATCGGCACGGTTCGCCAGCAAATGCACCTGGTGTCCGAGACACGCGAGGGAATGCACCCCAAGCGCGACCTCCTCAAGAAGATGGCCGACTGGGGCGTGGGGGTCTTGTACATGCAGCCCACCGACACGGGCCTCGCCGAGCGCTGGACGAGGGCGCGCCTCAACAACATCACCATGAGCGACATGGTGCACATGCACTCGGATTTACACCAGAGCGCCACCATTACCTGGCAGGCTGCCGACCCCTTCTGGTACACGAAGGGGAACGGCATCGTGTGGGGGCAGGGGGCGGCGGTGAAGTGGGGCGACGGCACCTCTAAGTGGGGCGGCGGGACGGGCACGACGGTGACGGGCAGCGCCACGATTGCGCTCACCAACAACGGCAACGCCTTCACGCTGCCGACGGTCTCCATCCGCCCCTCTGCCGGCAAGAGCGCCACCGACCCCATTGTGCGGCGCATGGTGAACGGGACGGTGGTGGACGAGGTGCATTACAACGGGACGCTGGCTGCGCTTGATTACCTGTTCATTGACGCGAAGCGGTTGGGCGTGTGGCTGAACGGGGCCAGAGCCTATGGCACGAACTTCCAGGCGCGCAACGCGAGCTGGCTGCGGCTGCTGCCAGGGTCGAACTCGCTCAAGGTGCTGTTCGCCAACACAACGGATGAGGCAGTGGTGCGCGTGCAGTACCCGGAGCGGTACGTATGACGATTACCCTGGCGGTGGATACCACCGCACTCGTCGACACCCAAAACATTGACGCCAACGACGTGCTGGTGGCGATTGCCGACCTGAAAGCGCACCTGGAGAACACGATCAACGGCGTGCAGGCGATTGAGCGGCTGCTGTTTGTCGCGCCGACCATCCTCACACTCGCCACCGACACGATCACGCCCACGCAGCTCGTGCACACGGTGGCGGCGGAGACGGGAACGGCAGACGACCTCGCCACCATTACGGCGCAGAACCACCGGCTCGTGATCCTCAAGGCGGACGCGGGCGACACCATCACGATCAAGCACGGCACGGGCAACATCACCACCTGGTCGGCGCAGAACCTGACGCTGACGGGCAACAAGATCGCGATTGCCTTCTGCCTGGGGTCGCAGTGGTGCGTGCTGGGCGACGGCGGCGGGGCGGTGTCGCAGCCGGATATTTTGCAGATTCAGGTGTTTAGCTAGAAAGCGACCGTATGGCAACCTTTAGCAAAATCGAACTCTCCGGCTCCACCGATGGGCGCATGATTAAGGTGGTGCAAACGGCGTCGGCGGGCACGCTCATCCACACGGCGCAGGCGGCCACAGGTGCGGACAACTACGACGAAATCTGGCTGTATGCCGTCAACTCCGATACGGTCAACCGCAAGCTGACCATTGAGTTCGGCGGCACGACGTCACCCGACGACCTGATTGAAATCACCATTCCCGCCGAGTCGGGGCTGGTGCTGGTCGTGCCAGGGTTGATTTTGCAGAACAGCCTGGTCGTGCGCGCGTTCGCGGCGACGGGCAATGTGGTCATGATCGGCGGCTATGTGAACCGGATGTCGGCCACGTGAGAAGTCTACTGTCGTCCCTGATTGATTACTGGCCGCTGCACGAGGCAAGCGGCAACCGTGAGAGTGCGCTGGCGCAGCACGCGCTCACCGATACCAATACGGTGACGCAGGCGCAGGGCCGAGCGGTGTATGCCGGACAGTTCACGGCGACCAGCAGCGAGCGACTGGTGGCAACCTCGGACAGCGCGCTGCAAACGGGCGATATTGAATGGACGTTGGCGTGCTGGGTCTATCACGACACCTTGCCGGGCACGGCGATGTACCTGGTCGGGAAGGACAACGGCTCGACACAGCGCGAATATGCACTGCGATGGGGCGGCACTCGTTTCCAGGCCATCGGCTTCCGAAGCGGCCCGACGATTGTGACGGTGAGTGCAGATACCCTGGGCGCGCCCGCGACGGCGACCTGGTACTTCGTCACGGGTTGGCACGACTCGGTGGCCGATACGATCAATATTGAGGTCAACATGACGGGCGTGGACAGCGCGGCCACCGCCGGAGCATTCATTACCTCCACCGCCGATTTGAACCTGGGTGCAAGTGCCAACGGGGCCAGTTTCTTGGATGGGCGGTTATGCGAGGTGGCTTTCTGGAAACGCATCCTGACCACGCAGGAGCGCGCCTGGCTCTATAACAGCGGGATGGGGCGCACCTACCCCTTCGATGGTCGCCCATCGCCTGTCGCGCTGGGACGGGGTCACGGGCGGGTGGGCAAACGACGCAGCCGCGTGCCTGGCATGGTGGCGTAGGAGCGTAAATGGTCACACTGGCAGTAGACACCTCCGCAATCGTCGACACGCAAAACATTGACGCCAACGACGTGCTGGGGCCAATCGCCGACCTCAAACTGCACCTGGAGCACACGCTCAACGGCATTCAGGCGTTTGATCGCCTCTCGTTTGGCGTGGCCGAGGCGCTCACGATTGCCAGCGGTGTGATCTCCCCGACCAAGACGCACGTGGTGGTGGACACCGAAGCGGCGGCGGCCTCGGACGACCTGGATACGATTAACAACGGCGCAGTCGGGCGTATCATGCGCATCCGCAACACCGCCAACGCGCGGGTGGTGGTGCTGCGGCACAACGGCGGCGGCACGGGCAACATCCGCACCCGCGACGGCAACAGCATCTCGCTGAACAACACGAATATGTATGCCGAGCTCCAGCATGACGGGACGAACTGGATCGCCGTGCTGGTCAACAACCAGAACCTGGGGGCGGACACCACGCTCACGATTGCCGGCGGTGCGGTCACACGCTCGCTGCCGCGCCACCTCATTGACACCGAAGCGGCGGCGGCCTCCGACGACCTGGACACCATCAGCGGCGGCGTGGAGGGCGACTACCTGGAACTGTGCTCGGTGAACACGGCACGGGTGGTGCGCCTGACGGCAGCCGGCAACATCCGGCTGGTCGGCTCGTCCACCCGCAAGCTGGAGACGACCGCACCGATCACGCTGCGCTACGACGGCACGAACTGGGCCGAGGAGCAGCAGGCTGTCATCCTGCGCACGCCGCTGTCGAGCACGCTCTTTGGCTCGACTTTGCTGCGTGTCCCCGACCGCGCGATAGCAGACGACGGCGTGAGCAACGGCTACCGCCTCTCTGTTCTGCCCGCCTTCGAAGCGTCCAACATCATCCTGGTGCAGGCGGCGGCGGCCACGCTCCAGCCCACCGGCTGCGCCACGCCCACCATTGCCAATACGCCCGCCAACGCGAACGACGCCGACAGCGTATTCATCACGCTGCCCTCGACAGCAGCCGCCGGCAACCTGGCCGGGTTCATCTCGACGACCTTCAACCTGACGCGCCGCCAGCACAACCCGGAGGTGGTATGGCTGGTGAAGACGCCGGCCACACCCGACCCGATCACCAGCGTTCGCTACTGGCCGCTCTTAACCAGCGCGGCCATTACCGACGTGGACACGATAGCCGGGGCGACTGAGGTGGCGGGTTTCCGCTTCTCGACGGTGGCGGGCGACGCCGGCTGGCGTCCGGTGGTGAAAGACAGCACGACCCAGAACACGGGAGCGGCCATTGGGACGGTGGCGGCCAACACCCTGTACCTGCTGAAGCTGCGGCTGGACACGGCGGCGGGGATCGCCTACTTCACGGTGAAGACGAGCTTTGCCGCCGCCTGGCCGACGGAAACGCAGCTTTCCACCAATTTACCCGCTGCCGCCACCGACCTGGGCGCCTGCGTGCGCGTCATCCCGCAGGCCGCCTCCATCCGCGTGTTGAACTTTGGCCGCATGAGCATCGTGAGCCAATGAGAATCCTGGTGGACGTATACGACGCGACGGGCGTCTTCCGGCTGGGCGAGGGGCCGCTGACGACATGCCAGGAGGCGAAGGCCGCGCGCAAGCTCGACGGCGCGGGCACAATCGCGCTCACCTTCCCGGCCACAGATAGACGCGCGCGCGAACTGCTGCAAAATGAGCGGCGGGTGCGCATCCCGGTCGAGGAGGAGACGCCGCAGGGCGAGGAACTGCGCGAACTGGGGCGAGGCGTGATCCGCGAGAAGGGCGTGGACGTGGCCGAAGGCGGGGCGAGCCTCACGTGGAGTGGGCCGGACTCGCTGGACGCCCTCACGCGGCGTAGCGTGCGCCTCAACCGCCAGTATGCCAACCAGACGCTGGCCTTCATCGCCAGCGACCTGATCGCGCTCGTGCCGGGCTGGAGCGTGGTGGTGGAAGCGCAGTACGCCAGCCTGTTGCAGAGCGCGCGCTTCGCGGGAGCGTCGGTCTTAAAATGCTTACTCCGCCTGGCCGCCGAACGCGGGCTGCACCTGCGCGAACACCCGACGCAACCCAACACAGTCGAGCTCGGCGAGTTCGGCGCGGTGTCGTCCCTCGTCATCACCAACATCGAAAACCTCACACGGGAAGCCCACGCGCAGAGAGACCTGATCTTCATTGACCACATCAAGGAAGGTGAGAGCACGCGCGAGGTGATCAACCGCGTTTTTCCGCTGGGGGCGGGGGAGGGACAGGCGGCCTTGACGCTGCGCGACAGCACGCGCGACGGCACCTACGAAATCCACTCGCTCCTCGACGCCGACGGCTCGACCGTCTACTACCTGGAAGACCAGGAGAGCATGGATCGCTACGGGGTCATCGAGAAGCCGGTGACGTTCAAACAGATCGGCCCCATCTCCAACTCCGGCAGCGCCAAAGTGTTGGCGGCCAACGCGCTCTACGACGCGGCAGTCGCCTTCCTCCGGCGCGCCAGCCAATCACAGAAGACCTATAAGGTAAGCGGGGTGAAGTGCCAGCAGCGACTCAACGCCGGCGATAAGGTGCGCATCGTGTATAAGGGCGAGGTGTTCGCCGATGGGGTGGCGGTGGACGTGCTGGACGTGGACGACCTGTTCTGGGTGCTGGAGGTGACGGAGCGGGTCGCGGACGGCGGCCAGTCGTTCGACCTGGCCGTGTCGCTGGTAGACCGGGTAGCCAAAGACGCAGTGGGCGCGATCATCGAGGGGCTGGAGGCGATTGAGGTGCGCAACCTGACGATTGCCACCTTCCCGATGTTCTACACCGACACCTGGACGGATACGGTCGAGTGCCATATCGGCAATACCGGGCGCGACGCGAATTTTGTCTTCCGCCCCCAGACGCTGCTGACCGACATTACGAAGGTGCTGCTGGTGTTTCGCACCTTCCCACTCTCCACGCCGGTCGGCGTCAGCGCATTGTTCGGGTCGGTGGGCACTTCGACCGATTATTACTATAACATCAGCGACAGCGACCAGTATCCGAGAGGGCTGCGGCTCTTCATCAACGACGTGGAGGTCAGCGAGCAATTCGGTGGCCCGTGGAACCCCACACTCATCGAACCATTTGGAACGCCCTCAGTGAACGCGCAGATTGACCAGAGCTTGGACATCACCGAGATCGTGCGGGCCGGTGGACTGGGGCAGGAATACCTCTTTCGCTTCCGCGCCACCTTCGACCCGTTCGGGCCGGGCAATCGCGTGCCCGGTTATGGGGCAGGCGGCGGCGTGGGTTCCAGCGGCTTTGTTCAGTGCGGCGTGCGGGTGCTGGGCGCGGCGCAGGCTATTTTGCCGGAGGTATAGAGACATGGAGCAGTATGTCGGGCGGCCAGAGACGTGGCCGGAGGGACTCAAGCAGACGATGATCGCCGCAGCGCGCGCGTGGGGTGCGGACGGGATTGGCGAGGTCTATGCGGACATCATCGCCGCCTGGGTATGGCAAGGGGCGGACGGGATTGTTCTGCCAGACGACATGCGCTCGCTCGTCGAGAGTAAGCCCTGGGTGGCAGCGCGAGAGGCCGAGGAAGCGGCGGCAAAAGCCGACCAGGCGGCAACACTGGTAGCCATCGGTGCGGCCAGGGATGGGGTTCTGGCGCTTTCAGACTCCCCGACGAATGAAGAACTCAAAGTGGCGCTTGCGAACTTGCAAGCACAGATCGATTGGATTGTGAGCACGCTCGGCTTAGGAGGCGAGGTGATATGAGAACGATAGCGATCTTCCTGATTGTGCTGCTTGGAATCATCGGGCAGCCCGTGTGGACAAGGGGGTCGACTGCGCCGACTGTAGGCAGCTTCTTCGCTGCCCCCGTCCAAGCGGACCCGCTCGACAACGACTGGTACACCGTCCGCTATGAGCAAGGTGGAGACGGGCTGTGGCGCATGGTTCTCTCCGCCAACCACCCGTTCGAGATTGCCCGGCTGGGTGCGCCCTTTGAACTGGAACAGGGCTTCAACTGCGAGTACGAGGCGGTCAACCATTTTTACGCGCTACTGGGACGGCTAAACCATTTCACTATTGACCCTTTCCCGCCGCCGCCGCGCGGGTGCTGAGTCGCGTCGCTCATTTGTGCTACACTGAGGGCGGAGGTTATGCGTGAACGAACCCACAACCGTGCCAGTGACCGCAGTCGAAGCCCGCGACATCGCACGCGAGGTGGCGCAGGCGGAAGTGCGCAAAGCGATGGCCGACGCGCCAACGCTGGAAACGCTGCGCCCCCTGCTCTCCCAGATGGTGCAGGAACGGTGGGTGTCGCAGAGCTACCCGCTCATGAACACGATTGACCTGACCACCCGGACGATTGAAACCCATCTGGCACAGATCTTTACCAAAATTTCCGACATCAACGGCGCGCTGGGCAGCATTAAGTCGCGCATGGAGGCCCACGAGGAGCGGCTGGACGGCATGGAAGCCGTGGTGAATCACCCCGAGAATGGGCTGGCGGCGCTGGCACAGCGGCACGCCCTGCTGTCGTCGGAGATCACCACGCTGCGCAACACCATACACGGCAACCCGGAGGAGCGCAGCGGCAACCCGTCGCTGTTCGAGCGGCTGGACGCCCAGGATCTGGATCGGGACAGCAAGCACACGGAATTGATGAACGCGCAAAGCAGTCTGGTGAAGCGGGTTGAGCCGCTCGAACGCTACATGGAACGGCGTCAGTTGTGGGAGACGCGCATGGTCGAGGCGTTCCGCAAGGTCGTCACCGGCGGTTGGGCCGTGCTGCACGACTGGCGCTTCTGGCTGGGGTTGTTGGGCACAGGCGCGGCGATTGCGGCGGCGCTCCTGGCCGGGCAGCATCCGCAGAACGTGCCCAATATATTTGATCTGTTGAGGTAACGCCGTGATTATTATTCCATTTGATGCCAATTACGCCCCACTGTCATGGAAGGGTTTGAAACCCGCCTCAACCCATAAGCGGACGCGCGCGGCAACTGTCACCTGCCCTGATGGGCATACGTTCACGTTGCTCGATCACACCATTGCCGACGACGGCACGGTGTCTCCTTCGGTTGTGTGTCCTTACATGGGCTGTATTTTCCATGAGTTTGCGAAGCTGGAGGGCTGGAAACCAGATGCCCCATAAACACGGCTACTTCGTCGGGGCGGTGGGCAGCGAAGCGGCACATTTCGCCCACCTGGACATCGCGAAGCCGCCGATACTCACCTATCTGGACAATCCGCTGATGGCGGTGAAGGCCAAGAAGCGCTATCCCAACTGCGCGGTCATCTGGCGGCAGAACCGCCAATACCGGGCTTACGGTGGCACGACCTCGGACAGCGACGCCGATCTGCACAACGTTTATCGCAATGAGTCGGGAAAGACGAACGGGTCAGACCGATTCCTGGACGAGCGCGAGCGCATCATGGACGCGCACGGCTGGGAACGAAACGTCTTCATCAAGCTGCACAATGAGACCGGTTGGTCAAAAGCCGCGCTGGACTGGCAGAACAAGACCACCGAACGGGCGCTGGCGCGGGGCATCCCCGTTGCGCCCGGCGGATGGTCAGTGGGCACACCGGAGTTTCACCAGATCGCGGAAGCCCTGCCCACGCTGGAACTTGCCAGCGTGCACCCCGACGAAGTGCTGTACATCCTCAACGAATACTTCGCCGCCGTCTGGATGAGTGGGTTTACGCATGACGGCATCACGCAGCCAGGCGACAGCCTGTACTTCACCCGCTTTATCCCGCGCGACCAGTGGCCGAAAACGATGGATAAGGTGACGGCCTTCCATTGTGGGCGTGTCCACCAGTGGATTCGTTATTGCCACTCGAAGGGGCTGCGGGTGCTGTTCGGTATCGGCGAGCACGGCCCGGATGCCGTCGGGGGCGACGATGAAGGCGGCAAGAAGATTGACGCCTGGCGCAAAGGGCTTATTCGCACCGGCAGTAAAGAACCCCGCTTCTATCAGGGGCTGGAAATGCAGTACCGCGCGTGGTGGCCGGAATGGAGCGTTGGTGAGGCGCTGGCACACCAACTCATCGAAGGCAGCAGCCAGGTCACGTATAACCACCCTGACATCGTGGGCTACTGCTACTTCAACGAAGGTGCGAGCAGCAGGGACTGGTACGATGCGAACACCGAGAGTGACCGGGATTTCAAGCGTGTGATTGAAGCCGCCGCCTCTCCACAGGAGCAGACTACCATGCCGATGCCCAAACCGGCCAATGCCGCCGACAAGACACTGGTGACTCTGCTCGGCGCGCCGGAGGGGAGTATCAACGTCCGCAACGGTGCGGGCGAGTTGTATCGCAAGCTGGGGGAGGCGCGTAACGGCGAGGAATTGTACGTCTGGTTCACCCCACCGGTCTCCGACCGGCAGGGCCGCCGGTGGTACTACGCCGCGCTCCTGACCGGCCCCGTGCAGGGCTGGGTGTGCGAAGTGAAGGCGGGCATCTTCGTGCCGGTGGTGGTGCCAATTCCACCAGCAGCAGTATTTGACCTGGCGCGCACGATAGACCAACTACGCAGCGCCCTGCCGGGGATCGAGCGCCGCATTGGGGAATATGGCGCCGACATTGCCGACCTGACCGCGCGGCGGGTCGAGACGGCCAACCGGCTGGCGTCGGTAACGGCGGAACTGGCCGAGGTGGACGCGCGCATCAGCGACAAGAGCCACGCGCGCGCCGAACTGTTCAATTCAAAGACCCTGGTCGAAGTGACGCTCACCGACCTGGAGAAAGCCTTAGAGGAGGTACCTGTCGAATGACTCAGTTTCAACGGATCATCCTGATCCCCATCGTCGTTCTGCTGCTCAACGGCTATGTCCTGGCCGCGCAGGACGACGCCACGCCGACGCGAGAGTTGGTGACCAACACGCCCGTGCCGACGGTGGACGAAGCGCCGGTCGTCGAGCTGAATTCCATCCGCGAAGCGGACACGGTCGCCTCCGGCGATGGAATTCACGTGACAGACGAACCGGATGTGCATGACGAAGAACCGCCCGCGACTCCTGATGAAGCGGGTGACTATTTGCTGAACGCGCTCGACACCATCACCCGCGTGGCCTATGCGGCGTCGCTGGTGCTGATCATCACGCAAATTCTCAAGGTCGCCATGACGAGGCTGCTGCCACAAAAATACTGGATTTCCCCGGCGGCGCTGGCGCTGGCCGTGCAGGTCGTGTTCTGGGTCGGCCACGTCGTCACCAACCAACTGGGCTACGGGCAGCAGTACCGCGACGTGCTGCAAGTCGTGGAAAGCGTGCTGAAAGCCTTCCAGCCTTTGCTGCCGGTGACGATTGTGACGGGACTGGGCGCGCACGCAGTCTACAACCTGGCGCACCAGTCGAAGCAGCCGGGTTTCCAGATGCAGGTGAAGGCGGCCTGACGTGAACCCCTACGACGACACCCCCACCGAGGAACTGGAAGCGGAAGAGGCGCGCATCAGCGCCGAGGTGCTCTCGCTGGACGTGGAGAAACGCGCCATCCTGGAAGATATGCGCGTCCTTCAGCTAAAGGCCGACCCCATCCGCGCGGAACTCCAACGTCGCCGCCGCGAGAAGGCCGACAACGACCCGCTCACGCAGAACGTGGGCTTCTAGGGAAAGGCAAACCATCATCGCAAATGGATTCTACGAGCCAGGCAGGGAAAATATTCTGGGGGGCGACATTGACTGGGATGCCGCCAACATCAAGCTGTGTCTGCTGGACGCTGCCGACTATACGCGCGACCTGAACGCACACAATGCGTTCGACGACATCCCGGCAGCCGCGCGCGTCGCTACGTCCGGCAATCTCGCGTCCAAAACGAAGACGAATGGCGTGGGTGACGCCGCCGACGTAACCCTCACCGCCGTTTCCGGCGACCCTTCGGAGCAGGTGGAGTTCCACAAGGACAGTGGCACAGAATCCACCAGCTTTCTCATCTGCAACTTCGACACTTCGACCGGGCTGCCCGTCTCGCCGAACGGCGGCGACATCAATATCATCTTCAACGCCAGCGGAATTTTTAAGATATGAGCCTGATTGCCCCCCAATTCAAGACCTTCACCATTCACCAGGAAGGCACGTCGGTGCAGATCATCGTCAACGGGACGCTCGTCATGGACCTGCCCTGGGACGGCGCGCTGGAACTGGCGAAGGCCATCCACGTGGTGGCGAAGCGCGCTGAGGAAGGTGCGAAGGCCGAGCAGGTGATCGCTGACCAGGCGCTCGCCATGCGTTCTGGTTGGCCGTTCGGCGGCTTCACCGGCAACCCCGCGATGATACGTGAGGCGGGCAAGCTGGCCGCCTGGGACAGCAATCTGAGGCGGTATCTGCCGCACCGTGAAGTGAACGGGGAACTGTATCCGTTCACCGTGACACAGAAACCACCCGAAAGGTGAAATGAGGGGAATCATGCGCAAGCGGTACTTTTATGTGTATTGGGTGATTTGTATGGCAGGTGGGCTGCTGGGCGCGATTTTCATCCCACCGCCGGTGACGCACGCCGGGGCCATCCTCATCGCGCTGCTGGGATGGCTCATTCTCATCCGCTTCCTTCCGAATGGCATGACGGGTCGCGACCCGCTATCTGAACCGTCGCGACGCGTTCAATCAAAAGGAGATTGACAATGGCTGCAACAACCTATCGCACGACCCGAACCCTGAGCGAGAATCACAATGATGTCTGCGCGGATATGCGCGAGGTATTCCAGGACATCCCGACCTGGAGCGTGACGCTGACCGCGCTCACCATCCTGCTCGCGCGCATCTACATCACACTGGACGACCCGATTCCGGGCGAAGTGGACCTGGACTATTACCACATCGAGCAAGTACTGTAAGGCCAGGCGATGCTCTGGACGCCGGCCAATCAGTTCCAAACCACCATAGATAACTTTGGCGCGACGATCACTAACGGTGGTCTGGGCGCGGGACTGACCGCCAATGCCAGCGCCAACGTAAAAGGCACCGCGGTTGCCCTGGTTGCGGGTGGCAGCGTCACGGAAGATGTGTATGGCATTATGATCCAGTTCTGCGGTGGCGACGCATCGGCCACCGTCCGCCAATACCTGACCGACCTGCTCATCGACCCGGCGGGCGGCACGTCCTACACGACGACCCTCATCGCCAACCTGGTCGCCAACAGCCCCAATTTGGAATGTGGCGGCTTCCAGTATTATTTTCCCCTTTACGTCAAAAGCGGCGTGTCGTTTGCCGGCGCGACGCAATGCAGTACGGGCGGAGCGACCCTGCGCATGGCAATCAAGCTGTTTTGCAAGCCCTCCCGCCCCGACCTGGTCAAGACCGGCTCTTTTGTGCGCACCATCGGCGCAAACACGGCAGGCAGCAATGGCACCGCCATCACACCCGGCACCAACGCGCGTGGGACCTATACCAGCCTGGGGGCAACCGCCGATGACCTCTGGTGGTGGCAGGTGGGACACGCAATCAACGATACGACCCAGGGCACTCAGGGGTATTTGCTCGACATGGCGGTAGGGGACGCTTCCAACAAATACCCGGTCATTGAGAACGTGCCGGGGATTTCCGGCAACACATCGGAGAAGGCAGGCAAGGCAGCGGATGGGGGTTTGCCGCCAATATGGTTCGCGCCATCCGGCGTCACACTCTATGCACGGGCTTCTTGTATCGGGACACCGGACAGCAGCTTTTCGATGGTCGGTTACGGGCTAGGGGGATAGGGACGTGGCAATTACCTTTGCGGAAAACAGCGCTTCCATCAGCACCACCGAATACAGCCTGCCCAACAACTCAACAACGCTCACCCCGCAAACGGATGATTGTATCCTGCAAATCTGGCTGGACGTGAACGCCATGGCCGCCGGCGATGAATACCAGATCCGCCTCTATGAAAAGGTGCAGGGCGGCGGCACGCAGCGCATCGCCTGGCAGAGTAATCTCGTGGGCGCGCAATCCCCTCCCCTTTGGGTTTCGCCATCCTTTATCCTGGGGAACGGGTGGGACGTGACGATGGACAAAATCGCCGGAACCGATCGCACGATTGTCTGGTCGCTCAGAAAGATAACCTGACGTGAGCGGGTGGGTTTATCAACCACTCCTGCCGGGCGGGGCCCGGCAGCTCTCCGGTCTCTCCGTCAGCCTGGACTTCCTGGCCGACAGCTCGGCGCTGTATGCACCGACTCTCACGACCGGGGCGGTTACGGTATCGCTGTCCTTTCTCAGCGACAGCAGTGCGCTCTATGCGTTCCAGGTCAACCAGACGATTGCACTCGCGTTTTTGGCCGACTCCTCGGCGCTCTACACCTTCCAGGTCAACGAAACAATTGCGCTCGCCTTCCTGGCGGACAGCAGCGCGCTCTATGCATTCCAGATCAACCAGACGATTCCGCTGTCCTTTCTCGGCGACTCGTCGGCGCTGTACGCCTTCGTGGTCTCCCAGGCCGGCGCGCAAACGATCAGCCTTGATTTTCTCGGCGACACGAGCGCGCTGTATGCGTTCCAGGTCAACGAAACGATTGCACTCGCGTTTTTGGCCGACTCAAGCGCGCTCTATGCCTTCCAGGTCAACCAGAACGTTCATCTGAGTTTCCTGGCCGACTCCTCGGCGCTCTATGCCTTCCAGGTCAACGAAACGATTGCACTCTCCTTCCTGGGCGACTCAAGCGCGCTGTACAATTTCACCCTTATCCAGAGCGCGGCGTCCATCTCCCTGCCCTTCCTGGCCGACGGCAGTGCGTTGTATGATCTGGTGGTGACAGGTGGCGCGTTTATCATCGCCGAGGACGTGTTTGTGTCGGGCGGGCGGCGGCGGACGGGCGAACTGGACGGGCGGAGAAGTACCTTTACTTCACTTGGACGACGGCGAACGTTTATCAAGGCGGATGACTGATGCCAGGACGACTCTTTGAAATGCAAGTGGGGGAAGCGAGCGGCCTCGTGACGATTGACCACAGCGCCGACCTGGCGAGCGGGCAGACGATTGCGAGCTGTACCGACACGCCACCTGCGCCGATCACGGTAAACGGCAGCGTGAGCGTAGCTGGCGGGCTGACGACCCGCAAACTGACGGTCGGCACGGCGGGGCTGTATCGCGTGGACTACGCGCTGACGCTCGCCAACCCGACGGCGGCGTTCCCCGATTACTACTTCGTGCGAGTGAGCGCGCCGCCGGAGGATTAAAAAGGGAGGGCTTGAAACCCTCCCCTACTCCGCGCAGTGCAGAGCTGAGCTGACTGGTCGCGACCAGTCAGCGACCGTTCAACCCACGATGTTATTTCGTCTTGCCACCAACGCAAAAGTCAAGCGTCTCCTCAGCAATCCAGAAGTCCACAGTGTAAAGTGTAACCAACGGACGGTGCGAATACGACAGCTTCCACGCGCCGCGCTCAAAGATCTCCGTCACAAACTCCCAGGTAACGTCGCCTACCGGCGGCCACAAATCCAGTGCTGCACCTTTTGCCAGTTCCGGGCTACTGAACAATCCGACGTAATGCTTGCTGGATTGAGCGTTCCCCTCGGTCAAGACCCAAATCTTATCCATATCCCTACCCTCCTAGAAGTCGTAGTGCTCGTCCATAACCTCGCGCAGTATCTGGCGAAACAGGTCGAGAAGCTGTTCGGCGCGCGATGATTCATGCTTGCTGGCCGTGTATTGCTGCGAGCCCCAGCGATTGAAGAGACGGTCAATCGCGTCAGCCACTTGAGCGCGCCGCATGGTGCGAAGCGCTTCCTCCCCTGTGTGACCATGAATGATGGGTGGATACGGCTCGGAAACACTGCTCATGCGAACCTGCACGTCGAAAAGTATTTCGTTGCCGCGCTTGATGCCTTTTACGAGATAGAATTGGTAATCCTCTAAAGCCGAGTGCCTGCCGTCTGCCGTCGCCGGAATGCCGAGATAATCCAGGACAGTTTGAAACATCGAGGTAAACTCTGCGCGCTCCGCATCGATGCGCTCCTGGTTCTCAGTTTCTTCCTTTCGCTGCACCTCGGCCTGGGCTTCGCGGATGGCTGCTTGCCACTGTGGATAATCAGTCGCGTACTGATTATGCTGATCGGTCACTGCTCTTTCCTCCTCACTAGAACGATTGTACAAGAAAGGGGCGACCTGGCAGGTCGCCCCTCTGCGCGAGTCCGGCGCGCTGGAAGTTAGCGAACCTGAACGCCGCCCCGGACGGGAAACTCTTTACGATACGGGCGCAAGCGGGCATCCCACCACTTGCTGCGCAGCATCAGCTTGTCCAGCGCGTCAGCGTTGAAGCTGCGCCGGGTGCTGTCGGCCATGAGGCGGGCATAGCCGCTTTCGTCCGACCAGGACTCACCGCGCGCTTCAAGGAGCGTGCGCAGCCGCGCTTTCTTGGCGGCGACGGCGTTCTCCAGGTATTCCATCTGCTCAACAATGGCGCGAATTTCCTGCACCTCCGCCTTGATCTGGAGGTCGCGCATCGCGCCATTGTCGAACGGGATCAGATTTGCTGCTGTGACCATGATGAATTCTCCTTAGAACTAAGGTTGGATTCGGCGAATGTCGGATAGGAACTGTTCGGCGCGCGGCTCGGTGTCCTGCGCCGTGTCGCTCTCCAGGCCGTGTTTCAAAACGGTGGCGTGCAGCGCAAGCTGAAAGCGCTGGCACTCGGTGACAGTGCTGCCGATGACGCCCATGGCGAGGGCATCCACGACGGTTTGCAGGGCGATGAGAAGTTGGTGGCGGCGCTCCATCATGACTGCCCCCTGATTTCGCCCGCGGAGCGGGTCAATATCGCCTTCGGCGACGAAATCAAGTACGCCACGAGGCGGCGCTTGAGTTCGGCGCTGAACATGACTTTGTAACCGGCGGCGGTGCGAACGCCGTAGAGGGTGTCGGTGTAGCCATGCCCCGTCGCGACGGGGTCATGTGTCGCACTCGTGAAAGGCTTCACCTGCTCGATGCAAGCGGTGAGGGTGTTGGCGCGGCTGCCGTAGTAGCTGGCAGTGATGACCACCGTCGCGCCTTCGCCAAGGTCGGGGAGGGGTTGACGTTTGGCGTCGTATGGTGTTAGAGTGATGACTGAAGACACGGAAATGACCTTTCTGTGCGGCGTCGGGCGGGGCTGCTTCCAAGGGCGATCCCCGCCCGACTGCTTTCTAAATCTATGTATAGATTACCACAGATAGTAATCTATTGTCAAGGGGAAAAGCATTAAGATTTCCCTCTATTTTTACGAGGTTTCCCCTTCTCCCATCCAGGCCGCCGCCAGGTCGGTTTGAATTGCTCCAGCGCCTGCTCCGGAATCAGCCAGTTGTCGCCGAACTTCGACGCTTCAATAGCGCCTGATCGAATAAGCTGGCGGATGCGCCCTGCTGTGACGCCCAGGCGCGCGGCGGCTTCAGCGGTGGTGAGGTATCCAGGTATGGCGGCCACTTCGACCTCGTATTCGACTTCGATTTTGCCAATAGACAGTTCGAGTTTCATTCTACTCCCCTTCCCGCGCATGTTCCAATGCGTGCTGCGCCAGCTTCCTCGCCATTGTGTGCGTCCAACTACCTGTGTGCTTCAATTCCTCATACGTCGGCGGTTCGATACCCCAGGCGTCCGCCAGTGAGCGCAAGGCTTGATAACCATCCTCGAGCGCCAGCGCTTGCACCAGCGCAATCACGCGGCGGTAGCCGTAGGCTCGCGTGGGCTATAATAACTCGTGTAAAACGCCCGCAATATTAACATCGTCAGGATACCAGCGCTCGCCTCGTGCCATGTGAAACGCTTTATCATCCTCGTGCGGCGATGGCAATACGCGGAAGCCGGGTATGTCCATTGCCTCGCCGTCTAGCATCACCAGAATAGAGAAAGCAGCGCCCCTTATACGACGCTGAATAGAATCGCCATCAGCATCATTCAGATCAGTCGTTGACCAGTAGGTGATTATGTTCCGCACATGCTGCAAAAAGCGTTCTTGCACTTCCGCTTCGGTGTAGGGTTGTGTATCCATCTCATTCATCGCAATAAATGACCTCCCGCCTCGTGGGCTACCATCCGTCCGTCAACCGACCTTGCATCTTCCGACACAGATATATGAATAGACGCATACTCCGCGCCTGAGCTTGTACTTCATGGCCTGGCCCAGTATCGCCCCGTATGAAGCCGGCAAGATCATTGCGAAAGCTGATTGGCCTCGGCTTGTCGAGTTCGTCCAGAAGCTTGCGTATCTTCTCTTCAAGTACCGTAATATACGCTTCGTACTCACCCGCCTTCGCAAACTGTTGCACCATGTAATCCGGGTATTTGTCCATCCCTGCCTCCAGTTTGGTCGTGTCCATCAAAACAGTCTTCTCCCACCCCTCGCGTTCAACGGCGTGATGGCTCCCACCTGTCGAAAGTCGGGTGCGCGCAGCCCCAGCCCCACCAGGTAGACGGCCAGATGGCGGCGCACCGGCGCGCAGCTCGCGCTCGTCATAAAGCCCCGGCTGTCCAACCCCACTGCCGCCACGCCCACCAGTTGGAAGCGGCGGTAGAGGCGGTACTGGGGCCGACCATGCTCCAACCGCAGCCACTCGACGCGCCAGTCGTCGCAGGTGAGCGCCTGGTCGAAGTGTAGGAAGCGGAGTTTGCGCTCCACGGCCAGGATGGCGCTGTCCGACGGCGTGCCGACCAGCCACTCACACCGGTGCACCAGGCGGCGCAGCCTGCGCGACATGGACGCGCCCAGCACGTCCGACCAGGCCACTGAGAGGTCGCTCATTTTGCGCGGCGGGAAGAGGGCAAGTTGGTGTGCGGTCAAACTATGCCCTCCCCTGCTGGCTGAGCCACCACTTTCCCCGACTCAATCCAGCCCTGGAACACCTTCGCAGCGTATTTGTTCACGTCGTCAGCGCCCCAGGATTTGGCGATTGTTCGCGCATCGTCCATCGTCAGCGGCTTCTCCCCCGGCGGCTTGAACGCCTGCGCCGCCTCGTCTACCAGCGCCCATAATGCCATGTCCTCGTCAGCCTTGAGTGGGCTGACTGGCAGCGCTTCGAAGCGCAATTCTACCGACTCCCCCAGGCAATCGCCAAGCACGCGGCGGATATTGCGGTAGAGCCGGTGCTGGCACATGTCTTTCGCATAGTTATTCTTAACACCGATTACCCACACCTCGCCGTCCATGCCAAGCAGTTTCCCACCTCGAAGCCAGGTCTCGAAGCTGAAGCGATCAAGCTGAATTTCAAGCTGGCCGTAGGCAGCGGTCCAGGCGTCAATCTGCCTTTGGGTTGGCGCCGTGTTTTTTAGCACAGGTGATTCTGGGGTTGGTTCTTTACGGTCAATCGTCGTCATCGTCGGTGGGGATGAAGATGATGATTCTTGACTATCCGAAGACGATGACGGTTCAACTGACGGTTCAACTGAAGGTTCAAATACTGTGGGATTCGGTGTCACCGCGTTCACCCCCTGGGGTGTCGCCTCTGACGCCTCTGGGGTGTCACCGCGTTCACCCCTGGGGTGTCGCCTCTGACGCCTCTGGGGTGTCACCGCGTTCACCTCGGTGGGCATGATAAGTGTGTAGCGATTCGTGTTGCCATGCGCCGTTTCCACGCCGTCGCCCTGGTGGACAATGACCTCACCGGCCGCCTCAAGTTTGCGGATGAGTTTCTGGGCATTACGCTCACTCATCCGGGTCTTCTTTGCCAGTGTACCAACGCCCGGCCAGCAGTCGCCGTCGTCATTTGCCATGTCGGCAATTGCCAGCATCATGACCAGGGCGCTGCCTTTTTGCTTCGAACGCGCCCAGACATAAGTCATGGCTTTTATGCTCATGAAGTAATCCCTTTTATGAATTCGATGTCTTCTGGCACAAGCTGGAACCACTCGCCATTTACTCGCTTGGAGGAGAATTTTTTATGCAATGACCGCTCCAATTTGTACATATTCGCGGTCTCAATAAGATGCACAAACTGAACCTCAAAGGGAAGTTGAATCCCAAATGTTTTCATCCTGTCATCGGGGTTCTTTGTGCGCCCAATCTTGTAAGCACCCGTAGGAGATTGAATTAGATAAACATAGCCAGGATAGGCTTTTTGCTCCCGTTCCAGTTGTTTAGCGCGTTTAGATTCATCCAGCAAGGCTTTTTGTTCTCGTCGTTCTACCTCGGCCAGCAGCGCCGCCGTATAAGCCTCATCCGCCTCGCTGAAATCCAAATCCTTAAATGCGGCGTGCGTTCGCTTGAGTTCAGACCCCTCAAGTAGCATTTTGAGATCATCATCTTCCCAGTTGGACAAATGCCGATTTAGTGCTCGCTTATCCATACTGGCATAAGACGAGGCATATTCCTCGAAATGGCACGATAGTCCAACAAGGGGATATAGGTCAATCGCCTTCTTCAGCGCTTCCAGAAAACCGGGCATCTCCACTTCATATCGGGGATCAATCACAACTCCATCACCAGACAGCAAACCGTAGTGCATCTGGAAGGTGTAGTCCCCGAAGGTGTAGCCAATTGTCATCGCCATGCTATGAGACCTCGCGCTAGAACGTTCGTTTCATACTTCTATTATAAGACTTCTAATAGAAGGTGTCAAACTTGTACGCTTGTAAACTTGACAAGTCTGTACAGAATTTCTTATACTAGAAGCATGGAAAAGACACCTCGTAAAAACCAAAAACAGTATCCGAAAGACCCGCCGGTGTCGTTTTACCTCGGCAAAGGCGAGATCCGAGAGCGCCGCATTGCGATGCTCGTTGACCTGGCTGAACAACTCGCCGACGGTAAACCCACCCGACTCCTCCAGGACATCGCCGACGGCAAAATCAAGCTGGTCAAAGAACCGGCTTAGTCTAACCACTCTTCCCCTCCCCTATCGCCTTCAGTACGCCCAGCGCGCTCTTGCAGTCGTCGAGCGCCCGGTGCTCCTGCCCCACGTCAATGCCGAAGCGCTGGCAGGCCGTTGTGAGCTTCTGCCACCGAAAACTCTCGTGATAATCGTTCCAGTCGCCCCACCAGGTGGCGTACAGTTCCATGATGCACTCGTAGGCCAGAGGCACGATGCGCGGCAGCTTGTGCCGGTCACAACTGGCGTCGAGCATTCGCCAGTCGTAATTCGCGTTGTAGGCGAGCACGAGCTTGCCGTCCAGCGACTCGCGGATGGAGGGGTAGACCTGCGGGAAGGTGGGAGCAGCGGCCACCCTTTCGTCGGTGATGCCGTGCCGGTCGCTGTTAGTGATCGCCTGGTTGGGGCGGATGAGCGTGTCGAGCAGGACTGCGCCGCGCTGGTCAATGATGGCGATAGAGATGATTTCGTCGCTGGAATTAAAACCAGTGGTCTCGGTGTCGAAGAGCACGAACTGCCCGGCGGACAGCTCGCGGGCGAGTGCGACCACCTTTTCTTTCTGCTCGCGCTGCCAGGCGAAGGAGCCGAAGGGGTATTCAGTTTTCATTCGTCGTACTCCTCATCGTAGAGAATGTGCCCGCAGATGCAGCACTGATAAACGTTGTTGAAGCGATTCCATTTGATCGCCCGGCGCGGGTGGATGCAGACCTCATCCTCGCCACGCGGAATCCGGTGCTGGCGGCCTATGGGGTCGTGTACAGGGGGCGCGTTCGGGGTGGCGTCCCGGAGTCCGTAGCGCCTGGCTCTCATGTCCGTTGGCCCCTCGGCCAGACGACGCGGGTGTAGGGAAGGCAATCCGCTCTCCGGTAGACCCCGCCCAGGTTGTGCAGGCGTGCCGAGGCCAGGAGCACCAGCGCGTAGTGCATGTGGATGCCTTCGACGGTGGGGTTACGCCGACAGCCTTCGTGCGCGCCGACGAGCATTCGGGTGAAGCGATCTGCGATCATGGCGCGACTTGATCCTGTCGCCGGTCAATTCCATCCGCGAAGCGGACAAGGTCGCCTCCGGCGATGGAGTTTAGATCTATACCCGCTTCGCGGGCAGGATGATCCGGTTGCTCCCCTTTAGCAATGGTGTGGCGCAGGTGGCCGAGGAAGGCCTGCACGTCGAAGATGTCCTCGGTGATCGTGTCGGGTACGTCCTTCGTCAGGCCATCGGCGAAGTCGAGAATGCGGCGCAGCGCAGGCAGGAGGTCGCGCACCTGAGCCGTCGTGTAGTCGCGGTGGGCGTTGACGGCGCGGGTGATGGCGTAGGCCACGTCGCTGCCGATGCCGCCGCTGTAGTAGGCGAACGCGAGATTCTGGCCCTTCCGGTCGGAGATATGGAAGCGATCCGGCCCCTTCGTGACCACCCAGGGACGGGGGGCGATGGCGTCGAGGGCGGAGGGCGTTTCGCTATCCCCTTTAGGACTGGTGGGCGGGGCGGGCGGCGTGTCGGGCGGGAGCACACGGGGGTGCTCCCCTACACCGCCGTTGTTCGTTGGTTCGATGCGCTCCAGATAGGCGCGCTTGATGGGACGGACGCCGTTGGCGGTCTCGACCTGGGCGGCGTCGCCGACGAAGCCGACGATGGGGCCGCCCTGGTTCGTGTGGATGTTGCGCACAGTGTCGCCGACCTCAAGTTTGGCGGACGGAGTTGGAGCGGTTGATTTCATCTCAACGTCCGACGCGGGCTTCACCGGCAGATGCGGTGGGAGGGTGGCGAGTTCTTTATCGAGATCGGCGTTGATGGCGGCCATGTCGAGGTTATCAGCAGGCTTTGTATCGGCGAGATGATAATCCTTGCGCCACGCCTGATAACCATCTTCGGTCCCGGGCTTACAATCCTTGACCAGCCATGTCCCCTCAATACCGGTTGCCAGGCTCGTCACACGCAGAGTCGTCGAATGAGCCTGCATCACGCGCCCATAGGTGTCAATCGCTTTGTTCAGCGCGTAGCTGTCTGCCGGGTAGCGTCCCGTGTTCGCTTCGCAGGCGAGCTGATCGAGACGGCGCCAGGTGTCCTCTTTGCTGGCCGCGAGATCGGTAAGCACCTTTGCGCCTGGCTGAAGCCGCTCCATGATCGTGGACTTGTCGAGATTGAACTTCTCGACCTGCGTCCAGAAGGGCATCCCGTTGGATAGACCCCAATGTTTGACGGCGCGCGTTTTGCCGTCCGCTCCGGTTCGTTTGCTGGACTGGTAAGCGTTACCAGTTGAGCGGACGCTTGAGACGAATGGATGTGATACACAACAGTAGCGCGCGATTTCCCGGTCTGACATCTTGACGAGTTCTGAATCTTTGAGCAGCAATTCCACTGCCCGGCGCTTGTCGGCGTTCGTCCGGCGCAGGCCATGTGTCGCGTTCGCGCCTACCGAACAGAGCAGCGCATCTCGCCTGCCGCCCGGCTTCACGTCGGCCAGGATGTGCGGTATGCCAGCCTGTTCAGCCGCCGCGACGCGATGCCAACCATCGGCGAGCCAGAGTTTGCCGCTGCCCGACTCGTGGAAGAGCGTAATGGGCGGCAGCAGCTTGCCCTCGCGGTAGGCGTCCGCGTAGTCGGCCACGGTCTCGGCGTGCAGGGCGACACGGCTCTGGATTGCCTCGTCACGGTGAATACGTTCGATAGAAATGGGTTCGGTGCTCATCGCCCGAACCCCGCGTCGCGGCTGCCAACGAGCGGCACGCTCACCACCGGCTGTGCGATCTCCTCGATCACCCAACGGGTGCGGATGGGATTGTGATGGATGTCCATCTCGGTGTAGCGGAGGCGTATGTAGCGCGATCCCCGCCAGACCTCTTTGACTTCGGTGACGGTATTGGGGCCGTACAGGTAGACAATCATGCGATCTCCTTTTGTTTCATATGGGCTTCCAGTTCTCGATACAGCAGGGTGACGCGCGCAATCTCGGCCTGTTCGTGGCGGATGAGCGCGCGCTGCAAGGACAGGGCATCCCGGGCCTCGCGCTTCAGGCGCTTGAGCAGGATGTCGCGCGTCTCGTGGTCGGCCTCGAACACAGCAATGATTTTGTCCCATTCCTCGGCGAAGCCTGCTCGCAGCTCCTCTGGGTTTTGCAGTCCAGCCAGCCGCTGGCGGTGACGCCACACCGAGTCGGCGTAGGCGCGCAGGCCGTTGGCGTCGCGCAGGGCGCGGAATGCGTCGAGCGAGAAGAGACTCACGCGCGCCTCCTGCTGCGTGAAAAGTTGAACCAGATGTTGCTCTCGTGGGTTTTCCACGCGAGATATTCGAGATGGGCGTCGTCGGGGCTGGCGGCGGTGACGGCGAGCCTCCAACCGCGCCTATCAGTTTCCCTGTCGTTGTGATAATGCCATGCCTGGAAGGACGGGCCGCTCCTCGTTACATTGTCGTAGGCCAATTCCGGGGCGAAGGCGCTGCCCAGGATGAGGGCGACGATGCACGAGATGGCGCGCAGCCGGGCGAAATCAGTATTCAGCACCCCCCCGCCACAAGGGGGCATGTCGAATTGGGCGTCGCCCCCCTTCAGCTTGAAGCGGGACGGCGCGCGGGTGATGCACCAATCCTGAAACAGAACCGTGTCGCCGATCTTCATACGTGAGAGGTGGAAGTGCAATTGGGCGTCGAGGGCGAGGTGATTCACGGCAACCTCCTCAAGTTAGCACGGATCAACTGGTGCAGCCGACGGCGACGGTGGCGATGCCTGAGCCTTGGGGGCAGGAACGCGCGGACGTAATGCGCTTTGCGGGCGCGGAAGCTGTCTGGAGAGAGGCCGAGGACTCGCATAAACGGGCGCATGGTCAGCGTCTCCGGCTCATCGAAGCATGGTAGGAGACGTCGCGGTAGTAGTTGCCGCGCTCATGCTCAGGAAAGACGACCAGGGCAGCATCGTGCGGCAGCGGTGTGCCCTCTGACAGCACCGCGCTGGCTTCGTGGGCGCCGAACAGCATAAGCACCGTCCAGCCAGTTTCATTTTCGCATAGCACGAAGGTAGCCGCGCAGCGCCGGTTGTAAAACAGGATGTTGGCGTGGACAACGTTCGTAGGCAGCAGCACCTCTCCGTTGTGGTTCGACATGGTTAGTCCCCTTTCGCATCCATCGTGACGGCGAGATAGGCGAGCTTGCCAGCGACGATGCGCAGGTGGTTGAGGGCGGACTGCGCCTCCCGCTGCACGTCCTCGTCCTCCGGTTCATAGGCGCGGATGAAGGCGGCGATGCGGCGATAGTCTTCCATGACTCGCTCAGCACACTCCGTGAGGGTGGCTTGTCCGTTTTCAGTGCACACGGCGGCCACCGATAGGAAAGAGATACCTGGGCGTAACCCAGGTATGGCGGCCATCGAGGTCAATCTTCACACGCTTCTTCCCCACCTTGACCACCTCGACCCGTTCGGGCGGAAACTTGAAGCCGTGCCATTTGATACGGGTGTCATACAAGAGGAGTGCACCTTCTTGAATAAATACTGGCATTGGAATATCCTTTCATTAAGGGGCGGGCCACACGTCCAGGTCTGTCCGCCCCAACTGATCGGTCGCGACCGATCATGGCCTCGAAAGAGGCTTTTCTTATTCCCACTCCTCGCAATCGACGATCGTGGGTAATATCCGGCGCGTGTCATAGTCCGGCGGATAAGGTTCTGTATCCATGTCCGGTTCGATGGCGACGGCTGTGCAGCTTTGCGTCTCGCCGAAATAATCGGCGGGCAGCTTACGAAGCTGGGACATCTCCCATTCCGACAGCTTGTGGAAGAACTCGTCGCCCTGGCCGGTAATGGGTGCTTGATTTTGCCCGCCGGGAGGCGGGTCTATATCTGAATTCCGCCCGCCTTGCGGGTCTGCATCTGGTTTCGTCGCCGGAGGCGACCTATGCCCCTCTGGGGCGAAACCATCCGGGCGACGGAATTCATCGCCGACAAAATCATGGCTAGACATTGGCTGTCTCCATAATCTGGCGCATGGCCTGGCCGATGGCAGCAGCGGCGTCGGGCGGAAGAAAGCTGGCGTCGCCGTAGACAAACAGGCGTGACCAGGCAATGGCGTCATGCTCGTTCAGCCCACAGGTCTCCATCAAAATGCGCTGAACGCCCAGTACCGTATCACCTCGCGCGCCGTCCCAGGCGTCAATCTGGCGGTTGTATTCATTCTCGCCATGCGCACCGCGAATCAACCCGCCGACAAGCGGATGCCCGGCGTCCTGGTAGCGCACCGCATGAGCGAGTTCGTGGTGCTGGCGTTCCGCTTCTCGTTCGGCGAGGATCGCGCCGACGGCAACGGCGTTGAGGATATCTTTCTCGGCTGCTAGCCCTTTTACTTTTTGCCACGCGTCGCGCAGCCAGAGGCGCGACTGCTCATCGCCTCGCTCTTTGGCATCCTGGTTCATGCGGGAGAAGAAGGCGCGCACTTCGCCAAGGGTGAGCGCGGTATTGGTGTTGACGTGCTGCGCGATGAAGGCTTGTGCCTCCGCTTCGAGGGCGACATTGGGCGCTTTGGGGATGATGGCTACCATGAGTCGCCTCCAAAGGTGGGCACGAGCGCCCGCTGGTGATCGAGTAGATGGAGTGTGTGGGAGAAACCGAGTTGAAAGGCGGTCTGGATGCGCTGCCGCGACGTTTCCATGTAGCGCTCGGCGACGGACATGACCGGCTCGCCAAGGATTTCTTTTTCAAGTGGACTGGCTTCGATTACTGGTAGGTTGTCAATGATGGCGTCGGGCTGGCGCGCGGCAGGCTTCGAAGGCTCGGCTTCGGGTGAGGTATGTCTCGCCCCTGCGGGGTCGGGCGTGGGTTCGGCGGGTATGTCGCGGACGAGGACGACGTAGAGCTTGCTGCCCTTGAATTCAGCGTGCCACTTTTCGTAGCCGTCGTTGAGCAGCTTCTCCAGATCGGCGGCCATCACCTCGTTCATGAAGACCTGTTTGCGGGTGGTAGCCGTGCTGGGCAGCGCAGCGCGCAGCTTCTCCAGTTCGGGCTGGAGCTGGGCGGCGATGCCGTTCTGCATCTTGAGCAGGACGACCTGGTCTTCGAGGGCTTTGACGTAGGCGGGGTCGTAGAGTTTTAACCCCTCCCCGTTGGGCGGTGTGGTTAGTTCGACAGGCGCTTCGTTCATTTAACCCTCCGTTCGATGGATTCGAGGGCCGCCAGCAGTTGCGCGGCTTCGGGCACGTAGGGCGCGATGATTTCGAGGACGCGCTTGTGGGGGCAAGACCCCTCCCCATTCCTCCCCAAACATGGGGAGGGCGCAGCTTGGCCGTTGGTTACAGGTTTGGCTATAGGGGGGGTATAGGGGCGGTCACCGCTAATTTTGACCGCGCCATTTACCTTTACGGGCTGGTCAGGGTTGATGAGGGCGCGCGTGCCAGCTTCGGTGATGTGGTAGCCGCCGCCGTTGGAAGAAGCGATGTAGCCCTTTGCCATCAACCCTTTCACGCCATAGGCATTGTATGGGATGTCGTTGGTGGTGAGGCTGCCGCGACCTTCCAGGCGGGCGGCGTCGAGTGCCATGAGCTGCTCCAATTGTTTCTGTCCGATGGGTCTGTATTTGTTAGTAGGCAAAGGACGCTCCTTTGATAGGCGGGCGGACACGGGGGTCCGCCCCTACAAGGACAAGGCGGGCCGTGTCCCTACGGGCGAATGTGAACGGTCGCGACCGTTCAGTGCTATAATGAGATGGATTCAATAAGTACCCCTTTCCTCTGGTTGTTCTCACGTGAGCAAAAGCGCCTGTCTCCTCCCCGGAGCAGCGCTTTTCGATTTCGCCCCAGAGGGGTATAGATCGGCCTTTGGCCGACGAAATCGTATACGTTTTGATAGAGGTTCTTGCGTAAAGGAAGAATTGGGAATATAGTGTGAGTTACGGGGTACGAAACCTGCATTCCTGAACACATGGCTATAGTCCTCGACCTTCCTGAATGTGAAAGCGTTCGTGGGTGGTCTTGTGTGCTGTGTGGGCTGGTGGCGACCGACCCTGGTTGATTTCGTCGCCGGAGGCGATCTATACCCCTCTAGGGCGAAATCATGACCCTCACTGTGGAGCGGTGCGCAACGTCAAGCGGTGAGGGTAGTAGTAGCGGCGGCTTACTCTCGCACTAGTTTGATGGACCGGGGCGGGAGCAGGCTGCCTCTTTTTTTATTTACAAAATTCGTGAACCTTAAAATAGACCTTTAGTGTTCTAATAATTGTGCTACTTAATTCTCTTGTTCCAACATTATACGGAAAACCGTGTTCGATTGTCAGTTCAATTGCGGTTAGATTTTTGTGAAAACGGTATGAAGGCCGGGCTTGGCCTTTTTGATTCCCCCATGAAGGATGCGAGTGGTTCAAGTCTACACCCCTTTGGCAAAGCGGATTCCTAAAAACGGGCATTGCGAGTGTTCCAGTTCGGGCAATGAAACGTTAGAGTTTGGTTGACGTAAAGTGTGCTTCGCGTTAGTCTACATTTTACGTTTCTAAAGCAGCATACCCGTAGTATAATACAGCCTATGTTTTTCTGTCAAGTGGCGCTAATAAAGATTAGCGGTAGTTGATTTTAATAAGCGGGTGTGCTACACTACACGAAAGGTAAACGGGAGTGGCAAAAGTGAGAACCCGCATTGTTGAGCTAATGGCAAAGAAGCAGATTGAAACAGGTGTCCCGGTTGACACGACGACGCTTGTGCATGCCACGGGGTTATCGAGACCTACGGTTTTGAAGTGGATCAAGGGGCGCGTGTCGTCATTCGATGAACAGACCATCATCGCCTTTTGTCAATACTTCAACTGCGATGTGGGGGATTTGCTGACCATCAAGGAAAATGGCAACGGCGGAAAGTAGCGCCGTCTCCCCTGCCCTCTTATACTGGTGCATGATCGGTGCGCGACCGATCACATCACTGGTAAATGGAGGGGGCTATGCAGAAGGGCGAGCGTGTTGTGTTCGCGGTGTGGCTGGCGCTGGTGGCGCTGGGATTCTGGTGGACCGGTCAGTTGGAGGGGGTACTAAGATGAGACCTATCATTTTGCTGGTTCTGCTGATGGCGCTGACAGCGCCGGTGCTGGCGCAGGAAGATGTGCCTGATCTGCCGACAGAGTGTACAGCAGAGAGTATGACGGAACTGGTGGCGGCGTTGCAAGAACGAGTAGGGACTGCCTTACCGGCGATTGAGTCGGGCGACCTGGTGGGGGCGATGGACGCGCTCCAGCAGGTGCAGAACCGTCTTCAGGTGATGCGGGCGTTGTGTGACGCGCTGGTGTTTCAGGGATCGGCTAACATGGTGCTGGGGCCGGTGACGTTCCCGGCGGGCGTGTACCGGGCGCGGGTGATAACGGACGGGTACTTCATCGCGTCTGTGAATCCGCTGGAGGGCGAGTGCGGCGCAGGCACGTCGTTCTTTACGCCAGGGTTGTTTATTCTGAGCGAGGGGGAAGCGAACGCTGGCGCTGAGGCAATTTTTACCTCGCTGGAATGCACGGCGCTGATTGAAGTATCGAATGTGCGGCAGTCGTGGAAGCTGGAGTTTGAGCGGATTACAACAGGTTAGATGGAGGCGCCCTGGTTTCGGCAGGGCGCTCCTGACCCGCGATGGAAGTTCGGGTCACAATTCGCTAGTATAGCAAGAAAGGATGGATAGGCAAATGAAGGCAATTACGGTTATACATTCTGAGAAGGGCGGGGTGGGTAAGAGCACCCTGGCCGCCGCCCTGGCCGCCGGTCTGGCGGTGCTGGGCCGCAAGGTCGCACTCCTTGATGCCGACGAGCAGGGCAGCCTGACGAAATCGCTTGGCTTTCGCGCGTCGCCGGGATTCTACAACCTGCTGGTGCGGGACGCCGATTTGAAAGACTGCCTGCTGTTCGTCAGCCCGGAGGTCTATGCGGCACACGGGCGTGCGGAGGGTCAGCTTTTTCTGATGCCCGGCAACCTGGAGACGCGGGTGATTCCGATGCAGGTGCAGGAGGTGTGGAAACTGCGCCGCCGGCTGGAGCAGCTTCTCAAGGCAGGGGTGGACGACATCATCATTGATACTGCCCCTACCCCATCGCTCTTGCACTCCCTCATTTATGCGGCTGCCGATGCGATCATCTACCCGACGATATGCGAACGGCTGCCGATGGCGGGGCTGGTGGATTCGATGGCGCACACGGATGAGGCGACCGCGATGCGACGCCCGCACCTGGGGCCGATCCGCAAGCTGGCGATCATCCCGAATATGTATCGCAAATCCACCGTCGAGCATGAGGAAAACCTAAACCTGCTCGTCCGGCATTACGGCGAGCTGGTATGGCAGCCGCTGCCGCAGCGGATTACCTGGGCAGAAGCGAGCGGCCAGTCCCGCACCGTTTTTGCGGTTGCACCCCGAAGCGCCGCGTCCCGTGAAGCGCGGGCGCTGGTCGAGCGGCTGGCGGTGCAGTGATGGCCTCCAAGCGCGGGCGAGACCGCGAGAATCTGCTGGACAACAACGGTGCTGGCGGAGGCAGCCTCATCGACTTTGACCAGAGCATGTACGGCGCGATCGCGCACGTGGATGCTGGCCGGCAGGTGGCCGAACCCATTTCGATCTTCGAGATTTACCCCGACCTGGGCCAGCCGCGGCGCACGATTCCCAGCGACGTGCGGCAGGGGTGGGACGGGCTGCCCGACGGTGTGCCAGCTCTGCTCGATGCGTGGCTGGTGTATGGCATTGACGGATTGCCGCAAGCCAATTATCGGGAGTCGGTACGCCTGATGGTGCAGGGCGAGAGCGGATTCGACTACGAGGCGGCGGGGGAAGAATCTTCGGCAGGCGCGGCGCTGCGCAAGCTGGTCGAGGTGGCGGCTGGAATTTACCGCGACGGGCTGATTAATCCCATCACGGTAGCACGGGCAGGACTTGGTTACCGCCTGGAGACGGGCGAGCGGCGCTGGCTGGCGTACCACCTGCTGCACCTGCTGTTCGAGGGTGACGAGTGGGCGCAGATGCCGGCCCGCGTGGTGGAGACGCCCAACGTGTGGCGGCAGGCGGCGGAGAACAACGCGCGCGACAATTTGAACGCGATTGCCCGCGCTCGCCAGCTTGCCATTCTCATCATTGATGTGCTGGGCGCTGACCGTTTCCATCCCCTGGATGCCTTCGAGAGCGAGCGCGAGTATTACGCCCAGGTGGCGGACGGGGATGTGTACCGGATTCCGCGTGGGCAAACCGAACGGCTGCTGCAAGCGATGGGGTTGAAGGATGGAGGGCAAGTGCGCCAGTACCGGCGGTTGCTGCGGCTGCCGGATGCGGTGTGGCGGCTGGCCGACGACGAGAATTGGACGGAGGGCAAGCTTCGCAATTTTATCCCAAACGACGGCGATAGCGTTACAACTGTAACGGTAGGCGACTCCCCCACTGCTGACATGGTGGGCAGTATCCAGCAGTTTCTGGCCGAAGAACGGCGCAAGATTGAGAAGATCATGCGCAAATATGGCGCGGTAGGGCAGGGGGAGCGGCGGCAAATATCCCAACTGTTCGACGAGCACCGGCGCTGGCTGGAGAAGATTGAGCGAGGTGAGTAGATGGCAACCAAGCAAGAGATGGAGATACAAGACCTGGGTCACGGTCTCGCATCGCGGCATGGCGCACGCCCGGAATGGGACTGGCGTATGCTGTGCGCGTTGTTGTTCGTGGTCATCGATGAACAGCAGCGGCAGGTTGATGACCTGCGGGCACGGGTTGAGAAACTGGAACGGGGCGAGTGATGGTCAACTTTATTCCTGACGAGCGACAGCCGCAGCACCTGGAGACGCCGTTCTATGACGACATCACGGCCAAGGATATTCCGGGGTGCGCAACCGAGAAATCCATTGACCAGATACAGACCGAAATCAAGGCGGTGCTCAAGCGGCTGGATTGCGCCAATGTGCTGTTCATGACAGGCAAGACGAGTGACAAGCCCGTGCGCTATGGCTATCAGATTCACTTTACCCATTTTGGACAGAAGGGGCGGATTGATTGTGTGGCTCTGCCCATTCGCAACGAAACGCCCAGGAAGAAAGAACGGGCATTGGCGCAGGCGCTGTATCTGGTGCGAAACGCGCTCGAAGCGCAACTCTACGCCAAGTTCTACCAGCCGGGCTACGAGCCGATTGTGCCGTACCTGATTGACGACAAGGGTGTGACGATGATGCAGGCGCTGGTGGAGCGGGCGCTGCCGATGCTCAGTGACGGGCGGTGAGGGATGAGCGAGGTGAGTAGATGGCAGAGCACAAGTTCGACCCTACTGATGCCGCCCATCTGCAGGGCGCGGTCAAGAGCGAAGACGAAACGCGCGTTGAGCGCCTGCGCCAAGAGCACGCCATGATGAAAGCGCTGCTTGAGGAGATTGAGCGCAAGGCCCCTGCCGAACTGCTCACGAAGCCTACCCCGCAAGATTTCCAAGTGGCCTGGGCTTTTTCGGTGGCGGGCGTGAAAGTGCGTGCGCTGCTGAAATACCTGGTAGAGATGGAGTGAGGTGAGGGATGAGCGACGAAAAGTCACCGGAACTGGTTGAAGCGCCGGTCATGCTGAATTTTGCGGGCTGGATCGAAACCCCCTGTCCGTATTGCGGCAAACCGTTCACGCGCGAGGATGTCAAGGTGGTGCGAGTGGTTAATGTGTCGCCGCGTGTTCTCGCTCATGATGACTGCTATCGCGCTGCGCACCCAGAATTTGATGCGGTGAGGGTGAGCGAGCACGATTTTCAACAGGAGTTTGTCGAGATGTTCAAGCGTGAGGCAGCGGGGTATCCGCAGCCGGTGGCGGATTATCCACTCGGCGATGGCAAGCGGTTTGATTTGGCGTGGCCGGAGCAGCACGTTGCCGTCGGGTTGGCAAGCGGCAGCATTATCCTGACCACCAACGAGTGGACAGTCCTGGCGTTTACGCCACAGCACTGGGCGGCGGATTCGCAAGACATTATCAAGAGGGTCAGACGTGCGCTTGACGCCTGACCCGCTCTATGCTGCCGTTGCTGGCGGAGGGGCGGTGAGGGGGTGCGATGTCGAGATGAGAATCATCTACATGAGCTACACAGACATGCCAGGTGCCGCACCATACTTCCGTTACCTGCCGGATGGCAAACCGACGTACGATCTGGTGCTCGAAGGTGCAGAAATCATGGAGCTGGTAGCAACGAAGATTCACACCGACAGCACCCGCGACGATGACCCGATCATCGAGATTGTGGTTCTGACCGGGACCCCGATTAGTGCCGACGATGCCAATCGGATCACCCAGCAGGCGTATGATTGGCTGGTGGACGAGGGGCATATTCCCATACGCCGGAAAGGCGAGGAATAGAATGCCGAGGAGGCGAGGATGAGCGAGCACGAATTTCAACAGGAGTTCATTGAGTTCTTTCGAGCCGCCGCACCCAGCTACCCGCAGCCGGTGGCGGATTATCCACTCGGCGATGGCAAGCGGTTTGATTTGGCGTGGCCTGAGCAGCGAATCGCTGTCGTGTTGGGTCAGCCGGGTGATCCTGTTATCCTGACCAGCAACGAGTGGACAGTCCTGGCGTTTTCGCCACAGCACTGGGCGGCGGATTCGCAAGACATTATCAGGCGGGTCAGACGTGCGCTTGACGCCTGACCCCGCTCTATGCTACGCTGTAGATAACCCTGGCCTGCTATGAACAGACCAGGGCACGGTCTTCGATTACTCGAAGATTGTCCAATCTGGCTCGCTGCCTAACATGGGCAGCGATGCCTTTTCTAGCCAGTAGACTTCCCATTCGTCGCCCACTTTGCGACCCACGTCAACCAGAATGCTCATGCTGTTCTGCTCTAAATCGAACACATAAGCCCATTCACAACCCACATCGCTGGTCTGATTCAGCGGCATGGGTGCTTCACCCCGCGCTTGGTAGCACAGGGGCGGTAACGGCTTGCCCGTCTGGTAATACTCGCTCGTATCGTGTATCCACGTCGGGCGCTGAGTCCAGTCGGCTTCGACAATCGTTGACCAGCCTTCGGGGTGAGCGTCTATTAACATCTCCACCATTGCCGGCAGCAGGCCGTTGTAAATGTCGTGGTGGAGCTTCCACAACGCACGCTCTAACCCGCTTGGATACCCGTCCCAATGGTGGTATGTTCCCCGCCACTGGCCCCTAATCCGACTTTCCCAAACACCGATTGCAGCTCGCGTAGACATATGCTTTCTCCTTTCGACTACGCTTAAGGGCTTCGCCACCCACTCTTACACTTTGGTTCGCAGTTGCAATCTGCGCTACCGGGGTTGTCCGCCCCCTGCTTGCGGTGATAATCTCTTGATTATCAATGTTGTTGCGTTACCCTTATGATTTAAGTATATGCGATTGTAAGCGAAGGTTGCACCCTAGGAAGTGGGGGTATCACTGCGAAATCGAGTAGGTAAAAAAGTTCACAAGCAGGCTATTATCCTTCGACCCTACACGGTAGGGCAGGGGGATTTGACGAGTAGAAATTGTGTGCTATACTCTGGTCATGCCAGCGCATGGACAGCCTGGCGGCCAGTGGTCGTCATGGGCGAGAAGGGTCGCGGCCTTCTGCTGGCACATGCGAACACCCGCTAAGGGTGCGAGCATCGGTGGGGTAGTTTGGCAGTTCTCCCCAAATAACAAAAACTGCCCCTTAATAACGATTACTTTTTAGCCCAATGATCGTCACTGGCCGCCGATGCCGGTGCGCGGGACGGGCTACGAACCCTGGAGGCTGGTCAGCGCAGCGCCAGGGAGCAGATGTAACCGCCCGATGCGATGGTGAATTCGGGCGGTTTGTTTTGTGGTAAAATCGTGGGGTAGCAAAAAGAACAACACGCTTTGGCGTGACGGTGAGGGAGATGGTCAGCCCCACCCCCGCGATGAG
>Ga0075421_100000220_pt1 | contig 53846 bp, 43 predicted proteins | sample SoiMetdeltSBSDD5_FD_75292 | JGI IMG/M metagenome (GOLD analysis project Ga0075421, IMG submission 75292) | Bulk soil microbial communities from a Populus tree surrounding site in Tennessee, USA - Soil MetaG P. deltoides SBSDD5 | ecosystem: Environmental > Terrestrial > Soil > Tree plantation... | reverse complement strand
GGTTTCTTCTTGCCCACGTCAGTGTCCTCCTCTTCGCTTCTAGGGGTGTATCCTCGCACGCTTCCCCTAGAAGGTCAAGGAGAAGTCATTCTCGACACTCGAGTGGAGCTGGCTCGTTGGCAAAGTGGATCTCACGCTGAAGACGCGGAATCGACGGAAGACGCGGAAACTCCCTCTTGGGTTTCCCGCGTCTTCCGTCGATTCCGCGTCTTCAGCGTGAGATCTTCGCCCTCAGTGGGTGCGCGCGGCGGAGGCGGGCGGCTTCTCGACGACGTACTCGACGAAGCTCATCATCATCTCGTCGTAGGTCGGCTCGCCCCAGCGCACGGCCCTAGCCGGGTCGGGGTTGTACCGGTTCTTCGACGAATTGTTGAAGTAGCCCGTGACCGTGATCGTCGTCCCCTTCGGGATCGACAGCGGACGCTCGAGGTAATACTGCGTCTGCCACGAGAAGTCGTAGTCAGGCACGTTGAGCAAGGTCTCGGCGCGCCCGCCCGGGTAGAAGGCCTTGACCTCGGCCGCCGCCCCGCGATAGTGCATGTGCGGGAGCAGGGAGTAGACGCGGATGTCTTCAGGAGTCGTCCAGCAGGCAGTCACCCGGTGGCGCTCGGCTCCCGGCGGAATCCGGAAGTAGTTGTTCTGGACCCATCTCGTCCGGAGCACCCGCTCAGGCGGCTTGCGCGCGAAGATCAGCCCGACCATCGAGCGGTCCTTCTCGGCCTTGCCCGTCGTTCTGGAGTAGTGCACCTGGAGGCGGATCTTCGAGCCGGCCGGAATCTTCTTGGCCGTCCCCGGCTCCCAGATGTCGGGGTTGTGGCCGGGGGCGAAGCCGCCCAGGTAGGCCGGCTCGCTCCCGTTGCCGCTGACGTCGCGTCCGCCCCCGGCGCCGTCCAGGCTCGTGCCGTTGCCGCCGCTCGGGATCGAGCAGCCGTCATCGTAGACCGGCGCGTCAGCTTTGGCCCGGACGACAAGCCCATCTTTCTCCAAAATCGAGTCCTTGAGCATCTGTGCCTGCCGCGCCTCCTGCTCCTCGCGGCTCAGCCGCGGCGCGTCGGGGGGAGGCGGCGGCTCTACAGAGGCGATAATGTGGTGGACGATCCTGCGGTTGCCGGGCCGCGCCTCGACGGCCTGCACGTACTTGTCCTCAGTGAAAGTGGTCGGGATATCGAAGTTCTGGTACTCGTCCGGCCCACTCGCGCTCAGGGTAAATTCTTCGGGCATCTGGAGTACCAGGTCAGGCTGGCCGATGTTCCACCCGTCGGTGAATTTCGGCGCCGGCGGCAGATCCTTCGGGTCGCCTTCCTTGGCACCGCCGTCAACCCAGGCGACGATCGTCTCGACCTCGGCCTGAGACAGCCGGCGGTCGTTGGCGAACCGCCCGACGTGAGGGTCGGCGTGCCAGGGCGGCATCTCGCGGCTGACGACCTTCTCGCGGATCGACTTCGCCCACGGCCGGGCGTCTTTGAAGCTGAGGAGCGACATCGGCGCCGCCTCCCCGGGGCGGTGGCACTCGGCACAACTCTCGTAGAAGATCGGCGCCACGTCTTTGTTGAAGGTCACCGCCACGGCCGGCCGGTTGACTCCGTCGGCGCGGCCGGAGGGCAGTGGAAACAACCACCCGGCCAGGGGGCATAAGAGGGCGAATGAGGTGATCAGTCTTCTTCGCATCATCGTGTCTCCTGTTTCCGCCGAAGACCGGGCCGTGCCCTGGTCCCGAGCGTCACAGAAAATAGCGGATGACCCGATCTTAAGTCTTGAGAAACTTATGAAATTTTCTTGAAAGCGCACTCCTGAAAGCCATGTCGGCTTGCCGACTTTTTTAAAGTGCTGCCTTGAGCAGATCTCGGTAATCGCCGCCAGGGATCACCATCCTGGGCGCGACAGATTCACCTTTCCCGCTCTCATCTCCTCTCAAATAAGACTTCAAGTGATTTGTCAGCTATCCCTGCAAATCAAATAGATGCTTACTTTCCGCAACTTGTCTAATTTTTTACTTTAATAAACCGGGGTCAATTCCTACAGGATTTGACAGATCAGGTCATTCTGAGGGTTTAGAGACCGCCGCGAGACGTGCCGCCTCTTCCTCTTGTTTGCGCGCCAGCCCGCGGGGTCCGTCGTAGCGCAGAAAGGCGGGCAGCGCCAGCGCCAGCAGGCACGTGCCGAGGACGCAAAGGAGGCCGCCGGAGATGACCGAGGCGCGGATACCGAAGAGGCTGGCGACGAGCCCCGACTCGGCGTTACCGAGCAGCGGCCCGGTTGTGTAGCTGACCATCTCGATGCCCGCGAGCCGCCCCCGGAGGTGGTCCGGGATCGTCTGGCTCCAGATCGTCATGCGGAACAGGCCGCTGACCATGTCGGCTGCCCCTGCCAGCGCCAGGCAAACGAGCGCCAGCCACAACTTGTCGGCGAGGCCGAAACAGACCACGGCCAGCCCCCAGACCCCGGCCGCGAGCACGACGGCGAGGCCGTGCCGCCGCACGCGGCCGGTCCACCCGGAGGTGAGCGTCGCCGCCAGCGCGCCGCAGGCCGGGGCCGAGTAGAGCAGCCCGACCGACGCGCCGCCGAACCCCTCGGCGATCGCCGGGAAGAGCGCCATCGGCATCCCGAAGAACATGGCATTGAGGTCCACGAGGTAGGTCCCCATGAGCTCGGGTCGGCTCTTCGCGTAGCGCAGCCCCTCGGCGATCGAGCGCAGGCTCGGGCGGTCCGCGTCGGGCGGCGGCGGGGCCGCCCGCATGGCCCACAGCGCGGCGAGCGAGACGACAAAGGTGAGGAGATCGACTGAGTAGGCGAGTGCCGGCCCCGCCGTCGCCGCGAGCAGTCCGCCGAGCGCGGGCCCGGCGAGGCCGCCGACGTTGAGGCTCAGCGATCTGAGCGCCGAGGCCGCCGGCAGGCATTCCGGCGGCACCAGCCGCGGCAGGAGGGCTTCGAGCGAGGGGCGCTGCAGCCCGTTGAGCGCCGCGAACGCCGCCGCGCAGACGAAGAGCACCCAGGCCTGTGGGCGCGGCAGCAGCGAGTTGAGGAGGAGGACCGCGCTGCCGGCGGCGAGCAGCAGTTCAGTCACCCGCACCATCCGGCGCCGGTCGACATAATCCGCCATGGCCCCCCCGACAAAGGCCATGAGCATGATCGGGAGAAATTCGGCGACCCCGAGGAGCCCGACGGCGAGGGACGACTTCGTCAGCTGGTACATCTGCCACGGGAGCACGACGAAGCTCATCATCGAACCGAAGAAGGTCACCGACTGGGCGATAAATAGCAGGCGGAACTCGCGCGAGATTTTGAGCGGCGTCAGGTCGAGCGCGAGCGCTCCGAGACCTGCGCGCTGGCCTTTGCTGCCGCTCACGTCCGGCGACGGGGGGACCTCATGCGGCACGGGGTCGGGAGTCAGATGGGACAGGGCGTGGGGCTGATGGTCGTCCAAACTATAGCGGTCAGCTCTCAGCGGCCAGCTTTACCCTGCGGCTGAAACTGAAGTCTCCCGACTACTGTTTCTGGCTGAGCGCTGAGCGCTGACCGCCGGCCTCCTCAGGTGGTTAAGATTTCCACTTCCGGCGAGACTTCTGATTTCGGGATCAAGGCGGGCCAGTAGGCGACGATCTCCTCGACCTTCGGCCGCCCTCCCGCGAACCCCGTGACGGTCGGCGGGCCGTTGAGCACGAGCGGGGCGAGTTCCTTGGTGAACCGCTCGACCGCGCCTTTGTCCTCCCCGCGCACGCCGACCCGTAGGGTGACCTCGGCCAGGTCCGGCGACGGCGGCCCCGAGAGCCGCTCCCCGTGGCAGGCGTTGGCCCCGACGAACTCGGTGAGCATCTCGTCGAACCTGAGCCCCAGTTTCTCCAGGCGCGCGCGCAGGACAGCGTCAGCCGCCCGGGCCTTGAGGTAGGCCTCGGGCCAGGAGTAGACGAGCGAGCCGACGGCCTTGTAGCCGGCCGCGTAGCTGATCGAAACCTTGTATGAGTCGGTTGCCGGCTTCCCGCGAATCCCGCTGAGGCGCACCCGGTCCTCACCCTCCGGCGCGATCTGAATGCTCGTGAAGTCGGCGACGCAGTCGGGGGTGATGTAGCTCTTGGGGTCGCCCATCTCGTAAACGAGCTGCTCCTTGACGCCGGCGACCGAGACGCGCCCGCCGGTCCCGGCATGCTTGGTGATGACGAAGCTCCCGTCGGCGCGCGCCTCGCAGATCGGGTAGCCGACGTCGGCGAGGTCGGGGATCGTCTCCCAATCGACCTGGCAGTTGCCGCCCGAGGCCTGCGCCCCGCACTCGATCGTGTGCCCGGCGATCGTCCCGGCGGCGAGCCGGTCCCAGTCGTCCTCCGCCCAGCCGAACTCGTGCATCATTGGCCCCAAGGTCAGCCCCGTGTCCGTGCAGCGCCCGGTGATGACGATCTGCGCCCCGCCACGGAGCGCCTCGACGATCGGGCGCGCGCCGAAGTAGACGTTGGCGCTCTGAATCCTCGGCCGGACGCCGGCGAGCGGCTCGCCGGTGTCGAGGTTGGCGAGCTCCAGGCCGCGCGCGACGAAGTCGTCAAGACGGCCTAAGACGTCATCGCCCGCGACGACGCCGATCTTGACTCGGCCGCCAAGGCCGAGCCGTCGCGCGACGCCGATCACCGCCTCGGCGCAGCCCCGGGGATTGACGCCGCCCGCGTTGGCGACGACGCGGATGCCGCGCGCGACACACGCCGGGAGGATGCGCTCGACGAGAGGCACGAAGTCGCGCGCGTAACCTGCCTGCGGGTCGCGCGCCCGCTGCTTCTGCATGATCGACATGGTGACCTCGGCCAGGTAGTCGAGCATGAGGTAGTCGATGTCGCCGCCGAAGACCTGGTTGACGGGCGCCTCGAGCGAGTCGCCCCAGAAGCCCTGGCCGGCGGCGATGCGAATCGTTTTCATGTGTCAGCACTCCGGCGCGGGCTATTTGCCGGCCCGCCGCTGGCGGTCGGCGCGCACCTCCTGCTTGAGGTCCTCGAAGCGCGCCGTGAGGTTACGCTCCAACTGCTCAATGCGGCGGTTGGTGTCTTCTACCCGCTGGTTGATCTGGCCGATGAGCAGTGTATTCTGGTAGCCGAGGTAGCCGCCCGCGCCCAGGATTGAGAGGACTGTGGCGATGACCAGGATGTAATCACGCCTGACCAGCTCGCGCTGGAAAAGTTTGAGTTCGTTCTGCTGTCGCTCCAAGTCGTCCATCCGGCGCTCGAGACTGGAGACCCGGTTCTCGTAAAGGTTGCCGCTCACTTCCGTCTGCCTTTCCGAGGTGGCAGTGTGGCTTTGACTCCCGCGCCTCAGCGCGCGGCCTGGTGGCGGGCGATCAGCTCGCCGCGCAGGTCGGCGTAGAGCTTCATGCTCTGCGCGATGATGTTGCAGGCGTCGATCCGGCCCATGAAGCGCTCGACCTTGACCTGCTTCATCTCGAGCGCTTTATAGTCCTCGAAGAACCGCCGCAGCGATTTGAGCCGGTGCTCGGGCAGCTCCGAGATGTCGCGGTAGTCCCGGTACTCGGGGTCGTCGGCGTGGACGGCGATGATCTTATCATCCTCCTCGTTCTGGTCGATCATCTGCATGACGCCGATCGCCTTGGCGCGCAGGATGCACAGCGGGACGACCTCGACCTGCCCGAGGACGAGCACGTCGAGCGGGTCGTTATCGTCGCAGTAGGTCCGCGGCAGGAAGCCGTAGTTGGCCGGGTAGTGGACTGAGCTGTAGAGCACGCGGTCGACGCGCAGCAGCCCGGTCGACTTGTCGAGCTCGTACTTGACCCGCGAGCCGATCGGAATCTCGATCAGGCAGTTGAAGACTTCCGGGGCTTCGGCCCCCAGTTCGACGTCATGCCAGGGGTGGAGCATAGGCCTCAATCCTTGGCCAGCTGGCGGAGCTGGCGCGGGGTCAGCAGCCAGCGCAGCAGGCCCGGGCCGCGCGGCGGCAGGCTCGCGACCTGGATCCCACAGAGCCCGCCCTTCTTGAATGCGACGTTCAGGTTGTGGTTGCCGGTCAGGATGAAGGAGGCCAGCTCCGAAAGGTCCGGCTGGTGACCGACCAGCAGGACGCGGTCGAACTGATAGGCGCCCATCTCGAGGAAGATCTCCGCGTCGTTCCCGCTCCCGCCGGCAAACCCCCGGCCCGGCGCGAGCGCCTCGCAAATGTTGACCCGGTTCTGCAATTCCATGATCTCGGCCACCGCCTCGGCGGTCTGCCGCGCGCGCAGCAGCGGGCTCGTCAGGATCAAGTTGAACTTGAGCCCGAGCCGTCGCATCCCCTCGGCCTCCTGCCTCATCTTGGCGCGGCCCTCGGTGGTCAGCGGCCGGTCGGCGTCGTGAAAGACCCCGCCCTCGCCCAGTTCGGCGGCGATCCCGTGACGTAACAGATAAACGTCGATCAAGCGGTTCTCTCCTTCACGTGTGATTCGCGGCCCTATCTTAACACCAGGGGAAAGAAAAGCAGAAGCCTCACCGCTCCCCCTCCTCGGCGCGCCGCTGCGCCCGCTGGTAGAGGAACGAGACGGTGAGCAGGATCGCCCCGAGGATGATGAACGAGACAATCCGGTAGATGCGGTCGAGCCCCGCCAGGTCGACGACAAAGACCTTGATGATCGTCACCCCGAGCAAGGCGAGCGCCAAGACGCGCAGCAGCTTCCGCCCCCGCCGCAGCCCCGCGAGGAGCACCCCCCCGCCGTAGAGCCCCCACAGCGCCGAGAGCGTCAGCTGCTTGATGTTCTCTGACTCCTGCGCCTTGGCCCGGTCGAAGTAGTCGCTCACGTCCAGGCTCAGCAGGACGACCGCCACCAGGTTGGCCGCGAGCGCGCAGGCCGCCCCGGCAAGCTTGCGCTCCCGACCCACGACGCGCGCCCCGGCGCGCTCGTAGAGTCGGGCAGCGAGCCCGAGTGCCCCGATGAGCCACGCCCCCGCGCCTGCCCGCCAGTTGAGCAGCGGGCGGAAGTCCGCACCCTGGCCGACCTCCCTCCCCTCGACCCCGAGCCAGTGCAGCGCCGCGACGGCGAAGAGCACGAGCGCCCCGGCGCGTGCGGCGCGGCTCTTCCACCCCAGGCCGACCCAGGTCAGGAGCACGGCCTCGGCGGCCCAGCCCATGGTCACCCACTGCCGCTCGAACTGGATCCCGACGGCGAAGGCTACGAGCGCCGCGCCGAGGCCGAAAAAGATGCCGGCGAGGGAGCGGTCCTCGCTCTGGCGGAGGGAGGCCAGGTAGCCGCAGCCCAGGTAAAAGGCCGCGAGCAGCAGGGCGAAGAGGCCGAGCCAGGCGCCGTGGCGCGCTTCAAGCAGTGCGTAGCCCGCGGCGAAGTAGAGCGCGGCGTTGAGCCCGGCGAGTCCCGCGTCCAGCCACCGCGTCGGCGACCGCCGGAGCACGTTGTGCATGACGGCGAGCAGGGCGAAGAGCAGGAAGAAGGCCGTCATGAAGCCGAGGCTAGTCCCGACTTCGTCCGGCGAGTAGATGCCCGTCGCGAAGAGCATCGCCGTGGCGGCGAAGGCCAGGTAGTTGAGCCCGCGCCACTGCTTGAAGTAGGCGAGCCCGAGCACCCCCAGGTCGAGCAGCACCAGGTAGCCGAAGAGCCCGGCCCGGTTCGGCTCGCCCGTCGCGAGCACGACCGGCGTGAGGAAGCCGCCGAGCGCGCCGAGGACGGCCATCGGCAGCGCGTCGTACCGCGCCGCGAGCAGCACGGAGGCGACCGTCACCGCGACCATGCAGAGGAAGGCCGGTGGGCGCCCGATGAGCTGGTAGAAGGCGAAGGCGGCGTAGATCGCGAGGTAGAGGATTCCGATCCCGCCTCCCGAGAGCCCCTGCGCGTAGCGGCGGTAGCCGCGCGCGCGGAGGCGATCGCCGCCCCCGAGTAGTCCGAGCCCGAGCATGACGCCGATGAGGATGCGCCCGCGCGGCCCGATCCACTCGTTGTCGAAGGCGTACTTGAGGAAGAAGCCGCTGCCGAGGATGATCGCCAGGACGCCGATGAGGTTAAACCAGTTGCCGCCGATGCGCGCCTCCAGGTCGGCGCGCGCTGGCCGTGGGGGCGCCGGGCGCTCGGGCGGCGGCGGCGCGGCGGGTTGCCGGGCGCCCCCGATTTGCCGCTCGAGCGCGTGGAGGCGCACCGTCTGCTCGCGCAGCGCGGCCTCCAGGCGGTCGAGCCGCTCGGCCAGGCGGGCGAATTGTCCCTCCGATGTTTGATCTTCTCCCATCAATCAGGGAACACGGATGAGACGGATGTCACGGGTCAGCAAGGATCGATCCGCGATCATCCGTGACGTCCGTCTCATCCGTGTTCTAAGCCCAGCCCGAACGCTCCGAGCCGCGGCCGCGGGTTATTGAGCGCGGCGCGCAGAGCCAGTTCGATCGCCGGCCGCACTTCCTCCGGCGTGACGATCGCGTCGACGAAGCCGCGGGCGGCGGCGAACCGGGCGTCGAGCTGGCGCTCGTAATCGGCGCGCACGCGGTCCATCTCGGCGCGCATCGCGGCGTCCGGCTCCTGGCCCTGCGCCTTGAGCTTCTCCAGTTGTCCCGAGAAGAGCGCCATGACCGCCGACTCGCCCTCCATGACACCCATCCTCCCAGTCGGCAGCGTGAAGATGAAATCCGGGTCGAAGCCTTGGCCCGCCATGGCGTAGTAGCCGGCCCCGCTCGCGTGGTTGACCGTGAGGACCAGCTTCGGGACCGTCGCCGTCGCCATCGCCTCGACGAAACGCGCGCCCGCGCGGATGATCCCCGACTCCTCGGCCTCGACACCAACCATGAAGCCCGAGACGTCCTGCACGAAAAGCAGTGGCGTGCCATGCCGGTTGCACGTCTCGATGAAGTAGGCCGTCTTCTCCGCGCCGTCGGCGTAGATGATGCCGCCAAACTTGGGCGGGCCGCCCGGGGGGCCCGGCACCAGCCCGCGGCTGTTGGCGATGACCCCGACGTTGACCCCGGCCACCCGCGCGTGGCCCGTGATCATCTCGCGCGCGTAGTCGGCCTGGAACTCGTCGAAGCTGCTCGCGTCGAGCAGGCAGTCGAGCATCGCCCGCGCGTCGTACGGGGCGCGGTGATCGGCCGGGATGACGTCATAGAGGTCGGTCGCCGGGCGGGCCGCTTCGCCGGGCGCGCTCACGCCCGCCACCTGCGGCGGCGGCGGCAACTCCGCGATCAAATCGCGGATCCGGTCGAGGCAAGCTTCGTCGCTCGGCGCGCGGTAGTGGGCCACGCCCGAGACTGCGTTGTGCATGAGCGCGCCGCCGAGCGCCTCGGCGCCCACCTTCTGCCCGGTCGCGCCCTTGACCAGGTTCGGCCCACCGAGCCCCATAAACGACGTCCCCTCGACCATGAGGATGACGTCGGAGAGCGCCGGCAGGTAGGCGCCGCCCGCGACGCACTGCCCCATGACGGCCGCGATCTGCGGCACCCTGAGGTAGCGGCGCATGACCGAGTTGTAATAAAAAATCCGCGCCGCGCCGTACTGTCCCGGGAAAACGCCGTCCTGGTAGGGCAGGTTGACCCCGGCTGAATCGACCAGGTAGACGATCGGCGTCCGCGAGCGCATGGCGATCTCCTGCGCCCGGAGCATTTTCCGGATCGTCTCGGGCCACCACGCCCCGGCCTTGACCGTCGCGTCGTTGGCGACGACGACCACCTCGCGGCCGGCGACGAGGCCGACGCCGGTGACCACGCCCGCGGCCGGCGCCTGGCCGTCGTACTGGTCGTGGGCCAGGAGCAGCCCGACCTCCAGGAAGCGCGCGCCCGGGTCAAGCAACCGGCCGACGCGCTCGCGCGCGGTGAGCTTCCCCTGCTCGTGCTGCCGCGCGGCTTTCTCCGGCCCGCCGCCCGCGCGCAGGCGATCTTCCAGCTCGCGCAATTCGCGGACAAGTCCTTCGAGTTTCATATCGTCGCTAGCTTGGCGATGACACGGATCAGAAATCCGTGTCGATCCGCCCGATCCGTCTCATCCGTGGGCCATCCCTCTCGGTCAGAGAAAATTGATCAGCGTCTGGACGGCGCCGACGGCGAGGCCGATGCCGGCGCCGAACCAGACGATGGCCCGGATCTCGCGCCCGGCCGTCTCCATGACCAGTTGCTCGATCGCCTCGTTCGAGAGCGCGCTCAAACGCCGCAGCAGGATGGCGCGCATGTCGAGCCGCTGGCTGAGCCCGGCGACGAAGCTCGTCACGGCAGCCGTCCGCGCGGCGCCGCCATCCCGGAGGGCCTTCTCCGGGATCCGCGCCATGGCCTGCGCGATCGTCGTCCGCACGTAGAGGCTATCGACGATCTGATCGGCGAGCTGGCCGATCGAGTCGCCGACGATCCGGTAGAGCGCCTGCTCGTCGAGGAAGTAGTCAGCGACCATGCGGCGCAAGAGATTGAACCGCCGGCCGACCTCCGCCTCGACCACTTTGCGCAGCGCCCGCGCGATCTCCCACCGCGCCTCGACCGAGTCGCGCAGGTGGTAGAGCCGCTCGCGCAGGTGCTCGGCGATGAACTGGACGGTCGACTCGTTCTGCGAGTGCTGGAGGTACTCCCGCCGCGCCAGCGTCGTGATCTCCGACTCGAGGTCGAGCCGCATGATCTCGTCCGTCACCGTCTCGACGTCGAGCAGCCGCGCGGAGACGACCGTCGCCAGCGCCTCGATGAAGCGCTCGCGCTCCTTCGGCAGCATCCCCGGCGTCAGCGGGACCCGCCACCCGAAAAAGTAGTAGGGGCGCCGCGGCCGGAACAGCATCCTCACCGCGAGCCAGGCGGCGCCGTACCCATGCAGCGTCGCGATCAGGAGCGGGCTGAACTTGACGACCAGTCCCCAATCCATGAATCAGTCTTAGCGCCAGAGCGCCGCCGCGAGCCGCGGGAGCTCCTCGCGCCGCCCTTCCGGCAGGCCCTCGATGATGAGCACGCGCGCGCCGCGCCGCGCCATGTAGGTCTCGCCGTCCGACGTTCGGTAGGCGCGCTCGGAGGCGCCCGCGCCGGGCCGCTCCGGCGCGTTCGGGTAGCGTTTGGCGGTCCGCGCCCCGTAGGCGCCAAAGAACTCGTGGGCCTCGTCCTCGCTGTCCCACGCGCTCAGGTGCGCGAGCAGCACCCGCCCCTCGGCCGCCTGCTCGTAGACCGCGCACTGGTCCCCGGCCCAGCCCGCCGCCGCTGCGCGCGCCTGCTTCCTCGGGAGGTACTCGCCGAGAACGAGCGAGTAGCCGAACTCGCCGTTGACGTCGGCGTCGATCCGCCTCCAACCTGGGCCGAGCAGCGGCGCGAGGTCGGCGAGCGCCACCTTGGCCGGCGCTTCGCGGGCGAGGTACTTGTCGAAGTGCATGATCTGCTCGGTCGACTGCGGCAGCTCGGCGTAGGCCTGGGTGAGCCCCTCCCAGCCCCGCCGCTTGACCATCTCCTGGGCGAAGCCCGCGCCGTAGGTGTAGGGGAAGATGAGCGACTCGCGGATCGCCGCCGGGGCCGCGGCAAGCACCTCCTCGCCCGGCTTGTCGCCCTGGGCCGGCATCATCTCGCCGAGCGCGCTGAGCGAGATCGGGAGCTTGGTGATCTCCATGCCGCGCGGCTTGAGCAGGTAGTTGAACATGACGGCCGTCGCGTCGCCCTCGATGAGCGCGTGGATCGCCGTCTCGCGGTCGCCGTCGCCGCGCGGCCACTTCTCGAACCGGCGCAGGTCGAAGTGCTGGTCCTGGAGCGCGTGGACCAGTTCGTGTGCCATGACGGTCTTCTGCTGGTCGAGCGCGTTCCAGTCGGCGAGGAAGAACTCCTTGGTCTTCGGCTGGTAGAAGCCGGCGACCTGCTCGGCGAGCAGCTTGATCATGAACTCGCGGTAGCGGAAGTCCCGGGGGGCCAGCCCGAAGGCGATGAGCGTCTTCTGCGCCGCCTCGAGTTCCTCCGGCGTCGACGACTCGTCGAAGTTGCGGACGACCACCTGCTCGATCTCGCCCCGCGACTTGAGCCCGCTCTTGACCGGGCTGAGGATCTTCAGCCCGCGCATCCGGCTGACCTCCTCGAGCATCTCGCTCGTCGCCGCCAGGACCTCGGCCGCCGCCGCCGCCGCCGGGCGCGCCCCCCCCTGCTGCCGGGCGACGAGCGCGCCCGGGACCGTCAGGCAGAGGGCCAAGAGTGCCGCCGCCGCCCGCCCGAATTGTTTTGACATCGGCTCCCCTTCCGGGTTAACAATACCATCCCGATTTCAAATTTGAAATTTGGGACGTGAGACTGACCTTATGCCCGAGCACGCCTGGAGCGAGACGCGGTTGCGCGTGCGCTACGCCGAGACTGACCAGGCCGGCGTCGTCTATCACTCAAACTACCTCATCTGGTTCGAGGTGGGGCGCGTCGAGCTTTGCCGCGATCACGGCTTCAACTACCGCGACATGGAGCGCGAGGCCGACGCCCGGCTGCCGGTCGTCGCGGCCCGCGTGCGCTACCGCAGCCCGGCGCGCTACGACGACCAGATTCTCGTCCGGACGCGCGTCGCCGCGCTGCGCAGCCGCGCGATCTCCTTCGCCTACGAGGTCCGCCGCGCCGGGGACGGCGCGCTGCTCGCCCAGGGGGAGACCGACCACGTCGTCATGGACGCCAGCGGGAGGGCGCGGGCGTTCCCGCCCGAGTACGCCGGGAAGCTGAGGCTCAGGGCTTGAGCCGGGGAGGACGGGCGCCGCCGTCCTCCGGCTGCTCGCCGAAGATCTCCTTGAAGGCTCCGATGCTCGAGAGCAGGCTGCTCGTCTCAACCGGCATGAAGACGACTTTCGAGTTCTGGCTCCGCGACATCTCGCGCAGCGACTCGATGTACTTCATCATGATCAGGTACTGCGCCGGGCTGCCCTGACCACTGGCGATCGCCCCGGCGAGCCGGCTGATCGACTCGGCCTCGGCCGAGGCCGCGGTCAGCCGCGCCTGGGCCGCGCCCTCGGCCTGGAGGATCGCCGCCTGCTTGTCGCCCTCGGCGCGCGTGATCGCCGCCTGCTTCTCGCCCTCGGCGCGGGCGATCGAGGCTTGCTTCTCGCCCTCAGCCTGGAGGACTACGGCGCGCCGGTTGCGCTCGGCGGTCATCTGCTTCTCCATGGTGATCCGCACGTCCTCGGGCGGGTTGATGTTGCGCAGTTCGACGCGCGTTACCTTGACGCCCCACTTGTGCGTCGCGTCGTCGAGGACGACGCGCATCTTGTTGTTGATCGTGTCACGCGAGGTCAGCGCGTGGTCGAGGTCGAGCTCGCCGATGACGTTGCGCATGGCCGTGATCGTCAGCTGGATGATCCCGCCGGCCAGGTCGTTGACCTCGTAGAGCGCCTTGATCGGGTCGGTGACCTGCCAGTAGATCACCGAGTCGACCATGATCGTCACGTTGTCGCGCGTGATCACGGGCTGCGGGAGCAGCTCGGTGTACTGCTCCCGGAGGTCGATCTGGCTCGTCCCCGGGCGCAGCCCGGTCCAGCTCACGCCGCGCGGGCGGTCGACGAAAGGCGTGATCAGGTTGAGGCCGCTCCCGGCGACGCGGTCGAACTTGCCGAGCCGCTCGATGACCAGGACAGTCGCTTGCGGGACGATGCGGATCGCTTTGGCCGCGATGAAGAGCGCGACGACCGCGATGATGAACAGCGGGATGAGGAATTCCACAGCTCGCCTCCGGTGATTCAGGTTGTCTCGTCGAAGAGCAGGGCGCGGCGCCCGGCACGGCAGACATAGATCGTGTTGCCGTCGACGCGGTCGACGCGCACCGACTCGCCCTCGGCGAGCGGCGCCTCGCCCTCGGCCGGGAAGGCCGTCCAAACCGCGCCGTAGACTCTGACGGCGCCCTCCTGGCGCGCGCCGCGGCTCGCCTCGACCACCGTCCCCACTTGCCCGATCATGGTCTCGACGCCCGACTTGAGCTCGCCCCCCGACCCGCCGCGCGGGAGGAAGCGGTCGAGGATCGTCCGCGAGGCGACCACCAGCAGCGTCGAGACGACGAGGAAGGCGACGAGCTGGACGGCGACGCTCTCGACGCCCGCCAGCGCCAGCGCCGCCGCGAAGAGCGCCGCGACCCCGAACCAGAGCAGGAAGAAGCCGGCGGTGAGCACCTCGCCCGCGATGAGCAGCGCGCCGATGATCAGCCAGACTATCCAGGCATAGGGCATCCTTGACTCCGCGCGTCATGGTAGCGCAAGTCGCGCCCGCGGGACAGGGGGAGAGAACACGGATCGGGACGGATGACCACGGGTTTGATCCGTGCCAATCTGTCGCATCCGTCCCGATCCGTGTCATCCGTGTTCGGTTCCCGTTTAGCGCGCGACGATCGCCATGCGGTGGCGGTCGGCCTCGGCGAGCGTCTCGGCGCGGTCGAAGATGAGCGTCTTGTCGGCGGCGAGCGAGAGCGCCGTGACGCGGCAGGCGCGCATGGTCTCGACCGTCCCGAGCCCGACGACCGGGACGTCGAAGCGCATGTCCTGGCCCGGCTTGGCAACTTTGACGACCGTCAGCGGGCGCCCGCGCACCAGCTCCGACGCGCGCCGGATGGTCGCGTCGGTCCCCTCCATGGCCTCGAGCGCGACGACGGCCTGGTTCTTGACGACGATCGTCTGGCCGAGGTCGAGCCGCGCGAGCTCCGTCGCGACGTGCCGCCCGTAGTCGAGGTCCGCCAGCTCATGCTTATTCGGGGCGCGGCGCGTGAGCGCCCCGGCGCGCGCCAGGAGCGGCTCGAGGAAGGTCGTCGAGTCGACGAGCGTGATCCCCTCCGCGGCCAGCTCGTCCGCCACGGCGCCGATCAGCGCATCGGTGTTCCGCCGCTTGAGCCGCGCGAGCATCCGCGCCATGCGCAGGTCCGGGAGCGCGTTGAGCTTGAAGATCTGCACGTGCTTGACCTGCCCGGCCATGATCGCCCGGGTCACGCCCTCGCGCTTGAAGAACTTGATCAGGCGGCCGAGGTGGCCGACGCTGACCCACTCGACCGTCCCCGCCAGCTCCCCGATCCGCGGGTCGGTCTCCTCCTTGATCGCCGCGACGGCCACCTCCGCGCCCGCCGCGCGCGCGCCCTCGAGGACCAGGAATGGGAAGCGGCCGTTGCCGGCGATGAGACCGTATTTCATGAGACAGCAATCAGCTTTCAGCGGTCAGCCAGAAGTGGCACTTCGTTTGGCTGATAGCTGGCAGCTGAAAGCTGACCGCTGCCAGCTATTTCGTCACCCCGCGTTCCGACTTCTCGATGAACTCCGCCAGGTGATCGACCTCGGGGACGCCGACCACCTCGGCCCGAATGCGCGCGAGCGCCTGCGTCGTGTTGAGCTTGGCGGCGAGCAGGAGGTGGAAGGCGCGCTGGAGGTGACGGATCGTTGCGGTGGCGAAGCCCTGGCGCCGCAGGCCGAGCGCGTTCGCTCCGTAGCAGCGCGCGTGGTTGCCGTCGGTCCGGGCGTAGGGCAGCGCGTCCTTGACGATCTTCGAGTAGCCCCCGACGAAGGCGTGCGCGCCCACCCGGCAGTACTGGTGGACGCCGACGTAGGCCCCGAGCGTGGCGTGGTCGGCGACCGCGACGTGCCCGGCGAGCGAGGCGCAGTTGGCGAAGACGTTGCGCGAGCCGATGCGGCAGTCGTGGGCGACGTGCGCCTGGGCCATGAACAGATTGTCGTCCCCGATCTCGGTCACGCCCCCGCCCCCGGCCGTCCCCCGGTGCAGCGTCACGTATTCGCGGATGACGTTGCGCTCCCCGACGACGAGGCGCGTCCGCTCCCCCGCGTACTTGAGGTCCTGGGGCGCCTGGCCGACGTAGGCGAAGGGGAAGAGCCGCGTCCCGCGCCCGATCTCGCACGGCCCCTCGACGACGACATGCGCGCCGACCTCGACTTCGTCGTGGAGGACCACCCCGGCGCCGACGACCGCGTAAGGGCCGACCGCGACGCCCGCGCCGAGCTCCGCCTCCGGACTGATGATCGCCGTCGGATGAATCATGGAAAAGGGTCAGCAATCAGCTCGGCCCCGGCGGCCGGCATCGCAGTCTTCGCCCAATGCTTCCGGCTGACCGCTGAAAGCTGATCGCTATTTCTTCCTGTCCACCAGCCCCGAGGCAATGATCGCCTCAGTGACCAGCGCCCCATCGACGTAGGCCTCGGCGCGCAGCTTACAGTAGCCCATCTTGTACTTGAGCACGGTGACCTCGAGGCGGAGCTGATCGCCGGGGACGACCGGCTTGCGGAACTTGGCCTCGTCGATGCGCGTGAAGTAGAGCAGCTTGTTCTCGCGGTCGGGCACCTCGCGGAAGAGGAGCACCGCACCCGCCTGCGCCATGGCCTCGATGATCATGACTCCGGGCATGACCGGCGCGCCCGGGAAATGGCCCTGGAAGAAGTACTCGTTGCTCGTCACGTTCTTGATCGCCACGATCCGCTTGAGCGGCTCAACCTCGACGATCCGGTCGATCAGCAGGAACGGGTAGCGGTGGGGGATGATCGATTGAATTTCGTTGATGTCCATAAGCTGGCTAGCGATCAGCAGTCAGTGGTCAGCCAGAGGGGAGCCGGTGGTTTGGCTGACCGCTGAGAGCTGAAAGCAGACTGCTCTATGCTCCTCACTTCTTCTCCAGTTTTTTGAGCCGCTCGAAGAGTTCCGGGAGTCGGGCGAAGAGTACCTGGGCCCGGCGCCACTTCGGGTAGTCCATGGCGGGCATCATGCCGCCGACGACGCGGCCGGCCGCGACACTCTTGGTCACGCCGGTGCGCGCCGTGATCACCGCGCGGTCGCCGACCGTGATGTGTTGGTTAGTCCCGATCTGGCCGGCGATCGTCACGCCGCGGCCGACCCGGGTGCCGCCGGAGAACCCGGCGAGCGCTGCGACCACCGTGTCCTCGCCGATCTCGCAGTTGTGGCCGATCTGGATCAGGTTGTCGAACTTCGCCCCGCGCCGGAGGCGCGTCTCGCCGAAGCCCGCGCGGTCGACACAGCAGTTGGCCCCGAGCTCGACGTCGTCCTCGATGACCACCCGCCCGACCTGGAGCAGCTTGTACTGCCGCCCCTCCTCGTCGGGCACGAAGCTGAACCCGTCGGCGCCGATCACCGCCCCGCTGTGGATGCGGCAGCGCGCGCCGATCCCGGTGTCGTCATAGACCGAGACGTTGGCGAAGATCACCGTGTCGTCGCCGACCGTGACGCGGTCGCCGAGCACGACCCCCGGGTGAAGCGTGACGCGGTCGCCGACCCGCGTGTCGCGCCCGACGGTCACCCGCGGGTGGATCGAGCAGTCGCGGCCGAGCCGCGAGCCCAGGCCGAGCGCCAGGTCGGGGCTCACGCCGGGCGCCGCCGCCGGGCGCTCGTGGAAGAGTTGGACCGCCCGCGCGAAGGCGAGCTTCGCGTCGGGGGCAACCAGCAGCGGGCGCCCGAAAAGCGCCGCTGCCTCGGCCAGGCCTGGCGGGATGATGACCGCCGCCGCCCGCGACTCCCCCAGGCGGCCGAGCCGCGCCGCGTCGGCGACCAAAGTCACCTCCGCCTCGCCCGCCGCATCGAGCGGGCCGACGCCGGCCACTTCGACCGCGCCCTCGCCGCGCAGCTCAGCGCGGATCAGCGGCGCGAGTTCAGTCAGAGTCATGTGAGCTTTCGGCGATCAGCCCTCGGCTTCCGGCGGTCGGGAGAAAGCAAAGGGCAGGAGGATGACCCGGGTCTTCCCCACTGCCCGCTCAAGAGCTGACCGCCGATCGCTGAAAGCTGTCTTCCGTTATGGCTTTTTGGGCGTTACGGCTTCTTGGGCGCCGCCGCCGGGGCCGCGGCCCCGGCCGCCGCCGGGTTGACCTTGTTGTACTCGTTCATGAAGTCTTGGGTGATGTCGGTGGCCTGCGCCGCGAAGACGAGCAGGCCGGCCTGCTGCGCGGCGCCGCCCTCGAGGACCATGGTGATCCCGCGCTGCTGCGAGTAGCCCTCGAGGAACTTGCCGATCTTGTCGTAAATCGGGCCGGAGACCTCCTCGAGGCGCTTCTGCGCCAGGGACTGGTAATCCTCGCCCTTCCGCTTGAGCTCCTTCTCCTTCTCGGCGGCCTCCTCGGCCCACTGGTTGCGGACGTTCGGCTGGACGGTCGCCCCCTGAGTCTGGATCTGATTCTTCAGGTTATTGACGCGGTCCTGGAGGGCCTGAAGCTCCTTCTGCCGCGGCTCGAACTCCGAGTTCAGGCCGTCGAGCTTGATCTTCAGCTCGCCGATCCCGGTGCGGAAAGCCGCGGTGTTGATGATCGCGATCTTCGCGTCGGCGCCCGTGCCGCCGGCCGCCGCCGGGGCCGCGCCGCCGCCCGTCGGGCGCGTTGCCGGGGGCGTCGGGGTCTGGGCGAAGGCGGCGAGCGACAGCAGGCTGCAGATCGCAGCTGCGAAAGCCAATCTTCTCATGCTGATTAACACTCCTTAGAGACTCTCTGAATGAATGAAAAGAGCGGATATTATCCCCGAGGGGGCCCGCCAAATCAAGGCGCTCACGGCTTGGGCGTCGCGGGCCTCGGAGTCGCCGGCGCCGGCGACGCGGGCTTTGGCGCCGCGGCCGCGGGGCCCGGGTTGGCCTTGTTGTACTCCTTGACGAAGTCCTGGGTGATGTCCATACCCGGGGCCGCGTAGACGAGCAGCCCGGCCTGCTGCGCCGCCGCCCCTTCGAGCACCAGGGTGATCCCGCGCTGCTGCGAGTAGGCGGCGAGAGACTTCTGGATCTGCTCCAGGACAGGACCTGCCTCCTCCTCCTCGCGCTTGCGCGCCAGCGCCTGCGAGTCCTCCCGCTTGCGCTCGAACTCCTTCTTGAGCCCCTCGTACTCGTCGGTCAGCTTACGGTACTGCGGCTGCGTCAGGTTCTTGTTCTCCTGGAGCACCTTCTCCTTGGCGGCGATGCTCGTCTGCATCGACTCCAGGTCGCGGGCGCGCGGGTCGAACTCCGCGGTCAGCTTGTCATACCTTTGCTTGAGCTGGCCGATGTCGTTGCGGAAGGTGGCGAAGAAGACGACCGCGATCTTCGCCGTCGGCACCGTGCCGCCGGCGGCCGGGGGCGCCGCCGCCGCAGCCGGCCGCGCCGCGCCCGGTTGCGGCGTCTGCGCCAGGGCCGCGGTGCAGCCGCAGGCGACGAGCATGAGGGTCCACAGTAATTTGTTTCTCATCGAGGGTAATTTCTCCAATCAATTAGCCGTCGGCGGTCAGCTCTCAGCCCTGGAGGACTGCTTAAAACGTCCTCCCGATGCTAAAACGGATCGCCGTCTTGCGCTCGATGAAGAGCACGGTCGGGTCGCTGAGATCGGTCTTCGCCTGCGGGTTGTAGGCGAAGATCAGCCGGAAGGGGACGTTGATCATCGGGACCTGGACGCGGATCTCGGCCCCGAGCGAGGAGCGCAGCGTGTCGATGAACCGCACGTTCTGCTGCGAGGTCCGGACAAGGTCGAAGGCTCGTCCTTCACCTTGAAGAAGGACCGAGCGATAGCCGATCGGGCGCCCGCTGAGGTCGGTCGGCGCGCTCTGCAGCTCGTCCCGCGTCGCGGCCCGTCCGGCCGGGTTGAGCGTGACGTTCCCGAGCGTCTGCTCGAGGAAGTTCGTCGTCACGATCTGGTCGGTGTAATTGTTCAGGTTGAAGACCGAGCCGACGTCGGCGAAGGCGGCCACCGAGAGCGGCCCGAAGATCGGGACGCGGTATTCCATGTTGACGAGGAGCTGCGTGTCGCCCCCGATCGGCGTGAAGAAGGTCCGCGTCCTGACGATATTGCAGGTCGACGACGGCTCAAAGGTGCAGCCGTTCTCCCCCGGGGTGTCGAAGGTATAATTGCGGAGCACGCTCTGGTCGACCGTCCCGGTCGGCGCGGGAATGAGCTTCGTCCCGGTGGTGTCGGTCGGGTCCAGGATCATAGCCTTGACATTGCGCGACGAGGCGAAGGTGAGGGACGGGACGACCGGAGAGATCGAGCGGACGTTGTAACCGCGGACGTCGTTCTCGCCGCCGAGGAAGTAGCGCTCGTAGATCGGGATCCCGCCGACAAACGAGAGCGATTGGGTATCGAGGGGGGTCCCGAAAGTGCGGATGTGCCCACCGAGGAAACGCATGCCGAAGACGTGCGGCTTCTCCGACCGCCGCTTGAGCACCGGCTTGAAAAACTTATACTCGACCGACGGCGCGAAAGTGTTGACGTCGCCGCCGAGGAAGCTGCCCGCGAGCGAGAAGCCGAGGAAGATGCTGTGGCCGCGCGTCGGGTCGATCGAGGCATTGAGTGAGTTGTAGTAGAGCGACGGCGTGATCCGGCTGGTCAGGATGCGCGGCTGACTGTAAGTCACCGGGATGTTATTGGTTGGGTCGTTGTCGGTGTTGACCTTCGGGTCCTCGATGCTCGAGGTCGAGAGCGAGTAGGAGAGCCCGAGCCGCGTCAGCCCGCTGAAGCGCTCGAAGCGCCGCGTCAGCGTCTTGAGCGGGGTCGAGAGGTTGATCGTCCCGCCATAGGACTTCTGCGTGAAGAGCGTGTCGGCGTCGACGCTCGAGAGGCCGAAGAGTGCCGACTGGTTGGCGACGGTCGCGTTGTTGTAGTAGAAGCCGTTACCCAGGTACTGCAGCTTCTGGGCGAAGAGTTGGAAGCCAAGGCTGATCGGGCGGCCGAGGAGGTAGGGCTCGTTGAACCCGAACATGACGTACATTTGGCGGTTGCCCGCCGAGACATCGAAGTTGAGACTCTCGCCGTAGCCGAGCAGGTTGTTGGTTGAGTAGCTGACCCCGAAGAAGCTCCCGGCGTACCCGCCGACGCCCCCGTTGAGCTGAATCTGTTGCCGCCCGCGCTCCTTGACCTGAAGGTCTACGTCGACGGTCTGGTCGCGGTCGTTGGTCCGCGTGATCGCGTCCTTCTCCTTGACCTCCTCGAAGAGGCCGAGCTGGTTGAGCCGGAGAATCGAGTAGTCCCAGAGCTGCTTGCTGTAGGGGTCGCCCTCGTTGATCAGCACCTCGCGCCGGAGCACGACGTCGCGCGTGTTGGTGTTGCCGACGAACTCGAGGCGGCGGAGCGTGAACTGCTTGCCCTCGTCGACCTCAAGCGTGAACTCGACCTCGCCCTCCTCCTCGGTCTTGTCGACGAACTTCGGCTGGAGGTCGACCGACGCCTGGATGTAGCCGCGCGAGCCGTAGAGGTCCTTGACGTTCTTGTAGACCCCCTCCTGGATGTCCTTGGCGCTCGCCACCTGCCCGGCCTGGAGGCGCGAGACAGCCGTGACCACGCCGGGCTGGAAGAGCGTCACGCCCTTCTCCTCGACCTTGGTGATCGTGTAACGGCGCCCGACCTCGACCGGAATCGTCACCTTGAGGCCCGGCCCGGTCTTGCGCAGCCCCGGGATCGGGAGGGGGAGCCCCCCCGAGACCATGCCGGCGCGCTCGACCTGTGGCTCGCCGATCTTGGCCTGGAGGTAACCCTTCGAGCCGAGGAAGAAGCGGACGCGCTCGAGGTCGTCCTGGAGCTTGTCCTTGAAGTAGATGTCTTTGGAGGTGAAGGTCGAGATCAGCCCCGCCTCCTTGACCAGTTGCATGGCGCCGCGCAGCCGCTTCTGCGAGAAGCCGTCGCGGTCGCCGGTGAACTCGATCGTCTTGATCCGGACGCGCGGCCCCTCGTCGATGTTGAAGATGAGCGCGATCGTCGTCACCGAGATGTCCTCGACCTCGATCTCGACCTTGGCGTCCGGGTGGCCCTTCTCGGCGAGCAGCTCGCGGAGCACGTTGCGCGCGGCGTTGACCTTCGACGGGTCAAACTGTGACTCCTTGCTCACCTGCGCGCGCCGCTCCTTGAAGCGCGTCAGCACCTCGCTCTCGGTCGCCGACTTGAGGCCCCGGTACTGGAGGTCGCGGATGATCGGGTACTCGTTGACCTGGAAGATGACAATCATCCCGCCGCGCGGGCCCGTCTCCTCGTAGAGCCGCGTCTTGAGCGGGTCGAACCACCCCTGTCCGAGGATCGCCTCCAGGTCGCGCCGCGCCAGGTCCCGGTTGTAGCGGTCCCCCGGCTTGGTCTGGACGTAGTAGAGGATGGTCTCGCGCGGGATGCGGCGGTTGCCGCGGATCTCGACCTCTTCAACGAGCACGTCCTGCGCCGGGGCGGCCGCCGGGGGGTCCTGGGCGAGGGCGCGGGGCGCGGCGAGGAGCGAAAAAGAGGAAAGAATAAAGCCCCACACCAACGCCACGCCCAGCGCGCTCGCCGACGGTCTCAGGCGCTTAATCATGAAAACTCTCCCAATCACCCGATATTTGCCGGCCGCCTCGCGGCCCGGCCGGACCTGCGTGTGTCTACTGAACGCAGTCCCCTCTCAAGATTGCAGCCCATAATGAGGACCGGCCATTATACGCGAAGCGCGGGACCTCGCAACAGTCGCGCGCGGAGTTTGACGATGAGCAAGGGGGCGGGCGGTCGCGGCGCGGGCCCAGCCGGGGCGTGCGCCAGGCGATTGTCAGGGCAGTAGATAGCCGGTTATTTCCCGAACCGGGCGCGGGCCAGCAAGAGCCCCCCGCCCGCATCCTTCTAATGAATTAATACCTCGTCCTGGTCCAGCTCCTCGGCGAGCAGCGGGCGGTAGTTGAGCGCGCCGCCGTCGAGGAAGACCTCGAGGACCGGGGTCGCGCCGACGCGCCCCTGAATGACGGCCTCCGAAAGCGGGTCCTCGACGTACTTCTGCAGGGCGCGCCGCAGCGGCCGCGCGCCGTAGCTCCGGTCGGCGCAGGTCTTGTCGACGATCCACTGCCGCGCCTCGGGCGTCAGCCGGATCTCGAGCTTGCGGTGGCGCAGGGTGTGGTTGAGCTGCTCGACGAGCAGCCCGACGATACGCAGCAAATCCTCGTCCGTCAGCGGGTCGAAAACGATGACCTCGTCGAGCCGGTTGAGGAATTCCGGGTTGAACGTCTCGCGCACGGCCGCCATGACGCGGTCTTCGGTCTTGGCGTCGGCCTCGTCCTGCGAGGACTGGAACCCGACGTAGCCGCGCTTGAAGATGAAGCGCGCCCCGATGTTCGACGTCATGACGACGAGCACGTTCTTGAAGTCGACGGTGTTACCGAGCGCGTCGGTGAGGATGCCGTCCTCGAAGACCTGGAGCAGGATGTTGAAGATGTCGGGGTGCGCCTTCTCGACCTCGTCGAGCAGGAGCACCGAGTAGGGGTTGCGGCGGATGCGCTCGGTCAGCTGCCCGCCCTCCTCGTGGCCGACGTAGCCGGGCGGCGAGCCGATGAGCTTGGAGACCGAGTGCTTCTCCATAAACTCCGACATGTCGAAGCGGATCATGGCGCGCTCGGAACCGAAGAGGCACTCGGCGAGCGAGCGCGCGACCTCGGTCTTGCCGACCCCCGTCGGGCCGAGGAAGAGGAACGAGCCAACGGGCCGCTGCGGGTTCTTGAGCCCGGCGCGCGAGCGCCGGATGGCGCGGGCGAGGGCCGAGATCGCCGACTCCTGGCTGATGATCCGGCGGTGCAGTTCCTCCTCGATGCGCAGCAGCTTGGCGGTCTCTTCCTCCCGCAGCGCCGAGACCGGGATGCCCGTCCAGCGCGAGATGACGTCGTCGATGTCGTGCTTGACGACGAGCGCTGCCGCCTCCTCGAAGTCGAGCGGCTCGGCATACTGCGGCGAGCGGCGCGCGCCGCTGAAGCCCGGGCGCTCGCGCCCCGCCGCGCTGCCCCCCCCCCCGGCTTGGAAGCGCGGCGGCTTGTAGCCGCTCTCGCGCTGGACGCGCAGCTTGACGCGCGCGCCCGCCTCGTCGATGACGTCGATCGCCTTGTCGGGCAGGAAGCGGTCCGGGAGGTAACGGTTGGACTGGAAAACGGCGGCCTCGATCGCCTCAGCCGCGTAGCGCACGTTGTGGAACGACTCGTAGCGGTCCTTGACCCCCTCGAGGATGTGGACGGCCTCGGCCTCGTTCGGCGCCGGCACCTTGACCGACTGGAAGCGACGCTCGAGCGAGCGGTCCTTCTCGATTGACTTGCGGAATTCGGCGGGCGTCGTCGCCCCGATGCACTGGATCTCGCCGCGCGAGAGCGCCGGCTTGAGAATGTTGGCGGCGTCGAGGCTCCCCTCGGCCGAACCCGCCCCGACCAGTGTGTGCAGTTCGTCGATGAAGATAATGTATTGGGGATTCTCGATGAGTTCGCGCATGATCGTCTTCATGCGCTCCTCGAACTGCCCGCGGTACTTGGTCCCGGCGACCACGAGCGAGAGGTCGAGCGCGAGGATGCGCTTGTCGACCAGGAAGGACGGCACCTCGTTCGAGACGATGCGCTGGGCGAGCCCCTCGACGATCGCCGTCTTGCCGACGCCCGGCTCGCCGATGAGCACCGGGTTATTCTTCGTCCGGCGGCAGAGGATCTGGACGACGCGGTCGATCTCGTTCTCGCGCCCGACGAGCGGGTCGAGCTTGTTCTCGACGGCCGCCTCGGTCAGGTCACGGCTGAACTCGGCGAGGTGCGGCGTCTCCTTCTTGGCCGTCGCGCTGCGCTCCATGTTCGCCTGGCGCATGAGATCGTTGCGGATGTCAGAGAGGCGCAACCCGCGCTCGTAGAGGATCTCGGCGGCGATCGAGTTCTCCTCGCGCAGCAGGCCGAGGAGCAGGTGTTCGGTCCCGATGTGCCGGTGGCCGAGGCGCTCCGACTCCTCGGCGGCGAAGGCCAGGACGCGCTTGGCCTCGACCGAGAGCGGCAAATCGACCGAGGTCGAGATGCGGTCGCGCAGGATCGTCCGCCCCTTAACCCCCTCCCGGATCGCATCGATGTCGCCCGGCCGGAAGAAGCGGGCGCAGAGGTGCTTGTCCTCGCGCATGAGCCCGAGCAGGACGTGCTCGGCTTCAATCTGCGAGGCGCCGAACTGGCTGGCTTCGTAGCGGGCGAAGAAGATGACGCGGCGCGCTTTCTCGGTGTAGCGTTCGAACATCGACGCCTCCCTGCTTACTGCTTCTGATCTCTCTCCCACTGGCGGAGCGCCGCGACGGCGCGCCCGTGATCGGCGGGGTTGGTCGTGAAGATGTGCGACCCGTCGGGGCGCGATGGGTCGACGACGAAGTAGAGGTACTCGGTCTCAGCCGGCCGCAGCGCCGCCGCGAGTGAGCGGCGCCCGGGCGAGGCAATCGGCCCCGGCGGCAGGCCCGCCCGCCGGTAGGTATTGTACGGCGAGTCGTAGTCGAGGTCGCTTCGGTAAATCTTTCCGCGGTAGCGCCCGGCGAGCAACGCCGCGTAGATCACCGTCGGGTCGCAGGCGAGCGCCATGCCGAGTTTCAGCCGCCGGTGGTAGACCTGCGAGATGAGCTCGCGCTCGGCGTCCACCTTGGCCTCCTCCTCGATGAGCGAGGCGAGCGTCACTGCCTGGCGCGTCGTCATCCCGAGCTCGGCGGCGCGCCCCTGCATCTCGGGCGTGTAGACCCGGCGGAAGCGCCGCACCATGGCCTCGACCAGTTGCTCGCGCGTCGTCGCCGGTGTGTACTCGTAAGTGTCGGGGAAAAGGTAACCCTCGAGCGTCGCGGCCCCCGGGTCGAGGTCGGCGACGAGCGCCGTCTTCTTGAGCAGCGCGAGCGCGTCTTCGGGAGGCGGCTCTCTGACCCCCTGGAGGCCGGCGAGCAGGCGCGCGATGTCGAACTGGTTGTAGCCCTCCGGGATCGTCAGGTGGCGCGTCGCAACCTCGCCGCGCACCAGCTTGTCGATCACCGCGAGCGGCGCGATCGGCGACTTGAATTCGTAGTCGCCCGCCTTCAGGCTGCGGCCGCGCGCGACGGTCTTGAGCCAGAGTTCCGTCGGCCACCCGCGGGCGAGGATCCCCGCGCGGTGCAGCCGGGAGATGATCGCGCCCGTGCCCGCCCCCGGCTCGATCGTGACCACCTGCCCCGCCGCCGCGTGCGCGTGCGGCCGCCGCACCTCGCGGCGGAGCCAGAGGCCGAAGCCGGCCGCGACGGCGACCACGAGAGCCAGGGACGGGATGACGATTTTCGTGACCGGTGAGCGTAAACGCATCATTCAGGCAGGGAAATCTTGCGGGGCCCGCAAGCCATCTCAATCCGTCCTTCCGCGTGTTTCGTCCATTTCCGCGTGTTCCGCGTGATCCTCTTCTCCCGTCTGCGGGAGTGAGGCCAGGTAGTCCTGCAGCATGATCGCGGCGGCGTACTCGTCGGAGCGGGCGCGGCGCTCGCGGGCGTCGGCCCCCTGTCCGCGCAGCAGTTCGTCGGCCGCGCGCGAAGTCAGGCGCTCGTCAACCGTGAGCACGGGAATGTCCAGCCGGCTCTCGAGGTCGCGGACGAAGCGTTCGACGCGACCGGCCGCCTCCCCCCGCGTCCCGTCCATCCGGAGCGGCAGCCCGACGAGGAGCGCCCCGACCTCGTACTCGGCGGCGAGCGCCGCAATCCGCGCGAGCGTCTGCTCGCGCCCCAGGCGCCCGCGGCGGATCGTGAGGAGCGGCCGGACCGTGATCCGCAGCTCGTCCGAGACCGCCACGCCCACCGCGCGCGTCCCGTAGTCGATGGCCATGACTCTCATGCTTCAAAAAAGCTGCACGAGGATCCGACCCACTCCTTGTGCTTGTTGAAGTCGACGCCCATCATCGCCCCCTTGCTCAGCCGCGTCAGCGTCGTCACCGCCGCCGGGGCGGCCGCGCCGTCGGGCCAGAGATACATGAGCCGCACCTCGACCTTGCTCGGCTCGTCAGGCGTCCGGACGACCGGCGCGTACTCGACCTTCTCCTGGAGGAGATAATTGCTCCGCTCCGCCTCCGGGATGAGGTCCAAGTCGGCGTGCGTCACCGCGACCTTGACCCCGCTGCCGGCGAAGGAGAAGAGCGGCTTGAGCACGAAGCGGTCCAGGTCCTCGGGGTAACTCGCGAGCTGGTCGAGGAAGGCCGCGCGCGGGACCGCCGGGTGCCGCAGGAACGGGAGCGAGAACTTGCTCAGCCGGAAGAACCAGTTCGGGTGGCCCGCCCACTCTACGTCCAGCTCGTCGCGGAAGTCGAAGGCGGCCCGCACCCCCTTGCCCACGAACTCGTCGATGATCACCCGGTTGTAGAGGCGGCGGATCTCCCGCTCGCGACCCGCGCGCTCGTAGTAGAGCTTCCGCCCCCGCTTGCGGACCTCGGTCACCCCGACGGTCGGTACCCCGAGGAGTTGCTCGGTGAGGAGGAAGTCGGGCCGCGTCTTTTGGCGCTCCGGGTCGATCTCCATGAGGATCACCTCCTCGGGCGCGTGCGCGCCGACGACCGCGCGACGGAAGAGGTCGAGGTAGCCCTCCGGATTCAGCCCGCCGATGAGGTAGGCGAGGCCGCCGAGGTCGTAGTGCTCGCCGTAGGCCTCGGGCAGGATCAACTGAAATGCGTAAAGTGAGGCGCAGCCTTGCAGCTCGATGAGCTTCGGGGCGAGCCGGCCGTCGGCGCCGCGCACGACGGCGAAATCGACCTGGATGAAAGTCGGGTGCGGCCCCTCGCCCGGCGCGCGGAAGGCCTCTGGGATCGCCCGGTCGGAGAGGGCCAGGTAGCCGGGCGCGCTGAGCTGGGCGAGGATCTCGTCGGAGGCGCGCCGCATCTCGGCCAGTAAATCCGCCGGCAGGAAGACCGGCGTCTCGCAGGGCCGGAACTCGATCGGCGCGCCGACGCGCGCCGCGAGCGTCGCCAGGAAGCGGGCGTGACGATCGGGCGTGAATTGGGCGTTGAAACGGTCGCGCAGTCGCGGGATCATGGCGGCGATGATAACCCAGCTGCCGAGGAAAAATCGAACGCGGATTCTGCCCCCTACTCCCCCGCGGCCATCTCCTGCAGCCGGGCCTTGTGGCGGAGAATGAAGGCCAGGAAGGCCCGCGTCGGCGAGGGCTGGAAGCGGCCGAGCGCGACCATCGAGACCGAGCGGCTGAGGCGGTGGTCGGCGATCCGCAGCCGCGCGAGCCTCCCCGCCGCGACCTCGTCGCGCACTGCCCACGAAGGCATGAGCGAGATGCCGAGCCCGTGCTCGACCATGAGCTTGATGAAGTAGGTGTCGTTCGACTCGAGCGCGAGCTCAGGCCGTACCCCGACGCGGTTGAAGAATTGGTCCGTCGCGCGCCGGATCGAGGCCCCGCGCTCAAACAGGATCAGCCGCTCATGCTCGATCTCCCCGACCGTCGCCTCCGGCTGGCGCGCCAGCCGGTGGTGCCGCCCGACGACGAGCACCAGCTCGTCCTCGAAGAGCTGGGTCACCTGCAGCGCCGGCGAGTAGACGGCGAGCGAGGCGAAGCCGACGTCGGCCGCGCCGTTGAGGATGTCGGCCACCGTCTGCTCGGTGCTCACCGTCGTCCGGAACGAGAGCTCGATCCCCGGGTGCGCCCGCATGAACGCCTCGAAAAGAGCCGCGAAGAGGTGGACGAAGGCCTGCGTCGCCGCCGCCGCCCGCACCCGCCCCGCCGGCTCACGCTCGCGCCCCGAGAGCCGCTCGCGCAAAGCCTCCGCGTCGTCCAGAATCCGCTCGACGTACTCGAGCGCCGTCTTCCCCGCCTGCGAGAGCTTCACCCCGCGCTTCGCCCGGATGAAGAGCGGCTCCCCCAATTCCTCCTCGAGCGCCTTGATCTGGTGGCTCACCGCCGACTGCGTCAGGTGCAACCGCTCCGCCGCCCGCGTGAAATTCAACGCCTCCGCCACCGCACGGAATGTCCGCAACTGCGTCATCTCCATTACCTACCCCTCCATTGGTCATTAGGATAACTGATGAGAGAGATTAGAACAATCAATTAGACGAATGACAACCCATGAGCTACAATCGGCATCGTAGTCGCCGCCCGTGACTGACACAGGGAAAAATTTAGATTAACCGCCTTTTAAAGGCGCGCGGGTGACGAAAGGTAGGAGGGAGAAACGCCTCGCCAAGAGAGCGTCAAGGAAGTGGCGGACGCACGACACGCGCTGAGAGCTATTGCTGGGATGAGATTCGGTCGGCGTCCGAGGCGGACATGAGCATCCGGCCTGCCGCAGGGTAGGCCGGATCACTTTGCCTGATACATAATTTTATAAACGCATTTGGGGCCGCGGTCGCTCAGGATCGCGGCCCCGCTTCGTTTCCGGCCACGGCTTCGGGTAGAATGAGCCCACCCATCAAGCAGTTGACATTCAAGGAGGTGACACTGATGAAGCGGGCTCGCTCGGCAGAGGAGATTCCCACGCGGCCGCTCGGGCGCACGGGCGTCGCGGTCTCGATCCTTGGCCTCGGCGGCTACCACCTGGGCAAGGTCAAGACCCAGGCCGAGGCGTCGCGGATCGTCCACCAGGCGGTCGACGCCGGGATGACTTTCATGGACAACGCCTGGGAGTATCACGACGGGCGCAGCGAAGAGCTCATGGGCAAGGCCCTCGAGGGCCGGCGCGACCAGGTGTTTCTCATGACCAAAGTCTGCACCCACGGGCGCGACCGCCGGACGGCCATGCGCCAGCTCGAGCAGTCGCTGCGGCGGCTCAAAACTGACTACCTGGATCTCTGGCAGGTCCACGAAGTGGTTTACCACAACGACCCCGATTTGCATTTCGCGCGCGGCGGCGTGATCGAGGCGCTCGAGCAGGCGCGGCGCGAGGGCAAGGTGCGTTTCGTCGGCTTCACCGGCCACAAGGACCCAGCGCTCCACCTCCGCATGCTCGCTCACGACTTCCCCTTCGACGCCTGCCAGCTGCCGCTCAACTGCTTCGACGCCAGCTTCCGCAGCTTCGAGCAGCAGGTCCTGCCCGAGATCAACCGGCGTGGCATCGCCCCGATCGGCATGAAGAGTCTCGGCGGCGAGGCCGGCATGATCACCAAGCGCGCCGTCACCGCCGTCGAAGCGCTGCGCTACGCCATGAGCCTGCCGGTGGCGACCACCGTCAGCGGCATCGACTCGCCCCGGGTGCTGCGCCAGAACCTGCGCGTCGCGCGCGGCTTCGAGCCCATGACCGCGCGCGAGATGGAGGCGCTGCGTCGCCGCTGTCTCGCCCAGGCCGCCGACGGCCGTTACGAGCTCTACAAGACCTCGGCCAAACACGAGGGGCCCATCGGCCGCAAGCAGCACGGCTTCCCATCACCAGAAGATATGGCCGCCTAGCCATGGCCCGCGGATTGACCTGAATCCGCCCGATCCGCGTCATCCGCGGGCTATTCTCAATCCCAGACAAGAACCTCACCGAATCGTTACCAAACCCTCATGAATGGGCGGGGGAATTCCTTTACTCTGCCGCCCAGTGGGGATTGCTGCCGCCCTTCACTCAGCCGGCGGCAGCGATCCGGTTCCGAAGACATGACGTTGATCAGTAAGGAGTAGTTATGGCTAAGACAGATCAGAAAGAGGCCTCGGGCGAGGTCGGATCGGCCGACCGCCGGTCATTCATCACGGGCATGGTCGCCGGCACCGTCGCCGCCGGCAGCCTGGCCGCTTCGGTCAAGGGCGCCGCGGCGCCCAAGGTCGGACCCGCCTCCCCCGCCGGGATTGCCGCCGGCCCGGCGAAAATCATGCGGATCACTTTCGACCAGTCACGGGCGCCGCAGCTGGAAGACATTTTCAGGGCCTTGGAGAAGGCGCTCGGGCAGACCGGCTGCACCAGGTGCGGCTTCGACGGAATCGATGTCTTACTCAAGAAAGAGGAAATCTTCGACCCCCAGCCGCAACCCTGGGTCGTGACGGTCGGGGAGAAGTATCAGGGCCAGTACTAAGTCGTTAACCACATTGGGCAGGGGGCGGCAGCCATCGCCCCCTCGCCCGGATTCCGCCTTCAAAGAAGGAAGGAGGCCAGATGAAAAAGGCACTCATCATGTTCCTGGCCATCGCCGTCGCGATGCCGATGTTCATCACCAGTCCCATGCCCGCCGCGGCCGTAGGAGCGCAGGGGCCAACGCAGCAGGAGCAGCGCCTGCTCGATTTAACCGCCAACGCGCGCGGCATCCCCCTGCGCAATCTGGCATTGCTCGCAAGCGCGGAGGTGAAGTTGCCGCTCACCGGTCAGGTGGTGACCGCGGCCAAGATCCTCCACGTCGAGAAAGACGAGCTCATCGCCATCTCCTTCGACGCGCGCGGCAGCGAGGTGGACCTGGCTGCCCTCCGGCGGGCCGAAGAGCAAGCCCACCAGGTGAAATACGGCAAGCTCGACCCTTTCCTCTACGATCTCATCCAGGCCAAAGGCGGAGACGAGAAGGTGAAAGTCGCCTTCTGGCTGGAGCTGCCCGACGTCGCCGACGAGCGGCAGATGAAGGACGGCCGGATGGATTTGAGCGCCGACGAGGTCGAGCGGTTGATCGAGCGGCGTCAGGAACAGCTCATCAAAGCCGTGGCCGGCGCGACGGATGACCTCGCGAATGACCTCCGCCGCCGCGGCCTGCGCGTGGAGGAGGCGAGCGTCCTGACCCCGGTCGTCTACGCCACCCTCCCGGTCAGCCTTCTCGAGGAGCTCGCGCGGCGCGCCGACGTCCAGCGCATCTACTTCGCCGAGAACCGTAACGGGGATTACATGGATATCGCGGCCGGGGCCGTGAGGGCTAATTCCGTTTGGGCCGCCGGCCAGACCGGCGTCGGCGCGCGGGTGGCGATCGTCGAGGACAGCCGCGTCGATTTCGACAACAACTGCCTCACCAATAACCTCGGGACCCGCGTCCCGGCCGACGCCAACGTCGACCAGCACGCGACGGCGACCGCCGGCATGGTGGCGAGCAACAACGCGACCTTCCGCGGGATCGCCCCCGGCGCCGGCATCTACAGCGCCAACGGCACGACGTACTCCGACGCCAACATGTCGGCGGCGCTCGACGCCGGGGCGAGCAACGCCGACATCCTCAACAACAGCTGGGGCCCGCAGTGCGGCTCGAACGACGGCAACCTCGACGTCCACGCGCGGCATGCCGACTACATCGTCCGCTACGTCTGGGACACGGTGGTCGCGGCGGCCGGCAACAACGGCACCTGTGGGAGCGGGGCCTTCGTCGACGGGGTGGCGTCCGGACACAACGTCATCGCCGTGGGCAACTTTAACGACCAGGGCACCACGAGCTGGTCCGACGACACCATGAACTCCGGCTCCAGCTACCAGGACCCGACCTCGACGCACGGCGACCGGGAGAAGCCGGACGTGGCCGCCCCGGGGACCTCGATCACCAGCCTGCTTCTGGCTAGCCCGGGCACCTGCCCGACCGGCAACGTCGGCTCCGGGACAAGCTACTCTTCGCCGATGGTCGCCGGCATCGCCGGGCTCTTGGAGGGCGAGCGCCCGGCGCTCAAGATTTACCCCGAGACGATCAAAGCCCTGATCATGGCCGGGGCGACGAACAACATCGAGGGGAGTGCCCGCCTCAGCGATGTCGACGGCGCCGGCGGCGTCAACGCGGTCGCCGCCCGGAACAGCATGATCAACGACAGGTACCGCTGGTTCTACGCGACGCCGGGCTCGTTCGACTCGAGCGGCTACATCAACGTCAACATGGGCTCGATCCCCGCCTGGACGCGCGTCAAGGTCGCGCTCGTCTGGCTGTCGAACCCGGCGAGCAGCTACGCGACCGACCCGCTCCAGGCGGACCTCGACCTCAACGTCGTCGGCCCGGGCGTGAGCTACTGGTCGTCGAGCTGGGATAACAGCGCCGAGGTCGTCGACTTCACCACCGGGTCGAGCTCGGGTAATTACACGCTGAAGATCAAGAACTACAGCTTCAGCGGCACGTACGAGTACGTCGCGGTGGCCTGGAGCCGCACGTCTACGATCGTCATCGGGCCTGTTTTCGAACTTCCGTGAGTCGGAAAACAGACCGCGGGTCGGGCGGATGGGCATGGATGTCTGATCCGTGCCCGTCCGCCCGATGCCTGTTATCTGTGGGCGATTCTTAGTCGCTGGCCGTCGCCATCTGCTGGCGCGCGGCGGCCAGCGGCAAGGTGATCTGGAAGAAGGCCCCTTCGCCGGGCTTGCTCTCGACCGCGATGTGGCCGCCGTGGTCCTGGATGATACCGTAGCTCACGGCGAGGCCGAGCCCCGTCCCTTGGCCGATCTGCTTGGTCGTGAAGAACGGGTCGTAGATCTTCGTCAGGTTCTCGGGCGCGATGCCAACGCCGGTGTCGCGGAAACCGATGACGAGGGCGGCGTCGGTCGCCCCGGTCGCGATCTCCAGCCGGCCGCCCTTGGGCATGGCGTCGCGCGCGTTGAGGATCAGGTTCATGAACACCTGCTGGAGCTTCGGCGCGTTGCCGAGCGCGGGCGGCAAATGCTCGGCGTAGCGGCGGACGACCTCGATCTCGGTGTTGCGCAACTGCGCGTCGAGTAACTGGATGGTGTCGTCGAGGACGCGGCGGAGGTCGACCTCCGAGAGGCGCGCGTCGCTCACGCGCGAGAAGTTGAGCAGGTTGTTGACGATCGCCGAGGCGCGCGAGGTCTGGCGGTAGATCTTCTCGAGCAGCTGATGGCGCGGGTCACCCTCGGGCACCTGCCGGAGGAGCATCTGCGCGTAGGAGGAGATGCCGGTGAGCGGCGTGTTGACCTCGTGGGCCACGCCGGCGGCGAGGAGGCCGATCGAGGAGAGTTTCTCGGACTGCTGGAGCTGCTCGTCGAGCCGGACGCGCTCGGTCACGTCCTCGATCGCGACCAGTGTCCCCTCGACCTCGTCGGTCTTGCTGTGGAGCGGCGCGAGCGAGATGTTGAGCGTCAGCTCGCGGCCGTCCCGCGCCCGGGCGCGGAACTTGGAGACGTTGACCGGCTCGGCGGGCTGCCACTGGCTGCGCTCCATGAGGCCGCGCAGGGTCGAGAGCATCTCGGCGTCGAAGACCTCGGTGATCCGCCGCCCGATGGCCTCCTCGCGCCGGAGCCCGTAAATCTCCTCGAGCGCCCCGTTCCAGTTGATGATCCGCCCGCGCAGGTTGATCACCATGACCCCGACGTTGATCGACTCGATGATGTTCTCGTTGAACTCCTTGAGCCGCGCCAGCTCCTGCGCTCGCTGCGCCTGCTCCTCGAGCAGCAGCGCGTTCTCGATCGCCACTGCGACGTAGCCTGAGATCGCCCGGAGCAGCGCCGTGTCCTCCGACGAGAGCAGCGCCCCGTCCGCCGCGCGCCCGAAGGCGAGCACCGCGACCACGCGCGAGCGCACCGCGCAGGGCACGTAGTAGTGGAGCAGCCGGCGACTTGCCGGCAGGAGCAGATTCTCGGCCGCGGCGTCGCCCCCGAGCTCGAGGTCCTCGGCGCGGACGATCCCCGCCGCCCCGCTCCGGGCGCGCAGCGTCTGGAGGAAGTCGGCCGGCAGGGCCACCTCGCGCCCGATCCCCTCGACGCGCGCCAGCCGGAACCCCGACGGCTGCCGGTCATCCTCGATGAAGATCGCCAGCCGCTCGACCGCGAGCACCTCGCCGAGCCGCCGCATGAGGCTGTCGAGCAGCACCCCGAGATCGGTCGTCGACGAGAGCGTCCGCCCGAAGTCCTGGAGCGCCATGCGGTAGTCGTACTTCTCGCCGTAGAAGAGCCGGTCGACCCGCTCCTGGACCCAACTCTTCATCGGCGCGAAGAGCATGGCGATCGCCGACATGACGATCGCCGTGATCATGACCGTCGCCGTCGGGTTGAGCTGCGTCCGCAAAAGCTCGTAGCTCGCCGCCATGACCGAGCCGAAGAGCACGGCCACCGAGAGCGTTGCAATGATGTAGGCCACCGAGCGCCGAACGACGATGTCCACGTCCATGAGCCGGTAGCGGACGATCGAGTAGCCGAGCGTCAGCGGGATGAAGACGAACGGCGCGATCGCGGCCGCCTCCAGGAGCGAGCCGACCGAGCCCCCGGCCAGGAACGACGGCAGGTAGAAGGCGCTGAACGAGACGGCCGCCAGCCCGATCCCCGAGACGACCCACTTCAGCTGCTGCCGCACGATCGGCGACCGCGCCTGCCAGAAGGTCCGCAGCAGCAGCCCGCAGCTGAGTAGCATGGCGAGCGCGAAAAGAATGATCGCGCCCCGCTCAAGCGCCCCCAGCAGGTTGACTGCTGAGCCCCCACCGAGCGCGCGCAGCTTCGCCACCCGGTTCCAGACCTCGCCGACGATCAGCACCAGTGCCGGCAGGTAGAGCAGCGGGGCCAGCCACCGGCGGCGCGTGAAGAGGTGGTAGCGGGCCGGGTAGATCGCCGCGAAGTGGACGAAGGCCGGCGCGAGCAGGATCAGCGCCAGGACGTCGATGACGTCTACTGCCTTGTCGAACTGCGTCCGCAGCTCTTCGGTCGCGCTGTAGAAATGGGCGATGAAAGCGAGCAGGCAGATGAGAAAGAAGTGGGTCACGTAGGGCGCGCGGCCCTGGCGGAGCACGACGTAGAGGCCAATGCCCAGATAGACCAGCCCGAGGAGCGCGAGGTAAAGGTCGCGGCCCGGGTGCGACGGGCGCGGCGCCAACTCGTCCAGGTCGGCGACCCCTTCCTTGATGCGTGTGTCGCCCGCGTCGTTGAACCGGACGACCAGGTAGCTGATCGGGCGCCCCTCACCTACTTGGTCTTTAACGTGGTCGAGGTAAATCTGGACGTCCTGAGCCCTGGAGATCTCCTCGAAGTCCGCCCCATCGATACTGATCCCGGCGAGCACGTCGCCAGAACGAATCTGGCCGCTGCGCGCCGCCGGCCCATCCGGGTCCAGACGCGCCGCCACGACCCCCCGCCCGGGGTGATCCTCCCAGACTACGCCGTCGGTCGGGACAGCCTTTTGGTTCAGCCGGTCGCGCAGGTTGAAGACTCCGCAGACCACGGCCAGCGTCGCCACGAAGAGCAGCAGCAGCGTGCGCGTCGTCACCCGTGTTGTCCCCGCCTGTCGCTTCACCGATCCCCGACCTTCGGTCTTCCTGGCCCCGGCCATCTCGGAATAGTTAATTGGTCAAACTTTGTTGGGCTGAACGGTAATTACGCAAAGCTTGTGCAATTTAGGCAAACACCATTCCAGACGCTACTTAGCTCTCTGGGCACGGCTTCGGCGCAGATCCGCCAATCAGTTTTCCAGATTCTTGGATAACTGTCCGAGATTTCGGATATGACTCATTCCACGTGACTAGCTACCAGCGGAATGCGATGCCGCCGCGGACGCTGCGCCGCGAGCGGGTGGCAATGAGTTGAGCCGTACCATCCTCCACGCCGTTGAGCTGGTCGAGCAGATTGCGGACATCGACTATCGCCTGCCAGCGCACGGGCAATCCGAAGCTCGGCAGATCCTGGGTGACGTAAATATTGATATTCGGATCGTAAACACTCATCCGCCCAGCAAAGGGATCTATTGCGAAGATGACGGCAGAAGGTGAGAGGCGAACGACGGTCGAAACGCGCGTCCCCGTCTGCTCGGTGAAATCCAGGTCGAGCTTGGCTGAGGCGACCTGGAAGTAGCCCCGCGTGAACATGCGCGCGGGCGACAGGCTCTCCAGCGGAGCCTCTGAGAAACGCTGCCCCACCCCGAAGCTGTAACCGGCCGAGGCGGTGACATGATCATTAAAGCGGCGCGAGTAGACCAGGCGCATGCCGCGCGTCGCCCCGTTGAGGGCCGTCACCTGGTGCGCCATCTGAGCGAAGGCGGCCTGCGTCTCGGGCGAAGCCTCGAGCGGCAGGGCGAGCACCCCGACGCCGTGCCCGACGACAACGTCATAGAAGGCCGTCGCCTCGACCGACGACGAACCATCGCCGAGCAGCCGCTCGACGCCGAACTCGAAGCGGCGACTGCGGTCCAGGAGCGCCTCCTCCCCATACGGCCCGAAGGCCACGTCGGCCCGCCGCGACTCGAAGGGGACTTCGAGGTTCTCCGAGCTCAAGCCCTCGGGCGAGAGGCGCCCGTCGCCCGCGCCCGGCGTGACGGCGGCGCTCAGGCGGAGCCGTGATGACGGCGTGTACTGGACGGCGAAGCGCGGGAGCATGCTCTCATGCTCGCGGGCCGCCGCGCCGACGAAGCGCGAGTAGTCGAACCCGTAGATCACGAGCAGCGGCTGGAAAACCTGCCACGAATCAACGGCCGAGAGCGAAATCTGGTTGAGCGAGCCGGCCGGCGGGACGGCCCCCGGGATGCCCGGGCCTGGCTGACCTGCGGGCGCGGGCTGGTTGACCGGAACCGGGGCCGGCATCCCCGCGTCCATCTCAGGGGCGAGGTCAAGGTCCTGGGCGAGCTTGTGGCGCAGCCCGACCTGCCCGTAGCCGACGCTCGCGGTGATCTGGTGGTTGTCGGCGGGCCGCACGCTGGCGACCGCGGAGAGCCGCTGCGGGGCCTGACCGGAGAAGCTCTTCTGGCCGACGAGCGCGAGCTCGAAGCGGCTCGTCAGCGTGCCCGAGACGGCGAAGTTGGTCCCGAAAAAATTAGCCCCCTGCGGGCCGGCCGAATTGACGGCGACAAACTGCGTCACCCCGCGGAACGAAGGCTGGAACTCGCGCTCCCGATCCTCGGCGGCGGCCAGCTCATCGGCCGGCCCGGTGGCGGCCTGGTCCGGGTCCTGGACGTGGAGGACGCTGCGCGGGACACTGCGACCGATCCAGCGGTAGTCGTCGCGGTCGCCGCGCTTCTCGACCAACGTGTCGCGCCGCTTGAGCGCGAAGTTGTGCGTCATCTTGTCGGCCTGCGTCAGGCTGATGAGGGCGAAGACGGGCTTGAATCCTTCGGCCGCGGCGCGCAGCCGGTAGCGGCCCGGCGCGACCCCGGCTGTGAACCGGCCCTCGGCGTCGGTCAGCGTGCTCTTGACCTCTTTACCGCCGATCTGCGACTCGAGCAGAGCCACGACCGCGCCGGCCAAAGGCGTCCCACCGTCATCCTTCACCGTCCCCGAAACGAAGGCCAGACTGGGTGACGCGTCGGCCACGGGCGAGAGCGCGACGGGGCTTGCCCCGAGCGCCCCGAGCACGCAACCGATGATCCAGAGATTGACCGTTTTTCTCATGCGAGTCTCGCCTTTCCTCCGGCGTCAGGATAAAGCGCAGGCCCCTCGGAATGGGACCTTCAAGGGCGTGTAAATTTTCCGCCATCGGCCCTGGGGGTGTCAAGGCAGCGGTCAGGGTGAATCCGACCGGCGTTAATCCTTTTTCCCCGCCCCTACCCGCGTCCCTATTTGCCGGACCGGCGCCCCCGCGCCCTGATCGCTCGGGCTCGCCGCCGCCGGCCGCTGCCGGATGACGGTCTTGCTCGGCGAGACCATCTCGTAGCCGATGCCGCGCCAGACGACGCGGTTGGTCCGCGCCGAGGCGATCAAATTATAAAGATAGACGAGCGAGACGAGTGGCCCGAGGCAGAGGAAGGCCCACCAGTGGGGGCGCCCCGCCCGGTGGTGGGCCGAGAGCAGGTGCGAGGCGACGACCGCGCGCACCCATCCGGCCATGGCCCCGAGCGCGAAGATCGCCAGCAGCAGCGAGGCCAGCGTCTCGCTCGCCCCCCCGCCGAGGCCTGTCACCAGGAGCATCCCGAGCCCGCCCCAGAAGGCCAGGTTATAAAATGAATGCGTCGCGCAGGCCAGGCCCCAGACGCGGGGCGCGTAGATGCGCGTGATCGTCATCTGGCGAGTGCTGAATTCGAGCAACTCGTCCCACCCGGCGTCGGTCCGCGTCCCCATCAGGCACGGCGGGACGAACTTGATCCGCTGGTCCGCCTCGTGGACCGCCCGCGTGAGCACGTAGTCGTCGCTCAGGGCGCCCTCCCAGCGGCGCCGCACGCCCAACTGGTCGAAAGTCTCGCGCCGGACAGCCGTCGCCCCACCCCAGGCGAAGCCCGACCGCTCGCCGAGCAGCGTCAGCGCGCTCGCGTTCCAGGCCGCGAGCAGCAGCGAGCTCAGCCGCCCGCGCGCCGGCAGGTACCAGCGGAAGCCCGTCGTCGCCCCAATCTTCGGATCGCCGAGCGGGGCGACCAACTCGGCCAGCCAGTCCCGGCCCGGACGCGCGTCGGCGTCGGCGAAGACGAGCACCTCGACCCGGCGGTCGATGGCGTTGAGGGTGTCGAGCGCCGCGCAGAGGTTATGGATTTTCTGCCCGCGCCCCTCGGCCTCGCCCGCGACCACCAGCCAGGCCGACCGGTGGCTCTGCCGGATGAGCCCTGAGAGCGCGGCGTGGGCCGGGTCGGCCTCGCTCTCGGTGACGAAGATCAGCTCGTAGTCGTGGTAGTCCTGGGCGAAGAGCGGGCGAATATTCTCCTCAAACTCGAGGTCCAGCCCCCGGCACGGGACGACAACCGCCGCCTTCGGCTGGTAGCGGCCGAGTCTCCCCGCCGGCACGCGCAGCGCGTAGCGCGCGAAGCGCAGGGCCGCGGCCAGGGCGACGAGGCTTTGCAGCAGGAGCAGAAAGGCGAAGAGGGTGAACAGAGTTTCCATAAGGTGACCGTACCGGGGTCTGCCATTGTGCGCGAAACTGGCGGAAAATTCCAGGTAAATGCGTCCACGAAGGACACGAAGGGGCACGAAAAATATTCCTCCCGTCGTGCCCCTTCGTGTCCTTCGTGGATGCTCTAAAGTCTTTGCTCGATGAGTTCGGCGATCTTGGCCGGGGCCTCGCCGGTGAGGGCGAGGCGCTTGGCCTCGAGGACCAGCCCCGCCATCTCCACGGCGCGGTCGCGGAAGCGCGCATCGCGGGCGATCAGGTCCTCGATTACGCGCCGCTCCCGCTCGGCGCGCGTGGCGTGCTCGCTGAGGCCGGCCGCGACCGCATACTCCACGGGCACCGTCTGGTTGCGGACCATCGAGAGCAGCGGGCGGAACTCGCGCTCGACCTCGTCCCGGATGCGGTTGACCTCGAGGAGCGAGGATTTGAAGCCGAGGTGGCCGCGGAGCGCCAGCTCGATGACCGGCGCGCGCGCCTCACCCCCGTCACCGCCGTGCGGCGTGACCTCGCGGCGGAGCTGCGCGAAGAGGTCCGCGTAGAGCTCGTCGGGCGTCGCCCGCCCGCCGACGTCAAAGCTCAGGCGGACGATCGGGCGCTGCTCGTAGTCCTGGACGAGGCGCGCCGTGTGCCGGCCGCCCTCGACCTCGACGAGGTAGGCCCCGCGTCGGTGCGCGTACTCGTCGACCGAGCAGGCCTCGAGCGAGCCGGGGTTGTAGACCCAGCCGTCGATCTCGAAATTCTTGTGGGTGTGGCCGAGCGCGAGGTAATCGACGTGCGAGCGGAGCTCGTTGATCTTCGCCACGGGGAGGGCCGGGATCGGGCGGTTGAGCTGCCCCTCGACGTCGGTGTGGAGCATCATGATCTGGAAGCGGCCCTCGTCCCGGTGCTCGCGCAACTGGTCGACCAGGGCCGGGAGCGCGTGGGTGATCGTCGCGCCGTACCAGGACGTGCCGAAGATCCGGACGCCGTCGATGTCGACGTAGGACCCCGAGCGCGCCCGCTCGTCCCAGGGCAGGAGGCGGACCCCGCTCTCGTCGTGGGCCGGCTCGAGCAGCTTGATGAAGCCCCACTGCGAGAGGCTGCGCAGCCAGCTGAAGCTGTGCGCTGCCTCATGGCTGTCGTGGTTGCCCTCGATGGCGATCACCGGAATGCCGGCATCGCGCAGCTTGACGAGGCAGTGCATGGCATGGTTCATGGCCTGGGGCTCGACCCGCCGCGCGTCGAAGAGGTCGCCCGCGATGAGGACGAATGAGACCTGCTCCCGGAGCGCGTACTTCTCGAGGCACGAGCTCCAGGCGTAGAAGAAGTCGCGCGTCCGCTCCTCGTTGCGGTAGCGGCGAATCCCGAGGTGAATGTCGGCGAGGTGTAAAAACTTGGTCATCGGCGGGGAGCAGTATAGCACACGCGGGGCGGGCGCTTCGCGCCCCAGGCTACCAGCGGCCGCCGCGCGCGCCCGGATTCTGGTAGCCTGTTGTCGTGGGGTGAGGGTTTCAAGAAGCGCGCGCGCGGCGCGAGGAAACTGGTGAGCCCCCGGACTTCAAGTGGGAGAAGTCCTGTGCGCGGGTCAAGTGACTTGGCGGTCGTGTGAGGGCTCAGTGCCACTCCCGGGCCGGACCGGGCGTCCCCTCCGGGCGGGTGGCGGGCGCGGCTTGGGGCCGCGCCGGGAAACTCACATCAAACTTAGAATCCCGGCTGAAAATCCTGGCTCTAAATTCTTGCTTTTAAAGATCTGGTGTTCCGGATCGCGAGTGACGCCGCCCGAGGTGCCCCGTTGCCGGGAGGCGTCACTCGCGAGCCGAACGCTGTAACCGCCGACTAAAATCCGACCCCCGTGTCCTTTTCTAGCCGGCGGCTACAAACTCAAAAACAAAGCGCCCAAGAACAAAGCGGAAGAAGCGCGCCCGCGCATCAAAGACGGAGCCGCCGGTGAGGTCGGCCGCGCGCCGGTCTGCGCTGCGAGAAGCGCTTCTCCCGGTCAAGAAGCAGCACTGCGTCCGGAGCGTCTCGCCAAGCAGTTGCGCGTGAGATGTCCGCTTGGCCCGGCCGTCGAATCGCAGTCCCAACTTCTTCACAGTCAAATAACTCGTCGCTCTATCCGTCGTCGACTTGGCAACGGCTGTGCCACTCGCGCCGCGGCCCGGGCGTTTTCCGCTAACTGCGGGCGGACTTAAGGATCTGGCCGTCTTGCCGGTTCCGCGCCCGGGGAGGGGGGCCGCTCTCGGCGACAAATTGCCGCCGTCCGGGGCCGGGAGCGTGCGGCGCTCAGGGCGCGAGGGATTTGCCAACGCGGCGGGAGGCGAGTATCATCCTGCTGCCCTGCAAAACTCTCCCTGGTATCGAGGAACACTACTGATGCACCAACCCAGAACGCTGCGGCGTGTCGTCATCACCGGCCTCGGGCCGGTCAGCCCCGTGGGCATCGGCCGCGACGAGTTCTGGTCCGCGCTGCGCGCGGGCCGGAGTGGCACGGGGTCGATCACGCGCTTCGAGGCCGCGGACCTCCCCGTCCGCGTCGCCGCCGAAGTCAAAGGCTTCGACCCCGACCTCTACATCGCCCCCAAGGACCGCCAGCACGTCTCAAGCGCCGTCGCCCTGGCGATCGCCGCGGCCGACCTGACCTTCATCGACGCCGGGGTCAACCCGAAAGACATGGACCTCGACGGGCGGCGCGGGATCGGGATCATTCTCGGGAGCGGCGGGGCGAGCCTGAGCTTCGTCGAGCGCCAGTACCGCTACTACTTCGCCAACGAGGCCAAGAAGGCAAGCATCTACACGATCCCGACGGCGACGCCCGGGACGCTCGCGAGCGAGGTCTCGATGGCCTTCGGGCTGCGCGGCTTCAGCCACCTCGTCTCGACCGGCTGCACCTCGTCGACCGACGCGCTCGCCTACGCGGCGCAGCAGATCGCGCTCGGCCGCATCGACCGGGTCCTCACCGGCGGGGTCGACGCGCCGATGGCGCACAGCATCATGCTCGCCTTCTGCGTCATGAAGGTCATGACTTCGTCGTGGAACGAGGAGCCGGCGCGCGCCTCGCGCCCCTTCAGCCGCGACCGCGACGGCTTCGTCCTCGGCGAGGGGGCCTATCTCATGCTGCTCGAGGAGTTCGAGCAGGCGCGCCGCCGCGGCGCGCGCATCTACGGCGAAGTCCTCGGCTACGGCTCGACCTGTGACGCGCACCACCGCGTCCGGCTCGACGAGAGCGGCGAGGAACCGGCGCGCGCCATGACCATGGCCCTCCGCGACGCCGGCCTCACGCCCGAGGAGATCGACTACGTCAACCTCCACGGGACCTCGACCGAGCTCAACGACCGGATCGAGACGCGGGCGGTCAAGCAGGCTTTCGGCGCGGCGGCTGCGCGCATCCCGATGAGCGCGACCAAGTCGATGGTCGGCCACCCGCAGGGGGCCTCGGGTGCGGCCGGGCTGACGGCGACGCTCGCGGCCTTCAACGAAGGCTTCCTGCCGCCGACGATCAATCTCGACGAGTCGGACCCCGAGTGCGACCTCGACTACGTCCCCAACCGCGCCCGCCCCGCTGACGTCCGCCACGCCCTCTGCAATTGCATCGGTTTCGGCTCGAAGAATTCGGCGCTCGTCGTCAAGAGATTTGAGACTTGAAATTTGAGATCTGAGATTTGAGGTCGATGTTTGCCGAGCGGAGTCGCGAGGCGGAACTGATTGACGGGGACAACTACAGCCTCGAGGAGTTCGTCGGGAGCCTGGCCGACCTGCGGCGCGTCAACCATTACCTCGGCGGGCGGCGGGCGCTGGGCGCGCACCTTTTCCCGATGATCGAGGCGGCGGGGCGCCGGCGCGTGCGGCTGCTCGACGTCGGGACCGGATCGGCCGACATCCCGGCGGCGGTCGTCGAGTGGGCGCGGCGGCGCGGGCTGAGGGCGGAGTTTGTCGTGCTCGACCTGAACCACTACGCGGCGCGCGAGGCGCGGCGACTGACGGCCGCCTACCCCGAGATCAGCGTCGTCCGCGCCGATGCGCTGCGGCTGCCCTTCGCGCCCGGGAGCTTCGACTTCGTCCTCGCCTCGCTCTTCCTCCACCACTTCGAGGGGCCGCAGGCGGCGGAGTTGCTCCGCAGCTTCGCGCGCGCCGCGCGCGTCGCCTTCGTCGTCAACGACCTGCGGCGGCACCCGGTGGCCTACTACGCGATCAAAATCCTGACGCGCTTTGGCACGGCCAACCGCCTGGTGCGCCACGACGCGGCGCTCTCGGTGCTCCGCGGCTTCACCGAGCGCGACCTCGAGGAGATCGGGCGCACGGCCGGGGTCAGGCTGCGCGTCTTCCGCCACTTCCCCTACCGTCTCATTTTCATCGGCACGAAAGAGGCTTCCGGAGATGAATAAGTTGGCCCTCACGGCCGTGACCCTGACGGCGGGCTGGTGTCTCGCTTGCGCCGCCCCGGCTGAGCATGGTCACGCTCGCCGACGGCTCGCTGCTCGTGGCCGACGACGCGGGAAACACCGTCCGGCGCGTGAGCGCGGCCAAGTGACGAAGTGAAGGAAGGAACACGGATGAGATGGATGTCACGGATGACCGCGGATCAATTATGACTGATCAAGAGGTGCTCGACATCTTCGAGGAGCACGGCGCGCTCCTCGGCGGCCACTTTCTCTTGACGTCGGGGCTCCACAGCCCGCGCTACCTGCAGTGCGCGCTGGTGCTCCAGCACCCGCGAGTCGCGGAGCGGCTCGGGGCCGCGCTCGCGGGGAAGGCGCGAGCCGACACGCGGATCGGAGAGGTCGACCTGGTCGTCGCCCCGGCCCTGGGCGGCGTCATTGTGGCGCACGAGGCGGCGCGCGCGCTCGGCGTCCGCGCCCTCTTCACCGAGCGGCAGGACGGCCGGATGACGCTCCGGCGCGGCTTCCAGATCGGGCCGCGCGAGCGGGCGCTGGTGGTCGAGGACGTAGTCACCACGGGCGGCTCGACGCGCGAGGTGATCGAAGTCGTCAGGGCGCACGGCGGCGTGGCGGCGGGGGCCGGCTCGCTCATTGATCGCAGCGGTGGCGCGGTCGACCTCGGCGTCCCGCGCCACGCCCTCGCCGTGCTCGAAGTCCCGACCTATGCGCCCGACGACTGCCCGCTCTGCCGCGCCGGCTCGGCGGCTGTCAAGCCGGGCAGCCGACAATGATCTCAGACCCTCGACGTGAGATGAATTACCGGGTTACCCTGGCTTATGACGGGACGGGCTATCTGGGGTGGCAGATGCAGGCCGGGGGGCGGACGATTCAGGGCGAGTTGGAAGCGGCGCTGGCGCGGTTAAACGGGGCCCCGGTCGTCGCGCATGGGGCGGGGCGGACCGACGCCGGGGTGCACGCCCTGGGGCAGGTCGTCTCGTTCCGGCTCGCGCGCCGCTGGGAGGGAATGGCGCTGCGGCGGGCGCTCAACGGCAACCTGCCGCCGGAGATTCGCGTCCTCGAGGCCATGCCGGCCGACGACGAGTTCCATGCGCGCTTCTCGGCGCGAGGCAAGGTCTACCGCTACGAGATCGACACGAATCAGGTCGCCGACCCGCTCCGGGCGCGCTACGCCTGGCACTACCCATACGAACTCGACCTGGCGCGCCTGGCGGCGGAGGGCAGAGCGCTGCTCGGGACGCACGATTTCAGCGCCTTCACCGTCGCCGGCGGCGAGACGAGGACGCGGGTGCGGACGCTGACCGAGGCGCGGGCCGAGCGGGAGGGGGGGCTCGTGCGCCTCTGGTTTGCGGGCGACGGGTTCCTTAAATATATGGTGCGGACGATGGTCGCGGCGATCGTCGAGTCGAGCCGGGGGCGGCTCAAGGTGGGCTCGGTCGAGGCGCTGCTGTCGGGGCGGGATCGCGCGGCAGGCGGCACGCCGGCCCCGGCGAAAGGGTTGACGTTAATCAAAGTCGAGTATTAGTATGTTTCGCCCGCCGCACCGACGGCGCAGCCAATTTCGTCCCTGATGGGAGTACGATGCGAGACTTTGCTGGATTGATTCAACCCGGCTCGCGCGACGCGCAGATGCTCGAGCAGATCGACCCGACGCGCCTGCCGCGCCACATCGCCGTCATCATGGACGGCAACGGGCGGTGGGCCAAGCGCCGCCACCTGCCCCGCGTCGCCGGCCACCGGGCTGGGGTCGAGGCCGTGCGCGCGACGGTCGAGACCTGCGCCCGGCTCGGGATCGAGGCCCTCACGCTCTACGCTTTCTCGGTCGAGAACTGGAAGCGCCCGCCGTTCGAGATCGAGGCGCTCATGACTTTTCTCAAGGAGTACCTGCGCAAGGAGATCGAGAACCTCCACCGCAACAACATCCGCTTCCAGACGATCGGCCGGACGGGCGAGCTCGACGAGTCGGTGCAGTTCGAGCTGCGGTCGGCGACCCGCAGGACAGCGGCGAACACCGGCATGGTGCTCAACGTCGCGCTCAACTACGGCGGGCGCGTCGAGGTCGTCGACGCCTGCCGGCGGCTCCTCGAAAAGTGCCTCCGCGAGGGGCGCCCGCCCGAGAGCGTGACCGAGGCCGAGATCGAGCGCCACCTCTATACGGCGAGCCTGCCCGACCCGGACCTGCTCATCCGGACGAGCGGCGAGATGCGCGTCAGCAACTTCCTCCTCTGGCAGATCGCCTACGCCGAAATCTACGTGACCAACACGCTCTGGCCCGACTTCCGCCGCCCGGACCTCTTCGCCGCGGTACTCGACTACCAGAAGCGCGAGCGGCGTTACGGCGGGCTGGCCGAGCCGGCGCGCCTGGCGGTCGGCCAAGCCTCCTGAGTAATCTCGAATTTCGGCTGTGAAATTTGAGATTCTGCTATGGCACGCGTCCTCACCGCGATCGTTTTTCTTCCCCTTCTCTTCGGCGCGCTCTGGCTGGCGCCGCCGATTTACTTCGTCGGGCTGGCAGCGGTCGCGGTCTGGCTCGGGCTGCTCGAGTATTACGCCATGACGACGCGGGTCGGGGCGCGCAGCGGCCGGGTGCCAGGGCTGCTCGCCGCGACGGCGATCCTGGCCGCCTGCTACTTCGGGCGGCCGGAGTGGATTGTCGGGGCACTGGCGGCGCTCGTCATCTGCGAACTGGTCGTCGAGCTGGCGGCCAACCCTAATTTGCCGAGCACGCTCGCGGCCGCGGCGACGACCGTCTTCGGCGTGCTCTACGTCGGGTTGCTCGGCGGCTACATCGTCGCGCTGCGCGTCGTCCCCGACGCAGGGACGCGGCTGCCGGCGAAGCTGCTGACGCTCTTCTTCATGATCGTCTTCGCGGGGGACACCGGGGCCTACTACGCGGGGCGCACGCTCGGCCGCCATAAGCTGGCGCCGCGGATCAGCCCGGGTAAGACGGTCGAGGGGGCGGTCGGGGGCCTGGCGGGCAACGTCGCCGCGGCGCTCATCGCGCGTTACTGGTTCTTCCCCGAGCTGCGGGTCGGGCACGCCGTCCCGCTGGCGCTCGCCATGGGCGTGCTCGGCATCCTCGGCGACCTCTGCGAGTCGATGCTCAAGCGCGGGGCGCAGGTCAAGGACGCCGGCAGCCTGATCCCCGGCCACGGCGGGCTGCTCGACCGCCTGGACAGCATGCTTTTCAACGCCCCGGTGCTCTATTATTACTACGCCCTGTTCTTGAGGTGAGCGCTTTCGAGCGGCTGAAAGCTGACCGCCATGAAGCTAATTTCGATTCTCGGTTCGACCGGCTCCGTCGGGCGCAACACGCTGCGCGTGGTCGAGGCGCTCGGCGGGGAGTTCGGGGTAGCCGCGCTGGGCGCGGGCGCCAACTGGGAGCTGCTCGCCGAGCAGATCGCGCGCCACCGGCCACGCCTGGTCTCGGTCAACGACGAGGAGTGCGCCGACAAGCTGCGGCGGGAACTGCGCGCGCGCGCGCTGGCGGCGCCGGCGATCGGGGTCGGGGGGGAAGGCCTGAGCGAGGTCGCGACTTGCGACGGGGCCGAGATCGTCATCGGGGCCGTGGTCGGGGCGCTCGGACTGCTGCCGACCTACCGCGCCCTGGAAGCGGGCCGGCGCGTCGCGCTCGCCAACAAGGAAGCGCTGGTCATCGCGGGCGAGATCATGACGCGGGCAGCGGCGCGCTCGGGGGCCGAGCTGCTCCCGGTCGACAGCGAGCACAACGCGCTCCACCAGTGCCTCCGCGGCGAGCGCCACGGCGAGGTCAGGCGCCTCATCCTGACCGCCTCAGGCGGGCCGTTCCGCACCTGGTCGGCCGAGGCAATCGCCAGCGCCACCCCGGCCGAGGCGCTCAACCACCCGACCTGGCGCATGGGCGACAAGATCACCATCGACTCGGCGACGCTCATGAACAAGGGGCTCGAGGTGATCGAGGCGCGCTGGCTCTTTGACCGCGCGGCTGATGAGATCGACATCCTCGTCCACCCGCAGTCGATCGTCCACTCGATGGTCGAGATGGTCGACGGCTCGCTCATCGCCCAGCTCGGCGTGGCCGACATGCGCCACGCCATCCAGTACGCGCTGACCTACCCCGACCGCCGAGCTGGCGACGTGGCGCCGCTCGACCTGACCGCCCTCGGCAAGCTCGAGTTCTTCGCCCCGGACACCGAGCGTTTCCCCTGCGTCACCCTCGCCTACGACGCCCTGCGCGCGGGCGGGACCATGCCCGCCGTCCTCAACGCGGCCAACGAAGTCGCGGTCGCGGCCTTCCTCGACGGGCGGATTCAGTTCGGCGACATCCCGCGCCTGATCCGCGCCGCCTGCGCCGCCCACGGCCCCGGGCCGGTGACCGGCCTCGACGCCGTGCTCGCGGCTGACGCCTGGGCGCGCGACTTTACCGGCCGGCAGATCAGCGCCCCTCCGCCGGGGGCATCTTCCTGAGCAAGGCGATCTGGCCGGCATGGTAGAGGTTGTGCTGGATCACGCCCTGAAGCATGAAATAGACCGAGTAGTCCTTGCCCGGCACCCGCGCGTTCAAGGACTCGTCGGAGAGGGCGCAGACCGCCTCGTGGAGCGCGCGGCGCTCCGCATCGAGCGCCGCGAGGGCCTGCCCCCAGGCGGCTTCGCCCCCGCCGGAGGCGGCCGGCCAGTCCTCCTCCGGCGTCAGCCGCGCCGCGTCGCCGCCAAGCCGCCGCCGGACCGCCCCCTCCCAGGCCGCGAGGTGGAGCACGATCTCCCAGATGCTGTGCGCCCCCGCCACCGGGCGCGCCGCCGCCTCCCTGGCCGTGACCCCGGCGAGCACCTCCCCGAGCGACGGCCCGTGCCACGCCTCCCCCGCGCAGGCCCGCTCCAACTGGTCCGCGATCCGCTCGACTTCCGTCATAAATCCCCCCGCACAACATTCCCCTGTAACCAGCTAAATGATCGACGCGAGTTACAGGCTAACGCGGGCGGGTTGGCGTGTCAACGAGGTTTGGCGTGGTTTGACACGGTGGTGGGGGTGCAATACACTGGACGTCGTTTCGGGAGGCGGGAGGGAGGAGAGGGGCAGTGGGATACCTAGCATTCATCATCATCCTGTGCGCGATGGTCGTGATCCACGAGTTCGGCCATTTCATTGTGGCCAAGCTGCTCGGGATTTCGGTTGAGACCTTTTCGGTCGGCTTCGGCCCGCGCCTCTTCGGGTTCCGGCTGGGGGAGACTGACTACCGTTTCAGCGCGGTCCCGCTCGGGGGCTACGTCAAGTTCCGGGGCGAGAACCTGGAGATGATCCAGGGCAAGAGCGAGGGCTCGATCGACGAGTTCCTGGCGCACCCGAAGTGGAAGCGCTTCCTGGTGGCGGTCGCGGGGCCGGTCTTCAACATCGCGACGGCGATTCTGATCCCGACGGTGGCGATCCTCATCGGTTTCCAGGACCGGATCGAGAACGCGCAGGAGATGGTCGTCGGCCGGGTGGTCGCGGGGTCGGCGGCGGCCGCGGCGGGGCTGCGCCCCGGGGACCGGATTCTTGCCTACAACGACAACGAGCACCCGACCTGGACCGACTTCATGCTCGACGTGCGGCTGCGCCCGAACGAGGAGATCACGCTCCGGGTGGACCGCCAGGGGCAGACGCTGACGCCGGTGGTGCGGCTGCAGTCGGAGACGATCGACCGGGAGCAGATGGGGACTGTGGGGATCGACCCCTACCTCGGCTTCGTGCGCGTCGCGCAGGTCTCGCGCGAGACGCCGGCGGCGCGCGCCGGGCTGCAGCCCGGGGACAAGATCGTCGCGGTCAACGGCGAGCCGATCACCGCCTGGACTCAGTTCAAGGAGATGCTTCGGCTGAGCCAGGGGCAGCCAATCACGCTCCAGCTCGAGCGCGCCGGGGCGCGCCAGGAGCTCGCGGCGACGCCCGAGCCGGTGGGCGGCGAGAGCAAGGACTATCGGCTCGGGTTCTACCCGGACCTGACGACCTATGTCAAGACGGCCTCGCTCGGCACGGCGCTGCGTTACGGGCTGGACTCTAACTGGCGGATTTTGCGCTCGACAGGCGTCTTCCTAAGGCAGCTCTTCAGCGGGCAGCGCTCGGTGCGGGGGGCGGTGGCGGGGCCGATCGGGATCGCGCAGGCAACCTCGGAGACTTACAACGCGGCGGGCTGGGCCGGCGCGGTCGAGCTTATGGGGCTGCTCAGCCTCAACCTCGGGATCTTCAACCTGCTGCCGATCCCGGTGCTCGACGGCGGGGTGATCCTCCTGATCCTCGTCGAGGGGCTGCTCGGCCTCCTCGGCCTGACGCTCTCGATGCAAGCGCGCGAGCGCTTCCAGCAGGTCGGCTTCGTCTTCATCATCCTGCTCATGGGCTTCGTCATCGTCAATGACATCGTCCGCGTTGTCGAGAGGCGCATGGGCGAGCAGCCGGCGGTCCAGCAGCAGAATAAATAGAACACGGATGAACACGGAAGAAGACGGATAATCGCGGATCAGAAAATCCGTGGGCATCCGTCTTTTTCCGTGTTCATCCGTGTTCTCCTTCTCCCGGAGACTCGATGGCACAGGAAGAGAAGTTTGTCCGCGGCCTCGGCCTGCTCGACTCGACCATGATCGTGGCGGGCTCGATGATCGGCTCGGGGATCTTCATCGTCTCGGCCGACATCGCGCGGCAGGTGGGGTCGCCGGGCTGGCTGCTCGTGGTCTGGGTGGTCACGGGGCTGCTGACGGTCATCGGCGCGCTCTCCTATGGCGAGCTGGCGGCGATGATGCCGAAGGCGGGGGGGCAGTATGTCTACCTGCGCGAGTCGTTCTCGCCGCTCTGGGGCTTCCTCTACGGGTGGACGCTCTTCCTGGTGATCCAGACCGGGACGATCGCGGCGGTGGCGATCGGCTTCGCCAAGTACCTCGGCGTCCTCTGGTCGCCGGTCTCGGAGCGCAACTACCTCATCCCGCCGGTCCACCTCACCTCGGGCTACGCCGTCTCGCTCTCGACGGCGCAGCTGGTCGGGGTGCTCATGATCGCGCTCCTGACCTGGATGAACACGCGGGGGCTGCGGCTCGGGAAGCTGGTGCAGAACGTCTTCACGACGGCCAAGACGGGGGCGCTCGCGGGTCTCATCCTGCTCGGCCTCCTGGTCGGGTGGCAGTCGGGCGCCTCGGCGGCCAACTTCGGCGACTTCTGGGGTGTGCGCGGGAGCTTGCAGAACGTCGGGCAGGGGCTGACGGCGGCGACGGCCTTCGGCCTCTTCGTCGGCGTCTGCGTGGCGCAGACCAACTCGCTCTTCTCGGCCGACGCCTGGAACAACATCACCTTTACGGCCGGCGAGGTCAAGGAGCCGAGGCGCAACATCCCGCTCTCGCTCGCCTTCGGCACGTTCCTGGTCATCGGCCTCTACCTGCTGGCGAACCTGGCCTATCTCGTGACGCTGCCGTTCGAGGCGATCCAGACGGTGCCCAACGATCGCGTCGCGTCGGCGACGGCCGACGTCATCTTCCCGGGTTATGGGGCCGCGGTCATGGCGGCGGCGATCATGGTCTCGACCTTCGGGTGCAACAACGGGCTGATTCTGGCCGGGGCACGGGCTTACTACGCCATGGCGCGCGACGGCCTCTTCTTCCGCCCGGCGGGCGAGCTCAACGCCCGGCGCGTGCCGGCCTGGGGCCTGGTGATTCAGGGGGTCTGGGCGGCGCTGCTCGTGCTGCCGCGGACGGTCACGGGGGCGGAGGCGGCTACGGGGCAGCCGACTTACGGCAACCTCTATAACGACCTGCTGACCTACGTCATCTCGGCGGCGCTGATCTTCTACATCCTGACGATCGCGGGGATCTTCCGGCTGCGGCGGACGCGGCCGGAGGCGGAGCGGCCTTACCGGGCTTTCGGCTATCCGGTGGTCCCGGCGCTCTACGTGGTCGGGGCGGCGGTCATCCTGGTGGTGCTCCTGGTCTACCAGCCGGCGACGACGTGGCCGGGGCTTCTCATCGTGGCGACGGGCTTCCCGGTCTACTTCATCTGGCGCGCGCTGGCGCGGCGCCGCGGGATTGAGCCGGCCGAGGCGCTCGGGGATTGACCCGGGCGGGGCTTCCGATTAGAGTGTGCCGAGTGCGGAGTGCGATTTCCAACGCCCGTCCTCTCCCGCACATCACCATACCCGACTGAGGAGGCCTGAATGGCAAATCTGTTCGTCAAGAAGTCAATCGCCGAGCTCCAGGTGGAGGCCGCGGCGAGCGGCGAGCACACGCTGAAGCGGACGCTCTCGGCGGCGAACCTGACGACGCTCGGCATCGGCGCGATCATCGGGGCCGGCATCTTCGTGCTCACGGGGCAGGCGGCGGCGGCCAACGCCGGCCCGGCGATCGCGCTCTCGTTCGTGCTCGGTGGGATCGCCTGCGCCTTCGCCGGCCTGTGCTACGCCGAAATGGCTTCGACGGTGCCGATCGCCGGCAGCGCCTACACCTACGCCTACGCGACCATGGGCGAGTTCGTCGCCTGGATCATCGGCTGGGACCTGATCCTCGAGTACTCGCTCGGCGCGGTGACGGTGGCCATCGGCTGGTCGGGCTATGTGGTCAGCTTCCTCGAAAAGACGCTCGGGCTGAACCTCCCCGCGGCCTTCATCAGCGCGCCGTACGCCTTCGACCCGGCCAAGGGCTGGGCGGCGACGGGGGCGGTGCTCAACTTCCCGGCGATGCTCATCATCGCGCTGATCACCATCCTGCTGGTCATCGGGATTCAGGAGTCGGCGCGCGTCAACTCGGTGATCGTCGTCATCAAGGTGACGATCGTGCTCGTCTTCATCATCGCGGGGATCGGGTACGTCTCGACCGCGAACTGGGTGACGGCGACCAACCCGACGGGCGCCTTCATCCCGCCGAACACGGGGGTCGAGGGCCAGTACGGGCTGAGCGGCCTCTGGCGCGGGGCGGCGGTCGTCTTCTTCGCCTACATCGGTTTCGACGCGGTCTCGACGGCGGCGCAGGAGGCGCGCAACCCGCAGCGCGACATGCCGGTCGGCATCCTCGGCTCGCTCATCGTCTGCACGCTGCTCTACGTGCTCGTCGGCTTCGTGCTCACGGGGATTGTGCCCTTCGACCGGCTGAGCGTGCCGGACCCGATCGCGGTGGGGATCGACGCGCTCGGCATGAAGTGGCTCTCGCCGATCGTCAAGCTCGGGGCGATCGCCGGGCTGAGCTCGGTGATCCTGGTCATGCTGCTCGGCCAGACGCGCGTCTTCTTCTCGATGTCCAAGGACGGGCTGCTGCCCGACGCTGTCGCCAAGGTTCACCCGCGGTTCCGCACTCCATACATGACGACGATCATCACGGGCGTGGTCGTCATGATCGCGGCCGGGCTGCTGCCGATCGGCCTCGTCGGGGAGCTGGTGAGCATCGGGACGCTCTTCGCCTTCGCCGTCGTCTGCGTCGGCGTGCTGGTCCTGCGCCTGACGCAGCCCGAGATTCAGCGGCCGTTCCGGACGCCGGCCGTTTACTTCGTCGCCCCGGCCGGGACGCTCTTCGCGCTCTACCTCATGATGAGCCTGCCGCGCGACACCTGGGTCCGGCTGATCATCTGGATGTTCATCGGGCTGCTCATCTACTTCGTCTACGGCATGCGCCACAGCCGCATCGGCCGGCGCGCCGCCGAGGACAAGGCGGTGACGGCCGATTAGGGACACCAGAGCCTTTACGCCTGTAGTGCCGCGCGCGTCCGCCTGACCAGGTCGTTGTCCGGCCCCCCGGAGCCGCGCAAGTTGAACGCGCCGGCAGCCAGATAACGGTCGCGCCAGGCCGGGGAGACGTGGTAGTAATCTTCGAGGACAGCCGAGCTGAACTTGTAATCGTGCGAGTCTCGCCCTTTGAGGAAGACCAGTCGCCGGGCGGCGTCGATCAACTTTTCGGGCCGTGGGTTTTCCTGGAGACAGGCCAACATTTTGCGGGCCGCCGTCAGCCGGTCCTTGCTCACCTCGGCGAACACCTCCTCGACGGCGGCCGGGCCTACGGTGTTGAGAGGCAGCGGCTCAAACGAATCAATCCGGACGGCCTTTGCGTCGGCCCGGTCACCGCGAAACAGTACGAGGAAGGCGGCCGTCTGCAGCAGCAACCGCTTCCGGGTTTCATCGCTTTCGCTGGCCCGATAGGCGAAGTGGAGCGCGTTGGTCGAGGTGACCGCGTGCAGGGCGACGATGCCCGGCCGGCGCATGAGCAACTCTCCGGCGCCTTGGAATAGGGCATCCCAGACGGATTGCGGACCGACGCCGCGATTGAGTTGTTCGACGACCTTGTCGCACGCCTCGGCGTCGGAGCCTTCGCGCAAGGCGGTCAGCATCTCGGCGACTGCTTCAGGGCTCGG
>Ga0075421_100000219_pt1 | contig 54120 bp, 60 predicted proteins | sample SoiMetdeltSBSDD5_FD_75292 | JGI IMG/M metagenome (GOLD analysis project Ga0075421, IMG submission 75292) | Bulk soil microbial communities from a Populus tree surrounding site in Tennessee, USA - Soil MetaG P. deltoides SBSDD5 | ecosystem: Environmental > Terrestrial > Soil > Tree plantation... | reverse complement strand
GAGACCGCCAAGCATGTCCGCCGCTCGATGGTCGCCAATGCCAAGCAGGGTTTCTGGAACGGGTCACGGCCGCCGCTCGGCTACAAGGTGCTGGTAGCGGAGCGCCGCGGGGACAAGGACAAGAAGGTGCTGGCGGTCGATGAGACCGAGGCGCCACTCGTCCGGCGCATCTTCTCGCTCTATCTCGAAGGTGATGGAGAGAGCGGGCCGATCGGGATCAAGAAGATCGCCTCATGGCTCAATGGCCGAGGCTACAGCTACCGCGGCAAGCCGTTCCACGTCTCGAACGTCGATGAGGTGCTGAGGCGTACCACTTATGCCGGCACCCACTACTTCAACCGCACCAATTCCCGCACCGGCGAACGGCGCCCACGCGACCAATGGGTCCCGGTGACCGTCCCGCCGATCATCGACGAGCAGAGCTTCCAGACGGTCCAGGCTCGTCTGGCCGAACGCAATCCCAGACAAACCCCGGCGCGCGTCGTCTCTGGCCCGACACTGCTCAGCGGCATCGCCCGGTGCGGATGCCCGACTTGCCAGGGAGCGCTAACGATCCGTACCGGAAAGTCCGGCCGATATCGCTACTATGCCTGTTCACGCAGGGCCACGCGCGGCGAAACCGCCTGTCGGGGGCGCTCGATCAGGATGGAGAAGCTAGACGGCATCATCCTCGATGCACTGGAGCAGCGCGTCCTCAGCCCCGAACGTCTTCCAAAGCTGCTGGAGGCGTTCCTGGAACAGAGCGATGCGTCAGACGGCAAGCGACGTGACGAGCTCGCCTCGCTGCGCACCGAGAAGACCAACAGCATGGGGGCGCTGAACCGTCTTTATGAGTTGGTTGAGCAGGGACTGGCTTCGCCGGCCGACCGGGATTTTGCCGAGCGGCTCACCCATCACCGGAAACGCATTGCATCGCTGACCACGGATATCGAGGGCTTGGAGCGCCAGTTGAAGTCGAGCCGGCGCACGATCACGCCGGAAGTTGTTGGACAATTTGCGAACCTGCTCCGTGACGGACTGAGGGGCGACAATCCCGCGCTGCGGCAAGCCTACGTCCGGCTACTGATCGACCAAGTCGTGGTCGAAGATGAGCAGATACACATCCGCGGATCACGGAAGGCCTTGGAGCGCGCCGTCATTGCGACTGCGGCCAGCACCCGTAATGGGGTGCCCAGTTTTGCACGGGAATGGCGCACCCAAGAGGATTCGAACCTCTGGCCTTTGCCTTCGGAGGGCAACGCTCTATCCAGCTGAGCTATGGGTGCGTTGGCGCCCGCTTAGCTTGGCATGCCAGCACTCGCAAGCGCCGATACCCCGGTTTCGCTGTTGCGACATAATGTTGCGGCGCGGCAAGCGCAGGTCTAGGCTCATCGCTTGACTTAGGGGAGCGAGTGCATGGCCAAGTCGGCGGACAAGGTAACGATCAAGAAATATGCCAACCGGCGCCTCTACGACACCGAAAGCTCCAGCTACATCACCTTGGACCGGCTCGCGGCCATGATACGCGAGGGGCGCGATTTCGAAGTGGTCGATGCCAAGACCGGCGAGGACATCACTCACCAGGTGCTGACGCAGATCATCGTCGATGAGGAGTCGCGCGGCGCGACCATGTTGCCGGTCAATTTCCTGCGCCAGCTGATCGGCCTGTACGGCGGCCAGCTGCAGGGCGCCGTGCCGACCTATCTGGAAGCGGCGATGGATGCGTTCGAGAAGAACCAACAGGCCATGGCCGGTGCATTCGGGCCGGGCATGTTCGCCGACCTTGCCAAGCGCAACATGGCGATGTTCGAGGAAGCCGCCCAGGCGATGACTGGCAAGAAGAAGCCCGCAACGGCCCCCGCGGATGGTCCGGCCGACGAAATCGCCAAGCTGAAGGCCGAACTGGCTGCACTGCAGGCCAAGGTCGATAAACTCGGCAAATGAGTCGAATTGCTGTCGCGTTGATGGCCGTCGCGGCGCCAGCGGCGGCCCAGGTTGCTCCCGTCACCTTCGAATTCGGCAAGTCGGTGCCGTTGGCCGCCGGACAATGGAGCTATGTTTCGACTGCCACGGGTGGCGAGGCGCGCTTTGGCAGCAACCTGTTGCTGCTCTGCGACAAGCCGACGAGGACTGTGACAATCAGCCGACCAGGGTCACCGGTCGCGGCGCTGACCATCCTCACCGACATGCAGGTGCGAGCCATCCCGCCGAACGGCCGCCTATCGGCCTACGACCCGCTTCTCGATGCCATGGCGTTCAGCCGCGGCAGGATCCTGATTTCGGGTGGGAGCGAGGCCATTCTGGCGGTGCCGAGCTGGCCCGAGGCCGCGAGAGCCATAGAGGATTGTCGAAACTGACCACAATTACAAGTCTTGTTTATCACCTCGAACCACAACATGCTGTGCCGGCAATCAAGCAGCGAAAGGAGGTGATCCGATGTCTCATGGTTCAGCAGAGAGGTCGGTCCAGTTCGCTCGGAGGGTGATGGCTTAACCAGCCAATCAATGTCCTTCCGGGCTTGAGCGTCCGGTCGCTGACCATGTTGAAGGGAGCTGTCGTGTGGTGCGGCAGCTCCCTTTTACTTGGCCGATTTCTCCACTATTCCGGAACTGTTTCGGGCCTGAACCGCTTTGGGCGGTTGAGGGGAAATGGAGGCAGCGATGGCCAAATCTTCGAGTAGCCGCAGCAAATCCGGCGGTGGTGCCAACAAAAATACATTCGACAAAATTGCGAAGGCGGCAATGAGCCGCGAAATGCTCGCGGCTGGATTGACGGCCGCGGCGGCGGCAATCGCCGCCAGCCCCAAGGCGCGCAAGGCGATCAAGGATGCGGGCATGGACGCTGCGGATAGCGCCAGCCAGGCGGCGACGACGATGATGACCAATGCCTCCAAACTGGGCTCGCTGATTGCGGAAGCGGTGGCCGACGCCGCCCAGCGTGTGCTGTCGGGTAAATGGGCGGACGAGGGAGGCACCGGAGTGACAGCGACGTCCAAGCCGGTCGCCAAGCGCGCCGCGCCGCGCAAGGCCGGCGCGACCCGCAAGGCTCCGGCCGCCAAGGCCAAGACGGCATCAAAGGCCAAGTCGGCGTCAAAAGCCAAGACGAAGCGTCCGGCAGCCAAGGCAGGAGCAACGGCTAAGCGGCGCTCCAGCGCCGGGGCGCGTAAGCGTGCTCCTGCCAAGCCGAAGGCTCCTAAAGCGGGCTGATCGCGGCTAGATCGCTTGCGGAGGGCTCCGGCAGCTTCCGGAGCCCTTCCTCTATGGAAAAGCCGGATAGGGCGTGTAATGGCGGCGCCATGAATCATTCGAAATTCTCGGTTGTGATCCTGGCCGCGGGGCAGGGTACGCGGATGCGGTCCGACACGCACAAGGTGCTCCATCCGATTGCCGGCAAGCCGATGCTGATGCACTTGTTGGCGACCGTCGAAGGAATGGGCGCACAGCGCGGCGTGGTGGTCGTCGGCAAGGGCCGCGAGCAGCTCGAGGCCGCGCTGCACAGCCATGGAATCGCAACTGCACTGCAGGCTGAGCAGAAAGGCACCGGCCATGCCGTACAAATGGCCGAGGAGGCGCTGGCCGGTTTCGACGGACCGGTGTTGATCCTCTACGGCGACACCCCGTTCGTTACCCGGGCGACGCTCGAGCGAATGCTCGCACGGCTGGCGACCGAGGATGACCCAGGCGTTGTCGTGCTGGCCAGCTCGCCGGCCGACGGCAAAACTTATGGCCGCGTCATCCTGGGGGAAGGCGACCGTATCTCCAAGATGGTCGAATTCAAGGACGCCAACGAAGCCGAGCGCGCGGTCAAGTTGTGCAATTCGGGCATGATGGCCGCCCAGTCGAAGGACCTGTTCCGCTGGCTGGCCAAGGTCGGCAATGCCAATGCTGCCGGTGAATATTACCTCCCCGACATCGTCATGATCGCAAAGGATGAGGGCCGTCATCCAGTCGCAATCGAGGGCGAGCCATTCGAGACCGCGGGCGTCAACAGCCGCGCCGAACTGGCCGCGCTGGAAGAAGACTGGCAGACGCGACGGCGCTGGCAGGCGCTGGAGCAGGGTGCGACCCTGATCGACCCGGAAAGCGTCTGGTTCTCGGCAGACACCGAGCTTGGCCGTGACTGCACGATCGAGCCGCACGTCGTGTTCGGCCCCGGCGTTAGGATCGCCGATGGTGCGACCATCCGTGCCTTCTCGCACATCGAGGGCGCGATTATTTCAACCGGATGCGTGGTAGGACCGTTTGCGCGGTTGCGCCCAGGTGCCGTGCTGGGCGAGGGTGCCAGGGTCGGCAATTTCGTCGAGGTGAAGAAGGCGACCCTTGGCCAGGGCGCCAAGGTCAATCACCTGAGCTACATCGGCGATGCGTCGGTCGGCGAGAAGGCCAACATCGGCGCCGGCACCATTACCTGCAACTATGACGGCTTCGGCAAGTATCGGACCGAGATTGGCGCGGGGGCATTCATTGGCTCCAACAGTGCGCTGGTTGCGCCGGTCATCATCGGCGACGGCGCGATTGTTGGCGCAGGATCGGTCGTGACCAAGAATGTCGCCGCCGACGAACTTGCCATCGCGCGGGGCGAGCAGAAGGGATTTGCCGGTTGGGCCGCCCGCTTCCGGGCGCGCCAGCAGGCCAAGAAGGGCAAGCAGTAACATGTGCGGAATTGTCGGGATCGTCGGTCGCGAGGCGGTGGCGCAGCGCCTGTTCGACGGCCTCAAGCGTCTTGAATATCGCGGCTATGACTCGGCCGGCATTTGCACGGTCCAGGACGGCGAATTTGAGCGCCGCCGGGCGGAGGGCAAGCTCGACAATCTCGCGCGCGAACTGGCGGCGGCAGAGCTGCATGGCGACACCGGTATCGCCCACACACGATGGGCGACTCATGGCGCCCCGACCGTCGACAACGCCCATCCGCACATCGCCGGGCCGGTGGCGCTGGTCCACAACGGCATCATCGAAAATTTCAAGCCGCTGCGCGACGAACTGCTCGCCGACGGGCGCAAATTCCTCAGCGAGACCGACAGCGAAGTGGTCGCGCATCTGGTGGCGCGTGAGGTGGAGAGCGGAAAGTCGCCGACCGAGGCGGTCGCGACAGTGCTGCCTCGCCTGCACGGCGCTTTCGCCATCGCCTTCCTGTTCAAGGATTTCCCGGACCTGATCATCGGCGCGCGCATGGGTGCGCCGCTCACCGTCGGCTATGGCGAGGGCGAGAATTACCTCGGTTCCGACGCCCTGGCTCTTGCTCCGCTCACCCAGAAGATCGCTTATCTCGAGGAAGGTGACTGGGCGGTTGTCGAGCATGACCGCATCCAGATCTACGACCGCGCCAATAATCCGGTCACTCGTGAGATCGTCGAGTCCGGTGCTTCGTCGGTGCGGATCGAGAAAGGCAATTACCGCCATTACATGCAGAAGGAGATTTTCGAGCAGCCGATCGTGGTTGCCCAGACTCTCCAAAGCTATGTCCGCCCGTTCGAAGGTAAGGTCGCGCTGCCCGATTTTGACTTCGACCTATCGACGGTAAACCGCGTCACCATCGTTGCGTGCGGAACCAGTTTCTACGCCGGCATGGTCGCCAAATATTGGTTCGAGCAATTCGCCCGCGTGCCGGTCGATATCGATGTGGCGAGCGAGTTCCGCTACCGCCAGCCGGTGCTGGAGCCGGGCGGACTGGCGTTGTTCATTTCCCAGAGCGGCGAGACCGCCGATACGCTCGCCGCGCTGCGCCATGCGCGGGAGGAGGGGCAGACCATCGCCGTGGTGGTCAACGTCCCGACCAGCTCGATGGCGCGCGAGGCTGACCTCTTGCTGCCGACCCATGCGGGGCCAGAAATCGGCGTCGCCTCGACCAAGGCCTTCACCTGCCAGCTGGCCGTGCTGGCCGCGCTCGCCGCTAACCTCGCCCGCGCCAAGGGCCGGCTGAGCGAGGAGGAAGAGCGCGAGATCGTTGCTCACCTCCAGGAGGCGCCCGAGGCGATGAACCATGCACTGAGCCATGACGAGGATATCGCGGAACACGCGCACCTGGTCGCCCCGGCGCGTGACGTGCTCTATCTTGGCCGCGGCCCCGACTATCCGATGGCTATGGAAGGGGCGCTGAAGCTCAAGGAAATCAGCTACATTCATGCCGAGGGATATGCCGCCGGCGAGATGAAGCATGGCCCGATTGCGCTGATCGACGACTTGGTCCCCGTGATCGTCCTGGCGCCGTCAGGACCGCTGTTCGAGAAGACCGTCAGCAACATGCAGGAAGTGCGGGCCCGCGGCGGCAAGATCATCCTGATTAGCGACGCCAAGGGACTGGCCGAAGCGGGCGACGGCTGCGTTGCGACCATCGAAATGCCTGAAGTGCATCCTTTGATCGCACCGCTGGTGTACGCCGTGCCCGTGCAGCTGCTCGCCTATCATGTTGCAGTCGCCAAGGGCACCGACGTCGACCAGCCGCGCAACCTGGCGAAGAGCGTGACGGTGGAATGAAACACATCGGCATCCTGGCCCACAGCTTTGAGGGGGCGACACTGTGCTTTCGCACCGCCTGCCTGGAGGGCGTGAAGCGGCTCGGGTCTCACATGCACCCCGAAATCACCATGACGTGCAGTCCGATGTCACTGCTGCTGGAGGCTTGGGAACGTAGCGATCATCAGACGCTTCGTACCGCATTCATGGAGGACGCGGCGAAGCTGGCGGCGGCGGGCTGCGACTTCTTCGTTTGTCCGGACAACACAGCACATATCGCCCTCGAATCCCTGGGCGAACCGTTTCCGATCCCGGCTCTGCACATCGGTGAAGTGGTCGCCGAGCAGGCGGCGCGCGACGGCCGAACCAAGGTCGGCATCCTTGGCACCAGGTTCACGATGACCGGACCGGTCTATCCTAGCGCGCTCGGCAAGCGCGGAATCGGCTGGGCAGTACCGGGCGAGGAGGATCGCAAGGTCATCGACGACATCATTTTCGACGAGCTGTGCCTCGGTATCTTCACCGATAAATCCCGCGATTCCTATGCTCGGATCATCGGGGAGCTAGCCGAAGAGGGCTGCGACGCGGTGGCGCTGGTTTGCACCGAAATCCCGCTGCTGATCACGCAGGACCTGTCGCCGCTGCCGATCCTCGATTCTACCCGCCTGCTTGCCGCTGCAGCAGTCGACGTAGCCATTGGTAATCTGCCGATGCCGACGTGGCGCGGAGGGCCGGTCGGCTAGGCGGCCGCGCGCTTTTCTTCCAGCATGCGAACGTGCCGCATCAGCCGATCGTACAGGAAATCGATAACCACCCGGACCCTGGGCGTATGGCGCACCCGCTCATGAGTCAGCAGCCACATAGTCCGGTGATGGTCATCGCGTGGCGGAAGGCACTGAATCAGGTCCGGGTCAGTGTCTGCAACGATGCACGGCAGGACGGCAATTCCGAAGCCCGACCGAACCGCCGACAATAGGCCGGTCGAGGATGAATGGTGCATCGCCACCTGACCCTCCAGGCCCAGCTTTCGCAGCCACGCTTCATAGTGCAGCCACAGTTTGCCGCCGCCGCCGCCGATGATGGCGTGATGCAAAAGCTCTTCGCGGGTGCGGGGAACGCCGTGGCGATCGGCATATTCGCGGCTGCAATAGAGCGTCCAATCGTCGATGCAGATGCTGCGCCCGACCACACCCGCCGGTTGCTCGGCGGCGGTGCTGCGAAGGCCGATGTCGGCCTCGCCCGCGCCAAGGTCGAGCAGCTCCTGTGCCGTGTCGATTTCGATAATGACCTGCGGATGCAGCTCATGCAGCTCTCTCAACATTGGACCGAGCAGCGTGTTGGCGAAGATTTCCTGCGTCGTGATTCGAACAACGCCGCTGGAATCGCGCGCCAAGGCTGCCGACGCCTCGGCGAAGCCTTCCGTGGCCGACTCGACCTGCCGCGCCCGATCGACCAGCTCTTCGCCGGTCGGGGTCAGGACATAGCCAGCCTGGCGCTTCTCAAACAGCAGCAGGCCCAGCGCCTCTTCAAGCGCGGAGATGCGGCGGGCAACCGTGGTCTGGCTGACGCGCAGCGCGCGGCCGGCCGCCAAAGTGCTGCCGTGGTCGGCAACAGCGAGAAAGTAGCGGAGGTCGTTCCAATCCATTTTCAGTGGTCATTATGCGCGGGCAGCGCACACCTCGCATTCTGCAATTATGCAGAACGATATCACAACATCGTTGCTTATAAAAACTGATTTATCGGTATAGATGAAAGGTCGCTCCGGATTACCCGGTCCAACCCAAAAAGGGGATGCGACATGACCAAGATCTTTCTCGCCGCTCTGTTGGCTTTCTCTGCAACGCCGGCCCTGGCCGAGCCCGTCATCGCCACCAGCACCGTTCAGACTGCCGACCTCGACCTGTCGACTGCAAAGGGTCAGCGGGCGCTCGATCTTCGCCTGAACCAGGCCGTCAAGGATGTTTGCGGCACCGCCTCGGACGTCGATATTGCCGGCAAGAATGACGTTCGCCGCTGCCGCGTCGAAACGCTTGCCAGTCTGGCCAGCGAGCGCGACCAGCGCATTGCTCGCGCTTCCGGCTCGCCGATCGAAGTTGCTGCCCGTTGATTGATCGTTGATCGCGCCGCATAGGCGTCCCCCATGATCGAAGTGTCAGGTGGATGCCATTGCGGCGCGGTTCGTTTCCGGGCGAGGATGCCCGACCCTCCCGTACCTGCGCTCGATTGCAACTGCTCGGTCTGCTCGATGACCGGCTTCCTCCACATCATGGTTCGGCACGAGGAGTTTGAGCTGATCACGGGCCGCGATGCGCTGGCCAGCTATCGCTTCGGCACCGGTGCCGCGGAGCATCTCTTTTGCTCGACCTGCGGCGTAAAGAGCTTCTACCAGCCTCGCAGCCATCCCGACGCCTGGAGCGTCAATGCCAATTGCCTCGACCGGCCGGTTGAGCTGGCGATCGAGAAATTCGATGGCCAGAATTGGGAAGCGGCTGCCTGCCGTTCGGCTAGTAGCGGCCGATGACTTCCCAGATTAGCTACGACGATTTTCAAAGGGTCGATATCCGCGTCGGTACGATCGTTGAGGCGATGCCGTTCCCGGAAGCTCGGAAGCCAGCCTACAAGCTGAAGATCGACTTCGGGGAAGCGATCGGAATCAAGCGCTCGTCCGCGCAAATCACCATCCATTATCAATTGGAGGAGTTGGTTGGACGGCAGGTTGTCGGCGTCGTGAATTTCCCGCCCCGCCAGATCGGCCCGTTCATGTCCGAGGTGCTGACCTTGGGCTTTGCGGACGAGAATGGCGACATTGTGCTGCTGGAGCCGGAGCACCCGGTGCCTAACGGCGCACGAATGTTCTGACGCGCCGTCTCGACGACGCCGAACGCTGTAGCTAGGCATGGCGCGTGATTCACCACGCGCTTCGCCTCCGGCTCGATTCCAAAGCCCTCCAGGACAATTGGCGCTGGCTGCAGCGCATCGCCGGCGTGCCTGCCGGCGCGGCGGTGAAGGCGGACGGCTACGGTCTCGGCGCGCGTGACGCAACGCGCTTACTGGCCGAGGCAGGTTGCCGTGACTTTTTCGTTTCCACCTGGGCCGAAGCCGAAGCACTGGGACCACTGATCGAGGGCACGGAGCTATGTGTGCTGCACGGCATCGGGCCTGATGATGTGCAAGCCGCGCTGGCAAGCCATGCGAGGCCCGTGCTGAATACGCCCGAGCAGATCGCGAGGTGGAAGCAGGCGGCGCCTGGCCGCTCGTGCGACGTGATGATCGACACCGGCATGAACCGGCTCGGCCTCCGGGTAGACGAGATTCACCTCATCGATGGACTGGAGCTGCACACGCTGCACAGCCACCTCGCATGCGCCGACGAAGACAATGCGATGAATGCCGTCCAGCGCGACCGCTTCGCTGCGGTTGCCGCGACGGTGCCCGCCAGGCGTTACGCGCTGGCCAATAGCGCCGGCATTTGCCTCGGTCCGGATTATAGCTTCGGCGTCGTTCGTCCCGGGCTCGCCCTCTATGGCGGCGTTCCGCGTGACGAGGCCGTCGGCCATATCACCCAAGTCGCCCATCCAGAGGCGGAAGTAGTGCAGCGCCGGACGATCAGGGCCGGCGAAACCTGCGGCTATGGCGCCACCTGGACCGCGCAGGCCGACACCGAAGCGGCAATCCTCAACATCGGCTATGCCGACGGATACTTGCGCTGTTTCGCCGGTAAAGGGTCGGCGAGCTTCGGCGGCAAGCCGCTGCCGCTGATCGGCCGCGTGTCGATGGACCTGATCGCGCTTGACGCCAGTGCCGTGCCCGAACTGGCAGAGGGAGAGTGGGTCACGCTCGATTATGACCTGCCGGCAGCGGCCGAGGCCACCGGACTGTCGCAATATGAGCTGCTGACCGGCCTCAGCGAGCGGCTGGAGCGGCGCTGGTCTTAGTTTTCGGGGCCGGAGTCTTCGGCTTGTAGGCGCACAGGTCGATGACGGGGCAGTGCCAACATTCGGGCATTCGTGCCTTGCAGACGTAGCGCCCGTGCAGGATCAGCCAGTGGTGGGCGCCGTGGATGAAGGTTTCCGGCACCACCTTCTCAAGTTTCAGCTCGACCGCCAACGGGTCCTTTCCCGGGGCGAGGCCTGTGCGATTGCCGACGCGGAAGATGTGGGTGTCGACCGCGATGGTTGGCTGGCCGAAGGCGACGTTGAGCACCACATTGGCGGTCTTGCGGCCAACGCCCGGGAGCTTTTCCAGCTTCTCGCGCTCTTGCGGTACCTCGCCCCCGAATTCGTCGACCAGGATGCGCGCCGCGGCGATCACATTCTTGGCCTTGGTGTTATAGAGGCCGATGGTCTTGATGTGCTCCTTCAGGCCTTCCTCGCCAAGGTCGAGCATCGCTTCCGGCGTCTTGACCTTGGTGAACAGGGCGCGGGTCGCCTTGTTGACACCAACATCGGTTGCCTGCGCCGACAGAGCGACCGCGACGAGCAGCGTATAAGGGTTCACATATTCGAGCTCTGTCTCCGGCGCCGGGTTGGACTCGGCCAGGCGGCGGAAGAATTCGAAGACGTCAGCCTGCTTCATTTGAGATCGTCTAGCGCCGATCCCAGCCGCGCCAGTCCTTCCTTCAGCATTTCGGTGTCGCCTCCCAACCCGACCCTGAACCGGTCGGGGTTGCCGAACCAGCGCCCAGGCACGATCGACGTGTCATATTTGGAGCGAAGCAAGGCGTGGAGCGGCTCAACGTCGCCCCCGGTCCAGCGCGGGAAGACGGTGATGCCATGTTCGGCCTGCATGCAGTCGACATCGATCCTGGATGCGACGAAGTCGTTGAACAGCGCGCGGTTACCCGCGAGCCGCTCTGCGGTGCCCGCGATGATTTCATCGAGATGCTCAAACGCAAAGCAGGACAGCATTTCCGACTGGTGCGGCTGGTTGACTCCGAAAAGGTCGTTCAAACGCCACATCCGTTCGGCGAGCTCCAGCTCGGCGAAGATCCAGCCGCAGCGCAGGCCGCTGAGGCCATAGACCTTGGTCAGGCTGCTGGTGACGACGAACTGCGGACCGAGCAGCGCGGACGTCGGCCGCGGCGGGACGGCACTGTCGAGGTAGACTTCGTCGACCAGTACGTGGGCGCCGCGGCGTTCCGCGATGGCGCCGATCGCGCGCAGATCATCCTTGCTGGTCAGAGCGCCGCTGGGATTGTGGAGGTTGGTGATGACGATCAGCCGGGTTTGCGGCCCAGCGACGCTCTCCAGCTGCTCGAGATTGAGCCGGAAGCCGTTATCGGCGATCCGTGCGACCTGCTTGATATTTGCGCCAAGGAAGCGCGCGGATGACAGCATCGGCTCATAGGCAGGCTGCTCGAAAATCACCTCGTCGCCCGGCGCGATCAGCGCCGCCATGGCGAGGAAATTGGCCATCGACGTGCCGTTCGCCATGACCACGCATTCGGTCTCGACGCCGTATCGCCGCGCAATGGTCCGGCGCAGTGGCGCGTAACGCGGATGGCTGGCGCCATCGAGGTCAAGGTCACCGATAGAGAGCGGCAGGCGGTCGAGCCGGAAATGCGGAACTTCGCTCGATGACAGGCTGTAGCGGACGGGCGCCTGCACCTTGAACCAGTGCATATAGTCGGACTGCATTGCTCTACGGCCAGGCGTCATGTGGCGGTGCTGTTCTTCCGCTGCCAATAACGGCAGGCAGGGATGCCGGCTATCAGAATGGCGAAGCCGATCGCGCTATTGACCGGACTGCTGGCGACCGTCGCAATGACGATCAGGGCGCATGCCAGCACGAACAGGCCGGTGGTGAAGGGGTGGCCCGGCGCGCTGAAGCCGCCCGCGACCGGATCGCGGCGGCGGAAAACGAAAAGGGCGAACCCTGTCAGGCCGAACCAGATGAAGTCGACCGACACGACATAGCTCAGGATCTGGCCATAGGTGCCTGACAGGGCGATCGCGATCGCAACCGCGCCCTGCAAAATGATGGCCAGGACCGGCACGCGGGAGGTCGCATTCACTTCCGCCACCTTGCGAAAGAAGAGCCCGTCTTCGGCCATGGCGAAATAGACGCGCGGCGCGGTCAGCATGCCCTGGCTCAAGAAACCGAGCGCGGATGTGGCAATTCCAAGCGCAATCAGCGTTGCGCCTTTGCTGCCTAGTGCCAGCCGCATTACGTCCGCCGCCGGCGTTGGCGATTGGGCGAGGCCCGATGGCCCGAGCGCATAGACGCAGACGAAGGCGACCGAAGTATAAAGGATCACCACACCGGCGACGCCCAGCAGCAGCGCCCGCACCAGGTCACGGCGCGGATCGCGCATTTCGCCGGCGACGAAACTGGCCGTCTGCCAGCCGCCATAGGCAAACATCACCGGGGTCATGGCGGCGCCGATAGCCGCAACCATGCCGGCCGCTGGACCGTGCTCGGAAGGCGGTGCCACGAATTCGGGACTTGCGGGCGCAAACCACCAGCCGGCCAGGACCAGCATGGCGATCGCCAGTATCTTCAGCACCATCAGCCCGCTTTGGACTGTTCCGCCGGCCCGGACCCCGATGCAGTTGATCGCCACCAGCATCGACAGCACCGCTGCGGCTACGGCGCCTTCAGGCAGTTGCAGTGCCGTGAGCTCGCCGAAATAGCGGGCGAAAGTGATCGCCACGGCCGCCATCCCGCCCGACTGGATCACCAGCAGTAGGGACCAGCCGTAAAGGAAGGCAGGTGTGGGGCCGTAGGCGTCCCGCAAATAGGCATATTGGCCGCCAACATCCGGGCGCCGATCTGCCAGTTCCGCATAAACCAGGGCACCTGCCATGGCGATCAGCCCGCCCAGCACCCAGACCCCGACGATCAGGAGCGGCGTATTGACGTACCGTGCGACCTCGGCCGGATTGACGAAAATTCCGGCGCCGATGATGCCGCCCATAACCAGCATGGTCGCATCGAACGGGCCCAGGCGTCGGACCAGGCCATGCGTGCCAGATGGTTCGTTGCCGCTCATGCGGCGTTGATGACGTCGGCCATAGTGTAGAGCCCTGCCGGTTTACCCTTGAGGAAGCGGGCAGCGGCAAGCGCGCCGCGGGCGAAGATCGCCCGGCTTTCGGCGCGGTGGGAGAGGATGAGGCGCTCATCGGGGCCCAGGAACATCACGTCATGGTCACCGGCCACAGTGCCGCCCCGGATCGCCGAATAGCCGATCGCCCCCTGCTGCCGCTTGAGGCCAGTGCCGTCGCGGCCCCTTTCGGCAGAAGATTCGCCGCCGCGTCCGCGATCGGCCGCCGCGCCGAGGTGCAGGGCCGTGCCGGATGGCGCGTCTGCCTTCTTGTTGTGGTGCGCCTCGACAATCTCAATGTCCCAGGCTTCCGGCCCCAAAACCCGCGCAGCGCGCTCAGTGAGATCGGCGAGTAGGGCGACGCCCAGCGATGTGTTGGGCGCGCGCAAGATGGGAATGATCTGAGCGGCATCGGCAATAAGGGCTTCATGCTCGTCAATGAGGCCGGTGGTGCCGATCAACAGCGGAACCCCGGCCGAGATTGCCCGGTCAAGGCTGCCCCGAAGGGCATTGGGAGCGGAGAAATCGACCAGCACGTCGCCATGCTCATTATCCAGCTCAAAGCCCGCATCCTCGGCAATGGCTGCCTGGATCGCTTTTCCCATTCGTCCGCCGGGAGCGAACAGGGCGATACGTACGGGCTGCTGGTCGGTGCGCATTGCCTGCGTGATGGCCGAAGGCTTAAGGCTTCGCAATGCCCAGTCGTTGCTGCAGCGCAAGTGCGGCGGCCGGCGCGCGAAGCTTGGCGCCGTTGATCATGAAGATGTAACAATCGCGGCCGTCGGCTCGCCACTGGCCGGCCAGCTCGCCGAACTTGCCGAGTGCCGCATCGTCATAGCCTGTTGGTGTCTCCTCTCGCATCCGCTGCAGCCGCGCATAGCGAAAGCTGGCCGTGTCTGCGTCGAGGAGCGGAAACTCATCGTCGTCGCCATACACAACCGCCACGTCATGGTCGCGGCAAAGCGCGTAGAATGCCTCGTCGCGAAAGCTGTCGTGACGGGGCTCGATGGCATGGCGCAGAGGAACCCCGTCATGCTCCTTCGGGAGGAGTTTGAGGAATGCCGCAATGTCCTCGCGGTCGAACTTCCGCCGCGATGCCAGCATCCACAGGATCGGGCCCAGCTTGTCGCCAAGCGCCGCCAAGCCCTGCGCTAGGAAATTGCCGATCCCTTCGCCGGCGTCGGCCAGTTTGGGACGCGTGACGACATAGCGCGACCCTTTGACGCTGAACTGGAAGCCATCGGGCACGGCATTCGCCCAATTCTCCCAACTTTTCGGGCTCTGGCGGCCGTAAAAGGTGGCGTTGATCTCGATCGCGCCGAATGCCCTTGCGGCATATTCCAGCTCGCGCTTCTGCGGCAAATCGTCAGGGTAAAAGGTCTCGCGCCAAGGCTCATAGGTCCAACCGCCGATGCCGATGCGAATGACGGACTCACTCATGCCGGCATCAACTTTCGACAGCCAGATCCGATGCTATTGCGCAGCGGCCGGAGCGCCCGGTGTGATGAAGTCTTCGACCGCCTGCCACTTTCCGTCCGCCGCCTTGCGGTAGACGGTGAGATAGCTTCCGCTTTCAGTCTTCGGCTGCTTCGTCCCTGGATCGGTATAGGTCATCGTGTAATGGCCGCGGCTTGAAGCGAGCTCGCCCGAATTGGCGACAATGACCCTGTCGGTGGCGAAATCGACCTTCAAGGCCGGATCCGCTGCGATCCCTTCGAGGAGGGCCTTGCGAGCGGCGGCGTCACTGGCCAGGGCCACGCCGGGATTGGCGACGGCCGCATCGTCGGCATATTCGGCGGCAAGGGCTGCTGCATCCTTCTTGGCGTAGGCCCCCAACCACCCGACTTCCTTGACCTTGATCGCGGCTTCCTCGGCGGCCGTGTCGACCGTTGCTGCCTTTTCCGATGTCGGTTTGCAGGCCGTCATTCCCAACGCAACGGCCACCAACAATAGTGATGCTTTCCTCATTGTTGCGCCCCTTCTGATCGAGTCGCTGCGAGCGCGACACAACCACCGGCGGCGGGCCGGCGCAAGCTGCATCAATCCTGGGAAAGGAACCGGGCGGCAATCTCGCGGGCCAGGCGGACCGGCCTTCGTGTCACGGAATCAAGGCAACACCAGCTGCTTTTGACTTCCGCCAGCACGTCCTCACCGCGCTTGATGATCGTGGTGAAGAAGGCGCGGGCGCCCTCGACCTTATCGGCAATCACATCAGCAACGACCAGGTCATCGAGGAAGGTCGGCCGACGGTACTGGATCTCATGGCTGAGCGCGATCCAGAGATGTTTGGCGACTGCGTCTGGCGGGGCGACTTTCTCCCAGAAATCGACCACCGCCTCCTGCACCCATTTCAGGTACACGCTGTTGTTGACATGACCCATATGGTCGATGTCGTCCGGCACGATGCCAATTGGGTGATGATAAGTCTCGCTCACCATGGTCGAACAGTGAGTGTTGCTGACAATGGTGTCAATATAGTTGCACGCTGACATTGCACCGAAATGCGGTAAGCTGAGCCCATCAAGGCAGGGGAGGCGCCATGGCCCGGCCCAATTTGAGCGATCCGGCTGAATATAAGCAATATCGCCGCGAACTTCGCGCCTATCTCCGGTCATGGAGGATGGCGGGCTTATTCCTCGTCATCGGCGCCTGTTTCTGGCTGATCGTCCGTGATCGGGAATCGCCCGTTGCCTGGACGGCGATGATTGCCGGATGGGTCGTACTGGTTGCGATCATCGTCCTTCGAACCCGCTACCATCTGCGCCGGATGCGCGAGTTGGCTTGAATCCAGACCCCATAGGACGGGAAAATCTCACGGGTGAAATGTCCGGTTTGGACCCAGTCCGGTCACTAGACGCTGTTACGCAGGAACGTAGGTCAACCTGATCACATCCTCGCCAATCCGATCATGAGTCATCAGGCGGAGCGGCGGCCGGGGTCCGGCGAAATATGGCGTGCCGTGACCCAGCACGACGGGATGCAGGTAGATTCGATACTCATCGATCAGGCCAAGTTCGGTGAGGCATTGCGCTAAGGCCGGGCCAGCAACCTCGATCTCCCCGTCGCGCTCGGCCTTCAACTTACGGATCGCGCCCTCTAGATCATCCTCAACAAGCGTGGCGTTGGGGCCGACCGACTTCAACGAGCGCGAGACGACCCATTTCGGCTGGTTCCGCCACGCCGCCGCGAATGCCTGTTCCTCCGCACCCCATTCGGGATGATCGTCGTCCCAGTAACGCATGATCTCATACATTTTGCGACCGTACACGCTGCCCGCCTGCCCCTGAGCCTCCTCGATGAAGTGGCGAAAGAGCGTGGGGCCTGGCGCAAACGCCATGTGGTCGACGTAGCCGTCCAGGGACTGGTTCATTCCAAACACCAGCTTTGCCATGCCGAAAGTCTCGTTTTACTGATCGATTCAAGCGGGCCAGATAATGCGTCGGTGAATCGCTTACATGCAAACAACCGATCGCGCGGCGTCCGCCCTGATAGTCCGCATGCTCAGCCACAAAGTCTGCTTTCCACCCGTAGCGGACACGGGGCGAGGCTTATAAGCTGCAAGAATGCGGGATTCTCGCAACATCGTCATCCTGACCGGCGCGGGGATCAGCGCCGAGAGCGGGCTGGCGACTTTTCGCGGGCCTGACGGGCTGTGGGAGGGACATCGCGTCGAGGATGTGGCGACACCCGAGGCATTCCACCGCGATCCCGCGCTGGTCCATTCATTTTACGACGCTCGCCGGGAGCGGCTCGGTACGGTTGAACCAAACGCCGCACACCGGGCGCTGGCCAGGCTGGACACGGAATGGCCAGGCGGCCTGCTGATCATTACCCAGAATGTCGACGACCTGCACGAAAGGGCTGGGGCGAGACGGCTCCTCCACATGCATGGCGAGCTGACCAGCGGCTGGTGCCTGGCCTGCGACGAGCGATTTGCTTGGGCCGGACCGATGGGCGAGGGCGCTGCCTGCCCAATCTGCCAGGTCGCGGGACGCGTCCGGCCGGATATCGTCTGGTTTGGCGAAATGCCCTACGAAATGGAACGGATCGACCACGCGCTGATGGATGCGGACCTGTTCGTCTCGATCGGGACGTCCGGCGCGGTCTATCCGGCGGCCGGGTTCGTCCAGACCGCGCGCTATTGCGGCGCCAGGACGCTGGAGATCAACCTGGAGCCGAGCCAGGGCAGCATTTTCTTCGACGATCGGCGTTTCGGGGCGGCCGGCGTCGAGGTGCCTAAGTGGGTTGAGGAGGTCCTGGCATGAGCGGCACAGCGATCCTAGAACTCACCGCGCAGGACCATGTCGATGCAGTCCACGCGCACACCGGCCGGATCGTCGGAAAGTTGAGCTGGGTGCTGTTGGGTGTCGCCTTCCTGTTCCCGCTGCTCGACTTGTGGGCAAGCGCTTCGATCATCGACGACACGGCGTTCTGGATCTGCCTCAGCCTCGCGATTTTCTTTCTAGGCTGGGATTGGGTTGCGCGCGACTGGGTCATCCGCCGCGCGTTTCGCCAGGGCGAAGCGATGCATACGCCGATCCGCATCGAATGGGACGATCAGGCGATCCGGTTGCACACGGAAATGAGCAACTCGGAATATCGCTGGGACCGCTTTTACCGCTGGATGGCGTCGAAAAAGAGCCTGCTGCTCTATCGCGATTCGCAGTTTTTCGTCGTCATTCCGCGCCGGGCATTGTCGGGTGGGGCCGCCGAGGAAATGATCGTCGCGCTGAAGGCCGCTGGCGTGCGCGAAAAGGGTCGGTGGCGATCCAAGTCGTCATCCCGGGCTTGACCCCGGATCCGCCTTTCCTGCCGCCGAAAGGCAAGGCAGACCCCGGCTCAGGGCCGGGGTGACGGGTTGGACTAGTCGGCCCAGTCCAGCCCGATGTCCTCGTAAAGCCCTCGGTCTTCGCCCCAGCGCGGGTTGACCTTGACGTGCAGGAACAGGTGAACCTTGCGGCCGAGGTGCTCGCCAATGGCCTCGCGCGCCGCGGCCCCGATCTGCTTCAGCCGCGAGCCGCCCTTGCCAACAACGATCGCTTTCTGGCTGTCGCGCTCGACATAAATCTGCTGGTGGATGACCGTCGAGCCGTCCTTGCGGTCTTCCCATTTCTCGGTTGCCACCGCGCTGGCATAGGGCAATTCGGCATGAAGCTGGTGGTACAGCTGTTCGCGGGTCAGCTCGGCCGCCACCATCCGGTCGGTGACGTCGGTCAGCTGGTCTTCGGGGAAATGCCAGGGCCCTTCCGGCATAGATGATGCGAGGTGAGTTTTGAGCTCGGGAACGCCGTCCCCGGTCGTAGCGGCGATCATGAACACCGCCTCGGGCTTCAATCGCTCGGAGAGCCGGGCCGCCAACACCAGCAGATCTTCCTTCCTGGCGATATCGACCTTGTTGAGGACGAGGATGCGCGGCTCGGAGCGGGCCTCAACCCCCTCGATCATCTGCTCGACCTTGCCGCCAGTCTTTGCCGCCGCGTCGATCACCAGGACGACCCGGTCAGCGTCTTCGGCGCCCTCCCATGCTGCCTTGACCATTGCCCGGTCGAGCCGGCGGTTGGGCGAGAAGATGCCGGGCGTATCGACCAGCAGGATCTGCGCATCACCCTGAAGCGCGATGCCCATCAGGCGCGCGCGCGTCGTCTGGGCCTTGGGGCTGACGATCGCCACCTTTTGCCCGACGAGTGCATTGACCAGGGTCGACTTGCCGGCATTGGGTGCACCGAGCACGGCGACCAGGCCGCAACGGCTCACGAGATTCTCTCGAGGAGTGCGGCAGCGGCAGCCGTCTCCGCGTCCTGCTTGGACGCTCCTTCGGCTTCGGCTTCGCCGTGCTTGCCGAGGCTCACCTTGACCCTGAATCGCGGCGCATGGTGCGGGCCGAAGCGGGCAACAAGCTCATAGAGCGGCACACCCAATTTCTTCTCCGCTGCCACTTCCTGAAGCTCGGACTTGGGGTGGACCGGCGCCTTTCGCTGTCCGTCAAGGAAGGGCGCCCAGTGGGTCTTCACAAATTGCTCTGCCCGTTCCAGCCCGCCGTCGAGGTAGATCGCGCCAATCATCGCCTCGACCACGTCGCCAACGACATTTTCGCTCATGTTGGCGCGATCCTCACGCGCCTGGGGGCCGAGGCGAATATATTTTGGAAGGTCGATCACCCGGCCGATCTCGCCGCAGGTTTCGCGCGCCACCAGCACGTTGAAACGGCGGCTGAGCTTTCCTTCGGGTTCATTTGGAAACCGCTGATAGAGCCATCCCGCAATGATCAGGCCGAGGACCCGGTCGCCAAGGAACTCAAGCCGTTCATAGGTGTCGCGGCCGTGACTGCCGTGCGTCAGGGCACGTTCGAAGAGCTGCGGCTCCTTCGGCTCGCCACCAAGCGCTTCGCCGACAAAGGGAGGGATGCCGATCATGGATGATAGTCGGTGCCGAGCCGTTCGGTGCGAAGCGCCGAAAACCAGCTCAATGGATTGATCCAGGACGCATTTCCGCCGGTCGACCAGAAGGCGAGCTCGGCGCGCCCGACGATGCGGTCGGTGGGCACGAAGCCCATGCCGCCGGCGATTGTCGGGTAGCGGCTGTCGAGGCTGTCGTCGCGATTGTCGCCCATCACGAAGATATGGCCTTCCGGAATTCTGACCGGCCCGAAATTGTCCGCAAAGCTGGTGTCGATCTGTTCAAGCACACTGTAACTCGGCCCGCCCGGCAGCGTTTCGCGATATTGCGGATAGATACAGGCCGGCAGGTCGTCGTCACCGGGCCGGGTCATCGGCACGGCCGGCTGAACCACGCGGCATGGGCTGTTTGGCGTAATGGTCATCTCGAAATCAGCCAAACGTTCGCGAACGATCATGTGGCCGTTGAGAACGACGCGGCCGTCTTCCACGGCAATTGTATCGCCGGGCAGTGCCATGACGCGTTTCACGACATCCTGTCCTTCGGGGCCCTCGAACACCACCACGTCGCCGCGATTGGGCAGCGAACCCAGGATTCGGCCATGGAACGGCGGGAATTCGAACGGGAAGCTGGCGCTGGAATAGCCGTAGGGCCACTTCGAAACGAACAGATAATCGCCGATCATCATCGTCGGCAGCATTGAACCGGAGGGGATGCTGAACGGGGCAATGACCAGACTCCTTAGCGCCCAGGCAGCGAGCGCGATGATCAGGAGCGATTTCATCAGGCTGCCGGGGGTCTCCTTCGTCCTTTCGGACGGCCGATCGGCGTAGCGGCGGCGACGGAACAGGGAAAAGGCCATGTTTGGCCGCTTTTGAGGTTCGAGCGGCGAAGGTCAAGCGGGGATGGCAAATGGCGGAGGGCAGCTTCCACGCCGGACAATCAGGCTCTAGGAGGCTTGGCCATGGCGATTCTGGACTGCGAAGCCGCCTGGAAGGCGATTGAGAGCCACCAGGCGAAGAAGCTGACCGAGCTATTCGATGCGGATGGCGAGCGCGCGAAGAATCTGTCGCGCGATGTCGCTGCCATCCATTTCGATTGGTCGAAGACACATTTGGACGAGGACATGCTCGGTCAATTCGCCGTGCTGGCCTATGAGGTCGATTATGCCGGCGCGCGCGATTTCCTGTTCGCCGGCGAAATCGTCAACGAGACAGAGAATCGTCCGGCCACGCACGTCGCCGAGCGCGGCCAAGGCAAGCCCGAGGACAATCGCCTTGCCGCCGAGCGCCGCCAGCGCATGCGCAGCCTGATCGATGCGATCGAAGGCGGTGCCTTCGGCGAGATCGATTCGATCCTGCATATCGGCATTGGCGGCTCCGCCCTGGGCCCGGACCTCATCATCGACGCATTGGGGCGAGACGCCGACCGTTTTGAAGTGCGGGTGCTGTCGAACATCGACGGCGAGGCGTTCGACGAAGCGACCTGGGGTCTCGACCCGGCCTCGACCCTGGTCGTCGCCGTCAGCAAGACCTTCACCACGCACGAAACGCTGACCAACCTCGATACCGCGCTCGAATGGCTCCGCGAGGCCGGGATCGCAGATCCCTTCGGCCAGGTAATCGCCGTTACCGCGGCGCCCGAGAAGGCGATCGAATTCGGCATCGACGAAACCCGCGTCCTGCCGTTCGGCGAGGGCGTCGGCGGCCGCTATTCGCTCTGGTCGTCGGTCGGCCTGTCCATTGCGCTGGCCCTTGGCTGGGGCGCCTTCGAGGAATTGCTCGAAGGCGCGGCGGAAATGGACCGGCATGTGAAACTTCACGACGGTACCGCGAACATCGCGCTGCTCGCCGCCTTTGCCGACCTGTTCTACACCCAGAACCGCCGCTCCCAGACCCGGGCCGTGTTCGCCTATGACGAACGGCTGCGGCTGCTGCCTGACTATCTCCAGCAACTGGAAATGGAATCGAACGGCAAGTCGGTGACCGCCGACGGCAAACCGCTGCGCCGGCCATCGGCGCCGGTGACCTGGGGCGGCGTCGGTACGGACGCCCAGCATGCGGTGTTCCAGCTGCTCCACCAAGGTACGACGGCGATACCGGTTGAGTTCATCGCCGTGATCGAGAACGAGGACAGCGTCGATCCGCGCCATCATCAGCTGCTGCTCGGCAATTGCTTCGCGCAAGGGGCGGCACTGATGGCCGGTCGCGAGCATGGGGACCCGGCGCGCGCCTATCCGGGCGACCGTCCGTCGGTGACGCTGTTGCTCGACCGCCTGGATGCCCGCACGCTGGGCGCGCTGATTGCCTTTTACGAACATCGGACCTTCGCCAACGCGGTGCTCCTTGGCATCAATCCGTTCGACCAGTTCGGGGTCGAACTGGGCAAGGAAATGGCGCGAGTGCTCGACGATCCCGACGGTCGCACGAAGCTCGATCCCTCCACTCGCGATCTGATTGCGCGGGCCGGCCTGTGATGATCTCGATGCCCAAATGCGATTGGCCTGTGCCGCCGGAAACCGCGAAGTTCGGCCTTTTTGGAGATGATGATGGCCGACTATGACCTGTTCGTGATCGGCGCCGGATCGGGCGGCGTGCGCGCGGCGCGGATCGCGGCCGCACACGGCGCAAAGGTGGCGATCGCCGAGGAGCATAAGGTTGGCGGCACGTGCGTCATTCGCGGCTGCGTGCCGAAGAAGCTGCTCGTCTATGGCGCCCACTTCGCCGAGGATTTGAACGACGCGGCGATGTTCGGCTGGGATGTGCCCAAGTGCGATTTCAACTGGCCGGTTTTGCGCGACAATGTGCTTCGTGAAGTGTCGCGTCTCGAAGGCCTATATACCCAAACATTGACCAACCATCAGGTCGAGGTCTTTCACGAGCGCGCGACGCTGACCGGTCCGAATGAGGTGAAGCTCGCGAGCGGTAGGACCATTACCGGCAGTAAGATTTTGATTTCGACCGGCGCGCGCCCCAATATGCCTCAGATCGAGGGCGTCGAGCATGCGATCAGCTCCAACGAAGTATTTCACCTCCCGGAATTGCCCAAGCGGATCGTGATTGCCGGCGGCGGCTATATCGCCAATGAATTCGCCGGCATCTTTCACCAGTTCGGCAGCCACGTGATCGTCGTCAACCGGTCCGACGTCATCCTGCGCGGATATGACGAGCAGATGCGTGACCGGCTGCTTCAGATATCGATGACCAAGGGTATCGAATATCGCTTCAACTCGAGCTTCAATCGGGTCGGGAAGCGGGAGGAAGGCGGGCTGTTCATCGACATGGAAGGCTGCGACGATATCGAGGCCGATGCGCTGCTATTCGCCACCGGTCGGGTACCCAATGTCGAAGGGCTTGGCCTGGAAGACGTCGGTGTCCAGTTGGGCGACAGGGGCCAAATCAACGTCGATGCCAACAGTCAGACCAATGTTCCTTCGATTTTCGCTGTCGGGGATGTCACCGACCGTATCCAGCTTACCCCGGTTGCGATCCGCGAAGGCCACGCCTTTGCCGATACGCAGTTCGGAAGTGAGCCCTGGACGGTTGACTATGACTGCGTTCCGCACGCTGTCTTCTCCCATCCGCCGATCGCCAGTGTCGGCATGACCGAAGGCCAGGCCCGCAACCGGCTTGGCCAGGTCCGTACTTACACCAGCGATTTCCGGCCGATGAAGAATGTGCTGGCCGGCCGCAATGAGCGATCGCTCTACAAGCTGGTTGTCGACGGCGCGACCGATCGCGTGGTCGGTATTCACATGATCGGTCCGGATGCGCCCGAAATCCTCCAGGCTGCGGCAGTCGCCGTGAAGGCCGGCCTCAAAAAGGCAGACTTCGACGCGACGGTGGCATTGCATCCGACAATGTCGGAGGAATTGGTGCTGATGCGCTAAAGGGGCTTCCCCCATCCCGCCCATCCTGAGTAGGGACTGAGGAAGCGCAGCGCATCGAAGTCCCGTATCGAAGGACCGTGCTTCGATACGCCGCTTCGACGGGCTCAGCGGCTACTCAGCATGAGCGGTACAGGGAGATTGCTGGATTGCACGACATTCTCATAATCGGGGCCGGTCACAACGGCCTGACCTGCGCCCACTATCTGGCCAAGAAGGGCCTGAAAGTCGCGATTCTGGAAGCCGCCGACAAAGTGGGCGGCGCGGCTGTGACGGACGAATTCCACCCGGGATTCCGCAACTCGGCGGCCAGCTACACCGTGTCGCTGCTCCAGCCCAAGGTGATCAAGGACATGGAGTTGGAGCGGCACGGCCTGCAGGTCGTGCTGCGCAAGACCGACAATTTCCTGCCCGGCCCGAACGGCACTTATCTGCTTTCCGGGCGCGACGGCCTCACCCGGTCGGAGATCGCGCGGCACGTGCCGGCCGACGGCGCGGCCTATGACCGCTACCATGAAGAGCTGGACACGGTCGTCCCGCTGATCCGCAAATGGCTGCTGAAAGCACCGCCCGAGGCCGGAGCGGGCCTCCGCGGTTTGCCGCAGCTCGCCAGCCTCGGCCGCGACCTGATCGGGCTTTCGACCGACCAAATCCGCATCGTCCACGAATTTGCCACCAAGAGCGCAGGCGATATCCTCGACCGATTCTTCGAAGGTGACCTCACCAAGGCGCTGTTCGCATTCGACGGCATCGTCGGCAATTTCGCTTCGCCCTATACGCCGGGCACCGCCTACGTCCTGCTCCATCACCTGTTCGGCGAAGCCGCCGGCGTTCCGGGCGCGTGGGGCCATGCGATCGGCGGCATGGGCTCGATCACCCAGGCGATGGCTAAAGCTTGCCATGAAGCCGGCGTGGATATCGTGCTCAACGCACCGGTAAGCGAGATCATCGTCGAGAAGGGCCGGGCGTCCGGCCTGGTATCGGGCGGCAAGAGCTGGCGGGCGCCGGCCATCGTCGCCGGCGTCAATCCGAAGCTATTGTTCGACCGGCTAGTGCCGAAGGATGCCGTCAGCCGCCAGGTCGAGGAGCATTTCACCCATTGGGGCTGCGAAAGCGCGACATTCCGCATGAATGTGGCGCTCGACAAGCTGCCCAACTTCTCCTCGCTGCCCGGCCGCGGCGATCACCTCACTGCCGGCATCATCATGGCGCCGAGCATGGACTATATGCACCGCGCCCATGCCGACGCGGCCCTGAACGGCTGGTCGTCGCAGCCGGTGATCGAAATGCTGATCCCCTCAACCTTGGATCCGAGCCTGGCGCCCAAGGGCAAGCATGTCGCATCGCTCTTCTGCCAGCATTTCCGCTACCAATTGCCCGACGGCCGGTCGTGGGACGATGAGCGGGAAAAGGCGGCCGACACGGTCATTGCTACCGTCGACTCCCATGCGCCGGGCTTCGCCAAGTCGGTCATCGCCCGGCAAATCCATTCGCCGCTCGACCTGGAGCGGCGGTTCGGCCTGATCGGCGGGGACATTTTCCACGGCAAGATGGGCTCCGACCAGCTGTTCAGCGCGCGGCCGATGATCGGCGCCTCCAATTACCGCATGCCGCTGCCGGGCCTCTATCTTTGCGGCTCGGGCGCGCATCCCGGCGGCGGCGTCACCGGCGCGCCGGGGCATAACGCCGCGCAGGCCATTCTGGCCGACGTGACTGGCCTATTCGGGCGGCGCGTGGCGTGAAACCATTAGCGGGCGTCCGGGTCCTCGACCTTAGCCGGGTGCTGGCCGGACCTTGGGCGACCCAGCTGCTCGCAGATCTCGGCGCCGAAGTCGTCAAGGTCGAAAAGCCCGGCGCCGGGGACGATACGCGACACTGGGGCCCACCCTGGTTCGAGCATGGCGACGAAAGGGTTGCGGCCTATTTCCTCGCCGCCAACCGCGGCAAGCGATCGGTAGCGATCGATTTCGCGACGGAGCAGGGGGCGGCGCTGGTCCGGCGGATGGCCGCCGACGCCGACGTCCTGGTTGAAAATTTCAAGGTCGGCGGCCTCAGGAAGTTCGGGCTCGATGCCGAAAGCCTGCGGGCCGACCACCCTCGCCTAATCTACGCATCGATCACCGGCTTTGGTCAGGATGGGCCTTATGCCGCGCGTGCCGGCTACGACTATATCATCCAGGGCATGGGCGGTCTGATGAGCCTCACCGGCCTGCCCGACGGCGAACCGGGCGGCGGGCCGATGCGGGCCGGCGTTGCCGTCGCGGACCTCTTCACCGGCATGTACACCGCCAACGCCATCCTCGCCGCGCTCTACCGGCGCGAACAGACCGGCGAGGGCGCGACGATCGACATGGCACTGTTCGATACGCAGCTGGCGATGCTCGCCAACCAGGCGTCAAACGCCCTGGTTAGCGGAGACGACCCGCAGCGGCAGGGCGCGGGTCACCCCAACATCGTGCCCTACCAGCCCTTCCAGGCGGCGGATCAGCCGATCATCATCGCGGTCGGCAATGACCGGCAATTCGCCAAGCTGGCGACGATCGTCGGCCATCCGGAGTGGGTGAGTGACGAGCGTTTCAGGACCAACGCCGCCCGGGTTGCGGCGCGGACTGAGCTTGTGCCGATGATCGCCGATATCATTGCAACGAAGCCAGCAGCTGCCTGGCTCAACCAACTGGAAGCCGCCGGCATCCCGGCCGGGCCGATCAATACGATCAGCCAGGCGCTAGCTGATCCGCAGGCCATTCACCGCGGCGCGCAGCTGACCGTCGGAGGCGGCGCACTGGGCGACGTGCCGATGGTCGGCAGTCCCATGCGGATCGACGGAGATCGCGCGGACGCCCCGTTGCCGCCGCCGGCATTGGGCGAGCATACGGCAGACATATTGACGCAGATCGGGATCGACGCGGCCGATCTGCAGCGCCTGCGACAGGCGGGGGTCATCGGCTGTTGAGTTAAATTCTTGTTGAATTGAAGGCTTTGTCGCATACGCTCACCTGCGGGGAGGCCTGCTTGACGAAAGTCTTTCTGAGTTATTCGCGAGACGATGTGTCGGCGGCCAAACAGTTGGCCGAATGCATCGACCGTGCGGGACATGAGGTTTGGTGGGATCACCAGATCGAGGGCGGGTCACGCTTCACTGCCGAGATTGATCGCGCGCTCAAGGGCGCTGACGCAGTGGTCGTCATGTGGACGAAGTCGTCGGTCGAATCGCCTTGGGTGCAGGACGAGGCGGCGGAGGGCCGCGACAACGGCCGGCTCGTCCCCGTCATGCTGGGCACGAACAAGCCGCCGCTTGGCTTCCGCCAATTTCAGTCGATCGATTTCGGCAATTGGGATGGCGAAGCGGATCCTCCCGCTCTCGACGCCCTGCTCCGCGCCATCGGGCAGAAGGGCGGAGAACCTGAGGCCGCGCGTGTAAACGCCAAAGAGGCCGCCAAGATCCGCGATCATCGTGCCGCGATCTGCGTCCTGCCCTTCGTGAATATGAGCGGCGATCCGGAGCAGGAATATTTCAGCGACGGCATCTCCGAGGACATCATCACGGACCTTTCGAAGGTTTCCGCCCTGTCCGTCGTGGCGCGCAATACAGCCTTCGCATTCAAGGGCGAGGCGGTCGACATAAAGCAGGTCGCCCACACGTTGGGCGTCGATCACGTGCTCGAAGGCAGCGTGCGCAAGGCCGGCAATCGTGTCCGGATCACTGCGCAGCTCATTGACGGCAAGGCGGGAGACCATCTTTGGGCGGACCGCTACGACCGCGACCTCACCGACATCTTCGCTATCCAGGACGAGATATCGAAGGAGATCGTTCGCGCGCTGAAGATCAAGCTCCTACCCGAAGAGGTTCAGGCGATCGAAGCGCGCGGCACTGAGAATGCGCAAGCCTACAATCTCTACCTCATGGCGCGGCAGCAATGGATTTGGGGAAGCTGGGGCAACAGCCGCCGCGACGAGATCATCGTTCGCATCTGCAAGCAGGCCGCCACCTTCGACCCGAAGTACGCCGAGGCCTGGGCTCTTGCGGCCTTGGCGCAGGCGGAGCTGCGCTTCTGGCATGGCATCGACGTAGACCCGCTGCCGGCGGCCAAGCGGGCGCTTGAGATCAATCCCGCCTTGGCCGAAGCGCATTGCGTCATGGTCCGGCATTTCGAGCAGCAGGGAGACCACAAGCACGCCGACGAGGAGCTGCATGAGGCGCTGAGGCTCGATCCGGACTCCTGGGAGGTTAACCGCGAAGCGGCACGACTGATGTTCCGCCGCGACAAGATGGGCGATGCAATTCGCTATTTCGCAAAGTCCGCAGAGCTGATGGATACCGACTTCCACAGCTGCCTCATGCTGCAGACTTGCTACCTCGGCGAGGGCGACGAGGCCGCCGCACTGGAGTCCGCACGAAGAACACTCGAGCGCTCCGAAGTGGCGCTTTCGAAGGATCCCACGAACGGAGCTGCACTCGCGGCCGGCGCGAGTTCATTGATCATGATGGGCGAGATCGAGCGTGGCAAGGATTGGACCCAGCGAGCACTGTTGCTTGACCCCGAGAATCTGATGGTTCGCTACAATGTCGCGTGCAGTCTGACATTCCGCAATTCCGACCTGGAAGGAGCGCTCGACCTGCTGGAGGAATATTTCGCTCAGATCGACAGCCCAGGGCAGATCAAACACGTGGAGATCGACCCGGACATGGATCGGGTGCGTGACGATCCACGGTTCGTAAAAATGATGTCAGCGGCGAAGGAGCGGCTAGGAATGGCCTAGCCTAGTCGTCCAAAGTCTTCTCGGAATAGCGCGACTGGATGAAGCGGCCCTGCGTCTCGAATGCCGCCAGATCGTTACGCGCCAATTTCTCGGAAATATCGCTTATTGCTGCTCGTCCTGCCGCCAGTGCTTCGACCAGCCGCTCATCGACGCTTATTCCTTCGCCGTCGAGCTGCCCGCGAAGGGTCGACGGCACATGAAGGTAGCGGTCGATGAGGTTGGGCAGGTGCACCGACATGAGTCGCCTGGCGTCCTGCGCGTTGGGATCGAGGTCTGGGATGCGCTCCAGCGTTTGCCTGAGCGACGGGAGCTGCGCCGACAGCTGGTCGAGCTCCGCCTGGGCGGGCGCAGGGAGGGCGCGACGAGTGCGGAACAGATAGGAATCGAAGCGCTGGACCATTTGTCCGTTCGGCAAATCCGGCGTGACGCTGGGCGCCGCGATTTCGCGGGTGCCCGTGAACAGCAAGAGTGCCGCGACACCAATCGCCAGGCCGACGGCGGCAAGGAAACCGAACATGCCGATCGGAATGACCAGCCCGACAGCGATCGCCGCCAGGCTGACGATGCCAACACCGATCCCGGCGCGAACCAAGGTCCGGCCGAGGCCGACATTCAGTCGGTCACGTTCGCGCCGCGCCGCTTCCCGCACCGCGCCGTCCCGCTCGTCAAGGCGGGAGAAGATGGCGTTGGCGTGGTCAATTGCCCGAGTGGTCTTGTCTGGGATCATTTCTGCTCAATGGCTTCGAATGGAGATACCGGCGCCTCCAGCTTCGCCTGGGCCACCCCCTCGGCGCGGGCGATATAGCCCTTCGATTTCTCGACTTCCTTGCCCAGCGTGTCGACCGTCTGCTTCATGTTGGTGAGCGCCGCCAGCTTGAACTGGTCGATCTGGTCCATCGTATCATAGATGTTCTGGAAGGCGCGCTGGAGCGTTTCCAGCGGGATGGTCGAGCTGGCCGCCTGCTCGTGGATCGCGCCGGTCTGGGTGCGCAGCATCTCACCCGTCGTGTCGATCATGTTGGCGGTCGTGGTGTTGAGCGCACTGACCTGCTCCAGCACCAGCTTCTGGTTGGTCATCGCTTGCGCCACCGTCACGGCCGTTCGCAGTGCGGATACGGTGGTGGTCGATGCGCGGTCGACGCCTTTCACCAGCTCGACATTGTTCTTCTTGACCAGGTCGAGGGCGAGATAGCCCTGCACCGTCACCGCCATCTGGGTCAGCAGGTCGGTGGTCCGCTGGCGCGTATAGAATAGCGCCGTCTCGCGGATTGCCTTGGCCTTGGCCGGTTCCGTCGCGTCGAGATCGTTGGCCTTGTCTTCCAGCTGCTTGTCGAGCGCCTTCGAAATATGGATCATTTGCTCGAGGCGATGCATCGTCTTCCACAGGCCGGCACGCTCCGTGTCGATTGCCGCATTGTCCATCAGCAGCTCGTCCTTGCCGTTGCTGAGGCGCATGAGGATCGACGAGATGTGGGTCTGCGAACTGCGGTACTTGTCGAAATAATTGTTGATGCGCCGTCCGAAGGGGATGATGCCTAAGAACTTGCGGGTCGTGAACGACTTGCTGTTCTCCTTGGGGTCCAGCTCTTCAACCGTGCGGCGAAGCTCGGTCAGGTCGGCGCCGATCCCGGTATCGCTGTCGATTGCCTTGACCGGGCGATCGAGGAAGCGGTTCGAGGCGCCGGCCGCCTCGGCAATCTCCTTGCGGCCCATGGCGGTCAGTGCATCGACCTTCTTGCCGAACTCCGGGCTGTTGGAGTCGAGCGCCGCCAGCTCATCGACGAACTTCGCCACCTTCTGGTCGAGTTCGCTTACTTCATCGGTCTTCAGCGGCACGAGTCCCGAAGCCTCCTGCACGGTGATCGACTGCAGCGCCTCGGGCGGCTCAAGCTTGATCTTGGTCGCGGTGGCAGTCGTGGGAGCCGTCGCCGATTGGGGTTCGCTGGCCATATCTAGTCCTTCTCTTCCCTGCTCGCGGGGAGGGTGGAACGCCCGTGCCTCCCGCGCAAGTGGATATGAGTGTATTATAGGAGTAAGACGCGCCGCTTCAAGCGTCATGCGTCCGATCATGGTTAGGGAATGATCAACCATCCCTCGGAACCGATCGCTTACCTTGTCGGGGCTAGTAGCAGTCCAAAGCGTCCCAGACCGGCGGGGTAAGTAGATGCGCAAGCTATTCAAGAAGCTCTGGAATGATAAGCGCGGAAACGCGCTGATCATCTTTGGTGCCTCACTTCCGATGATCATGGGCGCTGTCGGTCTGGCCAGCGACACCATTCAGTGGGCGCTGTGGAAACGCGAATTGCAGCGCGCTGCCGATTCCGCCGCGATTGCCGGCGTGCAGGCGAAAGTCCAGGGGGCCGGCTACAATGACGCGGTTACTACGGATTTGGCGCGCAACAATGACGTTGCCGGCATCACGATCAGCACGAACGTTTCAAGCGCGCCGTCAGCCGGCGCCTATACATCGGACTCCAACGCCGTCCGCGTCAGCCTGTCGGCGCAGCAGCGGCTGAGCTTCAGCTCATTGTTCATGAGTACCGCCCCGACCATCACGGCGACGGCAACCGCCACAATCATTCCGACCGGTGACTATTGTGTCGTCAGCCTGGAAAATACCTCCACCACAGGCATCAGCATCGGCGGCACCGCCGATGTCGACCTCGGCTGCGGCATGATCACCAATTCAACCTCGATGGACGCGGCGGTCGCCTTCGGTAGCTCGGATGTCGATGCCAGCCCGATCGCGGCGGTCGGCGGCATCGATGCCAGCGACAACTGGGCCGATGATACGGTGCTGCTGCCGTTCACCATGGCGCAGGCGGATCCGTTCGCCAACATTAATCCACCTACTCCGAGCAGCTGCAGCAATTTCCCGAACAACAACGTGCACGACATCGTCGACCGCACGTCGGACAGTGGGGTCATTTGCTTCAAGAGCGACATGGACATCAAAGGTGACGTCAGGCTCGGGCCGGCGACCTATGTCCTCGATGCTGCCAGCGTTAAAATGACCAATACGGCCGCGAAGCTCAGCTGCAACGGCTGCACCATCATCCTGACGAGCAGCACGGCGGCGACCAATCCCAGTTCAATCGGCGGCGTCGATGTCTCGGGTGGCGAGATCGACTTGATCGCGCCGAGCACCGGCACATACAAGGGCATCTCGATCTACCAGGACCGCAGGGCCACAAACAGCTCGAGCTCGACCAACACCATCAACGGCAACTCCAGTTCGAGTTACCAGGGCGCCTTCTATTTCCCCAACCAGGAAATGAAGTTCGTTGGCACCAGCGGCATTTCGACCGCTTGCGTCCAGATGGTGGCTCGCCGCGTGGTCTTCTCCGGCACCTCCGCGATTTCCAACGTCTGCCCGGCTGGCTCCGGCGCCAGCAGCTTCAAGGGCCGCAGTGTAAGGCTAGTCGAATGATCCAGAAATTTCGCAACCTTCTTGCCGACGATCGCGGTACCTCGCTGATCGAAATGGCATTAGCGACGCCGATCCTGGCCGCCTGCCTGATGGGCATGGTCGACTTGAGCCGCGCCTATTCGGATAAACTACAGCTGGAGCAGGCCGCGCAGCGCGCGATCGAAAAGGTCATGAACAATCAGACCGGCAGCACCAGCTACAACACGCTGAAGGCTGAGGCCGTCGAGGCGGCGGGCGTTGCTACGGCCGACGTGACGATCGACTATTGGCTGGAGTGCAACGGCACGCGCCAGACCAATTACGATACGTCGTGCACCACCGGACAGACCTACGCCCGCTACCTGAATGTCGCCGTGCAGAAGAAGTTCACGCCTTCCTTCGGCACGCAATATTTCCCGGGCGCCAACAGCGACGGGACATATACGATCAAGGCAGATGCAGGGATTCGCACCCAATGAAGCTGCTGAAGCAACTGAAGCGCGACGAGCGCGGCGTGGCGGTGATCGAGATTGCGATCGTCCTGCCGGTGCTGATCCTGTTCATCTACGGGATCTTCCAGATCGGCATCCTGTATCAGGCCAATGCCGGCATGCAGCATGCCCTGGGTGAGGGTGCGCGCTACGCGACCATCTACCCGACGCCGACCGATACCCAGATCAAGGCCAAGATCGATGCGACCGTGTTCGGCACCAAGCCTGGCACGTTCACCGTGCCGACGCCGACCACCGCCAGCGGGTTCAAGACGCTGACGGTGACCTATTCGCAGCCGATGAACTTCCTGTTCTTCGCAGGGCCCACGGTCAGCCTGACCCGGACCAAGAAGGTCTACGTCGCGCCGACGACCTGATCAGGCTGCGGGCGCTTTTGCCCGCGCCGCGAAGAAGGCGGTGATCGCCGCCTTTACTTCATCCGACTGAAGACGTTCGGCGAAATGGCCGTTCTCCAGCTCTATCCGCTGGAGGATCTCGTCGGTGTCCTCGCGGCGGAGCAGGGCCTGCGTCTGGCGCATGGCCTCGGGCGGCTTGGCGAGCAGGGCGGCGACCAGTCCGGCCAGCGCCTGCCTCAGCTGGCCCTGCGGGACCACATGACTGGCGAGGCCCATGTCAAACGCCTCGCCGGCGCCGAACGGCTCGCCCAGCAGCAGGTGCCGCGCCGCGCGGCGGCGGCCGGCGAGCCGCGGGAACAGCAGCGAACTGGCCGCCTCCGGTACCAGTCCCAAATCGACGAACGGCATGACGAAGCGGCAGCCTTGTTCCGCCAGCACGAAATCGCAGTGGAACAGCATAGTGGTACCGATGCCGACCGCATTGCCATGGACCGCGGCGACGATCGGAACCTGGTTGCGTGCCAGCGCGCGCAGCAGCCGCCACACCGGCAGGTCTTCGCCCGAATCCGGCGCCGGCATCGCCTGGAGGAAATCGCCAAGGTCATTGCCGGCGGTAAAATCCTCGCCCTGGCCCTCGATGGTGATCAGCCGGATCGAGGCATTGTCCGCCGCGCTTTCGACCGCGTCGGCCAGCGCCGCATACATGGCCACCGTGATGGCGTTGCGCCGCTCCGGCCGCGCCAGCATGATCGACAGGACGCTGTCCTTCCGTTCGACTAGAACATGCGTGTCCATCGCCACCCCTCCATTGACCGAATCGGATGACCTGTTTGCGCCCAGCCGCTATGGCGAGGCAAATTTCCTCCAATCCGTAGGGACCGATTCCATCATGAAATTCTTCGTCGACACCGCCGAAATCGCCGACATCAAGGAACTCAACGATACGGGCCTCCTCGATGGCGTCACCACCAACCCCTCGCTGGTCAAGAAATCGGGCCGCGATTTCATCGAGGTAGTGAAAGAGATTTGCTCGATCTGCCCCGGTCCGGTCTCGGCCGAGGTCGTGGCCCTCGATCATGCCGGCATGATGAAAGAGGCGGAAACGCTGCGGAAGATCGCCGACAATATCGCGATCAAGGTGCCGCTGACGATCGACGGCCTCAAGACCTGCAAGGCGCTGACCGGCGACGGGACGATGGTCAATGTCACCCTGTGCTTCTCGGCCAACCAGGCGCTGCTCGCGGCCAAGGCCGGCGCGACCTTCATCTCGCCCTTCGTCGGGCGGCTCGACGATATCGGCCAGCCAGGAATTGAGCTGATCGCCGACATCCGCATGATCTACGACAATTATGACTTCCCGACGCAGATCCTGGTCGCCAGCGTCCGCAACCCGATCCACATCCATGACGCGGCCAAGCTGGGCGCCGATGTCATGACGGCGCCGCCGGCGGTGATTCGCCAGCTGTTCAAGCATCCGCTGACCGACAACGGCATCGCCGCCTTCCTCAAGGATTGGGAAGCTACCGGTCAACGAATCGGCTGAAATCTGCCCCGATTGGGAGGATTGTTAACCCTGCTGCGGTAGGAATCGCGGCATGGGCAAGTTGATTTCCTTTGAGGAGCGGGCCGTCGCGACCTTGCGCGACCGTCTTGGCGCGGCCGAAAGCGCCAAGGAGGATCTGATTGCCTTCGCTCGCGGCCATTCGGGCGCAACCGCGGCGATCCATGCCGCCGTCATCGCCCTGATGGAGGCAGACAGCCTCGATGCGCTGTTCAAGGTAGTCGCCGATGACTGGCCGCGGCTGCTCGGCCTGGATCATGCGGTTCTGGCGCTGGTTGCCGACGGACACGGCTTCCGGGTCGAATCCGGGCATGTCGGCACCGTCGAGCCCAAAATCGTCGACCGCGCGATCGAGCGTCTCGATCCGGTAACGATGCGCACCGTCAATTGCGGCCATCCGCTGTTCGGGTCGGCCGCCCGCGACATCCGCTCCGAAGCGCTCGTCCTGCTGAGTGCGGAAGCGCCGCTACCCTACGGCATCTTGCTGCTCGGCCAGAAGGATGCCGCCTGCCTCGACAATCGGCACGGCGCGCAATTGCTGGGATTCCTTGGGAGCTCGCTAAACGCTATGCTCCGCCGGTGGCTGATGAACGGATAGAGGGGGAGGGGCATCCGGCGCGTGCACTTGCGGCGCGTTGGGGTAGCCATCTTGCCCATGACCGTCGGCGCAGCCCCCACACCGTCCGGGCCTATCTCGCCACCGCCCATCGCCTGATCGAATTCCTGGGCCGATATCGTGGCGAGGAAATCGGCCGCTTCGCCCTTTTGAACCTGCACGCGTCGGACCTGCGCGCCTTTCTTGCCGATCGTCGGGCCGATGGCCTTGGCGCTTCATCGGCAGCCCGGGAAATGTCCGCCATTCGCGCGTTCCTGACCTATGCCGCCGAGGCGCAGGGCAATGCGGCCCAGCTGCCCCGAACCCGCGCCCCCAAACGGCCGCGCACCCTGCCGCGACCCGCCAGTCCAGCCGATGCGATTGCGTTGGCCGAGGAGGCAGGCGCGGCTGCGCCCAATGACTGGGTCGGAGCGCGCGACCTGGCCATCCTGCTGCTGCTCTATGGTGCCGGCTTGCGCGTGGCCGAAGCGATGGGCGTGACCGCGCGCTCCTTGCCGCTTGGGCAGGCCATCCGGGTCACCGGAAAGCGCGGAAAGACGCGGATTGTGCCGCTGGTGCCGGCGGTTCGGGAAGCAATCGACGCCTATGTCGCGCTTTGCCCATATTCGCTGTCGGGTGAGACGCCGCTGTTTGTGGGGGTAAAGGGTGGGCCGCTCAATCCCGACCTGGTCCGCCGTGCGGTGCGGGGGGCGAGGGCGCGGCTCGGCCTGCCGGACAGCCTGACACCCCATGCCCTGCGGCACAGCTTCGCCACCCATTTGCTGGCCCGGGGTGCTGATTTGAGATCGCTGCAGGAACTATTGGGCCACGCCAGCCTGTCATCGACGCAGATCTACACCGAAGTCGATGCAGCGCGCCTGCTGGACGTCTATCGGCACGCCCATCCGCGGGCCTAAACGAAATACCGCCCCCGTCCCGGGGGACGGAGGCGGCTACGGATACCGGGGCATGACCAGTTCGCCCTGATGTCCGACCGCGGCCACCTCGCGTGTGGGGAATGCGTTCCTGCCCCGGTCGTCCTCACCCATATCGGGTCGTGCCGTTAACGGCGGCCTAAATAACCGTTACGGTTCAAATATTTGCGGCGAACGCCTTGTTTCTAAAGGCTGGTCAGGTCCGGTTTGGATGCGTCTTCGACAGGCATGTGTCGGTGGGTCCAGACGCGGTAGATGTAGCCGACCACCAGCACGACAAGGATCGCATTGGCGGCGGGTCCGATGATTTTCTCGATATCAGTGTAATTTTCGCCGAGCTTGAAACCGGCGTAGGCGATCAGCGCCGTCCATGCCCCCGTCCCCAAAATCGAGGCAAAAAGGAAGCGGCGGAAGCTCATCTTGAGCAGGCCGGCGGGAATCGACACCAGGCTCCGCACCGTCGGCAGCAACCGTCCCAGAAAGACGAAGAAGGTGCCATGCTCGTCAAACCAGCGTTGGGCGCGCAGTACCTCTGCCCAGTTCATGGTGATCCAGCGGCCCCAACGGCGGATGATCGGCTCCAACCGCTGGATGCCGAGCGCGCGCGCGGCAAGATACCATAGGATATTGCCGAGCATGGCGCCGGCCGTTCCCGCTGTAACGACCAGCCAATAGTTGAGCTTGCCCTGGCCCGCCGCGACACCGGCGACCGACATGATGACCTCAGACGGAATCGGCGGGAACACCGTCTCCAGGAACATGAGGAAACCGACACCCAGATAGCCCGACTGCTCGATCAGGCGAACAATCCAGTCGCTCATCGGCTGGTTGCCTTGGCCTCGATCGCGTCCCAGATCAGCCCGGGCGTATCGCTGCCGTTAAACTTGTCGATGGCGACGATCCCGGTCGGCGACGTGACGTTGATCTCGGTCATTAGACCGCCGATCACGTCAATGCCGACGAACAACAGGCCGCGGCGCTTCAGTTCGGGGCCGATCGCCGCGCAGATCGCGCGTTCCCGTGCCGTCAGCTCGGTTTGTTCCGCGGTCCCGCCGGCGGCAAGGTTGGACCGGAATTCGCCTTGCTTGGGCCGGCGATTGATGGCGCCGGCTACCTCGCCATCGACCAGGACGATGCGCTTGTCGCCCTCGGTGACGGCGGGAAGGAAGGCCTGGGCGATGAAGGGTTCTTTCCAGATCGAACCGAAGAGCTCGGTTAATGCCGTCAAGTTGGTGCCGTCGCTGCTGATGCGGAACACGCCTTCGCCGGCTTTGCCGTGGAGCGGCTTCACCACAATCTCGCCGTGCCGGGCATGGAAAGCGCGAATGTCGGCGAGGCTCCGGCTGATCATCGTCGGCGGCATGAATTGCGCGAAGTCGAGCACGAACAGCTTTTCGGGCGCATCGCGCACCGACCGCGGGTCGTTGACCACCAGCGTGTCGTTCGCCACCCGCTCAAGCAGGTAGGTCGCGGTGATGTAGCCGATGTCGAACGGCGGATCCTGGCGCATCAGCACCACATCGACGTCGGTCGCCAGATCGAGCGTCTGCCATTCACCCGCAGCGAAGTGGTCGCCGTCGACCCGCTGGACCGTGACCCGTCGAGCTTTCGCCCGAACGCGGCCATCCTCGTAGCTCAGATCCTCAGCTAGATAGTGATACAGCTGGTGGCCGCGCTCCTGTGCCTTCAGCATCAAGGCAAAGGTGGAGTCGCCGGCGATGCCGATCTTCTCCAGCGGGTCCATTTGCACGGCGACAGTCAGATTCATGCATGCCGACTATTCGAAGCGGCCTGCCTTGTCACCCATGCCAGACGTTTGGCAGATGCCGAGGCAGTCGGCGGGGCACGACGAAGATAGCGTCAATTCGGACGTCGTCGCCGTCGCGGGCGTAGCGCGGCGTGAGGCGCTGGGCGGCGACTGCGACACGCCGCAGCCGATATTCATCCAGCGACCAGCCGGCTGCCTCCTCGGTCGCGCGTTGTTTGACTTCGACGAACGCCAACACTCGGCCGCGCCGGGCGATCAAATCCACCTCGCCGCCCGCCACGCGTGCACGGCAAGCAAGGATGCGCCAGCCCTTGAAGCGCAGCCACCAGGCAGCGATTGCTTCCGCCCTGCGGCCGCGGGCTTCCGCCTGGCTGCGGTTCAGTCCCCTTTTGGACAACGGCGAAATTCACTCTTGCTGCCGTCAGCAAACCGCTTCGTGAACCGATTTTCGTCAATCCACGCGATTGTCGACACCATCGGTTTTCCAATCTCGTCAGTTGAGCGATCGCTGTGCAGCGCATCGAAACCAGCGAGCGTCTCGATCAGGCCATCGCCGTTGAGGCGCCATGTGCCGGCCTCACCCCAAAGTGAATAGCTGCCGTCGGCCCGATAGGTGATCGGTCCGTCAGAACCGCAAGCGAGCGGAAAGAGCAGGGCATCGCCCATCATCACCCATTCTCCGACCAATTCGAATCGAACGGGATGGTTGCGGTTGGCGCAGCTGGCGAGCGAAATCAGCAGCAATGACCAGGCGGCGCGTTTCAACCAGCCTTCTCCATCGCACGCGCATAGACCTGCTTGCGCGGTAGCCGTAATCGCTCGGCTACCTCCGCGGCCGCCCGTGAAGGCGATAGGCGCGCGAGCGCTTCATCGAGGGCAGCATCGAGATCCGCGCTCGTGGCGGGACCTGGCTTCGGCGGCGGTGCCACGACGATAACAATTTCGCCTTTCGGTGGTGCTCCGGCATAGCGACTAGCAAGCTCGCCCAAGCTCCCGCTCACACATTCTTCATGCAGCTTGGTGAGTTCTCGGGCCACGACTGCTTCTCGGTCACCAAGATTGTCAGCCAGCGCTGCCAATGTGTCGCCAAGCCTCGGCCCGCTCTCGTAGAGGACCAGGCTCGCGCGGACGGAGGCAATTTCGGCAATCGCCTCGGCCCGCGCCTTGGACTTGGCCGGAAGGAAACCCAGGAACAAAAATCTGTCGGTCGGCAGTCCTGCCAGGGTCAGCGCCGCAATGACGGCACTTGGTCCGGGAAGTGTGTGAACCGCATGGCCTTCCAGCCTTGCTGCCCGAACCAGCTTGTAGCCGGGGTCGGAAATCAGCGGCGTTCCAGCATCGCTGACCAGGGCGACCGACTTGCTACTGAGGTCGCCCAGGATGCGCTGGCGGAGCTTCTCGTCGCTATGGTCATGATAGGCCATCATCGGCGCCTTCGCCCCGATATGCGCAAGCAGCTTGGCGGTGACCCTTTTGTCCTCGGCCAGGATGAGATCAGCGCGACGAAGCGTTTCGGTTGCGCGTGACGTCATGTCGCCAAGATTGCCGATTGGCGTCGCGACGATATAGAGACCGGGTGGTAGCGACTGATCCATCTGGACCGAGGGCATGGCATTGAAACTGACTTCCCGGCAAGCGCGGCGCACATTCGTTCTTGGCGTTGCGGTGAGCCTGCTTGCATTGGCCGGCTGCCAAACCGGCCCGCGGCGACCCACCGGGCCCGCTCCGGGCGAGCCGCTGCCGGCGCCGGCAGGACAGAATTACAACGGCGTGGCCGTCATTGTTCCGCTGACCGGCCCGGACGGCCCGGTCGGCACATCGATTTCCAACGCGGCCAAGCTCGCCTTGCTCGACACTGGCGAAAAGGTAATCCGCATCAGCGTCTATGACAGCGCGGCTGCCGGCGGTGCGGCAGCGGCGGCACAACGGGCGATCGCGGACGGCAATCGCCTGATCCTCGGGCCGTTGCTGGCCGAAGATGTTCGCGCCGCGGCGCCGGTCGCCCGCCAGGCCGGCGTGCCGGTCATTGCCTATTCCAACGATGACAGCGTGGCCGGGAACGGCGTCTACATCATGGGATTCACGCCCGACCAGTCGATTGGCCGCGTGGTCAGCTACGCGCGCTCCCGCGGCATGAACAGCTTCGGAGCGCTGGTCCCGTCGGGTCTCTACGGTCAACGTGCCGGCCAGGCCTTCCTCGGCGCGGTCCGCAAGTCGGGCGGACGGCTGGTTTCCATGGAAAGCTATGATCGAAGCCAGGCCTCGCTCTCGGCCGCGGCGCGCCGCCTCAACGCCAAGGGAGCGTTCGATGCCGTGCTGATCGGGGATGCCAGCAACATGGCCGCACTCGCAGCTCCGGTGCTCAAGGTCGGCCCGCGCCGGCTGGGAACCGAGCTTTGGGGTACGGATAGGACCATCGGCCAGTTGCGATCGTTGCGCGGCGCCTGGTTCGCGGCCGCCCCGGATGCCCAGTTCGACAGGCTGGTGGCCCGATATCGCGCCCGCTACGGCAAAACCCCGTACCGGCTGGCCAGCCTCGGCTATGACTCGGTGCTGCTGGCGGTGAGGAGCGGGCGCAGCTGGCCGATCGGCAGCGCGTTCCCCTCTCGGACGCTGATCGACAAGGACGGCTTTGCTGGCGTCGACGGCAGCTTCCGCTTCGACCGCGACGGCATTGCCGAGCGGCTACTGGAAGTGCGCGAGGTCACGCAGGGCGGGGCCACGTCGATCTCGCCGGCCGGGAAGGTCTTCTAGGCGGCGATTTCGGCCAGAATCGAATCGAGCAGGAGGCGGCCTGCCGCGGTTGTGCGGAGTATCGCGCCTTCGCGCTCCAGCAAGCCGTGACCGACCAGCCGCTCAACGGCCGCATCGTCGACGATCCGTTCAACGCCTAGCCGTTCACATAGTCCGGCGGGGCCAATGCCTTCTGCCAGCCTCAAGCCCATGACCAGCGCCTCATGCGCGGCCTCATCCGGCGTCAGCCGTTCCTCTTCGGACAGGCCATGGCCATTGCGCGCGACGGCGGCGATGAAGTTCTCGGGCTTGCGGTGGCGGACGGTACGCATGCCAAGCCGTCGCCCATGGGCACCCGGGCCGACGCCGGCATAATCCTGATAGCGCCAATAGGCGAGGTTGTGCCGGCTCTCCGCCCCGTGGCGCGCATGGTTAGAAATCTCATAGGCCGGCAGGCCAGCAGCGGTCGTCCGCGCCTGCGTCAGCTCGAACAGGGCCGCTGAAGCGTCGGTATCGAGGGGTTCGAACTCATGCTTGGCGACCATCGTCGCGAAGCGCGTGCCCGGCTCGATGGTCAATTGGTAGAGCGACAGATGCTCCGTCCCGAGGCCTAGGGCTTTGTCGAGCGATTCCATCCAGCCCTGCTCCGTGTCGCCCGGCAGCGCATAGATCAGGTCGAAACTGACCCGCGCGACCGCCGATTGGGCCGCGTTCAGCGCGCGCAGGCCCTCGTCCGCCGAATGGGCGCGGCCCAGGAAGGCAAGCGCCTGGTCATCGAAACTCTGGAGGCCGAGGCTGATGCGGTTGACCCCGGCGCGCGCCAGGTCCGCAAAGCGGGCGGCCTCGGCGCTGTTGGGATTGGCTTCGAGCGTGATTTCAAGGTTGTCCGCGACGGGCCAATAATGGCGCGCCGCGGTAATAATCGCCTCGACCGCCGACGGCGCCATCAGGGAGGGCGTTCCACCGCCGAAGAAGATCGATGTCAGCCGATGGTCTGGCAGCAGCGCCGCCTCATGGGCCAGGTCCTTGAGCAGCGCTTCTTGCCATTCCTGCTGGTCGATTGACGCGCGGACATGGCTGTTGAAGTCGCAATAGGGGCATTTGCTGACGCAAAATGGCCAGTGGACGTAGAGCGCGAGCGCCGTTCGTTCCGCGTTCATTTCAGGCTGGATAGCAAGGCTGGCCATGAGAGCCGCGCTCCTTACTGCCCTTATCCTATTGATTCCAGCCGCGGGCATGGCGATTCCGCAGCGTGGTACCCTGCCGTGGACGGATCCGCGCCCTCAGCCGCGCAATCCGGCATTGCTTCGCGCAGCCATGCTCGCCGGGCATAATGAGGCGAGGCAGCGCTATGGTGTCGCCCCACTGGTCTGGGACGAAGGGCTCTCTCGCGATGCAGCAGTCTATGCCGCGCGGCTCGCCAGGGCCAACCGGTTCGAACATGACCGGCAGGCCGGCCGCGTTCCGCGGCAAGGCGAAAACCTCTTCATGGGCACGCTGGGTGCCTACAGCTACGCCGACATGATCCGGCTGCTGGTGGAGGAGGGGCGCTATTTCCGTCCGGGCCGCTTTCCCGACGTCAGTACGACCGGCAGCGTGTGGCACGTTGGGCATTATACGCAGATTATCTGGCCTTCGTCGCAGCGGGTCGGCTGCGCCACGGCCTCCAACCGCTCCAACGATTTTCTGGTCTGCCGTTACCTGCCGGCCGGCAATTTCGTTGGAACATACCTTCGCTGATATTTACCAAGCCAATCCAGAGGCTTGTTAACCACCGACGGCGCAAAATGCCGGGTGATGAAGCGCTTGCTGGCCCTTTGCCTGATGTTTGCTGCGCCCGCGGCCGCGGCGACGCTGCCCAATCCCAATTGGCCGGCCCCGGCCGATCGGAGTGACGCGATCCTGCGCCAGTCGGTGCTGCGGCTCCACAATCAGGCCCGCCACCAATTCGGGGTAGCCCCGGTGGCATGGAGCGAGGATCTGGCTGCCGGCGCGCTACAGCACGCCCAATCCATGGCCGCGACGGGCATTTACGGACATGACCAGACGCCGGGACGGCGCAGGAAATCGGGCGAGAATCTGTGGCGTGGGACGCGCGGGGTCTTCGCCTATGACGTGATGGTCCAGGTGATGGTCGACGAGGCGCGGCTATTCCGCGCTGGCGCCTTTCCCGACAACAGCGTCAACGGCGATTGGCACGCGGTGGCGCATTACACGCAGATTGTCTGGCCGACGACGACCGAAGTTGGCTGCGCGCTCGCCTCGAGTGCCACGACGGATTATTTCGTGTGCCGTTATGCACCGACCGGCAACAAGGATGGCTTCTACCTGTCAGCCACGCACGACCCGCTGGCCGCGCTTCCGGCCCGTACCGAACTAGCCGAGGGCGGCAACTAACTTTCGGAACGCCTCGGCCCTGTGGCTGATGGCATGCTTCTCGTCCGGCTCAAACTCGCCAAAGGTGCGGTCGTAGCCGGTGGGGACGAACATCGGATCATAGCCGAACCCCTTGTCGCCGCGAGGCGGCCAGACAAGCGTGCCGAACACCTTGCCTTCAAAACTCTCGATCTGGCCGTTGTCCGGCCACGCCACTGACAAGGCGCAGGTGAAATGGGCATCATGGCCGGCCTCGTCGCCAACCGCCTCGACCTCGCGCCAGACGCGCTCCATTGCGCGATTGAAGTCGCGGTTGCCGTCCCCATCCTCGGCCCAGCGAGCGGAGAAGATGCCAGGAAGGCCGTGCAGCGCGTCGACCGCAATGCCGCTGTCATCGGCAAGGGCGGGCAACCCAGAAAGATCGGCCGCTTCTCGCGCCTTCAGGTCGGCATTGTCGACGAAGGTGTTGCCAATCTCTTCGGGTTCGGGGAGGCCAAGCTCGCCCGCGCCGACGCACTCGATTCCGTGCGGCGCCAGCAACTCCTGGATTTCGCGGAGCTTACCGGCGTTGTGGGTCGCGATAACCAGCTTGGGACCGATCGCCTTCATTTGCCCACCGCCTTCAATTGAGCCTTGAAGATCTCGTCGCAGCCAACCCGGGCCAGGCGTAGGAGCCGCAGCAGCCCTTCCTCGTCGAAGGTTGCGCCTTCGGCCGTCAACTGAGCCTCGACGATCGCGCCGTCGCCCGTCAGGACGAAGTTACCGTCCGAATGCGCGGAACTGTCCTCGATATAGTCGAGGTCGAGAACGGGCGTCGCCTCGTGGATGCCGCAGCTGACAGCCGCCACCTGAGTCCGGATAGGATCCTCCGTCAGTGCGCCTGAGGCGAGCAGCTTGTCGACGGCAATCCGCAGCGCGACCCAAGCGCCCGAAATGGACGCTGTACGAGTGCCGCCGTCGGCCTGGATCACATCGCAATCGACGATCACCTGACGCTCGCCGAGTTTGGGCAAGTCGACGACCGCCCGCAGGCTACGGCCGATCAGCCGCTGGATTTCCTGCGTCCGACCTGACTGCTTGCCCTTGGCCGCCTCGCGATTTCCGCGCGTGTGAGTGGCGCGGGGCAGCATGCCGTATTCGGCGGTGACCCAGCCCTGGCCCTTGCCGCGCAGGAACGGCGGCACCTTATCCTCGACCGAGGCGGTCACCAGCACTCGTGTATCGCCGAAGCTGACCAAGCAGCTGCCCTCGGCATGGCGGGTGAAGGCGGGTTCGAAGCGAACTTCGCGCATCTGGTCGGGGGCGCGGCCGCTGGGACGCATGCAAGTCTCCTGAAAACCAAGTTTGGGCCGCCCTAGACCGGCAATCGTTGGCTTTCAAATGGCTTCGCCCTAAATCCGCCGGCATGAACGAGCCGATCGGCGACCTGACTGCGCGCATGCGCGACATTTTCCGGCTGGTGGTCGAATCCTATCTCGACCGCGGCCAGCCCGTCGGCTCGAAGGCCATCGCCGGCGCGGTCAGCCTGTCTCCGGCATCGATCCGCGGCGTGATGCAGGAACTGGAGGAGCTGGGCCTTCTCACGCATCCCCACACCTCGGCCGGGCGGATCCCGACCGAAACCGGGCTCCGGCTGTTCGTCGACGGGATCATGCACAATGCGCTGCCACCGGCGCGGGACCGGGCGGCGATCGAGGCGCAGCTGAAGGACCGCCCGGTCGAGGAGGCCCTTGCCGCGGCGACGGCGACCCTGTCCGGGCTGTCAGCTTGTGCGGGCGTGGTGCTGGCCCCAAAGACCGAAATACGCCTGAGGCAGCTGAGCTTCGTTCCGTTGGCACCCGACCGGGCGTTGGCGGTACTCGTCGGCGCCGACGGCAGCGTGGAGAATCGCGTCATGGCAATCCCGGCTGGCACCAGCGCGCTGGCGCTGACCGAAGTTGGAAATTTCGTCAGCGCACGACTGACCGGGATGACGCTCTCTGAGGCCGAGGCCCGGCTTCGGGCGGAGAATGTCGAGCGCCGCGAAGCCATTGACGCTGCCGCCGCCGCACTGGTCGCGCGCGGCCTTGCCGACTGGAGCGAGGACCATGCCCAGCGCCCTGTGCTGATCGTTCGCGGCCAGGCGAACCTGATCGACGACAGCGCTGTGGACGACCTGGAGCGCATCCGGCGGCTGCTCGACGAGCTCGAGGATCGGCAGGACATCGTCCGCCTGCTTGAAGGCGCGCGCGAAGGGCAGGGCTGCCGGATCTTCATCGGTAGTGAGAACCGGATGTTCGCCCTGTCCGGCTCCAGCGTCATCGCCGCGCCTTATCGCGGGAGCGAAGGTCAGGTAGTCGGCGTTGTCGGTGTTATCGGGCCGACGAGATTGAACTATGCGCGAGTCGTCCCCATGGTGGACTTCACGGCGCAAGCCCTCACGAGATTCATGAGATGATGGACAAGAAAAACCTTCACCAGGAAGCCGAAGAAATTCGCGACGAGACCGCGGCGGGATCGCCCGAACTTGCCGAGCATGACCGCGTGGCCGAGCTCGAGCGGCTGCTCGAAGAAGCCAATGGCAAGGTGCTTTATGCCCATGCCGAGACGCAGAACGTTCGCCGCCGCCTGGAGGCGGAGAAGCAGCAGGCGTCGGCCTATGCCGTGACCGGCTTCGCGCGCGACATGCTGGCGGTGCGCGACCATCTCGATCGCGCGCTGAGCCACGTGCCGGAGGCGGCACTGGCTGACGAGAAGGTCAAAAGCTTCGTCGACGGCATCGAGGCAACCTTGCGCGAACTGGATGCGGTCTTCTCGCGCCAGGGTATCGTGCGGGTTGAAGCGCTCGGCCAGCCACTCGATCCGCACAAGCATCAGGCGATGATCGAAATCGCCACCGACAAGGCTGAGCCGGGCACGATCGTTGAGGAAATGCAGTCGGGCTACATGCTCAAAGACCGGCTGCTGCGTCCGGCCCTCGTCGCGGTCGCCAAGGCAGGCTAGCTTACTTTTGCTTCATCGCCCGTGAAGACCCATTCGAGCGCTTCCTCGCGTTCGTCGGGTTCGTAGGTTCGATAGCTGATGAAAGGCAGCATTGCGCTTTCGATCCGCGTGCCGACGCGGACCCAGGCTTGGTCAGCGACCACCGCAACCCGGCCAAAGCTGCGAAGCTTGCCAAACAATGGCATCGCCCGGCTGAAATAGTGGGGCAGGCTCGAAAGTTCGAGGCTGCTGATACCCTGCGTCTCGACGAAAACATGGACCTTGTCATGGCTAGCCATGATCGCGTCGAGACGGTCCATGATGGCATCGAGCTCCTGCCCCTTGATGGCGCCACTGATCTTGAGCGCAATGGCATTCTCGGGTGAAGCGATGATTTCCAGCATTTGGTCCTCCATCCACTACCGGCTCAATGCACCTCGCGCCGTTGGGTTTCACCCTTTGTCGCGAGGCTGAAGCGCGGCTCGGCCTGAGTTCCTGCGCCTGACACCAATTCTGCCGCCAACCGGCCGACCTCCGGGCCATGCTTGAAGCCGTGCCCCGATCCGCCGCCAACCAGCACGACATTGGGTAAGGCCGGGTGGCGGTCGATCAGGAAATCGCCGTTGGAGCTGTTCTCATACTGGCAGACTTCCGCCCCGATCACCGACGCTCCCCTGAGCAGCGGGAAACGGCGGTCGCGGAAGGCGATGACCTCTTCCAAAGCAGCGCGGGTCGGCTCGCGCGACTGGGTGTCGGGATCGACGGATACGCCATGCCTGTCGTGCGCGAATTTGACGCCCCGGGCCTCCAAATCGGGGAAGCCATAGAACATGTCGCCCTCGTTGACGTCCGCCCAGCCGGGCATGGCTTCGGGGAGGAAGCGGCGATCGCCCTTGGGTGGTGCGAAATAGAAGATTTCCTGACGAGTGGCGAAAATGCGATGGCCGAGCAGGTCCGGAAACAGTTTCGGCAGCCAGGGGCCGAGCGCGAAGACAAAAGCATCGGCTTCGATGGTGCCGTTCGACAACGGTAGCGCCATTATCGGCCCGCTTGCCTGTTGCGGCGTATGAGCCTGCTCGTGGCGATATTGGCCGCCGGAAGCGACAAAGTTTCGAACAAGTGTCTGCACCGCACGTCGCGCCATCAGTGCCCCGAACGCAGGCTCGAAGAGGCCAATCTTGACCCCGCTAAAATCGAACATCGGGAAGCGGCGCTGAAGCTCAGCCCCGTCCAATTGCTCAAGCGGTTGGCCGATCCGTTTGTGGACCGCCACGGCATCGCTGAAATAGGCGTCGGGATTGCTGCTGAAGAAGAGCACGCCGTGGGGGATGAAGATCGGCAGGCCCGATGTCGCGCTGAGCGCCTGCCAATCCGACAGGCTGGCAAAGGCCATGCGGGTGTAGATTTCATCCTTGCCGTAAGCGCCGCGGGTCATCCGACTCTCGCCTCCGGAACTGGCGCGGCTGTTGGCCGGCCCCACCATGTCGACCAAGGTCACTCGGTGACCCGCACGGCGAAGATGCTCTGCGGTCCAGGCGCCGAACACGCCCGCACCCACGACGACGACATGGGCTGCACTTCCGGGCTTCGCGGCACGCAAAACAGCCGGGGCAAGCGCCACGGCCGACATGCCGCCAACGACTGATCGGCGAGTCATGAATGGCGAACCATCAAGTCCGCTGCCCTTTGTCAATTGCCGAACTTCTGACGGACGTGCTCTGCTCCGCCCCGACAGCAAGACATTGGGCGGGTTCCGCCGGCCCCTAAAGTGTCTTTTCCATGCGCAGCAGAGGGACCTGGACACCGCCGATCGGTTCCGAAAGGACGGGCTCGACCGGAAGATAGCCGCAGGCGCGATAGAGCGGCTCTCCGGCCATGGTGGCCATCATTTCGACCCGCGCAAAGCCTGCATCGCGAGCAGCTGCCTCACACAGCCCAAGCACCATGCTCCCAATCCCGCGCCGGGCGAAATCGGGATCGGTATACATCGCACGGACCTTGGCCGCATCGATCGCGGGATCGAGAGCTACGGGGGCGCGCGTGACGATGCTGTCGTCCCCGCCGTAAAGGGTGGCGCGCCAGCTCCAGCCGCCGCTGCCGACGATCCGCCCGTCCAGCTCGACCACGAAATAGGTGCCATCGATGACCAGCTGCGTATCAAGCCCCATCACCTTGTGGCTTGCGCGCACCTGCTCGGGACTGAGGAACTCCCCCTGTAGCCGGTCGATGGCGCGGGTCATAAGCGCACGTAGGGCCGGCAGGTCGTCGGCGGTTGCTAAGCGATGGGTGAGTCCGGTCATTACTCGGGATGGTGGCCCTCGTTCGGACCAGTCGCAAATAAAATCGGGGCGGGAAGGATGACCTCCCCGCCCCAATAAACTCCGAGGGGTACAAGGCTCAATATTTGACCCTGATCCGGGTGTACCAGAACCCGCCGTTGAGGCCGAAGGGGCCGCCGTTGCGGGGATAGACCTGGCCGTCGGCTAGGCTGTCAGTGAGATCAAAGATCGGATTCTGCGGTGATGCAGCGATCCTGTCCGGATATTGATCGAACAAGTTGTTTGCGCCCACCGACAGCGTGACGTGGTCCAAGAAGGTATAGCTTGCTTCAAGGTCGGTGGTGAACTTCGACCCGAATTTCTGCCCCGGGTAATCCAACTGCGAACGCCAGCTGCCATAATAATGCTCGGTCGCATTGATCGCGAAGTCGCCAAACTTCCAGTTCGCCTGAAGGTTTGCCCGGTGGCTGGGCGCCAGGCGTTCAGCGTCGATGATTTGCGCGGCGCTGATCGTTCCCGGATCGAATTTCGTGACCTTCGTCTTGTTGTAATTGTAGGCGAGAGTCAGATCGAGATCACCGCCGCCCAGGCCGGTTCGATAGGTGCCGACAAAGTCGAGGCCCCGGGTCCTGGTATCGAAGCTATTGGTGAAATACTGGACGGTGCCACCGACGCCGACCGACGCAAGCTCAGGCAGGGCCACGATGTCTGCGGGCGTCACGAAGAAGGGCTGCGAGATGAAGATGCGGTCGCGGACCTTGATGCTGTAAGCGTCCAACGTGAGCGTAAGATTGCTGGCCGGAGTGATCACCGCACCAAGGCCATAGTTGGTCGCCTTGGCGGGCTTGAGCGACTGCGCCCCGAAGTACTGCGCAACCGCGCTGGTCACAGGGAAAGTACCGACCTGCACCGACGTGCCGAAGAGGAAATTTGTGGTCAGGACCTGCGCATTGTTCTGACCAGGCGAAGGAGCATGGAAGCCCGTGCCCACGGTGCCGCGGACTGCGAAGGCGTCGTTGAAGTCATACTTCGCATTGACCTTGAACACGGTCGTGCCGCCGAAGCTTTCGTAATGTTCATACCGCGCCGCGGCACCCATGGTCAGCTGATCGGTGATGTCGGCTTCGGCGCCTGCGTAGACACCGTAACTCTTCTCGCTGTGGCTTCCCGCATAGGTCGGGCTGGTGCCGCCATAACCGCTCGCCGCCGGGTCTTCTACTGCGGTAAACGTACCCGTTGGCGCATAGACGCCCGGCCCGATCTGGACAAAGAGCGGGTGGGGAGATGCATAGGGGCCGGCGCTATACGACTGCACATCGCCCGGGGTTGTCTTGTACGTTTCTTTCCGGAATTCTGCGCCGGCCGAGAGGGTGATCGGGCTGGCTAAGCCCGCTTGCAGTTCATAGGCGACGTCGAGGTTGACGTTGAATTCCTTCTGAATCTGCTTTCCGAACTCGAAGCTGGTCTGGGACTCGCCGCCGTATGAAGGGCTGATCGAGTTGTACATTGACAGATCCAGCCTGTTCCGGGCGAGCGACGTCGACAGATCGTATCGGAAGCCCGATTCCGTCGACCCCTTAACTCCGACGGCGCCAAAGGCCTGGTCGGTGACGCCGACGAAGCGCGGCGTGAAGCCGGCCGGGTAAATCGAGCTTAGGAAGAATGTGTTGCCGTCGAGCACATAGCCGCCTGCCGGGCAGGTTGCGTTACCCGTCGGGCATTGCGTTTGATAATAAGGATGCTGGAAGAACGACCGACCGCCCATATTGACGATGATATTGTTGGTGCCATCGAATGCGGTGAATGGCCGTGTTCCAACCAGCGACGAGCGGAAGTTGAAGCTCTGGTCTGCCTTGTTGTGCGCGAGGTTGCCGAACAGGTAGATTTGCACGTTGTCGGTAACATCGACGCCCGAATTGAGCATGAACTTATAGCCATGGGTCGGCGAATTGCCCCAGATCTGGGCCGGCCTCGGAAAGTGCGGAAGCTGGTCCGCGAGTGTTGGATTTTCCGCAGCAAAAGCAACGGCAACCGGGCGCGTTTCGCCCCGGCTAGTCTCGTCGTCGTCAAAATATTCGCCTGAAAGGTTGATGAAGGCGCGGTCGGCAAACCTGAATCCGACGTTCCCGGCGATCTGGTAGCTCTCTCCGTCGCCCTCGTAGAACTGGCCGTAGCGCCCGATCAGCTCATAACCGGCGTCGTCGCGCAGCCCGTAGTTGAGCACGCCGGCGATCGCGTCGGAGCCGTATTGCGCCGTTGCGCCTTCGCGGAGGATCTGAAGGTTCTTGATCGAAATCGCCGGGATCGACGAGATGTCTGAGCCGTGCGAGCCAAATGCCAGGCCGCTTTCGCCGCCGCTAAAGACCTGGACCAGCGCCGAACGGTTGAAGCGCTTGCCGTTAAGCATCACCAGGACTTCGTCAGGCGGCAAACCGCGCAGCGAAGGAGGGCGCACGAATGTTGACGCGTCGGAGATCGTGTTCTGCCCGACGAAGAAGGAGGGCACGATGTTCTTCAGCGTATCCAGCATGTTGGAGGTCGCCGCCGCCTGAAGATCCTGTGAGGAGACGACATCGACCGGCGACGCCGAATCGGTCACGCTGCGGTCGAGCCGGCGCGTGCCGGTCACGACGATTTCCTTGCCGGCTTCGTCGGCCGCTTCGGCCGTCTGCGGTTGCGCAACATCGGCGGTCTGCGCCCTTGCGGGCTGCGCTAGCGCAACGACGGCGGCACCGATCATGAGGCTACGCGCGGCATGAGTTCGAAGATGCATCTTAATTTCCCCCTGTTGGAAATTTCGGCGAACTGCAGACTATGCTACTTCGCGCCTGCGAAAAGGGGGGTGTTGCGTTTCCCGTTAACACTGTTGCGATTCTGTAACAGAACCGTTGAACGGCAGAAAACTGCGATCCGGTAAACTGGAGGCTACCGCTTTGCCGCGATCGGCAAGGAAGCGATGCCGAACGATTTCCGCCTGCTGTTCCAGCCCGTAGCGGCCGAACGGGCGGCCTTCGACCAGCTGATAGGCGTAGCGACAGAACGGATGCCGCATCAGCGGCAAGTAGAAGCGGCCCCGGGTCTGCGCCTGCCAGACATGGGTCATTTCATGGATGAACAACCCCTGGAGCGAGAGGCGCTCCTTCGAGAAATCGTCAGACCATAGCGGGCTTTCGGGGTGGAAATGGATATTGCCGGTAGGCGCCATGACAATGCCCTTCGGCTGAAACAGCCACCACTTGCGGCGGACCATTCGGACGCGGCTATAATCGATCGCATCAGCGAACATGGATCGGGCGAGCTCGATCTCGCCTGCGGTCAATGGTCGTTTGCCGTCCACCGCCCGCTCATTGCAACGCCGAAGGCGAATGGCAATCTCACTTGCCGTTCGCCGCACTCGCCGCTAGGGCAGCGCAAAATCAAACGGAGGAAAGTCCACATGAGCGAGACCGCCGATCGGGTGAAGAAGATCGTCGTCGAACATCTTGGCGTCGAAGCCGACAAGGTCACCGAGGAAGCGAGCTTCATCGACGATCTGGGCGCCGACAGCCTCGACATCGTCGAATTGGTGATGGCGTTCGAGGAAGAATTCGGCGTCGAGATCCCGGACGATGCGGCCGAGAAGATCGCCACCGTTAAGGACGCGATCGACTATATCGATAGCAACAAGGGCTGATCGGGAACCGATCGGCTGCCGCCCGCCGATGAGGCGGCACGAACGGCTTCCCGCGAACTTCGGGAAGCCGTTTGCGTTTGGGCTGAGTTGAAGGGAAGTTTTGCATGCGCCGTATTGTGGTGACGGGTCTTGGGCTGGTGACCCCTTTGGGGGGAGACGTCGAGACCACCTGGGCAAATATCCTCGCCGCCAAGTCGGGCGCTGGGACGATCACCCGGTTCGACGCATCCGACCAGAAATGCCGCATTGCCTGTGAGGTAAAGCCTGCCGATCATCCCTATGGCTTCGATCCCGCCAAGCGCGTCGACCACAAGATTCAGCGGCAGGTCGATCCTTTCATCATTTACGGCCTCGACGCGGCCGGCCAGGCGATTGAGGACGCCGGCCTCACCGATATGGATGAAGCAACCAAGTTTCGCGCCGGCTGCTCGATCGGATCGGGCATTGGCGGACTTCCCGGGATCGAGAGCGAGAGCCTGGTGCTGGCCGAAAAGGGGCCGGGCCGGGTCAGCCCACACTTCGTCCACGGCCGCCTGATCAACCTCATCTCCGGCCAGGTGTCGATCAAATACGGCCTGATGGGCCCCAACCATGCGGTGGTTACCGCTTGCTCGACCGGCGCCCATTCAATTGGCGACGCGGCACGGATGATCAAGGACGGTGATGCCGACATCATGCTGGCCGGCGGCGCCGAAGCGACCATTTGCCCGATCGGGATCGCCGGATTTGCCCAGGCACGCGCGCTGTCGACCGCCTTCAACGATCAGCCGGAGAAGGCGTCACGCCCGTACGACAAGGATCGCGACGGCTTCGTGATGGGCGAGGGCGCCGGCGTGGTCGTGCTCGAGGAATATGAGCACGCCAAGGCCCGCGGCGCCAAAATCTATGCCGAAGTAGTCGGCTATGGCCTGTCGGGTGACGCCTACCACGTCACCGCGCCGCACCCCGAAGGCTCGGGGGCGTTCCGATCGATGGAAATGGCCTTGAAGAAGGCCGGCATGACCCCGGGCGACATCGACTATATCAACGCCCATGGCACCTCGACGCCGATGGGCGACGAGCTGGAGCTGGGCGCGGTCCGCCGCTTGTTCGGCAACGAGATCGCCAATATTTCGATGAGCTCGACCAAGTCGGCGATCGGCCACCTGCTGGGAGGCGCGGGCGCCGTCGAGACCATCTTCTGCATCCTCGCCATCCGCGACCAGATCGTTCCGCCGACCCTGAACCTCGACAATCCGAGCGAGGGCACCGCTGGTGTCGATTTGGTTCCGCACCGGGCGAAGAAGCGCGAGGTGCGCGCAGTGCTGAACAACAGCTTCGGCTTCGGCGGCACCAATGCGTCGCTGGTCCTGAAGGCGGTCAACTAAGAACCAACCATGCTCAAGCGGCTGCTCCTGGTCGTCGTCATACTCGGCCTGGTGAGCGGCACGGCTGCTTTTTGGCGACTTTGGCTGGCGTCAGGCCCGGGGCCCGGACCACATCGCGTAACGGTCGAAGAGGGCTCGACCCTCACATCGGTGGCCCTCCGGTTGGAGGAGCAGGGCGTCATCCCGGGAACGGCCACGACGTACCGGGCAATGGCCAAGGTTTTCGGCTCTTCCGACCCAGTACAGGCGGGTGAGTTCGAAATTCCCGCCGGCGCGAGCGGCGCGAAGGTGCTCGACATCCTCCAGCATGGCCGACCGGTGGTCCGGCTGATCACCATCCCGGAGGGCATGCCGTCGATCCTGGTTCAGGAGAAGCTGGCTGCGACCACCGGACTGACCGGGGCTGCGCCGCTAGCGGAGGAAGGGTCGGTGCTTCCCAACAGCTATGATTGGCAAAAGGGCGAAACCCGCGCTGCTGTGCTGAAACGGATGACCGATGCGATGACCCAGGCGCTCGACGCGCTTTGGGCCAAGCGTAAGTGGAATTGCCCGGTCAACAGCAAGGAAGAGGCGGTCATCCTGGCCTCGATTGTCGAAAAGGAAACCGGCAAGCCCTCAGAACGGCGGATGGTGGCGGGAGTTTATTGCAACCGTCTGCGCATCGGGATGAAACTCGATGCCGATCCGACGGTCATCTACCCGATCACCAAGGGCAAGCCGCTTGGCCGCAGGATCAGGCGGTCTGAGCTCAATGCCATTACGGGCTACAATACCTATCGTGAGCCGGGGCTGCCCGAGGGGCCGATCGCCAATCCGGGACGTGAAAGCATCGCCGCGGTGCTCGATCCCGCGCCGACCAGGGCCCTTTACTTCGTTGCGGATGGGACAGGCGGGCATGTCTTTGCGGACACGCTGGCCGAGCATAACGCCAATGTTCAACGCTGGTATGCGATCCGCCGCGCCCGCGGCGAGATGTAAGTCAGATACCGACGGCGTCCGCCCGAACATAGCCGACGCGCCCGTCCGGGCCGTAGCCCCAGGCCCAGCCGCGGCTGTTGTCGAGCATCCGGATTTCATCGCCTGCACACAGCTGGGCG
>Ga0075421_100000217_pt1 | contig 54590 bp, 57 predicted proteins | sample SoiMetdeltSBSDD5_FD_75292 | JGI IMG/M metagenome (GOLD analysis project Ga0075421, IMG submission 75292) | Bulk soil microbial communities from a Populus tree surrounding site in Tennessee, USA - Soil MetaG P. deltoides SBSDD5 | ecosystem: Environmental > Terrestrial > Soil > Tree plantation... | reverse complement strand
ACGCGTGCCCGGTGCGTGCACTTCGCTGCTCCAAGCGCTGCTCGGTTGTGGTTTTCAGCTGGGCGAGCCGACGGTGTTCATGGCCTCGCGGCTATTCGGCCGACCCGAGCTCTATCTTCCGTCGGGGCCCATCCTCTATTAGGTGATGTGACCGACGACGCTTCACTCAGCCGAGTAGGGAGGACGACAACACATGAACGCAACCAAAGGCCTGGTCGTGCCCGCCGGCGGCGGAAAGCATCTGGACATGACAGCGCCCGGCCGTTTCGCCGCGTTGAAGCTCCTCGGCCACGAGACGAACGAGAGCATCATGCTGTTCGAGGAAACCGTTCCCCCCGGCACCAAGAGCCTCTTCCATCTCCATCAGGACAGCGACGAGGTCGCCTGGGTGCTCGCGGGCGAGATCACCTTCAAGATCGGCGACGAGGTGACCGTCGGCGGGCCCGGCACCTGCGCGTTCTTCCCGCGCAACGTGCCGCATGCGTGGAAGAACACCGGCAGCGAAACCGGCCGCGTCGTGTTTCTCTATACCCCGGCCGCCGCAGGCGGTTACGTCGAGGAGCTTTTGAATCGTCCGGGCCCGATGAATGACGCGGAACGCAAGGAGCTCCGCGAGCGCTACCGCTGGGAGATCGTCGGTCCCAACCCGCTTTGAGTGGAGACTACCGATGGCGACAGGGCTGTCCACATGGACCATCGATCCGGTGCACTCGAGCGTTGAGTTCTCACTCGACTACATGGGTTTCTCGACGTACCGTACGGGCTTTCGCGCGCTCGAGGGGACGCTCGCGTTCGATCCCGCCCGCCCCGCCGCGTCGTCGGTCAACGCGTCGATCCCGGTTGCCAGCGTCGACGTGACCAACGATCGCCTCATGAGCCGACTCATGGACGGCGACCTCCTCGGCGGCAGAGACCACCCGACGATCACGTTCACGAGCACCCGCGTCGAAGCGCTCGACCCGGCGCACTGGAAGGTGACGGGCGACCTCACCATTCACGGTGTGGCGCGTCCGATCGTCCTGGACACGCACTATCTCGGCCAGGCCCAGCACCCGTTCAGCAAGAAGATGTCCGCGGCCTTCCGGGCGGAGACGACAATCGACCGCCGCGACTTCGGAGTGACGTGGAATGCCGCGATGGACGCGGGCGGCGCGTATCTCGGTGAGCGGGTGCAGATCTCACTCACCATCCTGGCCGCTCGTCAGGAGTGAGGGCTACCGCGGTCTGGCTTCGGCCTCGACGAGTTTCCGCAGTGCGACGACGGTCTCCGTGAGGCTTTCCCGCTCGGCGCTGCGGGTGACGAAGCCGGGCAGCAGCGTGCGGACGGCGAGCGCGTACGTCACCAGGCTGTCCGCGTCGGCCGCGTCGACCTGCCAGTAGCCCGAGTTCTCGCGGAAGAGGCCGTGGCTGTATCCCTCCGCGAGATGCCAGTCGATCCGGCGGCGTCGCTCGTCGGGAAACTTCTCCATGTGAAATCCGAAGGAGAAGAGACCGAGCCCCACCTCGTAACGGACCAGCACGCCACGCTCGCTGCGCCCGACGACCTCGGCGGCGACGACGCGCGGATAGTAGCGAGGGTGGCCTGGATAGTCGATGAGCACGCGCCACACCTGCTCCGGCGACGCCCGCACGAGGCCCAGCGCGGTGCCGCCGCGCGCGGACTCGCTCGCCCCGCGCGGCAGCGTGTCGGCGACGAGCACGTCGCCCGCTTTCAGGCGCTTGCGGTCATCTTCGGACAGTTCGCGCAGCGAGGCGGGCGCGGCGGCGAGCAGTCCACCGGCGAGGAGCGCCAGGGCCAGCAGCACACGGAGAACGGCCGCGGTCACATCGCCTGGATCGGAGGGTCAGGCGGGACGCGCGCCGGCTCGAACAATGTTGCGTTGCGCGGATCGTTGACGATGAGCTCGGCGATCCGCTCGGCCAGGGCGGTGATCGTCAGCAGCGGGTTGTTGCCGAGCGCGGTCGGCATGATCGACGCGTCCGCGACGTAGAGACCGGAGTGCACGGCTTTGCTGCCGTCGCCGGCCGACGCGTCGAAGACCTGACCGCTATGGTTGACGACACCCGTGGCCGCTGACTCGCCCATCCGGCAGCCGCCGAGCGGGTGCGCGGTGGTGTTCCTGGCCGGCGAGAACACCGCGTACCGTCCGCCGAGGGCGTTCGCGTACTGCGTCATGAGGCGGGCGAGCTCGGCGTGACTCGGCTGATGCTCGTAGTCCGGCCAGCGCACCGTCGGGGCGCCTCCCTGGAGGCGAATCTCGCCTTCGGCCCGATCGTGACCCATGCCGAGCAGGGTCATCGCGCGTTTCAGGTCGACGAGCATCAACAGCGACAGCCCGTCCGCCAGCGAGCTGGCCTGCGACATCTCTTCGATCAGGACGCGGCGATCGAGCGGCCGGTTCCCGCGGCGGAAGTCGATGACGCCTTCGATGTACGTCCCCACCGGATTCTTCGGCGCGCCCGCACCAATGCCCGCGCCGCCGGAATTCGTCTGCACCGGTGGATCGGTGTACTGGTAGTCGACGAATCCCAGGTAGTTGCCGTTGGCGGAGAAGCCCTTCCCGAGCCACGCGGAGGTGGCAAGCCCGGTTTCGTCCCGCGAGCGCAGCAGGATTGCGTTGGAGCCCATCGTTCCGGCGGCGATCACCACCATGGCGGCGGTCACCGAGCCCGTTTGGTGGCGGCCCGGGCGAGAGGCATCGGGACGCAGAACGTAGTCCACTCGGTAGAGCTCGCCGGTCTTCGTGATCGTGGAGACGTCCACCTGGGCGAACAAGAGAGCGCCGCCGGTCCACGCCAGTGGCAGGTAGTTCATGTCCAGCGAATGCTTCGCGCCGACGTTACAGCCGGTCGCGCAGTCGCCACACTGCACACAACCGTGCTGCCGTATGCCCTGCGCATTCGTGCGCGCCGCAAACGTGATGGCGAGCGGCGCCCGGTAGGCGTCCGCGTCCCACAACCGCTTCGCTTTGAGCCCGGCCGCGGTCTTGAGGTGAACGCTCAGCTTTGGCGTGAGGCGTTCCTCGGGCGTCGTCTGCGGGGCCAGCATGCGACGGGCGCGGTCGTAGTACGGACGAAGCGTGTCCTTGGAGCGAAGCTCTTCGGGCCAGGCGGCCTGGCGGAACACGCGATCTTCCGCCTCGAGCACGACCGCGCAGTTGGTCAGCGATGCGCCGCCCAGGCCGCTGCCAATGACCACCTGCACGTCGCCGTCGTGGAAGCCGAACAACCCGAGTGGATTGTGGGGCCGCTGCTCGCTCATCCACGAGGTGCGCCGAGCAAAGGGATTCAGCGGATTGAACTGCAGCAGGTGCTGGGGAAACGTGCCGGGCACCCATTCGCGGCCGCGCTCCAGCACGGCGATCCTCACGCCGGGACGCCGCTGCGCCGCGAGGCGAGCGGCGCAGACGGCCCCTCCGTAGCCGGAGCCGATGATGAGGACGTCGAAGTCGGCTCGCCCGGCACGTGCGCCGCGAGACGCGCGCAGCAGCGCCGGATCCGAGGCCAGCGTGCCGCTCCCGGCCTCCGGTGCTTCCGTCCCATCCGGCAGCGGGACGCGACGACGAAGGGCGACGAGGCTGTTCCGGTAATTGAGCTGCGCCCCAGCCGCCAACTCCGGCTGGACGCTGCCCGGGAGGGTAACGTTGAGCGGCAGGCTGAGACGAGTCGATTGGCATCCAGCTGTCAGCGTCGCACCCGCCGCGGTGACGCCAAGCTTCAGAAACCGGCGCCGGCTGACTCGCGTCGCCTTTTCAGGAATCACTGCGCAGCCATTGTAGGACAGCCTTGCGTCTCCGTAGAAGGGTCGGCAGTACACTCCTGCCGTGCCTGAAAGGCTCGGAGGCCTCGTCCGCGCCATCGACGCCATCAGCACGGCCGCCGGCTGGCTCGCCGGCTGGTTCATCGTGCCAATGACGCTCGCGATCATGTACGAGGTGATCGCGCGCTACGCGTTCAGCGCCCCCACCATCTGGAGCTACGAAGTCGGCTACATGCTCTACGGCGCCCAATTCATGCTGGCCGCAGCGTACACCCTCTTGAAGGGCGGCCACATCCGGACGGACGTGCTGTACGAGCGCTGGTCGGCGCGGACGCGGGCGAGCGTCGACGCCGTGTGCTATGTGCTGTTCTTCTTCCCCGGCATGCTGTGCATCCTGTACGCGGGGGCCGTCGAGGCCCGGCAGGCGTGGGAGATCGGCGAGCGCACGGGGCTTCGGATCCTCGGCGTGTCGGTGCCGATGTACGCGCTCAAGAGCGTGATTCCGCTGACCGCGGGCCTGCTGCTGCTCCAGGGTCTCGCCGAGCTGATCCGCTGCGCGCGGGTGCTGCGGAGCCGCGGCCAGTGAGCCCGGAGCTGCTCGGCTTTCTGCTCCTCGCCGCGTTCTTCGTCGCGATCTTCGCGGGGTTTCCGATTGCGTTCACGCTGCTGTTCCTGTCACTCGTCTTCGGCTATGCCGCGTTCGGCGACATCGTCTTCTACCTGAGCGTGTTTCACACGATCGGGATCATGAAAGAGCAGGTCCTCGTCGCGGTGCCGCTGTTCATCTTCATGGGCTACCTGCTCGAAGAGGGTGGGCTGATGGAGCGGCTGTTCCACGCTCTCCGCATGCTGCTCGGGCCGCTGCCCGGTTCCCTCTACGTCGCCGTGCTCTTCACCGCCACCGTGTTCGGCATCGCGTCCGGCACGGTGGGCGCGACGGTGGCCGTCGTCGGCATCATGGCGGCGCCCACGATGGTGCGAGCGGGCTACAGCGCGCGGCTCTCGGCCGGCGCCATCACGGCCGGCGGCAGCCTCGGCATTCTGATCCCGCCGAGCGTGATGCTGGTCGTGATGGGGCCGATGATGGGTGTCCCGGTCATCGACCTCTACGCGGCGTCATTTGGCCCCGGCTTTCTGCTGTCGGGCATCTTCATCGTGTGGACCGTCGCGCGCTCGCTCATCGATCCCCGTCTGGGACCACCGCTTCCGCCCGAAGAGCGCGCGGTGCCGCCGAGAGCGCTCCTCCGCGAGCTGTCACTCGGGATGCTGCCGCACCTCGTGCTGACCGTCGTCACACTGGGCCCGATCCTGCTCGGGATGGCCACGCCGACCGAAGCCGCCGCCGTCGGCGTCGTCGGCACCGCCATCATGGCGCTGTGCTACCGGACGCTCTCGTGGAAGCAGTTCAAGAGCGCGGTGCTCCTCACCGCCCAGCAGTCGAGCATGATGTTCTTCCTCGCGGTCGCCTCGAACATCTTCGGCGCGGTGTTCACGCACCTGGGCTCGGCCACCGCGATGACGCAGACGCTCCTCGCTCTGCCGCTGCCGCCGTTCGGGATCCTGCTCGTCGTCATGCTGCTGCTCTTCCTGCTCGGGTGGCCGTTCGAGTGGCCGACGCTGGTCTTCGTGTTCGTGCCGCTCGTGCAGCCGGCGATCATGGCGCTCAACATCGACCCGCTCTGGTTCGCCGTGCTCGTCGCCGTGAACTTCCAGACGACGTTCCTGTCACCGCCGCTGGCGACCGCCGCGTACTACCTCAAGGCGGTCGCGCCGGACTGGACGCTGACCGACATCCACTGGGGCATGGCCGAGTTCATGGTGCTCCAGCTGATCGGCCTCCTCATCGTCATGTTGTTCCCGGAGATCGGCCTCTGGTTCCCGCACTGGCTCTATGGCAAGTGAGCGCGGGTCGCCGCGGCGACGTGATCATGAAGCCCGCGGTATCGGAGGAAGAGCGGGTCACGCTCGTGCTGGGGCACGGGGTAGCCGACGTATCCGGTAACCGTGATCGCCTTGGCGAGCGTTGACGCCTCATCCTCGAAGAAGCGCGCCACCGCGCTCAGATCCGTCTGGATGGCCTCGCTTCGCGCGCACGCCCCGTCGTAGTCGAGCAAGCGCAGGGACAGTTGCTCCAGCGCCGCTCGGGAGACGCCGCGTAACAGAGCGCTCCACAATTCCGGCCAATCGCCCGGGAGTCGGCGGAACGTACAGAGATGGGAGTGCCGCGGAATGCTGAGCCGATCACGCGGGCGCCGGGCGGTCGGGTGCCCGACGAACCGCAGCAGCCGCATCAGCGCGAAGAACGCCTCGCGCGTGACCTCGCGCGAGCGAAATGCGCCGTGGAGCTCGAAGGCGGCGAACGCCTCCGGCGCAGTGGTCAAGCAGAAGCGCGTGTCGGCCCCGGCGACCTGAATCCCGATGAAGGGATACAGGAACGGAAAAGCGCCGGCGACGTTTCGCCGGGGGTGTAACGCCTGGATGAGACCGATCTCACGCAGCGAGGCCTCCAGCTCCGTCGCGCAGACCTGCCATTCGATGCGCTCCGCCGATCTCACGAGCGCGCGACGCTTGCGCTCCTTTTTCGTCCGGCGCGCCGTCCGGTACTGTGAGAGGCGCCGCCGGAGATTGCGCGCCTTGCCGACGTAGAGCAGCTGGCCGGCGGCGTCGTACATGCGATAGATGCCGGGCTCGCGCGGAACGGAAGCGACAAAGTCGGCGCCGAACTTCCGGTCGAAGAGCCGCACGCGCCATTGTCCCAGCGAGCCCGGCGGCCCTACGAAGGATTTATCGCTGGAGGGTCTCGACGAGCGACAATGCAACCGATGCGGCGGCACACCGTTGGCGTCTGGCTGTTGCCGGTGCTCGTGATCCTGAGCGCCGCTGTCTCGAGCGTCGTGAGCGCCGAAACGCCACGGTTTCTGCGAGTCGCTCCCGGCATCGAGCACGCGCGGTTTGGGGTGGATCCCGCCGATAGCGAGGCGTTCATTGGCCACGCCTTCAAGGTGTATCTCGACGTGGCGGAGCTCCGCCTGATTGCCGCCGGAGCCCCGTCGTCACGGCGAGCCGTGGCCGAGATCGTCGCGCCCTACGCGGCCGTCGTCGCGATCAATGCCAGCTTCTTCGACGAAGACGGTCGCGCGATGGGCGTGGCTGTCGATAACGGACAACTCATTGCGAGCCGCAAGCGGCAGAGCTGGGGCGCTCTGGTGGTCGCTGATCAGAAGGCGCGCATCGTGCTCGGCGCGGACGTCGCCGCGCCGCTCGCCTATCGGCTCGTCGTCCAGGGCCTCCCGCGTCTGGTCGTCGACGGCAAGGTCCAGCAGCTCAAGCCGCAGCTCGCGGAGCGAACGGCGGTGTGCGCCGACGGCAGCGTCGTCGTGCTGGTCGTCTCGACGAAAGCCGAGACCACGGCGTTCGCGCGCTTTCTTGCGGATCCGCCGGCCAAGGGCGGCCTGGGATGCCGGGACGCGCTGAACCTCGATGGCGGGCCCTCGACCCAGCTCGTGGTCAAGCTTCCCACCCTGGCGCTGTCGGTGCCCGGCGGATGGGGTGTGCCAAACGCGCTGGTGATTACCCCAGGCAGGAACTAGCCACTCAGAACCGCGAGCGCGGAAATTTCGATCAGCGCGCCTTCGCGCAGCAAGCCCTTGACGATCACGCCGGTCGCGGTCGGAAACCTGCCCCGGAAGAATTCGCGCCGGACTTCGGCCGTCCGGCCGTAGTTCTCCGTCGTGGTGATGTACTCGGTGGTCTGCACGATGTGCTCGAATCCCGCGCCGGCCGCGTTGAGCAGCGGCTCGAACTTCTGGAAGATGTAACGCGTCTGGCCGACGATGTCGCCCGGCGCGACGATTCGGCCGTCCTTGTCACTCGCCGTGGTTCCCGAGATGAACAACAGATTGCCCGCGCGCACGGCGGGCGAGAACGTGTAGCGGGCTGGCCACGGCTCCGGCCCGGTGATGATGTCCCAGGTCGTCATGCTGTCTCCTCGCTCGATGAACGCCGCGACGCCGTGCGGAGCAGGAAGCGCTGGATCTTGCCCGTCTCGGTCTTCGGCAGCGCGTCGACGAACTCGATCTCGCGCGGGTACTGGTGTCGTCCGACTCGTTCCTTGACCACGTCGGCGATCGCCTCGCCGAGCTCCGCGGATGAGGCGTGTCCCGCCTTGAGGACCACGAACGCCTTGACGATGTGGCCCCGCAGCGGGTCGGGCTTGCCAACGACGGCCGCCTCCGCCACCGCGGGATGGCCGAGGATTGCGCTCTCGACCTCGAACGGACCGATGCGGTATCCGGCGCTCTTGATCACATCATCTGAGCGGCCCTCGAACCAGAAGTAGCCGTCGCGATCACGGCGGGCCAGGTCGCCAATAGTCATCCAGCCGCCACGGAACAGGTTCTGGGTGCGTGCGTCATCCTTCCAGTAGCCGAGCGAGTAGTAGCCCTCAGGATCGGCGCGCATTCCGATGTGGCCGACGACGTCGGAGGCCGCCTGCTGCCCGTCGTCGTCTACGACGGCCATCGTGCAGCCCGGCAGCGGCAGACCCATGGAGCCCGGTTTGATCTCCATGGGGAGCGCGTTGCAGTTGCCGATCGGCAGACCGAACTCGCTGGCGCCGTACTGGTCCATCACGGTGATGCCCCAGTGGCGCTGGAAGAAGATCACGACCTCCGCGTTCAGCGGCTCGCCGCAGCTGCTGGCTTTGCGCACGCGGACGGGACGTCGGCGCCGTACCTCTTCGGGCAGCGCCATGACGCCGCGGAGCAGCGTGGGCGTCGTGGCGAGATTCGTCACGGCGTCAGCGCAGAGATGCTCGAGCGCGTATTCGGCCGTCGGCGTCGCTTCGTGGACGATGACGGGGACTCCCATCGCGAGCGCGCCCATGTAACAGACGAGGCCATAGCCCCATCCGGGATCGCCGGTTGGCCAGAATGTGTCGTCCCGATGAAGGTCGAGCGCATATCGCATGTACGGCTGAATCGCCGCGAGAAAGTTACTCGCGATCGCGACACCCTTCGGCTGTCCCGTCGAACCGGAGGTGTAGAGCAGGACCGCTGGCTCGTCGCGTCGCACCTCGGTGACATCGGCGTCATTCGATTCCTTCTCGATGGTGGCGCCGAAGCCAACGTCACCATCGGCAAGCGCGGCGGCGCCTTCCACCGTGACGGTTGTGACGCTGCTCGGCCCTGTCGGAATTCGTGAGCGATACTCCCAGTGCGTGCAGAGAATCTTGGCTCCGCTGTGCCGAAGCCGGAAATCGATCGCATCCGGACCGAATCCCGTGAAGATCGGCACGTAGACAGCGCCGGCCTTCCACGTCCCGAGCATCACGACGACCGTCTCGGGGATGCGCGGAAGATACCCTGCGACGCGGTCGCCCTTGCCCACGCCGTGCGCGGAGAGCCAGCACGCGAAGCGATCGCTGAGCCGGCTCAGCTCGTCGAACGTCACGGTCCGCCGCTGGCCCGCCTTGCCGAACCAGTCGAGCGCCGGCCGGCTGGATCCGGCATGCCGGTCGACGATCGTCCGCCCGAGATTCACGGATCCGGTCGACGTCCAGCCGAGGGCCTGCACCATCTCGTCCCAGCGAAACGACCGGCAGGCGTCCCGATACGCGGTGCTCATTGAATTCGGTGGACGATTTCGCCGGCCACCAGCGTCAGCACCGGCCGGATCTCGGGAATGCGCGCGTCGTGGCACGTGAAGACGTCGTCCGAGAGGACGACGACGTCGGCGTGCTTGCCGACTTCGAGCGAGCCCAGCTCACGCTCCTGCCGGGAGGCGAGGGCGTTCCACGTCGTGAAGGAGCGTACCGCCTCCTCCCGCGTCATGCGCTGCTCGGGCTGCCAGCCCCGATCGTCGTTCGTGCGTGGGCGACGTGTGACGGCGGCGTGAATGCCGTGGAACGGATTGGGGCTCTCCACGGGAAAGTCCGAGCCGCCGGCGATGATGACGCCGGTGGCGAGCAGCGAGCGCCAGGCGTACGCGCCGCCCAGCCGCTCGGGGCCGAGTCGCTCGGGCGCCCAGGCCATGTCCGAGGTGCAGTGGGTCGCCTGCATGCTCGGCAGCACTCCCAGGTGCCTGAAGCGTGGCACGTCGCGCTCGGTGAGGATCTGCGCGTGCTCGACGCGCAGGCGATGATCCGGCCGCGGCATGCGCGCGAGCGCACGCTCGAACGCGTCGAGGACCAGCGTGTTCGCGCGATCGCCGATCGCGTGCACGCACACCTGGAACCTGCGAGAAAGCGCCTCGAGCGTCAGCCGCTCGACTTCGGCGCCGTCCATCAGCATGAGCCCGGTGTTGCCGGGATCGTCGCAGTAGGGCTCGTGCAGCGCGGCGCCGCGCGAGCCGAGCGCGCCGTCGGCCATGAGCTTGAGCGCGCCGATGGCGAGGCGGCCATCGCCGAGCCGCTCGGGCCCGCGCTCGCGGTAGTGCTCCCACGTCGACTTCGAGCGGCCGGCGACGGCCACGTAGTTGCGGAATGGGAACTCGCCGCGCTCGAGCAGCCGGCGATACGAGGCGAGCGCGTAGAGCTCCGCGCCCATCTCGTGAATGCCGGTGAGGCCGGCGGCGAGACAGTCGGCGATGCACTCGCGCACCGCACGATCGAATTGATCGTCGGTCGGCCGCGGCTCCACCGCGTGCAGCAGCCGCTGCGCGGTGTCGACCAGCAGCCCGGTCGGCTCGCCGCCCGCGTCGCGCGCGATGAGGCCGCCGTCGGGATCGCGGGTGGCGCGCTCGACGCCGGCGGCGCGCAGGGCGGCGGAGTTCGCCCAGGTCGCGTGTCCGTCGATGCGCACGAGCGCGACCGGATGATCGGGCGCGACCCGATCGAGCGTGGCCCTGGAGGGAAAGCGGGCGCCGGGCCAGAGATTCTGGTCCCAGTTACGCCCGCTAATCCACTCCCCGCGCGGCAGTCGGGCCGCTCGCTCCGCCACGCGTCGTGCGGCCGCCTCCTCCGACTCGGCGCCCCGTAGATCCAGCGTGAGACGAACGCGCGCCAGGTGCATCAGATGGCCGTGCGCGTCTACGAGCCCGGGCAGCGCGGCGCGCCCGCCGAGATCGACGATCTCTTCGCCGGGCGCGGCGTTGACGTCAGCGCGCCGGCCGGCGAACGCCACCCGACCGTCGCGCACGACCAGTGTGTCGGCGATCGTCCCGCGCGCGTCGAGCGTGTAGATCCGGCCGTTAGTCAGCAGCATCGGCCGGTCATCTTACACAGGCCTCGCCGACGTCGCTCAGCGCTCCTGCTGGGTTCTCAGCGCTGCGCGAGGAATTGCAGCAGCGCCTCGTTGAAGGCCGCGGGGTTCTGGTATGGCAGGGGGTGCGTTGCCATGGGAATGGTCACCGGGCGGCTACCGGGAATGCATCGCACGACGGCTTCATTGATCAGCGAGAAGAACCGGCGCGATTGTTCGCCGCCGACAACGAGCGTTGGAGTCTTCACCCTGCCGAGCGTGGTGCATGAGATCGCAGGCGGCGGCGCGGACACGAACAGCGGAACCGTCCTGGCGTTGTCCAGTATCAGCTGCTGCAAAGACTCCGGTTGCTTATCGAAGGCCCCAGGCCCCTGGTTGTTCACCCAGTCGAAGAAGAGCTTGACCGACTGCACTGAGTCGCCGGCCTTCACCGCCGCGACGACTGGTGCCATCCCTTGGCGTCGATCGTCGAGCGCCGGCTTGGCCTCTGGCAGGTCTGTGAGCAGCGCTCCAAGCGCTGGTTCCGCTAGCGTAAGGCTCCGCACGAGCTCGGGATGGTCGGATGCCACCAGAGCACTGACGAGCCCGCCATAGGAGAGCCCCACGAGATGCACCGGGCCGGCGTTGAGCTGTCGAATGAGCGCGCTCAGATCGGCGGCATGTGTCGCCGCCGAGTAGTGCTTGCCCTCGTCGGGCCATGGGACCGTGCCGTGGTAGCGCTGGTTGTAGGCGATAAAGCGATACTGCTTGGCGATAGCCTGGCGTTGCGGTTCCCAGAAGCGCAGGTCGATCCAGGCCCCGTGCACGAAGACCACCGGAGCGCCTGTGCCGTGTTCGATGTACGACAGCTCCGCGCCGTTCACGGTGAGTTGTCGCGTCTGCGGCGGCGCTTCTGCGCGCGCCTGTGGGGCGAGGCCAGCACTGATCGCGACGACGACCGCAAGCGGCAAGCGCGTGAGCCGGGTCATGATCGTCTCCTTTTCGTGGTATTGACTGCGTTGGTGCGTGCGTCCGGCAAGAGGCATGCCCGATCGCCACCGACGACATTTCGATGATTTCACTATGTCGCGCAAGCTCACCTTGCGGCTCGGGAACGGACGCCGGAAGCTATCGCTTGTTTTTCAAGACTCTCGCGGCCGCAAGCTCTGATGGCGGGACGTAACGATGGACGCGCAAGAAGAGATGGCGTCGGCTCGCACGGCGGCTAACGCTGGCGCCCTCGCGTCCGGGCCATTAGACTCGCCGCTGTTTTGTCTGATGGAGGTGCCGAACCATGCGGATCGGAGTCGCATTCAGCGGCGGCCTGCCGCCGTCGGACATCGTCGAGTGCGTGAAGCTTGCCGACACCCTCGGGTACGAATCGGCGTGGGTGGCGGAGGGCCACGGCGGCGATCAATTCGCGATCCTCGGCGCGTGTGCCGTGGCCACACGGCGAATCCGCCTGGGCACGAGCATCTCGAGCGTGTTCGTGCGCAGTGCGCCGACGATCGGCATGGCCGCGGCCACCGTAGATCAGCTCGCCGATGGCCGCTTCATCCTGGGACTGGGCGGAAGCCACCGCGTGCAGGTCGAGCCCGAGCACGGAATTCCCTTCGTGCAGCCGACGGCTCGAGTGCGTGACACCATCGCGATCGTCCGCGCGCTCGTGCGAGATGGTCTCGTGTCGCATCGCGGAGAGATCATCACGATCGAGCGATTCGATCTGTGGTTTCGACCGCTGCGACCGCAGATCCCGATCTATGTGGCCGCGCTGTTCCCGACGATGCTCGAGATCGCGGCCGAGCTGGCCGACGGGGTGCTCCTGACGTGGCCCACGCCGCGCACGATCGCGCGCGCTGTGGAGCACGTCGCGATCGGCGCCTCTCGTGTGGGCCGCGCCGTCACAGCCGTCGACGTGGCCTCGCTCATTCCGTGCGCAGTCGCGAAGACCCCGGCCGCCGCGCGCGACGCGCTACGTCCCGCGGTCGGGCTCTACGCCGGCTTCTTCCCGCGGTACAACCGGCTACTGGCAGAGGCGGGCTTCGGCGATGCCGTGCGCGATATCAAGGACGCGTTCGATCGTGGCGGGCGCGACGCGGCCGCGGCGAAGGTGCCGGACGAGCTCATCGACGCCGTCGCTCTCGCGGGGACACCCGAGACGTGTCGCGAACGCATCGACGCATACCGGCGCGCGGGACTGGGACTTCCCATCGTCAGCCCGCGCGTGTCCGGCCCGGACGGACTCGCGATGGCGATGGCCGCGATCCGCGCGTGCGCTCCCTGACCGTGCCGGTCAGAAGCCGGCCTTTCGCATACAGGTGCGATAGGCGGCCTGATACGCGGGATCCTTCGCGCCCTCGATGCTCATACCCGCGAGCTGCGGATCGTCCGACGTCACGCCGCTGCCGGCGCTCTGGGTCGTTGCCTCGGGACGGCGGGCCTGTGCGGCCCGGTGCTGGTCCTTGGCGTTCGGTTGAGCCGAGTCGCCCGACGGCGTTTTCGCGCGCACGGCGCGTTCCGCTTCCGCATTGCAGGCGGCAATGTCTTCCGCCTTCGGCACCTGCGAGTACACGGCGCTCGAAGCTGCGAGTACGACGACGGGGACGAACAACGCCACGCGATGTATTCGGCGCACAGCGGACCGCTTACAATTCACCGGCGAAAGCGTGGCAGCTCTGCCTTTGGGGTGGACTCCACATGATCGATCCCGTTCATGCTCTGCAGGCGCTCTTTCCCCGCGGCCACCGCGGCGGCGATGCTTGGAAAGCCGACGTGGGATTCCTCGACCACGGCGCCCGCATAGTCGGTGATGCGCCACCGCCACTCGGGGTGTCTCGGACTCGAGATCGCCATCACCTGCATCTAGACAACCTCCGCGTGGGGCTCGGCACGCTGTGCGCCAACAACGAACGCGAGCGTGGAGAGGTTACGGCAGGCCATGATCGCCGGGGTCACGACGCCTGATGCGTCAACCAGGGAAACAGCGGCGGAGGCAAAAGCAGTATACACCGCGGTAGGGATACCGCGCGCGCCGCATAGCGACGTGGTACGCTGCGAGTGTCTGGTTCGGGTCGTCGACCACTATGGTCTCCCTTCCCCCATCAGTCCACGCTTTGGCGTTCGCCTCCGCCGGCCCCAGGGCGCGTGGTTCAGCCGCGGAGTGAGGAGACGGTTCATGAGTCAAAAACTTTTCGTCGGCGGTCTTCCATTCAGTACGTCCACCGAGGAGCTCAGTCGGCTGTTCAACGAGGTCGAGGGGGTCGAGAGCGTCCAGGTCATCACCGATCGTGACACGGGTCAATCGCGCGGCTTCGCCTTCGTCGAGATGGCCACGTCCGAGGCGGCCAACCAGGCCATCCAAAAGTTCAATGGTTACGCGCTCGGCGGCCGCACGCTCAAGGTCGAGATCTCGAAGCCTTCTGCGCCGCGCGGCGGTGGAGGTGGTGGATTCCGGTCCGGCGGGGGCGGATACCGCGGCGGTAGCGGCTCCCGTGCCGGAGGCAACCGCTGGTAGTCGGCCGGCTCGCACCGTTCGGCGTCTGACGTCCCCGCGCGCGGCGGATGCCGCGCGCGGTCCTTCGAACACGGTGATCTCGATCGTCGAAGTCGGCCGCAATGCATGGCGGCGGGTCCGCGCTGACGACGCTGGCGTGCTCGTCGACGCGGCGGACTACTACTATGCCGTCTACTGGGCTATCAGCCGGGCCCAGCGCTACGTGTTGATGTCCGGCTGGCAGTTCGACCGCGGTGTCCCCCTGCTGCGCGGCGCCGACGCACCACTCGGGGCCGAGGTCCGCATGCTGAAGTTCCTCGATGGCCTCTGCCGCCGGCGTCCGGACCTGCGCGTCTACCTCATTGCGTGGGACTTCCACCTGGTCTTCGCGGGTGAACGCGAGTGGCTCCAGCGCGTGTTCTTCCACTGGATGACGAGCCCAAACCTGCACTTCCGCTTCGACGATCACCCCGCCGCAGGCGGTTCTCATCACCAGAAGTTCGTGGTCGTCGACGGGAGCCTCGCATTTCTGGGCGGCATGGACGTCTGCGAGGCGCGATGGGACGACCGCCGCCATGCCGCGAACAACCCGCTAAGGCTCAGCCGTGGGCACCCTCAGAAGCCCTACCACGATGTGCAGGCGTGGCTGTCCGGTCGCGAGACGGCGCGGGCGCTGGAAGATCTCTTCAGGGAGCGGTGGGGGCGCGCCGGCGGCCCACCGCTCGAGCTGCGCTCCGCGCACGCTTGTGCCGCGCCGATGCGAGGCTCGCTGGCGCTGGGTGGGAGCACGGTGGCACTCAGCCGGACAGACCCTCGGCCCGACGGCACCACCATCCGCGAGGTGGAGCATCTATTCGAGGACGCGATCGCCGCCGCCGACCGCCTCATCTACATCGAGACACAGTACTTCAGCAGCCGGCGGATCCGCGAAGCGCTCATCCGGCGCATGCGGGGGCCGGGCAGGCCGCGGCCCGAGATCGTCATCGTGGTCAACGAGCAGGCCGAGGCGTTGAAAGAAGAGATCGCCGTCGGCCTGCGGCAGGCGCGCAACCTCGAGATGCTCAGAGAGACCGCGTCGTCCACCGGCTGCCCGCTGGGGTGTTATTTCTCTCTATGCGACGGCACGCACGAGACCTTTCGTGCGACCTACATCCATTCGAAGCTGATCATCGTCGATGACCGGTTCCTCACCGTCGGGTCGGCGAACCTCACCAATCGCAGCATGGGGCTCGACAGCGAGCTGCACGTTGCGTGGGAGCACGAGGGAGACGACCGTCGGCTCATCGACCAGATCCGAAACGTGCGCGTGAGCCTGCTCGCGGAGCACGCCGGGCTCGGGGCAGCGGACGCGAGCGACCTCGAGGCGATCGAGGGCCTGGTCGCACGGCTCGACACGCTCGTGGAACGCACCGGCGCGCGTCTCCAGCGCCACGGCGGACCCACCCCCGCGCAGCGGGTGGCCATGCAGCTCATCGATCCCGACGATCTCCCGTTCGATCCAGAGACGAGCGAGGGCGCAGAGCAGGCCGCGGGCAGGCTCGATCCGAGCGACGAGCACAGCCGTCGTCGGCTCCCGCTCATGGCGGCGGCCGTCGCCGGCTCCGGCGCCCTCGTCCTCACCGGCTTGCTCATGCGCTACCTCCGCCGCGTCCGACGCTGAAGACACAGGCAACCCATCCTCCGGGGTGGAGCGTCTCTTGCACTCACTTCGTACGACAACCGCAGCTTCACGAATGTTCGTTACCGGGCGACTGAACGCCGCGGGGAGCGTGTCATGAATCGAGTGCGCGAGGCTGTGATGATCGTCGCAGTGGCCGCGGGAGTGGCGCTCGCCGTGGTGGGCTGCGAGAAGGGACCCGTGCAGAAGACGGGTGAGCGCGTGGACCGAGCGCTTGATCAGGACCGCGTGGTTGGCAAAGGCCCTGTTGAGAAGGCGGGCAAAGAGATCGACAAGACGATCGATGAGGTCAAGAGATAGCCATGAGCACCGTGTTGATCATCCTCATCGTGTTGCTGCTCGTTGGTGGAGGCGGCGGCTGGTACTACGGCGGCCCCTACGTAGGCGGAGGCTTGGGGTCCCTCATCCTGATCATCTTGATCGTCCTGCTTTTGACACGACGCCTGTGATCTGACGGCGGCGCCCGATAGCGAGTCGAATCGGGCGCCGCACCTCGTCCGCGCCTTCCTTCATGTGTCCTTCTTGTAAGAGCTACATGGCGAACCGCAATTTAGTGTCGTGCCGTGTAAAAAATACCTTCTCGACCGCCAAAGACACGGATTCATTGCGAGTGTAAGTTGGCTCGCTCCCTGCAGCTCGCCACCGCCAAGCGACGTCGGTCCAATTCGAAGGGGGAACTCATGATCGAGCTGGAGATGTGCGTCAGTCCCGGGATGCAAACGGTCCGCGACATGATTGCCAGGGTTGCGCCGACGAACGCGACCGTCTTGCTGACGGGCGAGAGCGGCGTAGGCAAAGAAGTCGTCGCGCGAGCGATCCATCAGACGTCGTCCCGGGCCAGTCATCAGTTCCTCAAGGTGAACTGCGCGGCGCTGCCCGGCGAGCTGCTGGAATCCGAGTTGTTCGGCCACGAGCGCGGTGCCTTTACGGGTGCCTATCGGGACAAGCCCGGCAAGTTCGAGGCGGCCCAGAGCGGCACGATCATGCTCGATGAAATCGGCGAGGTGCCGCTGCGGCTGCAGGCCAAGCTCCTCCACGTGCTTCAGGATGGCGAGTTCGCGCGTGTCGGTGGGCAGCGGGTGATGCACACCACGGCGCGCATCCTGGCTGCGACGAATCGCGACCTCGTCGCCGAGATACACGCGGGGCGATTTCGAGAGGACCTCTTTTATCGACTCAACGTGATCGAGCTCCGCATCCCCGCGCTGCGTGAGCGTCGCGACGAGATTCCGGCGCTCATCGATCATTTCCTGGCCCGTTCGAACGCGGCCTATGGTCGCACCGTCGAGATCCCACCGGCGATGCGGCGGCTTTTCGCGGAGTACGCCTGGCCCGGCAACATCCGTCAGCTCGAGAATGTCATCAAGCGCGTCGTCGTCCTGGGTAACGCCGCCGCCGTCTATGGTGAGCTGACGTCATCGACGCTACCGTCGTCGTCGGGGACAGCCACCGAGACGAAGACGTCGGCGGCGGCGATCGGCGTCGCACAGCTGGATCTCAAGGCGATCGCCCGGCGCGCGGCGCGGGACGCGGAGCGCATCGCCATCGCCGACGTGCTGGAGCGCACGCGCTGGAACCGCGCGAAAGCCGCTCGCATCCTCGGGATCAGCTACAAGGCGCTGCTCTACAAGATCGTCGACTGCGGCCTCGCCTCGCCGCGGACCGTTGATGCGCCACGCGAGCTGCATGCGGTACCGGCTTGACGAGCGGTAAGACCCTCGCTGAGCTCGCTGTCGGGGATGCCGCCGAGATGACGTGCGCGCTGAGCCCCGAGCTGGTCACGAGCTTCGTCACACTGAGCGGCGATCGCAATCCGATCCACCGCGATGCGCGGTTCGCCGCGTCCACTCCATTCGGTGAGTGCATCGCGCCTGGCATGCTGACGGCCGCCCTGATCGCGGCGGTCATCGGCAGCGAGCTGCCGGGGCCCGGCTGCGTGTACCTCTCGCAATCGCTGAAGTTTCTCCGGCCGGTGAGACTGCACGACTCCATCACCGCGCGTGTCGAGGTCACCGAGATCATCCACGATCGCGGCCGCGTGTGCCTTCGCACGCAATGCGTGAACGGTTCCGGTGAGTCGGTGCTCGTCGGCGAGGCGTGGGTGATGCCGCCGAGAACGGCGCGGCAACAGCTCCGCCCGGTCGACGACACGATGCCGCGCGCTGCCTAGACCCGAACGACCGCAAGCGAGGGCCCGAGGGCCATTGTCGCGACGGCCCGTCTTTTGCTCTTTGTCCTGGAACGATGGAACTTCGGGTCGTCGTCGTGTTCGCCGCGATCATCGCTGGGCTGCTCCTCGTCGCTGGCTGAGGTGTTCAAGGGCTATGAACACAAGACTTCGGACCGCCGTGGTGCAGACGCGACGTGTTTGCGGTGCCATCTGGACGTTCGTGGTGGCTCATTCGAGCCGGTGGCGACGACGCTCGCGGAGCAAGGCGGCGCCGAGTGTCTTGCGCCGGCTATACGTCTTCGGAGCGGTCAACCGGTCGACCTATGAGCGTGAAATCAGTCGCGTCGGTCGCAGTCTGAAAGTATGGCGGAAGCGTCCTTGAGCCTACGTCTGCGGCACTTCAACCCGGTGGTACACTTACGAGGGTCAGGGCTACCGACCTCCTGGTAGACGCCATCGGGGCGTCCCGTCGGTTGCTGTACGACTTGCAGCGCCTTCCAACGCAAGGAGGCGCTATGCGAGTCCTCTCCGCTGTCGCTGTGCAAGAAATCGTCGCCGGAGCACGCATCAACGCTGACAACGCCCGGCAATTCAGTCGCGCCGCGCACGCCAGACTCGACGTCATAAAGTCGGAAGCTCGCGAGGCCGCCGTGAGGCTCAACAAGCTGCGAGAACACGCATACGCTCTTGAGCACCTCCGCAGACCTGTCTGAACATGCCCGGCCGGACTTCCCATCGTGAGCCCACGCGTGTCCGGCTCTGACGGACTCGCGATGGCGATGGCCGCGATCCGCGCCTGCGCATCCTGAGCGGGCGGCTTCGCCGCGGCTGATTCGGCGCGGGCATTGGACGTTGGTCCATGTCGATAGGGCCAAGGTCCGATGGCAGCCTCCGGCCGAGCATACCGATCATTCCCTCATGAAAGCCGCCGCAAAGATCCTCCGTCGCGCGGTCATGCTGCTCGCCGTACCGGCACTCCTCGGTGCCGGATGCGCGACGATCCAACGCTACAACGCAAGCGAAACCGAGCGGTTGCTGACTGCCGCCGGATTTCAGATGCGCGGCGCGAATACGTCCGAGAGCCAGCAGGAGCTTCGGTCGATGCCCCCGCATCGGATCGTGAGTCGGACCAAAAACGGCAGCGTCGTGTACACGTACGCCGATCCCGACAATTGCCGCTGCGTCTATGTGGGGGGCGACAAGGAGTATTCCGAGTACGGGCGTCTCATCAGCGTGGAGAGGGAGTACGCTCGACGCCTCAGCGGAGGAAGCTCACCGTCAGGCGGTGCAGGCGGAGGCGCGCCGTGAAGGGCGACCCTTAGCGCCGCATCACCCCGGGAAGCCGGGCAGGTCGGGAGGCAGGTGGTAAGGCTTGTCACCCAGCGCTTGCACGCGCGCCCAGAACCCCGGCCCGGCTGCGTTGCCGACCGCCTCGAGATCCGCCGACTGGCGCCACATGTTCCAGGACTCGGGATGCAGCCGACTGGCCTCGGCCAGGTGCCGACTCCCCTCCTCCGCGGCGTCGTGCCTGCGCAGCCACACGCCGAGGCGAAAATGCGCATGCGCCAGCGCAATATCCTCTGTGATGCGCGGCAGCTTCTCCTGCGCCGTCGGCTCGTCGAGCGCATGTCGCCCGGTGGTGACCCATTCCTTGACGGCGTTGACGTAGAACGCCTTTCCGGCATCCCGCGCCGCCTGATCGGCGGGCGACATCGTGAGAGTCTTTGGATCCATGTTGCGGAAGTGATCGGTCGACCCGGCGGTTTCAGGCGGGCGCACGATGCGTCCGCGCTCGTCGATCCACACGGCGCGCGGCACGTTCGCCATCCCGTACAGCGAGGCCACGCGGTGATCCGGATCGATCAGGCACCAGTATTCGGCCTTCGCCTGCTCGATCCACGGCCGCACGTGCTCCGCGCCTCGACTATCCTCGGCCACGGCGACGACCATGAAGTCGCGATCCTTGAGGCCGCTGAAGAGCTGCTGCCACACGGGCAGGTCGAGCCGGCAGCCTCACCACGATGCCCAGGTGACGAGCAGCACCTTCTTGCCGCGCAGAGCGGACAGCGTGCGTGGCGTTCCCGACAGATCGTGCAGCGTGAAATCCGGCGCCATCAACCCGGCGAGCGCGGCGTTGCGGTTGCCGGCCCCGGCACCGAGCACCCACGTCTGTCGATCGTCGGCACACAGCACGGGATTGCCCAGCCGGCGCCAGAACGCTTCCACGTCGACGCGACCAGCGCCGACGGCCGTCGACGGCAACGGGACGCACTGGTCGTCGCGGCACATCCCTTGGGGTTTGAGCGTCCAGCCGGTGACCCGTGCGGCGTCCGCGGCCGCCAGCCACAGGCCGTTCGCCGCTTCGACGGTGAACTCGGCGGATTCGGTGAGGATCGTCGTCATGCTCGTCCCCCTGGCTTCCAGAATCCTTGCGATGGGATGCGGAACGCCCGGTTGAAGCGCGAGGATGCGTTCTCCCACGCGATGATCATCGTCAGCTCGGCGATGGTGTCGTCATCGTAGTGTTGCCGTAGGCGCGCGAACAGCTCGTCGTCGACGTCGCGGCGCGTGTCCGTCATCGCGTCGGCGTATTCGAGCGCCACCTTCTCCGCGCCGGTGAAGAGCGCGCTCTTCGCGTAATCCTCGAGGAGCGCTTCGAGCTTCTCCGTCGAGAGACCATTTCGGCTGCCGACGGCAGCATTGGCGTCCTGTCAGTACTCACAGCCGTTCCACCACGCGACGCGACGGTTGAGGAGCGCTCGTAGCGTCACAGGCACGCGCTTCGTCTGCTGTTGGAGGGCGGCCCACATCGCCTTCGCAGCACGGAAGTAGGCGGGGTTGCGCGCGTAGAACAGGTAGGGATACAGCGGCGCGCCGCCGTAGAGCTTGCGCTGTTCCGCGAGCGTTTCACGCAGGTCGTCCGGTAGCGTCTCGACGTCGACGGGCGGGATGCGGGTTTTCCCTTCCAGCATGGCCACCTCCCGGCGGCGATCGTACATCCGAAACCGCCCGCCGCGTCGACCGAAGCTCGGGCGCCTTCGACGTAGCGCATACTACGTGTGGCCGCTGACGACACGTGGACCGCTGATGACGCGCTGCCGCTTCTGTCAACACGAGAACCCCGCCGGCGCGAGGTTCTGCAACGAGTGTGGTGCGCACCTGGGGGCGCCGACCATCACCGTCGAACCGCGCGCCTACACGCCCCGGCATCTCGTCGAGAAGATTCTTGCGTCGCAGAGCGCGCTCCGAGGCGAGCGCAAGCTGGTCACCGTCCTCTTCGCCGACGTCGTGGGCTCGATGGAACTCGCGGAGCGCGTCGATCCCGAAGAGTGGCATCGCCTGCTCGATCGCCTGTTCCGGATCCTTGCTGACGGCGTTCACCGATACGAGGGAACCATCAACCAGTACACCGGTGACGGGATCATGGCGCTCTTCGGCGCCCCGATCGCCCACGAGGATCACGCCCAGCGCGCCTGCGCGGCCGCCCTGGACATGACGCGGGAAATCCGCGCGCTGGCCGATGACGTCCAGCGCGAGCGCGGGCTCGAGTTCTCGGTGCGGATGGGTCTGAACTCCGGCGAGGTCGTCGTCGGGCGGATCGGCGACGACCTGCGCATGGACTACACCGCGCAAGGGCATATCGTCGGGCTCGCGGCCCGGGTGCAGCAACTGGCGCCGCCGGGTGGCATCAGGGTGACGGAGCAGACGGCGCGCCTCGCGGAGGGCTTTTTCGAGTTCCTCGACGGCGGCGAGCAGAGTCTCAAGGGCGCAAGCGTTCCCGTGCGCGTGTTCGAGCTGCGGGGTCCGGGTCAGATCCGGAGCCGCCTCGAGCGCTCCCGGGCGCGCGGCTTCTCGCGCTTCGTCGGCCGCGAGCGAGAGCTCGCTCTGCTCGAGAAGGCGCTGCGCGAGACCCAGTCAGGTCGCCCGAACGTCGTCCTGATCAGTGCGGAGCCGGGCGCGGGCAAGAGCCGGCTCTGTCACGAGTTCGTTCATCGCGCCAGCGGCATCGCGCTTCACCATGCCGGCGCGCTCTCGCACGGACGCCTGCTGCCGTTTCACGTGATCGTCGCGCTTGCGCGCAGTCTCTTTGGTATCGGCGAAGGCGCGCCAGCGTCCGACGTCCGGGACGCCGTGAGACGCGGTCTCGAGAATGCGCGGCCCGACCCGACGGTCGTGGATCTCTGGCTGGACGCTCTCGGGGTGTCCGATCACGCCGGTGCTCCTTCCGGACTCGATCCTGACGCGCGCCGTACACGTCTCTTCGAGTCACTGTTCGACCTGATTCGCGCGCGCGCTCGGCGCGAGCCCACAGTGCTCTGGGTCGAAGACCTGCACTGGCTCGACCCGGCGAGCGAGATGGCGCTGGACATGATCTCCGCGCGGCTCCTGGCTCCGGAGTCGGCCGGCAGCAAGGTCCTGCTCCTCGCGACCACGCGGCCCGAGTATCGGCCGGTGTGGCTGTCGCGGATGGAGACTGTTTCGCTTGCGCCCCTTGGCCTTCAGGAATCGCGCACGTTGCTGGACGACTGGCTCGGATCCGATGAGAGGCTCGCGGCGCTGCGCAGCCGGATCGAGGCCGGCGCTCGCGGCAACCCACTCTTCGTCGAGGAGATGATTCGCTCGCTCGTCGAGCGTGGCGTGCTGCGTGGTGAACGCGGCGCCTACGAGCTGGCCGCCCCGCTCGACGAGATCACGTTGCCCGACACCGTTCAGGCCGTCCTCGGGTCTCGCATCGATCGGCTTGGGGACCGCGATAAGGACGTGCTCCAGGCGGCGGCCGTGGTCGGGCGCGACGTGCCAGTCGAGTTGCTGCGCGCCGTGGTCGATGCGCCCGGGCCCGCGCTCGCCGCGTCGCTCGAGCGCCTTGCGATGGCCGAGCTTCTCGGTCCCACGCCGTCTCGGGGGATACACGCCTTCCGGCATCCTCTCGCGCAGGAGGTCGCCTACCGCACACAGCTCGCCGATCGGCGGCGCGTCACCCACGCCGCCATCGCGCGAGCCTTGCTCACGATCCACGGCCCCGCCGCCGCGACGCAGGCCGCGCTCCTCGCCCATCACTTCGATGAGGCTGGCGAGCGCCTCGAGGCGGCACGCTGGCACGAGCAGGCCGGGCGCCGCGTCGCACGCAGTGATCCGGCGGATGGGGTGGGTCACTGCCGTCGGGTGACCACGCTTCTCAGCGCCGTTCCCGAGTCGCGCGAGACCCTAACGCTCGAGCTCAGCTCGCGGATTGCGCTGCTCGAGATCGGCCGCATCGCCGGAATCGAGGAGCGTGAGGCGCGGAATCTCTTCGACGAGGCGCGCGCGGTCGCCGAGCGACTTGCCGACAAGGCCGGTCACGCATTCCTGCTCACGTCCTACGGACGCCTGTGCGGACTTGCCGGCGACGTGGGCCAGTATCTGGAATGCGCGCAGCGAGCGACGGAGCTCGCCGAAGGATCCGACGCACTGTTCGAGTTCGAGATGCGCTCGGTGTTGGCCCACGCCCAGCTTGCCGTCGGCCGCCTCGCCGCCGGCCGTGCGACCGCGGAGCGCGCGCTGACCGACGTCGCGCGGGTTGCCGGGCTGAGGGAGGCGGTCGGGCATTCCACCGCGCCTGGCTTGTGCCGCGTATGGTTGGCGGTCGCGAGCGCACACCTCGGGCGCACGGCCGAGGCTGAGGCCGCCCTGCAAGCGCTCCTTGCCGAGGAGAGCGACCTTACACTCCAGGCCGTCTACGGAACGCACGCGTTTCTCTCCGAGGTGCTGCGCCTGCGGGGCGATCTGCCCGGCGCGCTCGCCCACGGCCGCCGCGCCCTCGAGCTCGCGGAAGAGCGCGGAAGCGTGTTCTCTCGCGTGGAGGCCGCGGCGTTTCTCGGGACTGCGGAGCTCGCGGCCGGCGACCCTACCGCGGCCACGAGTGCGCTGGAGCGGGCGCTCACCCTGGCTCGCCATCGACGCACGGCGCTGTGGTACGAGCCGCGCATCCTCGCGACGCTCGCGGACGCGAAACGGACCGCCGGTGACCGCTCGGGGGCCGGCGCTCTCCTCGTGGAGGCGCGTGAGCTCGTTGATGGCCGACGCGGATGGCGGCTTGGCGCGTTCGATGTCGCCCTGGCGTCGCTGCGCCTCGTGGCGTCGGATCCCGCGTCCGACCGCACCACGATCGAACGCGCGCTCACATCGCTGGACGCTGTCACGGCGGAGCTGGGTTCCGATCCGTATCGGCGCATCGCCGCGCTCGAACGCGCGCGTCTCGCCACATAGCCGTGTAAGCTTCACGTACGAGGAGAGTGCGATGAAATTCATGTTCACGATCTACCACGACGAGAAGGTGCTGGAGGCGATGCCGGAGAAGGAGATGCAGACGCTTGTCGACTCGGCGATCGAGTACGCCGAGGAGCTCCGGCGGAGCGGCCACTACATCCTCTCGAACGCTCTGCAGCGGATCGAAACGGCGCGCACCATCCGTGTTCGCGACGGCAAGGTATCTACCAGCGCCAGCCCCTTTGCCGAGACAAAGGAGCAGCTGGGTGGGTTCTTCGTCATCGAGGCCAAGGACATGGACGAGGCCTGCGCGATCGCGGCGAGGTTCCCACCGGCGCGCGTCGGCGTGGTCGAGGTGCGGCCGGTCCGGGAGCTGACGCACTCTCGTGACCGACGCGGTCTACCGAGCTAGCCTTTCAGCGGATCAGCCGAACGTGAAGGCGTAGGCCTTCACCCCCGCGTCGAGAAACTCGATCTCGAATCGTCGATCGGCGACGCGCGCCGATTGTCTGATCAGCTGATAGAGGCGCGGCTCGGTCACCGTGCCGAGTCCCTGATCGTCGACGTCGCCGCCAGCCGCCGATCCCGGCGTTTTACCGTCGATGAGCACGCGGAAGCGCACGGACTGCCCTCGCGCTGGCGGCGCCATCACGAGATGAACATCGCGCGCGTGAAAACCGCACGCGATCCGCCCGCTCGGCGCATCCAAAACCACGGCTTCTTTCTCCATCGTCCAGTCGCCCGAGAGCGCCCACTGATTCCGGTTCAGGCGCGCCGGAGCGGCATAGGCGCGACGCTTGCCCCGCGCCGCGCCGCCGGCAGACGCGAAGTTCGCCGTGCGCTCGTAGCCCAGGTAATTCTCAGGAGACTTCAAGCTGTCCCAGTCGGCGGAAGCTTCGAGACCGCGCCCATCGATGCAGACCGGCTCGCCGGGCAGGCCGCTGGCTCCGGCCTCGGTCAGCAGCCGTCGAATGACGGACTCCGACTCCTCGTAGCGGCCCTCGCCGAAATGACGATGTCGGATCCGCCCCTGCGCATCCGCGAAGTAGAGCGCCGGCCAGTATTGGTTGTCGAACGCGCGCCAAACGGCGTGATCGCTGTCGACCGCGATCGGGTACGGGAGCCGCATGCTCTTCACGGCCCAGCGCACGTTGTCGACGTCCTTTTCGAAGGTGAACTCCGGCGAGTGCACGCCGATCAGGACCAGTCCGTGACGCCCGTATCGCTCCACCCACGTGCGGACATAGGGCAGCGTGCGCAGCCAGTTGATGCACGTGTACGTCCAGAAATCGACGACGACGACCTTCCCGCGCAGGCCCGCCGTCGTGAGCGGCGGCGAATTGAGCCACGTCGTCGCGCCATCGAGTGACGGCATGTCGCTGTCGCCTCGAGCTCGAGCCCGGCCGATCATGCCGACCTCGAGGGCGGCAAGGGCCATCGCCGTCGTGACGAGGAAGCGGCGGCGATCACTCACCTGGCGCAGGACCTCAGCGCTTCCCGTAGTCCGTGAAGACGTAGTCCCTGTTCTTCACGATCGTGTGGCAGGCCAACCCGCATTTGGCGTCGTTCGCCTGGGGCGGGGCGTCTGCCTCGGTGGCGGGCGTGAACGTATCGGACGCGGCGTCATACTTGAACGCGCCCCATCCCCATCCGGCGCTGTCCGCGAACCGCTTGCTGTCCTTCACCATGAAGTCGACGTCATGCAAGCTTGCCGGCACCGTCGCGGTCGGCAAAGCCTCGAGCTTCTTCGGATTCCAATGGACCTTCGCCATCTTTGAGCCGTCGGGGAACGGCTTGCCGTTGCCCGGAATGCCGGACTGGTAGGCCTTGATCATCACGGGATTGGCGAGGATCACCGCCATCACCTTGTCGTTATGGCTGATCGAGACCGTCTGCCAGCTTTCGTATCCTTTGAACTCAGAGAACGCGAGCCCATTCGGGACTCGCACGGTGTACTTGGCCTGCCCGGTGTCCTGCGCGATGACAGCCCTGGCACCCAACACGGCGACCCCCACGAGCGCGATCATAACGAGCACAATCGCCGGCAGCCTTTGGCTCCGCATCTCCACGCTCCTCGTCATAGGTTTGGTCACCACAACCTGGACCTTAAGAGTCACTCTCGATCCCAGACGATGCGCCGATTCCACCCCTGCGGCTTGCTAATAAGGAAGTGCTCCAGCCGCGGCAATAGGACCTTGGTCGGCTAGATGCCCAGCGCTTCGACCACGAGCTGCGCCAGTGCCTTACGGAGCTCCTCGCGGATACCGGTGTGGGATTGGCTACTGATCAGATTGCGTAGCTCGAAGGGGTCGCTGTCGAGATCGTAGAGCTCGTCGAGCTCGTGGTCGCGGTTCTTGTTGACCCAGTGAATGTACTTGTGGCGGTCGGTCCGTACGGCCTTGTAGGTCATGCCCACGAGCCAGGGCATGGCGTTTTCGGCCCAGTACTCGATGAGGAACGACGTGCGCCACGCGGTCTTGAGTCCCGAGAAGAGCGGCAGCAGCGAGCGGCCCTGAATCTGCGGGCCAGGCTTACCGCCGGCGAGCTCGATGAGGGTCGGCGCGATGTCCTGGCAGATCACCAGCTCGCGGACGCGGGCGCCGGCCTTGATCCGTCGGGGATAGCGCACGAGGAAAGGAGAACGGATGCCCTCCTCGTAGGCGAAACGGCGCTCGGGCCCGAGCGCGTGCTCGCCAAAGAAGTACCCGTTGTCGCCGAAGAAGACGATGACCGTATCGTCGAGCGCCCCTGATCGCTCCAGGGCATCGAACAGCGCGCCGACACCCTCGTCGACGGCCGCCATCATGCAGGCCCGGAGCCGGATCTCCTCCTGGGAGCCAGGCCGGATCGCCTCGAGGACCGCCTTCGCGGCCTCTGACTCCTTCAGAGCCATCGCTTCGGCCCACGCCGGCTTGTCCTTCACGACCTCGGCCGGCGACAGCATGTTCGGCTTCCTCGGGAACACGCACCCCTGGTAGAGGTCCTTGTGGCGTTCGGCCACGCGGTAGCCTCCATGCTGAGCGAGGTCGAGCGTGCCGTCCGGGTGCTGGAAGGCGTCGGGATGCACGGCCTTGTGGGCGAAGAAGAGCGACCACGGGCGCTCATGCTTCCGCGAGACGAAGTCCACGGCGAGCTCGTTGAGCACGTCGGTCATGTAGCCCTGGCGCTTGCCGTAGGTGCCGTTCACGTTCAGCGTCGGATCGTTCAACCGGCCGTGCCCGTCAAAGCTGACCCAGTGGTCGTAGCCGGGGCGCGGCCGGCCGTCGTTGCCCATGTGCCACTTGCCCACGTGGGCGGTCTCGTACCCGAGCTCCTGCAGCGCCAGGTGGTAGTTCGGCAGCCGGTGGCTGGCGGCGTCGCGCGCGACGTTGTCGATGATGCCGTGCCGGCTCGCATACTGCCCGGTCATCACCGAGGCCCGGTTCGGCGAGCAGATCGGCGTCGTGTGAAAGGCCCGCTCGAACAGCGCACCCTCGTGGGCGATGCGATCGGCGTGCGGGGTTTTCATGTACGGGTGGCCGCCGACACCGAGCTCGTCGTGGCGCAGGTCGTCGATCAGGATGACGAGGAAGTTGGGCTTCTTCACGCCGCCTCCGGCTCGCTTCAGATCGGTCGCGGGCCAAGACTAAGCCCGATCCGGCGATCTTTCCACGGGCCGTGGCGGAGGCTACCGCTTACAAATTCGTCTTGACGATATGCTGCACCGCCGAGTCGATGCAGTTGCGGATCGCGCGCTCCATCGGCGTCTTCTTCCACCCGCCGAGGCCGAGCGGGAGCGGCATGGTCGAAACGTTGGCGGTGAGGCCAACGCCCGCGGTCATCGCGCTGCCATCGACGGTCGTCGCGTTCAGGACGCGGCCGGTCTTGGCGTCGATGATGCGCATGTTGATCGACACGCACGCTTGCTTGACGCCGACCACGGCAAGGGTCCCGCCCGAGCACTCGGGCTCGAACGTGGTGACGGCGCCGCGGATCAGCAGCTGGGCGCCCTCGATCTCGCCGACCGCAGGGGCGGTCTCCTTCTTTACGCGACCGGAGCGGCCGAAGTCCTGCTCCGCCATCACATCCTTGACGTTCTGGCGCTCGAGCACGATGAAGCGGTTGGTGTTGACGAGCGCGTCCGCGAGCATGTCCGACATGCCGCTGCCGATGGCGCCGGCCTTGTGAACTTTGACGTCGAACGGCATGACGGCGATGCGCTTCTTTGGACCGTCCACGCGCTCGTTCTGCGCCTGATCGATGGTCGTGCCCGAGTTGCGGCTGGCGACGCTGCTGGAGCAGCCTGTGGCGAGGACGACGATGGTCATGAGACCGGAGAGGGTGGCGCGCGTCACGGGGCACCTCCGTCGGAAGGCGGCAAAGCGGTCATGGCCGCCGCGCATCCGTCAGGGGTGCACTGCGACATCTCCAATTCTAGAAAGCGTTCCGGCCTTTCTCCAAGGAACCGATATGCTGTGGCCGGGATGCGGCTTTGGACGATCGCCATGACCACCGTCGCCTTCAGCGCGGTGGGGCCCGCGATCGGTGCGCTCGTGATATGGCTCCAGCGCCCCCCAGGGACCTTCCGAGACGTCGTGCTGCTGTCGTACGTCTTCGGCGGTATGCCGGCCGTGATCGCCGGGTTGGCCTATGGAATTCTGCGAGCCCGCGGAAACGCCCCCGCGTCTCGGTGGTATACGCGAGCCTTTCTGGGCGCCGGTGCGGGCGTCTTCGGCTGTCTCGTGTTCTTTCTGTTCGTGTCCACCTACGATCTGCTGACCGTATCAGACTGGACGTTTGGTGATGTCGATATGCGATTTCTCCGACGACTCGTTGCGGCCGGAATTCCCGCGGGGATTGTCTGCGCGCTGGTATCAGGCGCCCTCACCGGAAGGCCGGTCCATGCAGCCACCCGACGACGGTGAGGCGCGTGCCCCGGGTGACCGGGACGACACGATGGAGCTGGAACGACGCAAAGACGATGAGCGCGCCCTGCGCGCGGAGGCGCGCGCGTTGGTCATCGAGCGCCGCTCCCAGGTAGTCCTGCGCGTACGCGGCCACCTCCAGGTCTCCGCCGTCATACGCGTCCGGTGACGAGATCTGCAGGGTGAAGCTCAGTTTTCGGGACGCCGCGGAGCCGTTCGCCACGGCGTTGTCGATGTGCCACGCGAAGTAATCGCTGGGTTCATAACGGAGCAGCAGCACCGGGTCGTCTGGCGCGAAACCCGTCAGGTCGAAACCGAAATGGCGTTGACCCAGCGTCCGGACATCCCGTTCGAGCCGCGTCCCGAGCGCGCCCGCGCCGAGCCGCTGCACCTGGCAACGTCTCACGCGCGCGCTCTCCATTCCGCTTCCCGTGCGGGGATCCGCAACGAGCCCCGGTTCCCATCGAGCCTGCTCCGCCGCCGCCGCGACAAGGTCACAAGTGCGCGTGTCGAGATAGGGCACACACACCACGCTAGTCGCGGGATGAGCCGGTGCGCCCTCAGCGAACGGTGACACGGCCAGAACTATCGGTGCGGTTGCCGCGTGGCAGCGCGAGCCCGAGATACCGTGTGCCATCGCGGTAGACCAGGCGGGCCGCGGTCAGCTCGTCGAGGAACGCTTTCAGATCCTCGCGCCGTACCGTTCCGAGGTCCGCGGTTCGTAGCGCGACGTCGATGTCCTCGAACGTCGCTCCGTCCTCGCACGCGAGGTACACCGCCGTCTCGATCTCGTCGAAGCGATACTCGAATGCCCGCAAGCCGGGGCGCCGATCCGTCACGACCAGCCCCTTCGGAACGCGGCGGTACGAGAGTGAGCCGAAGCCATCGGCGCGAGTCGCGCGCCACATTTCGACAACCTCGCGAAGCGGGCGCGTGTAGCTGGCCGTGTCTCGATCGTCGGCGTGGCGATACTCGAAGGAATAGGCGATGTCGGCGAGCGTAGAGTCGTCGAGCATCGGATACACGAATCGATAGTCACGGCGCGGCCCCATCGGAACCAGGCCGAATGCCTCAGGACGCTGTTGATACGGGCTGAAGCGCTCGAGCGCGAGTGGCACCAACCTCGGCGGCTCGAGATGCACGAGCGATCGCATGACGTCGGCCATACGCGCGTATTCGGCGGCAGGCTCGCCGGGTAGCCCGTAGATCACGTTCCAGAAGAGGTGGACGCCCAATTCGGCGCACCACTTGATGAGCCGGACGTTCTGAAATGCGGTGACGCCCTTCCGGATCGAGCGGAGAATCGGGTCGCTCAAGCTCTCGATCCCGGCCTGAATGGAGACGAACCCCGCGTCGCGCAGCAGTTGCACCTGCTCCTTGCGGAGATTTGCCTTCGTCTCGCAGAACAAGCTCAGATCTTGCCCGGCGTCGCGCAGCTTCGGCAGCAGCTCTCGGAAGTACCGCCAATCGAGGATGTAGTCGACGACCAGGACGTTGCGCGTCGCATACCGGCGCGTGAGGGTCGTGAGCTCGTCGACGACGAGATCGGGGCGCTTGCTGCGAAACGGCATGGCGAGCGCGCTGATGCCACAAAACGTGCAGTGCGAGCGCTCTCCCCACCAGCACCCGCGCGCGCTCTCATACAGAAGGGTGACGCGCGGCCGTAGCTCGGCCTCGAAGCTCGCCCGCGCTAGGCGCTGGAAGTACTCGTCGTAGCGCGGGAGCGGCACCTCATCCATGACGACCCCACCCGGAGCCTCCGGCACCACGATGACGCGATCGCCATCGCGGTAGCACAGGCCTGGCTGCGGGCGGATCGGGTTACCTGCGAGAAGATCCTTTACGAGCGCGGGAAACACGCGCTCGCCCTCGCTTCGGACGACCGCGTCGACCGCGAGAAATGCGCGATGCACGGCCGCGCCCATCGGCCCCTGGCAGTTCGCGCCGCCGAGCACGATCCTGATCGAGGGTAGGCGTTGCTTGAGGCGGATCGCCAGCGCGAGCGCCGCGACCGTCTGATTCGCTCCCGTCGTGAACCCAACCACCGCCGGCGCGGCGCTGGTGATCTCCTCGACGCACCAATCGAGGAAGGCCGACGCCTGCTCGCGGAAGGCGAGCGCGCTTTCGATGTCGGATTCCGGGATCGGGTGCTGACGGAGCAGCGCGAGGTACTCGTCGTCCAGCTCGGGGCAGCGCTCGCGAAACGGCGGAACAGAGAAGATCCAGTCGCCAAGGCCGACATCCCGCGACCACTCCAGTACCCGGTCGTAAGCCGCCACGCCGAGTCGATGTGTCGAGGAGTACGTCGCCGACACGCACTGATCGACAAAATCGAGCTCCAGCGAGCGCACGTCGGCGTCGAGGCCCTCGCGCTCGAGCGCGGCCCGAAGGAGACCGAGCTGGATCGGAGGATAGTCCAGCTGCCCCCACGGCATGGACAGGAGCAGCACCCGCTCGCCGGCCACTGATGGAGCCTCGCCGATCGCGCGGGCTAGCGCTGGGGCGTGATGTCCGGCCCGAGGACGCGCACCGGGACGTAGGGCGGCGCGAACGTCGGCGCCGGGAGGGATGGCTGCGTCACGGTGAGGCTCTGCGCCGAGAGGGTGACCCCTCCGCCCTTGACGCGGGCCGCACGCTTGCTCTTCGCAGGCAGATCGGCCAGTGGCTTCCCTCGAAGCTTGGGCTTCTTCTTCGCCGATGGCTTCCGCTTTTTCTTCTTCGCCATGACGATTCTCCTTAGATCAAGATCGCCTATCCTATCAGCGGCCACCGCGCTATCGTCAAGGCCGCGATGAGGCCATCCGCTGCGGGACGTCGTCGTGAGGCGGCTGGCCGGGTCGTGGCCACCATGCTGTCCGGGCAGCTCGTCGCGCAGGCGATCTCGGTCGTGACGCGCCTCGGAATCCCGGACCGAATTGCGCGACGGCCGCGAAGCGCGAGCGAGCTCGCTCGCGCCACGCGCACGGATCGTGTCGCGCTGCATCGCACACTACGCGCGCTCGCGAGCGCCGGCGTCTTCTCCGAGCTGAAGCACCAGCGCTTCGGTGCGACAGCGCTCAGCGACGTGCTCCGGGCGGGGGTCCCGGGTTCCTTGCGGGCGGTCGCGATTCTCGCCGGCGAGCCGTGGCGGCGAGCCATTTTCGATCTTGGTCGATCGGTGAAAACAGGCCGGTCTGCGTTTGCGCTGGAGCAACGCGTTCCGTTCTATGACTATCTGGCCCGTCATCCTGCCCGATTCGACGTCTTCACCGAGGTGATGGCGTACAAGTGGCAACACCTCGCGGCCGCCGTCGTCCGGGCCTGGAACCCTGTGCGAGCTCGCACGGTCGTTGACGTCGGCGGCGGATCGGGCGCGCTCGTCGCCGCCATCCTCCGCGCCAGCCCGAGGACCACGGCCGTGGTTCTCGACCTGCCCGGCGCACTGGCCCTCGCGAAGCGGCATCTCGCGGCCGCGGGTCTGACGCAACGTGGGCGTGTGATGCAGGGCGACTTCTTCCGCGTCATCCCGGCTGGGGGCGACACGTATCTGCTCGCATTCGTCCTGCACAATTGGGATGACGCACGCGCAATCAGGATCCTCCGGCGCTGCCGCGCGGCATTGTCGGACGGCGCGAAACTCCTGATCATCGAGACCCCCGTACCCCCCAATGGCCGGCCCTCGCCAGCCAAAGTTCACGATCTGGAGATGCTGGTCTTCACTCCGGGCGGCCGCGAGCGAACGCTCGCGGAATATCGCGTGCTGCTCGCATCGGCCGGTTTGCGACTACAACGCGTACTCAGTACGGGGACGCCGGTGGCGATTCTTGAAACTGTTCGGGCGCGGCACCGCGGCGCTCGTCGCCGCGCGACGGCCGCAGCCGCGGCCCCACGATCGTCGCGGTGACAGCCACTCGGCCTCTGTGCGCCTCGGATGCCGCCGCGGACGCGTCCGTCATTCGCCGGCGCGCCGCGCGCGATGGATATGTCTTCTTCCGCTCCCTCCTACCACGCGACCGCGTCGACGCCATGTGCGACCACGTGCTCTCGGTGGCGGACGACCTCGGCTGGCTCGACGCGGACGCGCCGCCCGGCTCCGCCCTCAGCGTCGCCGGGGTTAGACTCGGCGCCTACGACGATCCGCGCTGGATCGCGTTTCTGCAGCGCGTCCTGCCTCACCCGTCGTTCGCAGCGGTTCGCGGCGCGCCGGCCGTGCTCGCCGTACTCGCCGCTATCTTCGACGCGCCGCCCGAATCCGACGCGGGCGACCTCTGCCGGGTCGTATCGAGCGACGACCCAGCGCACACGACGGTCGCCCACCAGGATCAGTTCTACCTGCCTGGCAGCACGCCGCGATGGTCGATGTGGGTGCCGCTGGATCGCTGCCCGCTTGGTCTGGGTCCCCTCGCCGTTCTGCCCGGCTCGCACACGCGCGGGCTTCTGCCACACACGGGAGATGTCGCGTGGCGCCGCGCCGTAGCCGTCGCCAGCGACACGGGCTGGGCGGCGTCTGACCTGGAGCCCGGCGATGCGATCTTCTTCAGCTCGCTCACCGTCCACCGAGCCCTCCCGAACACGAGCGGCCGCCGGCTCCGCCTGTCGCTCACCTGCCGCTACCGCGCGGCCGGCCTGCCGGCGACGGCACAACCGTGAACGTCATCGTCTACCAGCTCGACGGTGTTTCGACGCTCCGCGCGCTGCCGCTGGCGGCGGGGCTGTTGGTCGCCTCCGCGCGCCAGGAGCCGGCGGTCGGCGCAATGGCTTCCCTGTCGGTCCACACCGCGCGGCTCGATCCCGACGTCGTGGCGGCGACTCACCAACGACCCGACGTGGTTGCGTTCTCGGTGTACGCATGGAACGAGCGCCACTCGCTCGAGGTCGCACGATGTGTGCGGCAGCGTTGGCCCCGCGCCTTCGTCCTCTTCGGCGGGCCGTCAGTGCCTCGTCGGGCCGACCGCGCCGCTCGCTTTCTGCGCCACCACCCGTACGTCGACGCGCTCGCGTTCGGCGAAGGCGAACTGCTCTTCCGCGAAGTACTGAGCGTGCTGCTCGCGGATCGGCCGCTCCACGGCGTTGCCGGCCTTGCCCTCCGCGCGGCCGCGCGGCCCGAGGGCGTCCTTCTCACCGCGGCCCGCGGGCGCCTCGCCGACTTCACGGAGACCGCCTCGCCATATCTGGACGGCACATTCGATGCGCTGGTGGAGGCTGGCGCACCGCCTCCCGCCGCGATCCTCGAAACCAACCGGGGCTGCCCATTTGCTTGCACGTTCTGCGACTGGGGCCAGGCCACGCAAAGCACGGTGCGCGAGCTGCCGCTGGCGCGTCTACACCGCGAGCTCGACTGGATCGTGCGGCGGCAGATCCCGTACCTCTACATCGTCGATGCCAACTACGGCATTCGCCGTCGCGACGTGGACATCGTGCATGAGATCGGGCGGCTCAAAGCCGCCTCCGGCTTCCCACGCTACGTCTTCTTTCACCTGACGAAGAACGCCACCGAGCGCCATCTCGACGTCGTGCTGGCGCTGCGCGAGGCAGGGATCGAGACGCACCTCGCGCTGTCGGCCCAGGACTTCGAGCCGCGTGTGCTTCAGGCAGTCCGGCGGGAGAACATCCGTCTCGACCGGGCACTCGCGCTGCGCCGCATCTGTCACGAGCGCGGCATCCCGACGTTCAACGAGCTCATCCTGGGCCTGCCCGGGCAGACATACGCATCATTCGCTGACAGCGTGTCGCGTGCGGTGACGCCGTTTCCGCTCGACACGTTCAATCTCTATCTCGCGCGTGTCCTCGAGAACGCGGAGATGGGGTCGGCCGAGCAGCGCGCGCGCCACGGGCTCGAGACTCGGCAGGTGCCCATCCATCCCGAGCGTTCGCCCGGCCTGGCGGAAGTGGAAGAAGTGGTGGTCGGCACGCACAGTTTGGGCGCGGCCGAGTGGCGCCAAGCCTTCGTGCTCGGCTACCTGCTGACGACCGCCCACAGCCTCCGCCTGCTCGATGTCGTCCTACAGATCGCGTGGCGCGCAGCGGGCGTGCCCGTGCGCCGGTTCGTGGAGGCGCTGCTCGCCCGCATGTCGACTGCACCGGCGACGAGCGCCCTCGGCCGCATACGCGCCGTGCTGGAGCGCCACGCCGATGCCGTGCTCGCGGCAGAGGCGATGGCGCTGCCGCTTCCCGAGACGGGCGACCAGCTATGGGCGGTCGAAGAGGCGGTGCTCGTGACTGCGCTGGCGGCCGGTGACGCGTTCTTCGCCGACGTGGCGGCGTTCGTACGCGAGGATCTCCAGGACGCCGACACCGCGCTCCTCGAGGATGCCGTGCGCTATCAGCGCCTGGCGACGCCGGCGTTCGGAAGCGGCGTCACCCGAGACGATGTCCTTTCCTACGACATTCCGGCCTGGCGCGTGCTGAGCCCGGTCGAGAACGGCCCCGTCGTCCTGCGCGGCCGCACGCGCGTTGCGTCGACTCCCGCCCCGGCCCTGGCGGCCGCCGAGGACTTTCGTGACTTCGTCACGGCGTACCTGGCGACTGTGCATGCACGAACGCCGAGCTGTCAGCTCACTACGTCGGGCGGCCCGACGCTTCGCGAGGCGTTCCGCTAGCTCCGCATGCCCCACAACTGGCGCGTCGCCAGTCGCGCGCCTTCGGCCAGCGCCGCAAACTTCAGCCACGCCACGCTCGAATGGGTGTCGTTGAACCGGATGCCGGAGGCGGCGAAGCCGCAGTCGGCACCGGCGATCACGTTGTCGCGTCCCACGATCCTGGCAAAGCGGACGATACGCTCGGCGATCAGCTCTGGGTGCTCCACCAGATTGGTCGTATGGCTGATGACGCCGGGGATCAGGACCATTCCGGCCGGCAGCTTGAACTGCTCGAAGACGTGATACTCGTGCTCGTGGCGGGGATTGGCGGCCTCGAAGGACAGCGCGCCTGCCTTGATCTGGAAGAGCACGTCGACGATGTCCTTCAGCGCCATATCGTGCACGCGCGGGCCCACGTCGATGCTGTAGCACGTGTGAAAGCGCACGCGCTCGGACGGAATTCCGCGCAGCGCGTGGTTGATGGCTTCGACGCGCCGGGCCGCCCACGCCCGGCACTCCTTCACGCTAAGGCCGGGATTCATCATGTAGTACGTCACCAGACGGGGGTCGTCGATCTGCAGCACGAAACCCGCGTCGACGATCGCCCGATACTCCTGGTGGAGCGCATCGGCCAGCGCCTGCTCGTACTCCTCGTCGGTTCGGTAAAAGCGGTTCTGCAGCGTCGCGAAGATGTAGGACGGCGCGATGGCCGGCATGAAGATTTCCGCGTGAGGCCGACCCTTCACCGCAGCTCGTAGATTGTCGATGTCGAACTGCACCGCTGCCTGGCCTCGGTAGCTGACTGGTCCGGTGCAGACGTCGACACCGAATTTCCTGGTATTGCCGCGCCCGCCGATCCCCTCCGCGATGCGCTCGGACCACGCGTAGTAATCGGGAAAGTCCAGGTACTCGCGGCTGGCCGCGCGGGTGCTTCCTTCTTGCCCCGGAGGCGCCGCCTGACGCTCGAAGCCCGTGAAGCGCTCCACGATATAGCCGAAGAAGCTCGCCTTGCCCTGCTCACCGTCGGTGATGACGTCGACGCCGGCCTCGGTCTGCCGGCGTACGACGTCGGCCACCGCCTCACGCACCAGCCGAGCATAGGCGTCGCGATCGTACGGCTGCAGGCGATCCTTCGCGGTCAAGATCGGGACGAGGGCATCGAGCCGCGCCAGGCTGCCGACGTGCGTCGTCAGAATTCGGTCGGTGCTACGTTTCATTGGTTCTCCTCCGCGGGGCATTATCGCCGGGCGCGGGACGGCACGGGTCGGTAGACTTCACGTATGGCCTCCGCGCGCCGCATCGTCGCTTTCGATTGGCTCAGCGCGGATGGCTACTTCGCAGGTTCCGACGGCAACCTCAACTGGGTCGTGCCCGACGACGAGCAGGCGAAGGCCGCCGCGTCGGGTCTGCCGGCTGCCGACACCGTGCTCTTCGGGCGTCGGACCTACGAGCTCTTCGAAGGATTCTGGCGGAATGCGCTCCAAGACTCCGCCACGGCGCCGGATCCTCACCGCCCAGGGCAGACGTCGCGAGAGCACCGAGCCATCGCCGTCTGGATGAACGAGGCGACCAAGCTCGTGTTCTCCCGAACGCTCAAGGAAGTCACGTGGAACAACGCTCGGCTCGTCCGTAAGCTCGATGCCGATGAGATCGCGGCCATGAAGCAGCGGCCGGGCAAGAACATGATGATCTTCGGCAGCGGAACGATCGTGTCGCAGCTGACGCAGCACGGGCTGGTCGATGAGTATCAGTTCGTCGTGTGTCCGGTGTTCCTCGGCGACGGCCGGCGCTTGCTCGAGGGGTTGTCGACGAGCGTGACAAGCGTGACACTCGAGCTGCTCGAGGCCACGAAGTACCCCTCGGGAGACGTCTCGCTCCGCTACGCTCCTCAACGAAAGCCCGGGAGAAGCAACGATGACTAGCGTGAACGTCCGGTACATGGTCAACGACGTCGAGGCCGCCGTCGCCTTCTACACGTCCCACCTGGGTTTCACGATCCTCTCCAAGACGTTGCCGGCGTTCGCCGATGTTGCGCGTGGCGATTTACGACTGCTGCTGAGCGGACCGACGAGCTCGGCCGGGCGTCCGATGCCTGATGGCCGGCAGCCCGCTCCTGGTGGCTGGAATCGAATCCACCTCATCGTCGCCGACCTCGCCGCAGAGGTTCAGCGACTCCGCGCGGCGGGCGTTCATTTTCGCAACGACATCGTGACGGGGCCGGGAGGTTCGCAGATCCTCCTCGAGGATCCTTCTGGGAACCTGGTGGAGCTCTTCCAACCTCGGCGGGCGTGAGCGCGCTCTCAACCCGTATCGCCTATAATCGCCGGCAAACCACGGAGGAGAGTCATGACGCATGCCCCGCAACTCTTCCCCCTCGGCGCAGCGCTGGGAACCGAGGTCTTCGGGATCGACCTGTCAAAGCCACTCGATGAAGACACCTTCGCCTGGATCCAAGGTGCCTTTGCAGAGCACCCGGTGCTGGTGTTCAGGAACCAGAATCTCAGCGCGGGCGAGCTTGCCGCCTTCGGTCGTCGTTTCGGCACGCCGCGTCCCCACGCGTTGCTCAAGTATCGGCACGCCGATTGTCCGGAAGTCTCCTGGCTGACGAACGTGGACGAGACGGGCAAAACCGATTGGTACGGCGTCAAACGCGCCACCGACTGGCATACCGATTCGACGTTTGAGGACACACTGCCGCTTCTGGCGGTGCTGCACGCGAAGGAGGTGCCCTCAGAGAAAGGCGGCACCATGTTCACCGACATGCGCGCTGCCTACGAGACGTTGCCCGAGGCCAGGAAGCAGCTTTTGTCAGGACTCACCGGCCTCCACGGCCGCAGCACAGGTCCCGCCGGCGAGCGTTTGTACGGCGACGACAAGGGTGTGACCGAAAAGAAGTATCAAGAAGTGCAGTGGCCGGCGGTCACGCGGCATCCGGTAACCGGACGGCCGATCCTGTTCGTCAATCCGATGCACACGCATGGCTTCGTCGGAATGAAGCGGGAGGAAGCCTGGCCGCTGCTCGAGGAACTCGCAAAACACGCCACTCAGGAGCGCTTCGTCTATTACCACCGCTGGCGCGTCGGCGATGTATTGATGTGGGACGAACGGGCGACGATGCATCGCGGCGCCGGGGACTATCGGCCGGACGAGCGCCGCATCATGCTGCGCACGATCGTGTATCCGAACTGAGGGTCTCTCACGGCTATACCCACGCGACAGCGAAGCCCGCGACATAGCAAGCAAGAGCAAGAAGAGCCCACCGAAACGGCGCACTGAACCAATACAACTTGGCGAGGATGATATAGCCCAGAAGCAGCCCACCACCCCACGTGACGAGAAAGATCGATCGGAACAATACGGAGGGATGAGCCACAGTTAAATACGCGTAGATTGCGCCAAAGAGGATAAGCCCAAAGCTGTGACTGGCATTGAAACCAATCCAGGCCTGCCACATGGTGGTTTGGCGAGTAATGACCGGTGCAACCTCGCTCATCCGCGCTTGCAGCGCTGGATCTCGCGGCTTGAGCTTGGGCCCGGAGAAGGTCAACACCAGATGAAGACAGCCGAGAAAGAGCGCAATGGCCGCGCTCGCAACGACCAATCCTTGTGCCAGCATCTCCAACTCCTTCAGCAACTCCTCTAGGCCGCACGACTCTCGGTCGTCGCGAGGAATTCGACGACTGCAGTCGGGTCGAAATAAAACATCTGCGCGCGCGCGAGCTTGCCGTCGCGGATCTCGTACAGCGCGAGCACGGGGGTATCGAGACGGTTGCCGCTCGGACTGATCCCCCGCTGCCGCCAGAGGACGACCACTTCGTCGTCGCTGGTCGCGACGATCCGTGGCTCCATGCTTCGCTCTGCCTCGGTAGGCTGCAGCGGGATCCACGTGTGGCTCCAGCTCGGCGGCTCCATCCTGAGCCCTCGCGATGTCCCACCGTAGGGCAGGCCGGGCGGCCAGTGAAACTCGACATCAGGACGGCAGAGCTCGACCAAGCGCTGTAGGTCTCTTTGCTCGATGACGCTGAAGATCTCACGGATGACTCGCATGTTGGCGTGCTCGGTTCGGCTCATGAGGGACTCCTTGGTTGAGATGGCCACCTGGCTGGTGTGGGACTTTTCGCGCAGCCCATCCACGCTCCATCTGGAGTCGCGGAGTGCCGCGAGCGCGAAGGCCGCCGCGGAGGCTGAGAAGACGGAGGCGTTGAGCGCCGACTTCACTCCTGTACCCGTCGCCATGCCGAGCGCAAACAGGAGTAGTAGCACGCCGCTCGCGAGCGCGGATTGCGGCGTGAAGAGACCGACGATCAGTGCGACGCCGAGACACGTCTCGGCAACGGTCACGAACCAGACGATGGCCGGGACGACGCTTGCGGGGGCCCAGGGATTGAGCGTCGCGGCATACGCCGAGAAACGCCCCAGATCGCCCCACGCGACATTCGGACTTCCGGCGGGGCCCCATATCCCGAACCGATCGCTCACGGCCGAGAGAAACGTCACCCCGAGTGCCAGCCGCAAGAAGAGCGCGACGTACGCACTCGCGGCCTGAGGCATCGCGCTCCGCATAGGCCACCTCCCATACAGTACTGTATGGTGGGCACACTGTACCCCGCCCTTTGTGAAAGTCAATACAGTACTGTATGGTGCCTCTCGTGACCGAACGTCTGACGGCTCAAGACTGGATTGATTTCGCTCTGACGACGCTCGCCGATGAGGGCTTCAGTGCGTTGAAGGTGGATGTGCTTGCGCGCAAGCTCGGCGTCTCGCGCGGCAGCTTCTATTGGCATTTCAGGGATCTCGGTGCATTTCATGCTCGAGTGATCGAGCATTGGAAACAGATCGCAACGGAAGGGATCATCGCTGACATCGAGCGGTATGACGCACGCGAAGATCGCCTCGATGCTCTCGCGCGCCTGGGGTTCGGACACGACGTCGTCCTGGAAGTCCGAATGCGTGCCTGGGCGGACAACAACGCCGACGTGGCACGAGTCCTCGGCGACATCGACCGCAGACGGCGGGAGTACATGGAACAGATGCTGGTCGAGGCGGGCATCGCACCATCGTTGGCAGCAACACGCGCGCAACTCTTCTATTGGACCTATCTCGGTGCTGCATTGAGCCGGAGCAAGCTCACCGGCGAGCGACTCGATCGAATCGTGGCCGAACTCAAAGCGAGCGCACTGAGTGTGAACCGTCGGAGGAAAAGCAAGAGATCAACGAAGAACGCGAGCAGTGTGAGGCGATCGTAGTCCTTCGCCGGCCCGTCTCGGTCCGACGCGGACTTTAGCGGCCGCGGACGCCCGGGCTCGCATCTATCCGCCAAGGAGTTCACGTGTCTCGGCGAACGGACCGTCCGTTACGAGGTGCCCACCCTTCGCCACCGGCGGCACTCGCACCATGGCGAGGTACTGGGGTGCCGGATCATTGCGGCGCATCCGGTCGCTCGACGGTGCGTCCGGCCACACGGCCTCAGTAACCGGCGATCGACGCGGGAATTGGCTCGACCTCTTGGCTCGGTGTTTCGGTATCGCCCCGCCTCCTCCGTCTCCACAACGCGGTACGACTCTGTGCGCGTGTTGTACGCAGATGCGCGTGAGCAATCCGTCTACGTCGCCGTGAAAAATACGCCGCGCCGTCGACGCGGCTCGCTGAGGGGCCGATGACTCGCCTCGTACGGTCACTTCGGCCGCTCGGATCTGGACGTGCCCTGGGAGCGCGAGGATCTGGTCGACGTGCTGCGGCGGGCGGCTGGCCGGGCCGCCTGATCCGTCGCGTGCCCAGATGCTCGTCCAGGTAGGCATGGATCTCGCGCTCGATGCGCGAGCGGAACGGGCGCAGCAGTAGACCAAGGTCGACGTGCACGGTGATCTCGCTCACACCGAGGTCGACGTGTCCGGAGGCGCCCGTCCGCGTGAACCGCAGAACGTGCCGCCAAACTCACGCCGCATGCGCCCGGCGATGGTCTCGACCATGCGCCGCGCCGTCGCGTCGTCGAGCCGATGCTCGCGGCGAACGACGATGGGATTCACGAGGCCGACCTCAGCCGGTCGCTGCGAGTGGTCGCGACAGAATCACGCCCGACGGCACCGGCGTGGTCGACGGCGGACCATTGAAGCGGAGCGCGCCATCGACGATGTCCAGCACTCGCTGGGCGAACAGCTGAACCAGAATCGGCTCGGCGATGCTCACGAACACGGTCAAACGATCGCAGGAGACGAGCACCCTCAGCGCGGCGAGAACGTCCGCCGCCTCCGACAGCGCCCGATTGTGCTCCACCTCGCGCAGGACCAGGATTTCCGGCTGCGCCGTCAACGCCTGCGCAATACGCGCGCGACTTTGTACCACGGGCGGTAGCGCCTGGACACGTTCGTCCGCGAACCGGTCGAGAGCGACCCGGGCCAGAGCGTGCTCCGCCGCGCGCCGTGCGCGCTTCGACAGCCGCGACCGCCAGCCGCGCCAGAGCCGGTGTCGCCGGTCGTGGCCCTGCTGCACGTTCCACAACAGCGAGCGATGCCCGACCAGCGGGGCCTCGAGGTCGATCTCGACGACCCGTGATCGGAAGCGGGCCTGCGTGAGCCTCGTCAGCGCGGATCCGTTGACCCAGAGCCGTCCCTCGGTAGGGATCCGGCAGCCGGTGATGGCATCGAGCAGCGCCAGCCTCGCCTCGCGGTCCTGCGAGACGACAGCGATGAGCTCGGGGGTTTCGACGCGCGCCGAGAGGCGGCGAAAGAGCCACTGCCCTGGCGAAGCCGGCATCGCGAGTCCGAGAAGCTCGATCATCGAACCACCTCGAGGCGGAGGGTGAATTGCAGCCGCTGAACTATGCAATGAAATCGTGACGAAATGATGACAAAACGATGAAGTCTGCGGCGCCCGTCGGCGGGTGCGGCCGGCGGACGTCGTAGCGGAGTCGACACACCGCGGTAGCCGAGTCTTCACGCAAAGTCCCACCACCTCTCATGACCACAATCGCGTGTGAGCGTGCGCTATCGCACCATCTGGATCAGCGACGTCCACCTCGGCACGCGGCAGTGCCGATGAACGGCGCGCACATCGCGCTGGTGACCGAGACCTACCCACCGGAGATCAACGGCGTTGCGCTCACGCTGGCGCGGCTGGCGGACGGCTTGCGAGCGCGCGGTCACGAGATCTCGCTGGTGCACCCGCGCCGCCGCGGCGACGCTCCTGCCGTCGACAGGATGCTCGCGCCCGGCCTGCCGATTCCCGGGTATCGCGGGCTCCGGTTCGGCCTTCCCGCTCGCGCCGCGCTCACCTCGGCGTGGGGCGCACGTCGTCCCGACGTCGTGTACGTCGCCACCGAGGGGCCACTCGGCTGGTCCGCCGTCAACGCCGCGAGAGCGCTCGGCATCGCGGTGGTCAGCGGCTTTCACACGAACTTCGACGGCTACATGAAGCACTACGGCGCTGGTTGGCTTCGGCGCCCGGCTGCCGCGTATCTGCGGGCGTTCCACAATCGGACCGACGCCACGCTGGTGCCCAGCGACGAGCTGCGCGCGGCTCTCGAGGCGAGCGGATTCCGCGGCGTACACGTCCTCGGCCGCGGCGTCGACTGCGGGCGATTCACGCCCGCGCGCCGCTCTGCCGCGCTCCGCGCCGGCTGGGGCGCGCGCGACGACGATCTGGTCGTCGCCTACATCGGCCGTGTGGCAGCGGAGAAGAACGTCGAGCTGGCCATCGACGCGTACCGCGCCATGCAAGCGGTTCGGGGCGATCTTCGCCTCGTGGTGGTCGGCGATGGTCCGGCGCGCGCGGGGCTCGCCCGCGCGCATCCTGACGTCGTTTTCTGCGGTTTCCGCACCGGGGTGGACCTGGCGGCTCACTACGCATCGGCCGATATCTTCCTGTTCCCAAGCGACACCGAGACGTTCGGCACCGTCACGCTCGAGGCCATGGCGAGCGAACTCGGCCTGGTCGCGTACGACTATGCGGCGGCACACAAGCACGTGACGCACACGCGGGATGGCCTTCTCGTGCCGTATCGCGATGCCCGCGCGTTCGTCGCCAACGCAGTCCGGCTCGCGTGCTCGCCGGCCTTGCTCGAGCGCATGCGGCGGGCCGCGCGACAGACGGTGCTACCGCTGGACTGGGGCCGAGTGGTGGAGCGATTCGAGGCCATGTTGCTGAGCACGGCCGCCAAACCGGTGCGACGCCTGCATGTCGCCAGGCGGCAGCCCGTCGCGACCAATACCGAGTGGAGGTTCGAATGACGGACATGTGGGTGGTGCTGATCATCGCCGTCGCGCTGGCAACCCTCGCGACACGATGGCTCATACGGCAGGCGATCACGCTGCGGGCGCAAGCGCTCATGCCCCGCGCGCTACGGTGCCTGGCGCGCCTGGTGAAGCGTCGCGACCTCTCCGACGAGGAGTTCTATCGCGCGGACGGGGCCCATGCCCGCGACGTCGAGCGGCGTAAGGCGGCCATCGCGCGGCTGACGACGCTGTTCCGCGAGAGCTACCCGCAGTCGCTGGCCTGGGCCGAATCGATCCGCGACAGCTTCTCCGACCTGCGCTTCACCGACGCCAATCGCGTGCCGTTTCCCTTCGCCCGCTTCATGCGCGAGCGGTTCAACCTGGCGGCCGTGGTGACCGCGGCCGACGGGCCGCGCCTGCGCGATCTAGACGGCAACTGGACGCTCGACGTGAGCGGCGCCTACGGCGTGAACGTCGCCGGCTACGACCGTTACAAGACGTGGATGCGCGCCGGGCTCGAACGCGTCCACGATCTCGGCCCCGCGCTCGGGCCGCTCCATCCGGTGGTCGCCGAGAACATCGCGCTCCTGAAGTCGATCTCGGGCCTCGACGAGGTCTCGTTTCACATGAGTGGCACCGAAGCGGTCATGGCCGCCGTGCGCCTCGCGCGCTTCAACACCGGGCGCAAGCTCATCGTGTGTTTCGCCGGCGCGTATCACGGCTGGTGGGACGGCGTGCAGCCCGGCCTCGGGAGCGAGCGATCGATCGACGACTGTCTGACCCTCAAAGATTTGCATCCCGCGTCTCTCGACGTCATCCGCCGGCGCTCGCGAGAGATCGCCGGGGTGCTCGTGAACCCGGTCCAGGGCTTCCATCCGAACGCGCCGCCGCCCAATGACGCGATCCTGCTTACCAGTGACGTCCGGAAGACAGAGGATCCGACCGCGCGCTATGCGGAGTGGCTGCGACGCCTGCGAGACGTGTGCAGCGAGGCCGGCGTGCCGCTGATCTTCGACGAGGTGTACAGCGGATTTCGCCTCGGCCCCGGAGGCGCCCAGCAGTTCTTCGGCGTGCGCGCCGACATGGTCGTGTACGGCAAGACGGTGGCGGGCGGCATGCCGATCGGCGTGGTCTGCGGCACGCACGCGCTCATGCGACGCTTCGATCCCTCCCGCCCGATGCGGATGGCGTATGTCGTCGGCACCTTTTCCGCCCATCCGGTGGTGATGGGCGCGATGAACGAGTTCCTGCGCTGGGTGACGGCGCCGGAGGCCGCGGCGCTGTACAGCGAGATGAATGGCCGCTGTGCCGATTGGGTGCGGGCCACCAACGCCACGATGCTCGCGGCGTCGCTGCCGCTGCGCGTGGAGCATCTCGGCACCGTGTGGACGATCGTCTTCACCGAGCCCGGCCGCTACAACTGGCTGCTGCAGTACTACCTGCGCGCCGAAGGCGTGACGCTGAGCTGGGTCGGCACCGGCCGCTGTCTCTCGAACATGGACATGACGGACAAGGACTACGAGACGCTACGGCAGAAGCTGGTGGCGGCCGCCGGCGCGATGCGCGCCGATGGCTGGTGGCTCGATCCCGACGACTACCCGAGAAGGGAGAGGACCATGCGAGCACGACTGATCAAGGAGATGCTCGGCAGCCTGTTTCAGGCGCCGCGCCCGCTGCGGAGCTTCTACACCGAGGTCATGCGGCGCAAGGAGGACGACCATCACGCCTCCCACAGCAACGTGACGAACCAGCTCTTCCACATCATCAGTTCGAGCGTCTTCCTCGTCTGCTACGTCTACGCGTTCTTCGATCTGCCCACGGCGATGTGGGCGGGCATGGCCGCCCTGTTCCTGCGGCAGCTTGGCCACGCGGTGCTGGAGCCGCCCTGTCACGACAAGGAAGCGACGCTACTCGGCTACAACACGCGCAACAAATCGATGATCCTCGGCAGCTTCTTTCTCCTGCCCTTCGCGACGGTTGCCTACACCGGGGCCTGGTCGCTCGATGGGGTACGGGCGGCGGCGCCGCTCATCGGTTATGCGTGGTTCGCGATGATGTCCGCGGTCGTGGGTGGCCGCGTGGCCTATCTCGTGTGGAAGCATGGGGTGCGGCTGGCTCTTGTCTGGTTCGTCAAGCTCGTGACCGACCCGATCACCGACGTCATCGCGTATTCGCCGAATTATCTGCAACGCGCTTGAGCAGCCTCCTGGGTGAAGTTTTGGTGGGGCCGCATCCTAGAGGGCCATGACGAGAGGGCCATGACGACGACGAGATGACTGCCTCGTTACCTGTCCATCACGAGGCGCGCGCGCGTCACGCAAACGTCTTCCAAACGTCACCGCGCTGCTGCAGGCGAGCCGTACCCTTCGATTGGACTGACCATCGTGGACAAACTCCTCGAGTTCGTCCTGATGCTGCTGGCTCAGGGTGTGGCGCAGCTGGTCATGGCGCCACGCGCAGCGCGTCCGGGCACGACTGCCGCGTGCGCGTGTGCAACGCATCATCGCGCACAGCCACGTGTCGACCCGCCGCCGGTGGGCGCCGCGCGACGCGCGCCCGTCGCTCAACGTCGTCGCGCGGCGCCGAGACGGCGGACGGTCAGGCCTTTGACGGCACGTTGATCATCCATCCGACCCCGAAGCGGTCGGTGACCATGCCAAAGCGCGGCGACCAGAACGTCTTCGCCAATGGCATCTGCACCTTGCCGCCCTCGGCCAGGGCGGCAAAGAATTGCTCCGCCCGCGCCTCATCGGGCACGGTCAGCGACAGGCAAAACCCCTGAAACGTGGGCCGCCCCTGGGCGAGCCCGTCGGACGCCATCACCGTCGTATCGCCGATGCGCAAGCTTGCGTGCATCACCTTGTTGTCCGACCCGGGAGGCAGCTTGCCGGGCGGCGCCGGTTCGGGGCTGTCCTTGTAGCGCATGAGCATGATGGCCTCGGCGCCGAGCGCCTTGCGATAGAACTCGACGGCTTCCTCACAACGGCCTTCGAAGAACAGATACGGTTCGACGTTCATTGATCTCCTCCGTCCGCCTGGCGCGGCGATCCGCGCCGGCTCATCACTAGTCGAACGGGGCCGTCCGGAATCGACACCACCGATCCATTAAGACACCAGTGTCAGCCGGCGCGATTCCGGAGGCCTAGCTCAACCCGATGTTGCCTCCATCATCCCGGGTGATGGCGATGGTCGACGAGCGCGGCCGGGACAAACCTCCGTCCGGGCAGTCACTGCCGAACGCGCATACGCGCGCTTCGCCTCGAGCCGAGCGGGACGCTAGCGAGGATTGATTGAGACCGTATTACCGGAGCACGACGACTTCGCTACCAGATCAACGGCACGAGACGGTACCGGATTCGCCGCCGATATTCGGCATAGCCAGGTAGATCGCGCGTCAGGAGTCGCTCCTCGTCGAGCAGCCGCCAGAGCAGGAACGGCGTCATCGCGGCCAGCGCAACGAAGCCCCAGTACGAGCCGAGCGCGAGCGGCGTGCCGAGCATGTAGAGCAATCCGCTCGCGTACATCGGATGGCGAACCACGGCGTACGGTCCGGTCGCAACGACCCTCTGGCCGGCGGCGACTTCGACCGTCGCTGCGCTGAAGGTGTTCTCGCGATAGACCCGAAAAATCAGAAAGAAGCCGATCGCCACGAGGACGTCACCGAGCACGACGGCCCACACGGGAACAGCGGACCAGCCGAAGCGATGATCGAGCCCCGGCACGACGAGCAGCGCGATGAATCCCAGCGAGGTGAACACCATGATGATCCGCTGCGCGCGCTCCCTTTCGAACATCGGCCCGCCGCGCATGCGACGCGCCAGCAGCGCCGGATCGTTCCTCATGAGATAGATGGTCGTCAGAATGGACGCCCCGAGGAAGATCGCGACGTAGACCCACGCCTGCCAGTACCGCGTCGTCCCGGCCGCACCGAAGACGAGCGCGCACATCACACCGCCGACGATGGTGAGGGCCAGCCATGCGCGCGCGTTGAGCGTCATGCCAGGTAGTGTTGCGCGTGCTCGACCCGTGGATGCTCTGAGACCTTGCGTCTGTAAGGCATCGAAATCACAGCCGAGCGCCGCGCACACATCGTTGAGCCCGCAAGATCACCTTGCGTATCCCCGATGAGGGAACCACCAATTGTGCAGTTGTTCGGCTCTCTCTCCTTTGGCACGGCGGTCGCACCTTTCTGCCGCCGTCGCGACCATAGGGGTCGCGGGCGGTGAGAATTTCACAGAAAGGAGCGCACCATGAATGCGACGACTGTGAAGGGCGTCGGGGGGGACAAGCTGGCGGCGACGATCAACGTGTCGGACACGAATCGTGTTCGGTACCTTCGTGTCGCGCTCGTCGTTGTCGGCCTCATCTTTGTCTTCGGTATCTACACGCTGGGACTCGTGTGGCCGTCCGGCTGGACGTGGGGGCACGGGCACTCGCACTACCTGATGATGATCCTCGGAGTCTACGCGACGCTCGGGGTCTTTCTCCTGATCGCGGCCCAGAATCCGGCCGCACACACGAGCCTGATCTGGTTCACGGTCTGGTCGAGCGTTGTGCACGCCGTCATTATGGCCGTCCAGGCCTTGACCGACGGCGTCGAGCGGGGGCATTTGATCGGGGACGTGCCGGCGCTTCTGGCAGTGGCGATCGTGCTTGCGGTCTTGACACCGCGCGCCGGAAAAGCATGAGGCTCTGGATTTCAGGGCCGAGGAGGCTGGAGGCTCACGCCGACGGCGCGACGCCTCCGGCCTCCGTTGCGCTGGTCCGTTACCGAACCGTGCGTCCTGTCACTGCCCCTGGCCGTGGTTGCCGTTGATCTGACTACGAATTTCGCCACCAGGCCACCGGGTGCTGTGAACATTTACGTAAGTAACTCCGGCACGAATCGCCAGGATCAGTTCATCGAGTTCTCCGGCGGATATCCCCCGTTCATTCGCCAAGTTCGTCACATCCACCGCCGTGAAGGTGCCTGATATCGTCGCAGGCGGTGCGGGACAAGGCTGAGTTCCGGCGGGACCATTGCCGAGGTTCGTGCAAAGGAACACGGTGATGGGACCGGTCACGGCCTTTTGCCCAAAGTGGATGTGAGCCTGCTGGACAGCGCCTTCAAGGTCAGCGTAACTGAGCTTCCAGTCCACTCGCGATTCGTCGTTGCTGATACGCGCCGTGAATGTTCCATTACCGGTGGTCGAGACTGATGATGGCGTTTCCTCGTATCCCGTGAGAACCTCGCTGATGTTTTTGAAGCCCCCCTGAGCGAAGGCAACAGCGGCCGACGTCAATACGATCACGGCTACAACCATTCCTAGTCTTCGCATCGCCTTTACCTCCCAGTGTTCTAGCAAGGAAGCTGAAACGAGGTCGGAGCGACGTGGTCGTCGGCTCCAGTTGGCCTCCGCCGATCGAGAGTGCGTCCGGCGCGCATGCTAGCGGATCTCGACTATCAACAAACGGGGCGTCGTTCTGGTTCCGCCTAGTCCGCTGCCCGCCTCACCCCCCGGAACGCAAGGCTGATGCGCGGGCCGACCGTAGCGCTGGTCTTCGGGACACCGTGCGTGTAGTGGAGCTGCGTCTCGTAACTCATCAAAAGCAGGCTCCCGGCGGCGAGATCGACGTGGAGGACGCGCCGCGGTGCGCCCTTCGCGCGGATCGTCATGCGGCGCGTCGCTCCCAGGGACAGCAGCGCGATTGGACAGCCGGGGGCAATCTCGTCCAGGTCATCGTTGTGCGGGGCGACGCTGTCCCGGCCGTCGCGGTAGAAGTTGAGCCCGACGCTGGCATACGCCACATCGGTCGCCGCGATGACGCGCTGCGCCGCAACGCGGATCGCCTCGGGCACGTGCCGGGCCTCCGGCGAAAGACGGAAATGAGCGACAAGCCGCGGAACGTCGACCTCACGCTCGTACATCCAGCGCCGCTGCGCCTCCCACGCCACGGCGCGGCGCACCTCGTCGAACCACGCGCGGGCGACCTCCGCCGGCACGAACTCCGGCGTGTAGACGATGCGGCCTCGCGCGTCGTCCACGAGGACGGTCTCACGGCCTTGGGCGAAGAGTGGCAGCTGCGACACAGCGCGTATCCCTAGTTCTTAGGCTACCGCGAGAATACGTCAGCCCAATTCGTCGAGGAGCGTCTTCGCGTCTCGCAGGTCTTGCGTGTCGAATCCCTCGGTGAACCAGTCGTGGATGCTGCGCAGCAATCTGTCGGCCTCCTCCCGCTTCCCGTGACGGCGCCACAGGTGCCCGAGACTTACGGCAGCGCGCAGCTCCCATGACTTCGCGCTCTGACGACCAGCGATGACGAGAGCCCTCTGGAAAGCGGCCTCGGCCTGAGATGCGTCGCCGGGGTCGCGAGCCAGCAGGAGCTCTCCGTGCAGCCGATGGAACTCGGGGTCCCAGAGATGGGCGTCGCTCTCGTTTGCCTCTTCGAGCGCGCCGGCCACGGCCACCAGCCCCTCGTCGATACGCCGATGCTTCAAGAGCGCGGAGATCAGCAGCGCCTGAAAGTGTGGAACCCAGAGGTTATTCTGCTTCGAGCGGTATTCGTCCACTGCGCTCCGGAGCTGAGCCACCGCCGCGCCACCGTGACTGCGCTCCGTGTCCGTCCACCGTTCGAGAATGCGTCCGAATCCGAGCCACTGCGCCAGGCCGTGCGCCGCCGAGACGTCGATCAGTGTGCCGGTCAGCTCATGTACCTGATCGACCTCGCCGCGCAACTGGTGGATGGTGCCGAGGAACGGCAACGCATTGGCGAGGCTCGAGGGATGGGCGAGAGTCCGCGCCAGCTTCATCCCGCTCTGGGCCCGCGCCACCGCCGCCGCCGGGCATCCGATGATCCACAGAGCCAATGCCGAATGCATCTGACAGCACACGCCGGGGTCATGGCCGCCATACTCAAAAGCGAGGGACCGGTCTTGCTCCTGGTCATAGAGCGCCATCCCTTCCTCACCGTGCCGGCGAGCGGCGACCGGATCGCCCATCCAGAGCGCCGTCGGCGACAGCGCGTGACGCGCCTCCAGCAACAGCACGCGGTCGTCGAGGCGTTCGGCCAGGGTCAGGAGCTCCTCGGCGAGACGACGTCCCTGTCCCTCGTTGAATCTCGCCTTGCCTCCCACCGTGTAGAGCCACAGGCCCCAGAGCGCCTGGAAGCGATCCGCGGGCTTTCCGACCTGCTCGCACAGCTCACGTGCGCGCAGGTACGTCGCCTCGACCTCGGGGGCACCGAAGCCATGCATCTGCTGGAAGCTCGGCCCGAGCGCGAGCAGTAATCGCAGCTCGAGTCGCATCTGATCGCCGTCGCGTGGCAGCTTGGCCGCGAGATCCAGTCCCTGTTTGAAGTACGTGACGGCTTCGCCGAACGCGGACCGCTGAGCCGCCCTCGTCCCCGCCTGGTAGAGGTAGGGCGCGGCCTTCGCTGCCACCTCGCTCCTCAGCGCGTGATGAGCGAGCCGTTCGATCTGGTCGGCCAGGCGATCGGCGTAGGTGCGCTCGATCGCCTCCACGATCCGGCCATGTAGGGTTCGTCGACGATCGCCGAGGAGGCTGCCGTACGCCACCTCGTGCGTCAGCGCATGCTTGAAGGTGTACTCGAGGTCGGGAAAGATCTTGATCTCGTACAGAAACTCGGCGGACTGGAGCTGCGTGAGGCGGCGGCGCAGGTCTTCAGACGAAACGTCGGCGATCGCCTGAAGTATTTCGAACGGCACATCGGTGCCGATCACTGCGGCGGCCTGGAGCACCGCCTTTTCGTCGGGGCGCAGGCGGTCGATGCGGGCGGCGAGGAGCGCCTTCACGGTGGCCGGCACTTCGATCGCGTCCACGGACTTGAGCAAGCGGTAGGATCCGCGGTCTCCCAGCAGCACCTTCGTCTCGACCAGGGTTCGCACCCCTTCCTCGAGGAAGAACGGCGTGCCCTCGGTGCGCTGGACGAGCAGCGTCTTCAACGGCTGCACCGTCGGGTCGTTGCCTAGCAAAGCGTCGAGAAGCTGGTGCGCGCTGGCCACGGGCAGCGGGTCGATCCGCAGTTGGCGATAGTAGGTCTTCGAGCCCCAGGCGTGCTGATACTCCGGACGATAGTTGACGAGCATGAGCACGCGCGCCGCCGGCAAGGCGTCGATCAGCGCGTCCACCAGCGCCTGGGTTTCGGCGTCGATCCAGTGCAGGTCCTCGAAAACGACCACAACGGGCTGGTTCTGACTTTCACGCAGCAGCAAGCGCTTCACACCGTCCAGGATCTGCTGCCGGCGTTGCGGCGGGTCGAGCCGCTCCCATTGAGGATCATCCGGAGATACGTCGAGGAGCCAGAGGATCGCGGCCAGGACTGGTTCGAGCGCACGGTCGAGCGAGAGCAGCCTCCCCGTCACCTTCTCACGGATGAGCCGAGCTTCGTCTCGGCCTTCGATGCGGAAGTAGGTCCTCAACAGATCGATGAGCGGAAAGTACGACGCCGCCTTGCCGTAGGACACCGAGGTGCTCGCGATCACGAAGCAGTCCTGGACGCGATGCGAGTGCGTGAACTCGTGATACAGGCGCGATTTGCCGACGCCGGGCTCCCCGATCACGCCGATGACCTGGCCCCGTCCGCCCTTGGCACGGTCGAGCGCCTGGTACAACTGCTCCATCTCCGTGGTGCGCCCGACGAACGCCGTCAATCCACGTGCCGCTGCCGCCTGGAAACGCGACCGGACCGTGGACGCTCCCAGCATCTCGTATGCCTCGACGGGCTCCGTCAGGCCTTTGACCGTCATCGGACCAAGCGCTTTGACCTCGATCTGCCCTTCGACGAGGACCAGCGTCGCGGCGGTGAGCAACGTCGATCCGGGATCGGCGAGCTGTTCCATGCGCGCGGCCAGATGCGTCGTCTGTCCCACGGCGGTGTAGTCCATGCGGAGATCGCTGCCGACCGCGCGCACGACGACGTCGCCCGAGTTGAGCCCGATCCTGATCCGAACGGCACTGCCCTGGGTTCGCCGCACCTGGTCCGCGTATCGCTTCACTGTCTCCTGCATCCGCAGCGCGGCGTAACAGGCGCGCACGGCGTGATCTTCATGGGCGATCGGGGCGCCGAACAGCGCCATGATGCCGTCCCCCATGACCTGGTTGACGGTGCCCTCGTAGCGGTGAACCGCATCCATCATCAGCTCGAGGATAGGGTCGAGGATCTTCCGGGCCTCCTCGGGGTCCTGGTCGGCAAGCAGTTCCATCGACCCTTTGAGGTCCGCGAACAGCACGGTGACAAGCTTTCGTTCTCCCTCGAGCGCCGCCTTGGACGTCAGAATCTTTTCGGCGAGATGCTTCGGCGTATAGCTCTCCGGCGACCGCGGCAAAGCTGCCGCTCCGGCGGCAACAGGATGTGCGCAGGCGTGGCAGAACTTCGCTGCCGCCGAGAGAGCCGTCCCGCAGTTCGAGCACGTCCGGCCGAGCGGGCTCGCGCACTGTTCGCAAAACCGCGCCCCCTGTGGGTTGGGGTGCTCGCACCGGGGACAATTCAATGCCGAGCCTCCTGCAACAGCGGCCGGGTGCAAGCTGGGGGCCGGCGGTTCATTCGATGATCTGGTCTGCGCGAAGCAGCAGCGACTGTGGGATCGTCAGCCCGAGCACCTTGGCGGTTTTGAGATTGATGACCAGGTCGAATTTCGTTGGCCGCTCCACGGGCAGGTCACCGGGTTTGGTGCCTCTGAGGATCTTGTCGACGAAGACGGGAGCACGCCGAAAAATCGCCATGATGTTTGGACCGTAGCTCATCAACCCGCCCGCTTCGACATACTCACGCACCGGCGCGATCATGGCGAGTCGTCTGGAAAGCGCCTGGCTGGCGAACGGCGTGCGATGAAAAAACATCATTGGCGACGGAAGGACGATGACGGCCTGCGCGCGCCCCTTGGCGGCGAGCGTGAAGGCATTGTCGATGTCGTCGACGCCGTGGACGGGAAGGACCTGAAGTGAGACGCGAAGGGCGCGAGCTGCCGCCTCCGTTGCTCTCACGGGTGTCGGGTCCATCGCGACGTCCGAGATAGCGGCAAAGCGCTCGACGCTCAGGGGTCGCATGAGCTCCAGCAGTTTCCCGCTCAGCTCTGGTAAATCGAGGAAGAGCCCGGTGAGATTGCCACCCGGCCGGGCCAAGCTCTTCGCGAAACCGCTGGCCACGGGATCACTCTCGAGATCGATCGCCACGATCGGGATCACGGACGTCGATCATGATGTTCTGGCCGTCGATATGCCCGAGGTCGCGTAACGCCTGTCGAAACGCATCCGTGTTGGCGTTCGGCTCGGGAATGGCAGGCTGAAGCCGATCCCGACTTTTCCTGCCACCTGCACGTCGGCCGCGGATGGCGCGGCGAGCACCGCTCCCAGCCCAGTGACAAAAGCGCGACGGTTCATCGCGGCTGCCTCCTG
>Ga0075421_100000216_pt1 | contig 54704 bp, 46 predicted proteins | sample SoiMetdeltSBSDD5_FD_75292 | JGI IMG/M metagenome (GOLD analysis project Ga0075421, IMG submission 75292) | Bulk soil microbial communities from a Populus tree surrounding site in Tennessee, USA - Soil MetaG P. deltoides SBSDD5 | ecosystem: Environmental > Terrestrial > Soil > Tree plantation... | reverse complement strand
CCGACACATTCGGCAGCAGGCTTTCCTCGGGTACCACGACCCCGTCCATGACCACTTCACCGGTGATGGAGCAGCGCAGGGAAAGCTTGCCCCCGATCTTGGGCGCGGTGAGCCCCTTCATCCCCTTCTCGAGGATGAACCCGCGGATCTGCCCGTCGTGCGCGGCAGACTTCGCCCATACAACGAACACATCGGCGATGGGTGCGTTGGAGATCCACATCTTGGTGCCCGTCAGGCGGTAGCCGTCCGCCACCTTCTCGGCCCGGGTGGTCATGGAGCCGGGGTCCGACCCAGCGTCGGGCTCGGTGAGGCCGAAGGCGCCGACCCACTCGCCGCTGGCGAGACTGGGCAGGTACTTCATCCGCTGCTCCTCCGACCCGTAGGCGTAGATCGGATACATCACCAGCGAGGACTGCACCGAGTTCATGGACCGGTACCCGCTGTCCACCCGCTCCACCTCGCGCGCGATCAGGCCATAGGAAACGTAATTGGCTCCGGCGCAGCCGTACTTCTCGGGGATGGTCACGCCCAGGAGCCCCAGAGCCCCCATCTCGGTGAAGATGGCCCGGTCCGTCTTCTCCTCCAGGTAGGCCTCGATCACCCGGGGAAGCAGCTTCTCCTGGGCATAGGCCCGCGCCGTGTCCCGGATCGCCCGCTCCTCCTCGGTGAGCTGGTCATCCAGCAGGAACGGATCGTCCCACACAAACGCCGCTTCTGACGGCTGGCGTCCCCCAGGATTTGTCATGACGGCACCTCTCGCTCTGTCGGCTCCGGGCAAAGCAAGCTCCGGGCATTCTCCGGGTTGCATTACCACAGCCCGGCCCAGTGCGCGCGAGACGCGGGAAGGGGCAGGCCTGCGGCCCGATGGCGCCTCGGTAGCCCCTGCAGCTCCCCGTGGCGACGGCACGAGGGCGAGCGGGCGAGGACTTAGCAGGTCGCTGAAAAACCCGCTCGAGAGGGTCGGCCGCAGCATTGATTGCGCTTTCCGGTCTCGCATGTCCTCAGCGAGTCCGCCATTGGGTACATGCCCAAATAGGCCTCGGCCTCAACCGAGGCCCCAGATGCGCGGCTCCGCGAGCTCCAGGCAGTTGCCGGCGGGATCGCGGAAGTAGATGGAGCGCCCGCCGCGCGGCCACACGAAGTCGGCCTCGATCCCGACAGCCTTCGCCGTCAGCCTCCCGACCCAGGCGTCGAGCTCGGTGGCAGTCGCGCGGAAGCAGACGTGGCCCGGTCCCAGAGCGCCGTGCGGCGGCACCGGCAGGGCCCCCGCCGCAGGCGGCACGCACGTGGCGTCGGGGTTGAAGATCAGGAGAACCTGGTCTCCGCAGCGGTAGAACAGGTGCCGGCCGGCGATGCTGGCGAAAGGCTCAAGCCCCAGCACATCCCGGTAGAAGGCCTCCGCGGCGCCCAGGTCCTTAGCGTAGAGCACAGTCTCGAGGATGCCCGTTGGCTTCATCCGGGGCCTCGCTTTCAGAGGCGCGCCGTCTATCCAGGCGCGTCATCAGGCACGTCACGTCACGGTCAGCTTCTGCAGGGAGATCAACTCGCCCACGCCCTTGCGGGCGAGCGCCATCAGCTGATCGAAGGCCTCCTGCGAGAACGGCCGGGTCTCTGCCGTGCCCTGCACCTCGACGATGCCGCCCGACCCTGTCATCACGAAGTTCGCGTCGGCGTCAGCCTCCGAGTCCTCGGGATAATCCAGATCGAGCACAGCCGTTCCCTTGTAGAGACCGCAGGACACGGCAGCCACGTGGTCGCGCAGCACCCCGTCCCTGATCATGTCGCGGGCGCACATCCACTTGATGCAGTCGTGCAGCGCCACCCAGGCACCGGTGATGGCAGCGGTGCGGGTGCCGCCGTCGGCCTGGAGCACGTCACAGTCGATGGAGATCTGGCGTTCGCCCAGCTTCTGGAGGTCCACCACCGCCCGGAGCGAGCGGCCAATCAGGCGCTGGATCTCCTGCGTGCGGCCGCTGGGATGGCCGGCAGTGGCCTCGCGCCGCGTGCGCTGCACGGTAGCCCTGGGCAGCATCCCATACTCGGCCGTAACCCAGCCGCGGCCCTGCCCCTTGAGCCAAGGGGGAAGGCGGTCCTCCAATGTTGCCGTGCACAATACGTGGGTATTGCCGAACTTGATGAGGCACGAGCCCTCAGCGTGCATGGACACCGCCCGGTCGATGGAGACCGGGCGAAGCTCGTCAGGCTTGCGCTTTGAGGGTCGCATGTGAGGTCGTGCTGGAGGGGGTTCAAGCGAGTTTGAACGGACGCGGCGGCACAGTAGGCGACCGCCAGGGCGGCAGCAACCGATAAAAAAACAGGCAGTAGGGCAGTAGCGTGCGGGCATCCATTGCCCTACTGCCCTATTCCCCTACTGCCTTCGTGACGCCCCAACGACATTTGACACTGCCGAACAGCTGATCTAGGGTCCGCCGCGCATTGCAACGCCCGAGATGAGCAATGCCAGTTGGGGTGATGCCGCCTAGTCAGCAAATGCTGTGTGCGGCCCCTCGCCAGGGGGCGTCAACCTATCCGGGCAGGCTGAATAAAATCGCTGGGATTGCCCGCAGCGGCTGTGCGATGGTGGGGACGCACGCCGAGAGTGCAGCCTGGGGGACTCGTGATTAACGTCAATCGTTGGGCCAGTGCCTGATCGAGCCGGCGCATGCGTTGACATGCGTCGGGCACAAAACTGCCGGTCAGGCGTTCTGAGCCCTGTTCGACGGAGATAGAGAAGGGCCACATGGAACTGGGTGACTTGATCATGCCGGAAGCGGTCATCCCAACCTTTGCCGCCAGGAGCAAAAAGCAGGTGCTGCAAGACCTGGCCGAGCACGCCGCCACCCTGACGCGACTGGGTGCCCGCGACGTCTTTGAGACTCTGCTGCAGCGCGAGCGCCTGGGCTCCACGGCCGTGGGCCGGGGCATTGCCATCCCACACGGCCAGATTGCGGGCCTGGAGCGCATTGTCGGGGTATTCGCGCGCCTGCAGCCCGCGATCGACTTCGAGGCGCCCGACGAGGAGCCGGTGGACCTGGTGTTCCTGCTGCTGGCGCCAGAGCACGCCGGCGCAGACCATCTGAAGGCCCTGGCGCGGGTCTCACGACTGGTGCGGGCGCCGCACGCCAGCGAGCGCCTGAGGGCCGCCCACGACAGTGCGTCCATCCACGCCATCCTGACCGAGCCGGCCGCCGTCGAGGCCGCGTAGGCGCGCAAGGAGGCGCGCCAGCAGTGCTCAGCCGAGCACTGCCAGGGCTCCCAGCCCCATTCCGCCGACGATGATACGCCACCACGCGAACGGGGCGAAGCCGTGCCGGCTCACGAAGTCGAGCAGGTAGCGCACCACGATCGCGCCTGCGATGAACGACGTGACAAAACCCAGCGCAATGCCGGTCACGTCATTCAGCGAGAGTTGGCCATAGTTCTTGTAGAGGTCGTAGGCGAACGCGCCCGTCATGGTAGGCATGGCGAGGTAAAAGGAGAACTCCGTCGCGGAGCGCTTGTCGGCGCCGAACAGCAGCGCGCCCACCACCGTAGACCCAGAGCGCGACACGCCGGGCACCATCGCCAGCACTTGGCAGAGGCCGATGATGAAGGCGAGCGTGACCGGATAGTCCATCGCCTCGCGATAGCGCGGTTTGATGCGCAACCTGTCCACGACCAGAAGGACGATGCCGCCGACCACCAGCGTCGTGCAGATCAGCCAGGGCGTCTCGAACAGCACCCCCTTGATGTAGCGATGCGCCGTGACCCCGACCAGCGCGGCCGGCAGCGCCGCCACCAGCACCGCGAGCAGGAACCGACGGGCGCGGGCGCTGCTCGGCAGCTCACGCGCCAGTTGCAGTAGCCTGGCGGCATAGACGGTGAGAATGGCGAGGATCGCGCCGAGCTGGATGAGCACCTCGAAGGTCCTGCCAGGCGAGTGGACGCCCAGAAAGTGCCCGACGAGCAGAAGATGCCCGGTCGAGGACACGGGCAGGAACTCGGTGAGGCCCTCGATCAGGCCAAGCAGGATGACTTGCCACGTCTGCATCGGCCTTGCCTAGAGATCGAAGTGCCGAGGCACTACGCCCGCCGCCTGACACTCTCAAGACGCAATCGGGAATCGCGTCGGGTTGTGGCCGGCCGGCACCCCTTGTGCATCACGACCGCCGCACGTTCGACGGGCGCAAAGCGCGTATCACGAAACCAGCGGGGCAGGAAATCGGGCAAAACGCGCAGGGAGCGCCTCGGTGGTCTGCGCCGGGTTGGACACATCATACAAGCCTCCCTGCGAGGAAGCGTCGACGACACGCTCGGCCATGGCAAGCAACGGATGCGGATTCGGCCTCGATGCTGATCTCCAAGACCTCCCGGCCACCTGCCCCCGCCGAACCCTCAGCAAGGGGATCTCTGATCCTGGGGCCGACAGTCGCTCACGCGGGGCGCAAGCGGGGATGGACAAACCACGAATAAACCCATAATCATGCCTTAAGCGCAGGGTTTAGTGGCAAGACCGTCCACTGTGTGAATTTCGCGGGCTGATGTCCGCGTTCGGTTGTCGCCATCCAAAGGCATACGCGTGCGTTTGGCACGCCACTGGGACTGTTATTATGAGCCATGTTGGGTCTCCGGCGGATGCCGGTATTCGTTTGCGACACGCGCCGCAGCAGCTGTTCACGTACGGCAACGTCGGGGTGATCACCGCAAGCTTGGATTGCGTCTTGATCATTTCTGCAAGTGTCATTGCGGGTGTCGCCTATCATCTCCTGGTCCTGGGCAGCACGGGTGACATTGCGGCCTTTGCGGGCGTCGGCACCAATGCAGCGCTCGTGTTCGCGCTGCTTGCCAAATCGCGCGGGATGTACCGGCCGACGGCGCTTCTCTGGGGATCAGAATGGCGCCGCATCGTGGTCAGCTGGGGCGCCGTGGTGCTGGCCGTGGTATCGTTCCTGTACCTGCTGAAGATCGGTGGCAGCTATTCGCGCGGTGCTATGGTCGGGTTCGGCATTCTCGGCGTCGGCCTGCTGCTCCTCTCTCGCGCGATCATCGCCAACCGGCTGCACAGCGCATTGGCGCGGGGGCGGATCGCGGGCAAGAGGGCCATCGTGGTGGGCGAGCGGGAGGAGCTCGATAACCGGTCCGGCGGGGACCTGCTAAGGAGGTACGCGGTCCGTGAGGTCGGCCGTTTCGAACTGCCCCAGGACGACAGCAACGATCCCTCCAGGCGAGACGACAGCATCGCGGTGCTGAGCGCCGCCATCGACAAGGCGCGGGACACTGAGGCGGACCTGGTTCTGCTAGCACTGCGCTGGACGGACAAGGATCGATACAACCTTGTGCGCGAGCGCTTGCGGGAGCTCCCTGTTCCCATGGTGCTGCTGCCCGACCAGTCGGTGCGCTCGATCCTGGCACAGCCGATAGCTGAGATGGGGCCGGACATTGCCGTGCAGGTGCAACGCGCGCCCCTCGGCGTCTGCGAGCTGACGGTCAAGCGCGCGTTCGATGTGGTGGTCGCCGGCATCGCGCTGACGTTGCTGACACCCCTGCTCCTGATCGTGGCCGCTGCCGTCAAGCTCACGTCCCGCGGCCCGGTCATCTTCAAGCAGGACCGGCGCGGCTTCAACGGCGGGAAGTTCACGATCTATAAGTTCCGCACCATGTCGGTCACTGAGAACGGCGCCATGATCAGGCAGGCACAGCGCAACGACAGCCGGGTCACCCCTCTGGGTGCCATGCTGCGCCGATCCAGCATCGACGAGCTGCCCCAGCTCATCAATGTGTTGCGCGGCGAGATGTCTCTCGTGGGACCTCGTCCCCATGCCATTGCTCACGACGAGGAATATTCCAAGCTGATCGGCACCTATCCCTATCGACAGCATGTCAAGCCCGGTATTACGGGCTGGGCGCAGGTGAACGGGTTCCGGGGCGAGACCGGGCACGTCGGGCTGATGGAGCGCCGGGTCGAGCTCGACCTCTGGTATGTCAGCAATTGGAGCATCTGGCTCGATCTCGTGATCCTGGCCCGGACCTGCCTGAAGGTGACGCGAGACGCGAACGCTTATTGACCTTGACAGCCGTAGCTTGTTGGGAGGCAATCGTGCGAAACGCGATTGCGCAGAGGCGACCTTCTCGCAATGGTCGCGCCACAGCTGCCGCCGTAGCGCATGGCACCGGCGGGTCTTAGCCTGAGGTCAGCCGGTGTTGCGCCAGCGCCCGTCTGTCCCACATCATGCGCCAATCGACGATCTCGGTGACGTCGCAACCCGGCGGCCCCACCAGCAGCAGCGCCCAGGGATGGGTGACGTAGCGGCCCATACCGAGCATGGCCGCGATCCGGTGCCTCAGCCATTCGAAACGCATGCCAATTCGGTCCACGTCGTGCCAGGTACCCTCCAGGTACACGAATCGCTTCGTTGCCTTGGGATCGAGAACCTCGCTCAGCCACGACTCCTCCGCGACCGTCAGTTCGAGCGGCATGATCTTCACGGTGCCCGCGCACTGCGCAATGTCGATGTCCACCGATGCCAGGGCGTTGCCGGGGCCACGGGGGCTCAGGCGCGGCTCGAAGCCCTGGCCCGCGAGCATGCCGCTGACGACGGCCCGCATGTCGATCTCGCGCTGCGGGTCAGCCGAGAGCCGGCTAGCAGCCGTCGCCAGAACCAAAAGCGCGAAGGCGGCGCGCACCACCGTAACGGGCGTCATGGCGCCGTGCTGGCTCGAAGCGCGCCCCAGAGACTGATGGCTAGCACGCAGCCTGTCATGGCCCAGGCGAGGAGCTCCTCTCCGGGCCCGCCATGCCAATAGTTGTAACTGGCCGCATCCGGGCCCAATGCGATGAGGCAGAGCCTCCCTGTGTTCAGGAGGGTGACCGTCATGACCACCATGGAAGCCACCGGAAGGTCATCCTTGACCCACCGCGGCCGCGCCAACATGGTCAGCGACACCCAGCACAAGAGGCCCAGCGATATATTGTGGAATGATGAGCACGGACCGTAAATCAGGACACGGTGCCCGCTTCTGGTGCCGATGATGTTGGTGCCGAGCCAGCTAGTCCCGTCCTGGAGCAGGGAAAGCGCCCCGCCGACCATAACGGCGTCGGCCAGCAGGATCGGGTAGGAGAAGGTCCGAAAGAAAAGTGGCGCCCAAAGACCGTTTACCGCCAGGGCGAAGAGAACGGTGGCGGCAGCCCTGACGCGGGCGTTGCCTGGATGCATCACCCACAGGTAGTAGCCGACCGCTGTCGCGGAGACCCACACGGTGGACTTCGCTTGCAGGACGTTGACGACGCACATCCCCAGGGCGCAGGCTACTTCCCAGGGGTGGGCGCGGTCCGCGAGGGCCGACTCCCGCAGCAGACTGAAGACTGCATACCATCCGATGTAGTGGAAGACAGAGTTCTGGGCGAGCAGAGTCACCAAGCCGTCAAGCAGACCGGTGAGGGGCTCAGTCTCGATCCGGAAAAGGCGGCTGGCAAACAGCACAGCCACCACCCAGACGACGAGTTCCCCGCGACTTACGACATGCCTTGCGCCGGAGCGCGCCCGCAGAGTATCGGCGAGGCCCAGCACTCAGGCCCCCTCGACGTTCCGGAGGGAACGGAATGCGCCGCACGGGTTCAAAGGGGGCCACTCAGCCCTTGCGGCGAAAGTAGTGCACGGCGGCAACGGCGGCCACCCCAGCGCCGAAGAGAGGTACACCCATCACGCCGATTAACGGACCGGGGGCCGGGGTGGGTGGGCCGCCGAACGCTCCCATGCCCGCTCCAACAAAAGCACTGGCAAGGCCCGTGACGAACAATCCACCAAGAACTGCCAACACCCAGGTGAATGAAAACCACATAGTCTGACCGCTCCCTCATACAACGGCTTCAAGCCAATGAAGCGCACTATGTGCGACACCCCCCTCAAGGTCAAGGCGATATCGCACAGTGGGTCTGTTGAGCAACACGACTCGCCCGTTAGTTCGTTCCGATGACCAAACTGCGTTTCAGGTTGTTTCTTTGGGCGGATGAATTGAATAGGATCATGTCTGAGGTTCAGGTATCGCCTGAATATTGTCGAACGTTGCGTTGGGCGGAGGGGTGTGTGGTGTACTCCGGCTCATGGCTGGCTCCGTGCGGCATTCGTGCCGTGGGAGCTGCGGTGGCAGCATTGACGCTCTGCAGTGCGGGAGCACGCTCCGAGGAGGCGGCGGCGGAGCCGCCCCCGGAGCCACCCCACGTCGAGGTATGGTCGGGCGGGGAGGCCTTCCGGCACATTTGGTCGACCTACGGCGGTGCCACCATCGCGCCGTTCGGTGGTGTGCAGGACGACGGCTTCCGGTTGCGCGGTGTTGCCGGCTACGCCAACTACGGCAAGGGCATCATGGCGTTCGGCGACGTGCTGCTCGGCTATCACAAGCAGCTCGGCACCGTGACCATCAAGGTCTTCGGCGGTCTTACCGTCACCAACCATGTCCCGGCTCCCGGTGAGCCGTTTCCGCCGCTGCAAGGCACCGAATACGGCGGCAAGGGTGTCGTCGAAGTCTGGTGGAACATCACCGACCAGGCCTGGGCTTCGGCCGATCTGTCCTTCGGCTCCACCCACATGGACTACGGGGGCCGCATCCGGCTTGGTTGGCGGCTCTGGCCCGAGCTTTCCGTCGGCCTGGAGGGCGGCGCGGGCGGCACAGCCGAGCCGGAGCTGGAGCATGACACCTCCCGCGTCGGCGGCTTCCTGCGCTATGAATGGGCAACCGGCGAGCTGTCCATATCCGGTGGCTGGGCGGCCGGGGGCACCTGGCGCGAGCGGGACGGCCCGGCGCCGTTCGGCACGGTCTCCCTGCTGACACGATTCTGAGCTGCCATCCCGCAAGAGGCGGCCGAGTCCTCTCATTCTGCGGGCAGCCTTCCTGCATCTGTGCTATGATGTGCACCCTTCGAGGACTGCCGGAGATGTCATGGGAGGAGTGACATGAAGAGCATTCTTCTCCCCGTCGACCAGAGCGAGACCATGCCCGCCGTTCTCGAGACGGCGCTGCTGCTGGCGGACATGTTCGCCGCCACTGTCGAGGGCGTGGCGCTGCGGCCGGCATTCGCCGACATCGTCGCCCCCGATCCGATCGTCGCGGTCACCATCCCGCCCGCCGACTGGAACGAGGCAGACTTCACCCGCGGTGTGCGCCAAGTGTTCGACACGTTCGCGGCCGACCATCCGCCGGCGCCCGACAAGGCCCGCTTCCGGTGGCGCGGCGGCTCCCCCATCGACGATGCGGCGCTCGGCAGCCTGGGGCGGGTTCATGACGTGACCGTCCTTGGCCGGCCCGGCGGGCGTGGCGCGCGCATGACCGCCATCGAGTCGGCCCTGTTCGATAGCGGCCGGCCGGTGCTGATGGCGCCGCCCCGTGCGCCGGCGACGTTCGGCGAGAGGGTGCTGATCCACTGGAACGCCAGCACGGAGACCGCGCGGTGCATGCGTTTCGCCATGCCGCTCCTTAGGAAGGCGCGGCGCGTCTCGCTGATCGCGGTGGAGGGGGCCATCGTGCCGGGCCCGAGCATCAAGGACGCGGTGGGCTACCTGGACGCCAACGGCATCACCGCCACCGACAAGACCGTAACAGGCAGCCGCAACCGCCCGGGCGAGGCCATCCTGGCCGAGGCCGCGGCGGTGGGCGCCGATCTCCTGATCAAGGGCGCCTACACCCAGAGCCGCCTGCGCCAGATGATCTTCGGCGGCGCCACCAGCCACATCCTGTCAGCCGCCGAGCTACCCGTCTTCTTCGCCCATTAGGCGGCCAACGCCGGATCGACCGCCTGCCGCTCTCGACCGGCGGACTCGCAACCTCCGCATCGAGACCAAGCCCGCTGCTTAAAGCAGCAGGTGCACAGCGGCCGTTGTGCCCGAACCAACCCGGCCCGCTCCGGCCTGGAGCGCAGGGCAACGGGCCAGCGCACTAGCCGCGGGGCTCGAAATCCGGCGGCGCCATCTCGAAGCTGGGGAACTCGAAGCCGGGCGCCACGGTGCATCCGACGAGTGTCCACGCCCCCAGGCTCCGGGCCTGCTGCCACGCATGCGCCGCAACGACGGCCTGCGGGCGCTCGCCGACCACCAGATCCGTCCCGAGCCGCAGATCGCGGCGGCCCGATACGTCCGCCACCGTCAGCAGAAGCGGCGCGCCCGCGTACCAGTGCCAGACCTCCGCCGCATCGACGCGATGCCAGCGCGAGATCTCGCCGGCCTGCAACAGGAAGTAGATCGCCGTCGAATGGGCGCGTCCCGACGCTCCGCCCGCCGGGTCGCGAAACGTCTCGCGGAAGTGCCCGCCCTCGGGATGCGGCTGCAAGCCGAGGAGACTTATGATCTGCGCCGCAATCATGCGCGCCCCGTCCTGCATCGCGTCAAAGACATCGCCCCTCGTGCTGGCTCCGGGCGCGGGCCGCGTTCCGGACGCGCGCCGCGACATGCCTGCCCGACATCAGCTCCGGTTCTTGCGTTCCCGGATCTCCGCAAAGATCTCCCATTCCGGCTTCCCCTCCATGCCGAGCCGCTTTTGGATCGCCGGCACGTGCGAGCGCAGGAACGGGTTGGTCTCCAGCTCCAGGCCGATGGTGGTGGGCAGCGTCGCCTTGCCGGCGGCGCGCATGGCGTCGACCTCCTTGGCCCGCTTCTGCAGGGCGGCGCTGTCCGGCTCGATGGTGAGGGCGAACCTGGCATTGGCCTGCGTATACTCGTGCCCGCAGTAGACCGTGGTGTCCTTGGGCAGCGCCATCAGCTTCCTGAGCGACTCCCACATCATCTGCGGCGTGCCCTCGATCACTCGGCCGCAGCCGAGGGCGAACAGGGTGTCGCCGACGAACGCCACCTTGGCGGAGGGGAAGACATAGGTAATGTGCCCGGCGGTATGCCCCGGCGTGTCGAGCACCTCAACCCTGTGCGACCCGAACGCGAATGTGTCGCCCCCGCCCACCGTCTCGTCGATGCCTGGGACCTTGGCCGCCTCGTTGCGCGGGCCGACGATCTTGCACCCGGTCGCCGTTTTCAACGCAGCGTTGCCGTCGGTGTGGTCGGCGTGGTGGTGGGTGGTCAGGATGTGGGTGAGCTTCCAGCCTTTCTCCCTGAGACCGGCTGTCACTTTGTCGGCCTCCGGCGCGTCGATCGAGGCGGTGAGCCCGGCCTCCGCATCGTGGATCAGCACGCCGAAATTGTCCGACAGGCAGGGAAACTGGTAGATTTGGAGCGTGGCCATGGGCTTTTATCTCCTGCCTCTCTTTGGGTTCCTGCTATCAAGCTACACTCTGGCAGCCGATTCCATCAATTCAATCGGCCGGCAAGGTTGCCCCAAACCCTCATGCAGCACGACGTCGTCGGACTCCGCGATTTCTACCACCGGCCGCTCGGCGGCATCGTGCGCCGGCTGCTGACGCAGCGCATCCGCGCGCGCTGGCGCAGCGCGCGGGGGCGTCAGCTGGTCGGCCTGGGCTTTGCCGTGCCCTATATCGGGGCGTTCCGCGAGGAGGCGGCGACGCTGGCCGCGCTGATGCCGGCCCACCAGGGCGCGCTGGTCTGGCCGCCATCGGGAAGCGTGCTGTCGGTGCTGGTGGACGAGGTGATGCTGCCGCTGCCCGACGCCTCGGTCGACCTGCTTCTGTGCGTGCACTGCCTCGAGGTGGCAGAGGGCACGCGGCCAATGCTGCGCGAGATGTGGCGTGTGCTCGCCCCCGAAGGCCGGCTGCTGCTGATCGTGCCCAACCGCCGCGGCCTGTGGGCGCGCTTCGACACCACGCCGTTCGGCCACGGCCGGCCTTACAGCCGCGGCCAGCTGGAGCGGCTGCTGGCGAATGCACTGTTCACCCCCCTCGTATGGACGAATGCGCTCTATATGCCGCCGCTCAATCGACAATGGGCGGTGCGCTGGGCCACTGCATTCGAGCGCATGGGCGCGCGGCTGTGGCCGGGTTTTGCCGGCGTCATCATCGTGGAGGCGCGCAAGGAGCTGGTCGGAGCGATCCCCAAGGCAGTGCCTGCGAAGGGCAAGCGCCAGCCGGTGCCGGCCCGAAGCGCCTCCCTCTCCCCGCGCAACGCCGACCTCCCGGAAAGCGCAAGCAATGCGGGGAGGGTGCCTGGGTAAGGCGCAGTCACACGCTCCGACGTCGGCGTCTGCCGGCCCTCACCCTAACCCACTCCCCGCAAGCGGGGAAAAGGGGTCCACCCACCTCCGCGTCAGCATGAACACGGCCTTCTCTCCCAGCAGGTTGTGGGCCGTCAAAGGCACCCAGGTGCCGAGCTTCTGGCCTGCGGAGTTGAATGCTACGGACCGCTCGACGCGCGCACCCACCGCCTCGCACAGCTCCGCGAAGTCCTTAATGGTGCACAGGTGCACGTTGGGCGTGACATACCAGGCCTCGGGCAGATTCTCCGTCACCGGCATGCGGCCTGTGAGGAGCAGGCGCGCGCGCACCTGCCAGTACCCAAAGTTGGGGAACGAGATGATCGCGTAGCGGCCGATGCGCAGGAGCTGCTCCAGCACCTCCTTGGGCCGCAGGGTGGCCTGGATGGTGAGGCTCAGGATGGCGTAGTCGAAGGCGTCGTCGGGATAGTCGGCGAGATCGCTGTCGGCGTCGCCTTGAATCACCGAGAGGCCGCGCGCCACGCAGGCGTTGACGCGCTCACGCTCCACCTCGATGCCGCGACCGTCCACCGCCTTGGTGTCGGCCAGCAGCTGCAACAGCGAGCCGTCGCCGCACCCCACGTCGAGCACGCGCGAGCCCTTCGCCACCATCTCGGCGATCAGCAGATGGTCGGCGCGGTAGATGGGTTGCTTGCCGGGCGCCAGCATCAGGCACCCCCAGGGAGCTGCGGGGCGAGTTGCGGGCCGGACGTCAGGCCGCGCTTGCGCGCCGCCGCGTTGATGAAGCCGCGCACCGTGGCGAACAGCTCCGGCTCGTCGAGCAGGAAAGCGTCGTGGCCCTTGTCGGACTCGATCTCTACGAAGCTCACATTGGCGGCGACGGCGTTCAGCGCCTGCACCACCTCGCGGCTCTCGCGCGTGGGATAAAGCCAGTCCGAGGTGAACGACACCACGCAGAAGCGGGTCCTGGTGCCCTTGAAGGCGTTGGCCAGCACGTCACCATATTCCGCGGCGAGGTCGAAATAGTCCATCGCCCGCGTGATGTAGAGGTAGCTGTTGGCATCGAAGCGGTCGACGAAGGTCGAGCCCTGGTAGCGCAGGTAGCTCTCCACCTGGAAGTCGGCGTTGAAGGAGAAGCTCTTGGCGTCCAGGTCTTGCAGGGAGCGCCCGAACTTGCGCTGAAGCGCCTCCTCCGAGAGGTAGGTGATATGCGCGGCCATGCGCGCCACGGCGAGGCCGTTGCGCGGCTCCTTGCCGAGCTCCAGGTAGCGCCCGCCAGCCCAGTTCGGGTCCGCCATCACCGCCTGCCGGCCGACCTCGTGGAAGGCAATGTTCTGCGAGGAGTGCCACGCCGCGGCTGCAATGGGCACGGCCGCGAACACCCGCTCCTTGTAGCGGGCCGCCCACTGCAGTGCCTGCATGCCGCCCATGGAGCCGCCGATGACGCAGAACAGCACGTCGATGCCGAGATGGTCGATGAGCGACACCTGCGCGTCCACCATGTCGCCGATGGTGATGACGGGAAAGTCCACCCCCCACGGCTTGCCGGTCGCGGGGTTAATGCTGGCCGGCCCGGTGGAGCCCATGCAACCGCCGAGGATGTTCGGGCAGATGACAAAGAAGCGGTCGGTGTCGATGGGCTTGCCGGGGCCCACCATGGTCTCCCACCAGCCGGGCTTGCCAGTCACCGGGTGCGGGCTCGCCACATACTGGTCGCCTGTGAGCGCATGCGGCACCAGGATGGCGTTCGACTTGTCGGCGTTCAGCCTGCCATAGGTCTTGTAGGCGATGCGGTAGGGTGCCAGAAGCTTGCCCGAGGCAAGAAGAAGCGGTCGGCTTTCGGGAACGTCGAGGAAATCGCTGCTGGGGCGCGAAGCCTGCAACGCTCGTGCATCCGTCGCCGCCGGGAGGTCCCGGATATTCGCCGTGTCCATAAGCGCCGTCAGCTCTTTCCAGGCACATCAACTCTGCGCCGGGACGTAGCTAGGCCCTTGCCACCGAATGTCAAGTGTGCGGCCGGACGGTGCGGGCCGCGCCCAATCGTGGGCTGTGCCCCTCCGAAGTGTTGCCGTTCACCGTCCCACTGCCCGACTATTGGTGCGGGACGCTGCATGGTAAACCCATGGAGGTCGGTCGGCGCCAGGCTCGAGGGACCCACACCGGTCACCCAGCTGCGCCGTCGCCGGACATGCAGCCGCCAGAAGAGGAGGCGCACCCATGCTCGACCAATTTACACCCAAGGGCCGCATCTTGGCTGCAGCGCTGGAGTGCGCCGCCGCCCGGAGCTGGGACACAGTGACCCTGCTCGACATTGCGGAGGCCGCCAAGCTTCCTCTCGCCGAGTTGCGCAACGAGATCGGCTCCAAGACCGATATCCTGGCCGGCCTCATGCGCGCCGTCGACGACGAGGTGCTGAAGCGGGCGCCCAAGCGCACCGAGGGCCAGAGCACGCGCGACGCTCTGTTCGACATCGTAATGACGCGCTTCGACGTCCTGGCCCCCTACAAGAAGGCGCTGCAGTCGATCAACGCCTCGGGACCGGCCGATCTGGCGCTCGCCCGCCCCGTGCTTGCCTCCATGCAGTGGATGCTCGAGGCCGCCGGCATCAACACCGAGGGCGCCGGTGGCGGCCTGCGCGTCACCGGGCTGGCCGCCGTCTATGCCTCGGTGTTCCGCACCTGGCTGGAGGACGAAGACGCCGGCCACGCTCGCACCATGGCCGCGCTCGATCGCCGGCTCCGGCGCGGCGAGAGCGCTATCCGCAACGTCGAACAGGTCACGTCCGTCGTCCAGCGCCTCGCCACCGATGGCCCGGCCTTCCTCCGCTCCGTCTTCCGCGGCCGTCCCACGCCTCCTCCCCCGCCGCCGGGGCAGGGCTCGGAGGCCGGATTGCCGTAGCCAGGTTTCAGGTTTCAGGTTTGGGGATCGGGTCAATCGCCGAACCGCTCGCCCTAGAACCTGCCCCCTGCCACTTGAAACCTGCAACGGGTGAAAAGAGGAGACCAATGGACGAGCCTGCTGCGCCACCGCGCATTGCTTTCGATGATTTCCTCAAGGTGGATATCCGGGTCGGCACCATCATCGCGGCCGAGCCGGCGGAGGGCGCCCGCAAGCCGGCGATCTGGCTCAGGATCGACTTCGGCCCGGAGATCGGCGTGAAGAAGAGCTCGGCGCAGATCACGAGATACTACGAGCCGGCTGCTCTGATCGGGCACCAGGTGGCCGCGGTGGTGAACTTCCCACCGCGCCAGATCGGCAAATTCATGTCGGAGGTGCTTACCCTTGGCTTCCCTGACCCTGACGGGGAGGTCGTGCTGATCGGCCCCGAGCGGGCGGTGCCGAACGGCGGGCGCTTGTTCTAGGCGGGTTTACAGATCGCCGAGCCATCCGGGGACCATCGCGCGCAGTCAGGTCCGGAACCCACGCCAGCCTGCGCAGGGACGATTCGCTTCTCGAGGACAGCACCGGCCGAATTGTCGGCGAGTAGGAGCGTTGGAGAGCCATTCGGGAGGCTGTGCCACGCTCCCCGGCTATCAAGATCTCCGGTCATCATGGCCAGGAGACGCGGCGTGCCTCCGTGACTCCTACTGGCTCAACGCGCGACCGGGATTGCCGATCACCAGGCCATCGGTCGCCACACCGGCCACCGTCGATGTTACGGCGCGCAGGAACTCGAGGAACTTGGCCAACTCCACCGCATCGGCGTTCGCCGCGTAGATGATGTCCTTGTGGCGGACCGGGAAGCTCTGCGCGATGAAGAAGCTCGATGGATCGCGGAAGTTCGCACGGTAGACGGTCGGGATGAACTTCTGGTCACGCGGGAATTTCTTTAGATCGACCTTCAGCGCTTCCAGCGTCTGGCGGTGCTCCATGCGGTACACGAAGACTTGGCCGGGGTTCGCGCGGGTATCCAGCAGGCCTCCCGCCTTGGCCACAGCCTCGTTGAGCGACAGACGCTCGTTTTCGAAAGCGTAGAGGCCGGTCAAGCCGCTCGTCTGCCCCACGCTGCCAAGAGCGCCGACGGCGACGAACTTCTGCTGCTCGCGGTAGACGTAGATTGTGTCGCCGGGCTCGACGAAGATGTTCTCATGCGGGTCATTGATCAGCGTGGGGAAATAGACGGTGGTCTTCTGCTTCCCGCGCTGGAGGGTCACGAAAAGCTCGTAGCCCGGATATCTGAAGCCGCCGGCCTTGGACAGCATATCGAGGATACGCTCGCCGTTGGGCCTGATCTTGAACTTGTTGGCTCCACTCACGACATCGCCAACGACCGACACCTCATTGGCGTTCTGCTCGGCCATGGAAACGACGACCTGAGGCTCAACGGCGCGCTTTGCGAGCCTCGCCTCGATCTCGCGCTGGATCTCGGAGAGCGAGCGTCCGGCAGCCCGCACCTCCCCTGCGAAGGGCACGGAGATGGCACCTGATCGATCGACCATCTGCTGGGGGAAGGTGACGAAGTTGCCGGGCCGTGCACCAGCTTCAGCCGGGATGAACAAGCCGCCAGAGCTCGATTCGAATACGGATACCTGCAGTACGTCGCCGACGCCCACGCGAATCGGGACAGGCGGCGCGCGCCTATTGCCGAAGCTCTTGAAGAACGACTCCGGTCCGACCGCCACAACTCGGTCGAGGACAGCACGGTTGATGTCGAGGAGCGCGTAACTGAAGACGACGTTATTGGGATCCGAGACGAGCGAGGCGGCGGCCCCTTCGACGATGCTGTGCGAGTTCGGGCCGCTGGTGGGAAGCGTTGTACAGCCCGCCGCGGTCAAACTCAGCAGCAAAGCGAAGGCACTGCGCTTGTTCATTTGCTTGAGGCCCAAAATCGGGTTGTGTCCTACGCATTAACAATATGAAATTCCTGCTCCCGCGTTCTTCCCGGGTCCGAGAACTGGGTTTCTCCGTTCCACGACGGGTGGCCCATGCATCTGAGATTCACGATAGCTGACTGTATGAGAGCTGACTGCAGCAGTTCGGCAACAGTCGATCGAAAACTGACAATTTCCTGATAAGACCTGATGGATATCCATCAGATTGCGCCAACGAACAACCGCGCTCCTCCTGATCAGCCCCCCAGGGCGCCCGTTCGGCGCCAGCCTCGGAGGAATCCCCGCACTTGACGGCCACCATCGCATACGCAGTCCGCTGGCGCCTAGCCGCATTCAGTTATATAATAACTGAATGGGTGGCGCCGTGTAGTTCCGGTGCCACAGTGGGGGCAGCTTCGCGGCACAGGGGGCCCCAAGGAGACCGGCCGAGAAAGAAAGCGCGATTTTATCGAGGTTGACGGGACAGTCTTGTGCCGCGGCGAACCGTGCCCCCGCATCATGTCCCGAGGATGCGCGCGCCGTCACTGCCGATCCGCAGGCGCGTGAGGAGGCTGGTGGACGTGTGGCCGTGGACTACGATGAAGTCGAAATTCGCCCTCGCACTGCAGGAACTCCTGCCGGATCCCGAGCAAGTCGGGCGTCAGCTGTCGCGTATCAGACACTCACTGGGCCGCATCCACCGAGCCAACCCTGAGCAACCCAGTCGTCCCATTCCGCACCTGCCAGGGCATCTGGCCGCGTTCGACCATGTCCTCCAAGATTTGCTTGTCCTTAAGCGTGTCCATGGCCCGGAAAAACCCCTCGTGCCGGAAGCCGATCAATTGGCCGGCTTCAATGAGGCGCTGAAACGGCTCGATCACGAGTTCCTCGCCTTCCTGAATGTAATCGAAGATCTTCTCCCTGAAGACGAAGTAGCCAGCGTTGACCCAAATATCGGAATCGGCGCTGGCGCGGAAGCGCTTCACCCTGCCTTTGTCGTCGAACTCAACCAGATGGAACGTGAGCGGCGGGCGCACCGCCAGGAAGCAGCCGATCTTGCCGCTCCTTTGCAGAATGTCGACCATCTCGGGTAGGGGCGCATCCGTCAGGCCGTCGGAGTAGTTGGCGAGGAACATATCCTCGCCCTTGAGGTACTCTCTGACGGCCAGGAGGCGCTGGCCGATGTTGCGCCACATGCCGGTGTCGACAAGCGTTGCGCGCCAGTCATGCAATGACTCGCCCAAATACTCCACTATGCCTGAGTTTGCGATGACGCAGTCAGAATAGGTCGACTGCCGCCAGTTTACAAAGAACTCCTTGAACACATTGGCCTTGTAGCCAAGGCAGAGCACAAAATCGCGATGCCCATATTGGCTGTAGTATTGCATCACATGCCACAGGATGGGCTGCTGACCCACCGGGATCATCGGTTTAGGGATGGTTTCGGAATAATCGCGTATGCGTGTTCCCAAACCGCCGCAGAAGAGCACAACCTTCATTCGCTAAACACCTCAATATTAGACCATTCGGAACTCAAGGATCAGCCGCATGATAGCTGGATTCCGGCAGTGTGCACAGTCGGCCAGCGCCAGCCGCGCCCGGCATCGTTATCCGAACTGCGGTCCACGCAGCGACACGGAGTCGCGGGCACCCGTGTGACCATCGATACGTCCATTGCTATTGCGAGCCCCGCCAACGATCCTCGCAGGCCGCCTTCTCGATCGCATCGAACCAATGTGCATAGTCCGTTGCGGTCAAGTGAATGCCGTCGGTCGTGTCGGCGACGATGGCCTCCGCCGTTCGCGCAACTGCTTTCCGAATCCGGTTATTGGCCTCTCCGGTGGCCTCCGGTGAAGCGCTCGGCATACCGTGCAGCGGGACTGCTACGAGGGGATAGCCACCCAACGATGAGGCAAGCTGCTCGTAAGGGCCGAGGCGCGCCAGCGTCAACACGTCGTTGGTGCCGACCGCCAGCACAACGAACCCGGGTTTGAGCGCGTCCGCGATCCCCTTGGCGTGCGGCAGCCAGGTATCGGAACGCGCACCGCTGATCCCGGCGGCGACCGGGGCGTGTCCGCACATCGTGCGCCAAGCCCCGATCTCGGTAAGGCTGTCTCCGATCACGAGATAGCTGGCCTCTCCACCGTGCGCCGCGATCTTTTGGCCGATTGTAGCTAGGCGAGCCTGCAGATGGCCGCACGGCACGTTGGCACACCTCGCCGCCCACCGTGTCTGCAGCTTGGCTGCAAGCGCACCCGCCAGGGCTGACAGGATCGCGACAATCACACATATGTGGCGCATACACCCTTAGACCCTTCGTACAACGCCACTTCCACAGACTGGGCGTATTGAGGTGGTCTCCTTGATTGCCGCACCGGCCCGCTGCTCCCACCTTCCTCAAGCGCGGCGAATGGTCTCCGGTCGCGATCGCCCGCCTGAACTACGGCCGGCCTGACAAAGCGGCCAGCCTCACCCCTCTTGCCCCAGTCGTCCGCTGCTGCGAACGCCCGAGTGATCGCCGCGCATGCGCCGGGCGACCGGCAAGCCGAGCAGGTTGACTGTATCCAGCCGTTTCAGCAGCGACAATCAAGAACACAACCCACATGAATTCGAAGGCCCGAAACCACGTGCTTTCCAGGCCATTATAAACCATCACAAAGAGAGCGAGTGAAAGCAGGATCCAACCCCGGCGACGGTCTCGATCCACCACGCGCCCGATGCTGTGGAGAGTCGCAGTGAGAAAAACAAGGAGTAAGGTGAAACCCACGTAGCCTTGCTCCAGAATCGTATCATAATAACCGTTGTGACCATTGGGCATCATCTTTACCCACCCCGGCGCGTCAACGACGCTGGGTCCGGTAGGTCCTACGAGCCAAAATGATTGGTAACCCCAACCCAAGAGCGGTTTCCGGGCGATCTCAAGATTGACAAAATCCCATATGATTTGACGGCCCGTGAAGGTTGAATCGCCGTAGATCATATATGACAGCCGACTCATGCTGAAACCGGTAATTCCTGAAAATAGAAAATAACCCAACACCATGAGCCAAGCGAAGACCGCTGGCGAAATTCTCGTGGTTCTCCTGGCGATCAGCATAAAGCCCGCAAAGATGGGGATAAGGACGGCAAGACCGAGAGAAGTCTTAGAGTTGGCAAAGAAGATGATAACAATTGAAGCAAATGTAACGACGATACCAACCGCTCGTCGCATGCCCGGGTATAGAAGCTCGTGAAAAGCCAACAAAAGGGCAATCGCCCCGCATTGGCCTAGGTAGTTCTTGCCGGTGAAGTATCCAGAGTAGCCGATCGCGATCTTGTCTGCGATCGTCTGATAGCCGGCCGCCAGAAAAAATATATTCAAGACCACTGAGAGCGCAAAGCACAGAAAGAGACCACGCGTCAAGTCCACCGACCGGCCGATTAGAATAGCGGGAACAATAATAGATGCCACAACCATCACTTGCAGAGAGAACCTGATAAACGATAATCCGGGAGAGAAGGCCCACAGGCCGGTCATCCCCGCAAATGCGATGCAAACAAGAAGACAAATAATATGAGCGGGAAAAGACACCCTACCGCCCCGATAGAAGTGGCGCAAGGCGAGAACTACGGCGCCTGCGGTCAGGACCGGCCAAAAAAACTTATGTTCATTGCGCGTTTCAAACACGCCCGCCCCTGCGCTAGGCTGGAGCGTGAGGAAGAGGAGCAATGGCGCAACTATTAACCCGTAGGCGCACGCTAGGACCGGGGTGGAGAATATATCGATAAGCGGACTGGAGGTTTCGGTTCGACCGGGCCTCCGGCTGTGCTCTGAACCTTCAGTCATTCTAATTCCTGTGCGATACTCTGGTAGTTCTTGCAAGAAATTGCTCACGCCCCGCTGACCGTCGCGCGGGAACCTCAGTTGCTCTGTAGCATCGCGAGTGGAGTCCGCAGCCACAGACATTACTAGGGACCGGCATAATCTGTGTCAATCGACGCCCTATACGTGAATGTAGCTATGCTCCCTTGAACCTGCGCAAAACCGCCGACGGGAGGGCTCTTCGCGCCACTGCGCGCGCAAGGCCGCAGGCGCGCATCGCGTATATCCCCGGGCTGTCGCCAAGGCGCAACTCGACGAGAGTAACGCCGGGTCGCTCGATGGATGCCCGCAGTATCCGTTCGGCGTCCCCATTGACAAGGGCGTAGCTCGCGCCAACGGCCAATGCGAAGGCTTCGAAATTGGGATTCGACAGTTCGACGCTGTTTGTCCGCCCGGATGCAGCGAGCTGCGAAAGACGAATGCGCCCAAGCTGTCCATCGTTGAAGACGATCACGGTGAGAGAGATTGCTTCGCGCACTGCGGTGAGTAGCTCCAACCCGGACATGGCGAAGCCCCCGTCACCCAACACGGCGACGACGGCCCTCTCCGGCACGGCGACCTTTGCCCCGATCGCCGCCGACAAACCAAACCCCATCGACTGATAGTCGCTTGGAAACAAAAGCCCCCGCGGGGCGAGGACATCGAAATGCCGGCGCAGCAACTGCTGATGGAGCCCTGAGTCTGCGCATACGATACCGTCGCGAGGCAGCGCCCTTCGCAAGGCCGAGAAGAAGTCGGCCATCCGTCCCGTCTCGGTGCCTTGTACGGCGGGCTCCGAAGCGTCGACAGCCGGCTTGCGGAGCCGCTTTGCCCAGCGCGCGATTTCGTCCTCCTTCCAAGCGCTCACAGACGAATCGCGGCATTTGGCTATCTTTGGGACAATGCGCCCGAGGAAGGTTTCGACATTTTCCAGGATCGCTGTGTTCGGCGGATAAGTGACACGAAGAGCGTCCGAGCTCGTGTCGACCCGCACGACGTGTTCCAAGGGCAGCTTCAACTCAAAGCCGAGCGAGCCGGAGAACCCGAGCTTGCATCCGAGCACGAGAACCAAATCCGATTTCGCCACGAGCTCGTTGATCACCGCCGTGTTTCCGCGCTCGCCGTCAAAGCATAGTGCGAGTGCGTGGTCCTCAGGCAAAACGCCGCGCCCCGAGGCGGTGCTGAACACAGGGGAGCCGAGACGCTCGGCAAGTTCGCGCACAAGAGGAGCGGCACCAATCGCTCCCTGGCCCACGAGCAGGACAGGGTATTTTGCACGCAGCAAGGATGCGACGACCTGCCCGTCGCCGCTGTTGTTGGGCGGCCGTTGAACCTCCGGCTCGAATGTAGCGGCAGAGGGAGCGGCGCCCTCCAGTGCGTGCGAAGCCAATTCGACGAGCACCGGACCAGGCTCGCCTTCGAACGCGACGCGCATCGCGCGTGAGAGTTCCTGCCGTATGTGCAGGGGTTCGTCAATGCGAAACGTGCCTTTGACAAGCGGCGTCGCGATCGCTCTTTGATCGATGGCCTGGAGATGGAGCCGATGATCTGTGCCCGGTGCTCGACCAACGAGGTGCACGAGCGCGACCGAGTCCTGGAGCGCCTCCGCCACCGACGTCAGTGCCCAGGTGAAGCCTGGGCCGGGAATGGTGAGAAGAGGGGCGATGCGGCCGGACGCCCGATAGTAGCCGTTGGCCATAAACCCAGCCGCGAGTTCGTTTGTCGTGAGCACAGAACGGATCCGACTCGCGCGCAACGCCTCGTATAGCGCGAGATCTTGACTACCGGGCACGCCAAATGCGTGGCGGACCCCGTGTGCCTCAAGAACCTCGCAGAGATGAGCCGCGCCGCTTTTCACTTACCTGACCCGTTGAAACAGCGGCCTTAGCCTTGAGCCGATACGATACCCGAGGCTCCGGGGCGCATCGAGCACCAGCGTCATCTCCAGATCGCCTCCAAGTTGACCCTTGAAATGCGTCACCGGGTTGAGTGCTGCATCGGTAAGATCCACCCCTGCATAGCCGAGCGCGGACAGAGCCTCGAACGACTTCCAGCGGAGGAAAGCCGAAACACCGCTGCGCTGAAATTCCTCGTCCGTCGCCGCAGCACCCAGGTGGCACACCGGCTTCGGCCCGAGCAAAACCAACTGGCTTGCGATGACGTTACCGTCCGGCATTCGTGCCTCGAATAGGCGGCACAAGGACGCTGCGCGCAGCTCCTGGAAAAAGCCACGGAATGCCGCCTCAGAAAGGTATTGCTGGCTGTTTCTTCGCTCCATGATGGCGGTGTGTAGCCGAAAGAACGAATCAAAGTCGCCGTCGTCGTGAAAACTCATGCTCTCGCGTTCGCACCGCTTCACGAGCCGTCGTAGGTTTTGCTCGACGCGATTCCAGAGCGCGCCAAGATCGCCAATCTTGACCAAATATGTGTAACGTGGAACCACGCTCCAACCCGCGGCCAGGAATGCCCGAGCGTCGGTTAGCGAGGATCGACTTGCCAGCGTAAGCCGCGCATATCGTTGGCGAGCGAGGGCGGCTTCCAACGCTTCGACAGTCTTCAGGTGACGCGAGGTTTGCTCCGACGGGTAGCGCGTCTCGTATCGGCGCAACAAGATGCCGTTATAGTAGAGCAGCGGTCGCGGTGCGACCCATGGACCGAAGCGCGAATCGTCCTCGTACAACGCGACTCCGCCGGCGAGCTCGTCACCGTGTCGCACAGCCAGCACTGTTGAGCGGCCGCCAGCGGCGCGGCACAAAGCCGCTAAATACTGCGGCAGAGCGTAGATGGATCCTTCGGGGGATCTCGCAACAAATTTGAGCCACTCTTCATAGCGGCTTTCAGGCAGCACTTCGCTTCTATAGTCTAGCCCCATACCCTCAGCGGTACCGCCTCTGGACGGTCTCCCTTTGTGTAGCATTCAAAGCATGCTGCGCCTCGGTTGCACATGTGGCGATCTCGACTTCGGTTGAACCAACCGCTCGCACCGGTGTCGATTGGTTGATCCAACGCGCTGGGCGGATTCCCTGCCGCCAATGCACTTTGCGAGGGGATCCTCGTATTGATGCCCTGCGGCGTTGTCTTCAGGCGACTTAGCATGGTCGGAGCGTGGTCGGGCTCCGCGATGCGACCAGGTCGCAGTGTCCGCCCCTTGCGCAAATCCCGGCTTTTGCACACTATCCTTGCCGTGACGGAACGGGTGGGGGCGGTTGCACAACACGACGCTCGCCGCATAGCAGGCGCACTGGCTCGTCTGGCCCAAGCGCAGGATCGGGACGTTGCGGAGCTGATGGCGCTGTCGTGCGCTGGCCGGTTCAGCGTGACGGGTGCATGGCTGATGGGAGTGCGTACTATGGTCACATCACTTTGTCTCAAATTGGACTTTGGCTGACATTCAGAATATTGGCGTTCTGCAGCGACGAAAACTCGCATCGTGCAGGACAGGATGGCGAGCTGCCCGCAACAGGGCTTGCCTCAAACAGCAATATAGAGCCTGGCGCCAGCTGAGCAAAGCCTTTGCCGCGACGACGCGATTATTTCGCAGACATTGAGCAGACGCCGGAGCTGGGGCGTCAGGCCTTGCGCGGTGGCGCAGCAGCCATCGCGACCACCTACGGAAGCGGACTTCTGCAGATCGCGGCTGCCGTTATACTGGGACGCCTTCTAACCCCAGAAGATTACGGCTTGGTGGCTATCGTTACCGTATTGACGAGCTTTGCGCCATTACTCATTGATTTCGGATTGGGAGACGCAATAACACAAAGAAAGAAGATAACGCACGGCCAGATCAGTGCTCTGTTCTGGATAAGCAGCGGTATCGGTTTCGCAATCGCCGTAGTTCTTGCACTTTGCAGCCCGCTCATCGTATGGATATACCAGGAACCCAGGTTGGAGCCTATCGTTCTGTCCTGCGCGCCTACTTTTGTACTGTCGGGATTGTCGGGTCAGCATTTGGCGCTTCTGCGGCGGGCGATGCAATTCGGCGTGGTTGCGAAAATACAGATTCTCGGAGCGCTGGCGGGACTAGTGATCGCCATCCCAATGGCAATGTCCGGTTTCGGCTACTGGGCACTGGTACTCCGCCCAATCGTGAGCATGGCTTGCGTCGTGGCCGGTGCGTGGCTCGCATGCGAATGGCGGCCCGGTCTGCCGCTCTTCGACAATGAAGTGCGATCGATGGTTCGGTTTGGAACGCATGTAGTGGGCTATTCGATTGTGACTGCAGCGTCTCGGTCCGTGGACCGCATTGTCCTCGGACTGTCCTATCGGCCTCAGGAGGTGGGTTTTTACCACAACGCCATACTGCTTTACGAGAATTCGATCTACAGCGCCCTAACGCAGATACACACCGTCGGCAGCGTCGCGCTCAGCAAGCTCCAATCCAATCCTGTGGAGCTCCGGGAAAAATATAAAGCCGCTCTATCTACGCTGGCCTTCTTCCTAATGCCCGCAGCTGTCGTTCTGTCTGTCACGGCTCGAGACGTGGTGGTCATACTTCTGGGAGAAAAATGGCGCGAGACCGGCGTTCTCCTCGGCATCATAGCTCTTCGCGGCATCTTTCACGTAATCCAGGGCTCGCAGGGCTGGCTGCATCTTTCCACCGGACGGCCGGACCGATGGAAAAAATGGGGAATCGTCACGGCTGCAGTGCAAATACTTGCCGTTTTGGGGGGCTTGCCTTTTGGTCCCATCGGTGTGGCCGTTGGATACGTCGCCGCTGGTTGGCTTATCGCATTCCCGTCGATCAGTTATGCGGGCTTGCCGATCGGCGTCGGAGCGGCCTCGGTCCTTCGATCGGTCGGGAGACAACTGCTTGGCGCGTTGGCAGCAGCCGCTGCAGGTTGGTGGCTGATGATGTTTGTTCTTGTCGATTTCTCAGAAATTGTTTGTATCGTCCTGCTGGCGGCAGCCTGCATCGCGATTTACCTGGCGATAGTCGTGGGTCTCCTTGGGCTCACGGAACCGATTTGCGTTGCGGGACGACTTATACGGGATCAGCTCTCGCGGATGTGAGGGACTTTGACCTACGAAGGAACCTGATGTTGAATTGCAGATTGAGCTCGATAAATCGTCGTTGCACTGCGGGGCGTTCCAATGCGTAGTTTTGAGCACCGCCACCAGGCGCTTCTCGCCGACGCGACGTGGTACGGAACGCTGGCTGCTGCGCGGAATTTGGGCGCGCATGGCGTTTCGGTCACGCTCGCAAGCGACAGCTGGATCGCGCCAGCGCGGTGGTCGCGCCATGTTGCTCGAACGGTGTCCTGCCCGAGCTCAAAGGACGCTGCGGAATTTCTTGCTTGGCTTCTCCGCTTCGGAGCCGCGCATCCGGGCCACGTCCTCTATCCAACCAGCGACGAGATCGCATGGCTGGTCTCGGCTCATGCTCAAGAGCTGTCCCGCTCGTTTCGCCTCTATGCGCCTTCGATCAACGCTTTGCTGCGGCTGCTGGACAAGGCGCGCCTGATCGAAGATGCTCGCGCAGCCGGGCTTGATGCGCCGGAAACCAGGGTGCCCCGCGACGAGTGGGAAGTCGAGCATGCGGGTCGAGAGCTGGGCCTGCCGCTCTTTGTGAAGCCGCGCGCCCAGATGTTCGGGCGCGGCACCGGGAAAGGGACACGCATCGACGAGCCTGCCGCGCTGTTGCCCGCTTGGCGGGCGCTGCGCAGCACGGCGACCTATGATCCCGAGATTCTTGGCCACGTGCCAGACCTGTGCCTGCCGATGCTGCAAGGCTGCTCCGCCGGCGCGGAGCGGATCTATACGGTGGACGGCTTCGTGGACGAGGGCGGCGAGATCTACAAAGCGCTGGCGTGCATGAAGGTGCTCCAGCGCCCGCGCGGTTCCGGCCCGGGGATCATATTCGAGCACGCCGAGGTCGACCCCGCCGTCGACGAGGGACTCCGGCGTCTGTTCAAGGTCACCGGGTTTTGCGGCGTCTTCGACGCGGAGTTCATTGAGCACGGAACGCGCAAGCTGCTCATCGACATCAATCCGCGATTTTACAATCACATGGCATTCGAGACCGACCGCGGCCTGCACCTGCCCTGGCTCGCGTATCTGGCCGCGAGCGGCGATCGACAGGCGCTGAAGGCGGAGGTCGACAGGGCCAAAGCGGCGAACGTACCGCAGCGAACTTTCGTCCACCGGCTGCCGACGACTATGATGCTGGCAGCGCAAGGTCTCGCCCACACCATGCCGCGCGAAGAACAACTGCGGTGGCGCCGCCTGATCTCTGACAACCGGACAACGACTACAGACCCGGCACGCACCGCTGACGATCCCGGACCTGGCATTGCGGAGATCGCCATGGAGGCCTTCGCTTTCATGAGGCACCCCCGTGCGTTTATCCGCGGCCTGCTGAGGTCGCCAAAGCTCCCGCCAGATTTGGAACCGCTGCACGCTCAGTAAAGGAGCTTGAGCCCCGGCGGCCGCCACTATCGCCGCGGCACCAGCCGCGTCGGCGGCCGTGCCAAGGCTGAGGGCCATCGACCTCTTCCGCGGCGCCACCATTGCCGCAATGGTGCTCGTGAACGCGCCATTTTCCTACGAGGGCAGCTACCGCCAGGCGGCCCACGCCGCATGGAACGGCGGGATGCCGGCTGTAGCTGAGCACGCCGTTCGCGAATGGCCGCCAGGGCCTGTGGTGCCGAGCCTGAGCACGCGGCAGGCATCTCGCGGCCCAGTTGGCCGACGGCTCCGGCTCAATGACTACCGCCCGATGCCTTCGTAGATCGCAAAAGCCGCCGGATCGAGCACACGCCGCCCATCGACCACCAGGGGCCGCCGGCCCAACCCATGAAGCACGCTGGCCAGTTGCGAGAATTCCTTCCAGCGTGTCACCAGAATGACGACCTCAGCCTGCGCAACCGCCTCATGGAGCGACTGCGCCAAAGCGACGCCAGCCAAGTCCTCGTGATCAGCCGGGCGCGCAACGGGATCGTAGGCCGTCACGCGAGCACCCCGAGCCTTGAGCTTGCGAAGCATCGGAAACGCCGGGGACTCCCGCACATCGTCGGTATCGGGCTTGAACGCGATGCCAAGCACTGAGACCGGCACATCCATGAGTGACGTGAAATGACGATCGATAAGGCGCATCATCTCGTCGGGCTGCCCATGGTTGATGTCAAGCACGCTCTGGAGGAGATTGAGAGACAGCCCCTTCTCGTGACCCTGGCCGACAAGAGCCATGACGTCCTTGGGCAGGCAGCTGCCGCCGAAACCGCAACCGGGCTCGAGGAAAGCTGTGATGGGCGCCGTGACGCTCTCGCTGCCCCGCCGTATCGTGAAGTAGGCGGCCTGATGCACGCCGCGCATGACCTCGATGGCGTCCACTCCGCCCACCGCCGTGCACAGGCGGGCGATCTCATTGGAAAAGGAGATCAACGTGGCCAGCACAGCGTTGGACGCGTACTTGATCATTTCCGCCGTCGTCGGATTGGTGACAATACGCGATACGGCCGGATCGAAGGCCGCATAGAGCTCGAGCAGGACCGCGTGTGTCCGCTCGTCGATGCCTCCGAGCACCAGCCGGTCAGGGCGAGAGAAATCGGCAACCGCGCTGCCCTCTGTGAGGAACTCGGGATTCATGCCGAGGCCGAACCCGGGTCCCGCGGTCTTCCCCGACGCGCTCTCGAGCGCGCGGCGCACTACGCCGAGGGTCGTGCCGGGGATCACCGTGCTTTTGACGATCACGGTGCTGCGACTGGCCTTGCTCCGCAAGGCGGTGCCGATCTCGGACGCTGCCGCCTCGACGTATTTTAGGTCGATCTTGCCTCCGGACGCCGGCGTCCCCACCGCGATGAAGGTCATATCCGTCGCCGCGACGGCAGCAGCCAGGTCGGTCGAGGCGCGCAACCGGCGCCCGGCGTTCCTCGCCAGCAGTTCGGGCAGGTGCTCCTCGTGAATTGGCGCTTTACCTGAATTGATCATCTCGACCTTGCGCGGATCGATATCCACGCAGGTCACGTCGTGCCCGCACTCGGCGAGGCAGGCGCCCGTCACCAGACCGACGTAGCCCGTACCGACGATCGAGACCTTCATTAGGCCGCCACCGCTATCTGATTGTGGCTGTACCAAATCAACGATCGATAGATGCCATCCTCGATCGTGACCTTCGGGTCGTACCCCAGCTCCGAGCGCGCCTTTTCGATGACGGGACAGCGCCGCTCGGGATTGTCGACCAAGTAGTCCGTTTCACTGCTCCTTCCCAGCACCACTTTGCCGCGGTAGCCACAGACATCCGCGGCCGCCCTGACCGCGAGGTCCGCCAGCTCCGCCATCGAGATCTCGGGACGGTCGATGCCGATGTTGTAGGGTTCGCCGTCGCGCCCGCGCACCAGCACCTTGAAATAGCCGGTAATGGCATCCGTGGCGTAGCAGAACGTCCGCTTGGGGCTGCCGTCGGAGAGCATGACGATGTCGCGCCCGGAGAAGATATCCCTGGCAAAATCGGGGATCACGCGTCCGTCGGTGATCTTGAGACCGGGGCCGTAGTTGTTGAACGGCCGCGCCATGCGCACCGGGATGCTCTCGTGCTTGGCATAGACGACGCACAGGGTCTCGCCGAAGCGTTTCGATTCGTCGTAGCAGGCCCTGGGGCCGGTGCAGGATACATTGCCCCGGTAGGTCTCAGGCGTGGGGATGGCATCGGCCGAGGGGTCACCGTAGATCTCGCTCGACGAGTAGAACAGGAAGCCCTTCAGTGGTCGCCCCGCGTCGCGCTCGGCCACGGCATAGTCGAGGAGGTTGCGCAGGCCGTTGATGTTGGCGTCGATGCACTTCAACGGCAGGGCGCGATAGTAGATGGGCGAGGCGATGCCCGCGGCGTGGACGATGTAGTCGAAATGGCCGATGTCCTTGGGCAGAGGCTCGATCATGTCGTGGCGCCGCAGCTGCAGGTCCGGACGGGCGCTCAGTGCCTCCAGCCATGGTGTCACGCCTCGGGCGTAGTTGTCGTAGACGACGAGGTCGATCTTGCCGCCGGCGGAGCGCGTGTCGTTCCAATGCAGCACCGCCTGCACGAGGTAGTAGCCGAGGAATCCTGCGCCGCCGGTCACCAGGAGGCGGCCGCCGGACATGGCGCCGAACTCGACCGCAAGGTCCGTGCATACGGCGTCCAGGTCCTCGTCGAGGAGCTGCCGCAATCCGATCAGTCGTCTGTGCTTCTGCATTTATTCCGGGCTTCCGTGCCTGTGACTAAAGGACGAGCTTGCGGGCGTGGAATGCCTCGGCATAGCGCGTCGGCGAGTTGCACTCGACGCCCCGCAGGCGCATGTGGCCGCGGAACAGTTCCGCATCGAACCACTGCTGGCTGCGCTGGGAGGGAAAGCAGTCCAGCAGCGTCGCCACCTTGCGGTCGACCGTCTCCGTCGACAGCGGGCAGAACAGGCCTGGGTGTGCCAGGTCACCCTCGTACTTGGGGATCTCGTACTCCAGGACGGCGTGGCTGCGGAACGTGTTCCAGGTCAGCTCTGCCAGCACGCGATGGTCCTGGTGCCGGTCGGCGAGGTAGTGCGTCAGGATCAGGTCCGGGGCCACACGAGAGCGCAGCTCCTCGAACGCGTCCTTGATGGCTGAGGCGGAATGCGGGAAGTGGCTGCCGCGGAAGTCGCGCACCTCGACCGCGAGATTGGCGTCGCCTCCCATGAGGGCTGCGGCCGCTTTGCGCGCCTCATGCTCGCGCTCGCTGCCGCCTCCGGAGAACACCACCCAGACGAAACGCAAGCCCGGGTGGCGCTCGTGCAGCTCGATCAGTGTGCCGCCGCAGCCGATCTCGATGTCGTCGCAGTGCGCGCCGAGACAGAGGACTGTGGCGTCGGCGGAGAGATCGGGCTTGAAACGCAGCATCATTTGCGGTTGCCCATGCTCAAGCCGGCGCCCGGGCGAGAAGCTTGTTCAGCGCGTTCTCGCCGCTGACGAAGGACTGATCGGTCCAGATGTAGGCCCAGTCGCCGTAGCGGCCGCAGTAGGAGATGCCGATGTCGTCCAGATAGCCGTGCACCAGCGCCGCAGCCGGCCCCGACTCCAGGTCGAAGATTACGTTGGCGTAGGGAATGTGCATGGCATGGCGGAACAGGACGCGGTCCGTCTCGCGCAGGATGCCGCAGCGCTTGAGATCGGCGATCACGGGCTCGATGCAGTCCTCCGGACGGCGGTCGAGCGGCCGGTACTTCCTGGAGTAGTAGCACTCGGCCTGGAGGCTGCCGCATCCCGGCGGCACGTTGTTGGGAGATTGCAGGTGCGGCGTGCTGAGCCGGGTGAAGAAGATGTCGCGGTCGTAGAAGTAGGTCCAGTGGGCGTCGATAAGGTCGGCCCGGTCGATGCCGAGGTTGACGATGACGGCCTCGCTGCAGGCCAGCCGGGCCGCCGCCTCGACGACGTCGCGGGGCGCGCCAACGATCATCGGCACCAGCTCCGGCAGCGGGATCGACGAGACGACGCCGTCATAGGCGGCGCTGGCGCCGTTCTTGAAATAGAGCGCCCGCTCCCGGGGATCGATCCTCACCACCTGGTGGCCGAGCTTGATATCGGCGATCTTCCGGAACGGCTCCAGGTAGGCGACAAACCCTCCCTGACTCGGGTAGCGGAAACCGCTGATGTAGTGCACGTCGTCGGACTTGGGCTGCAGCGCGCCGCGGAACACCTCCTCAAGCTTGGGCCGGTACAGGCGCGGCCCGATCCACTCGGTGTTCATGTTGGCCGCGGTCGTGGTGTGGTACTTGACCGTGTATTCCATCGGAAACGTCTCGGCGAATGTGTCGCCGAAGCTCGCGCGCAGCCAATCCTCGTAGTTGCGGACGGGGGGCGTCTCGGTGCGATGCGCCACCTCGACGAACTCCAGCAGGATCTTGGTGAGCAGCTCGCCAGGCAGCCCGTGCAGGTTGATCTGCGCCGGGTGCTTGATCCAGTGCCCCTGCCAGTAGTTGTTGACCTTGGTCCTGGCCTCCACGTACTGCCCACCGACGTTGGTTGCCAGCAGTTCCTGGACGCGGGCGTTGTCGGTGAACGAGACGTGCGGGCCCTCATCGAAGGTCCAGCCGCCCGGAAATGCGTACGACGCGGTGTGGCCACCGATATGGTCGTGCATGTCGTACATGACCGGGCGAACGCCGGCCGTGTGGGCAGCGTGGGCGGCGCCGAAGCCGGCCATCCCCGTGCCCAGGATCGCAATCCGTCTCATGGCAAATCAGCCCCCGGAATCCTGCAAGTGTGTGCGCCACCAATCCACCGTGGCCGACAGTCCCGCCTCGAGGTCAAGCTTCGGCGTCCAGCCGATCTCGCTCGCGGCACGGCGCGTATCCCCGAGCACCAGCGGGGCATCGTTGGCGCGCGCCGGCAGCGCCCCGATCTGCAGCAGGTCGCTGCGCCCCGTAATCCTGCCCAGCAGCTCCACGATGTCGCGAATGGTGACCGCCGAGCCGGCGGCGATGTTATAGGCCCCCTTGGCTTCGGAGGCGAGCAGGGCCACCATGCCGTCGGCAACATCCTGGATATGCAAATAGTCGCGCACCTGCAGGCCGTGGGACGATTTGGCCTGCTGGCCCCTCAGCAGCGACAGGATCATCGACGAAACAAGCCGCCGCGGGTTCTCGCGCGGCCCGTACATGAAGAACGCGCGTCCCCAGGCCCCCGACAGGCCGGAGACGCTGCAGTAGGCGAGGAAGGCGCGCCGCAGGGCGTCCTTGGCCGCGCCGTACAGCGTGTCCGGTTCGCAGGGCGTCACATCCTCCACGCAATAGCCGTAACGCCAGTCGTATTCGTAGCAGGACCCGCTGACGACGCAGCGCTCGCCGCCGGCCTCGCGGAACGCGCGGATGAGGTCGAGACTGGCCGCCGTCCAGGCGATGTTGCTGGGGTCGGCGATCAGCTTTCCCGGCTCCACGAACCACGCGAGGTGCAGGAGGCCCTGGGGGCGGTGCTCGTCGAGTATCCGGCGCATCTGGGTGCGGTCCATGACATCGCCGTGGACCCAGCGCACGCCGGGCACATCCACGGGGGCGCGCTCGCGGTGGAGCGCGACCACGTCGAAGCCGCGCGCGAGGAGCGGCGCCAGGCAATGGCTGCCGAGGAAGCCGCTGGCACCCGTTATCAGGACCCGCTGAACCGCTATCGTCATGCTCCGGCCTCGGCCGGGAAGAGGGGCCAATTCCGGTCCTGGGCGGAGATCACTTCGATCGGTCCGGGCCAGGCGATGTTGAAGGCCGGGTCGTCGTGGCGCACGCCCGCGGCACTGCCGGGGGCATACGGCACCGACACCTGGTAGGCGAGGTCCGTGTCGGGCACGAGGGTCAGGAACCCGTGGCCGCAACCCTCGGGTATGTAAAGCATCCGGCCGGACCCGGCATCGAGCTCGGTGCCGAACCACTTGCAGAAGGTCGGGCTGCCGGGACGCAGGTCGACGGCCACGTCGAACACCTTGCCGCGGGTGCAGCGGACCAGCTTGACCTCGGCATGGGGCGATTTCTGATAGTGCACACCGCGCAGCGTGCCGGCAGCGACGCTGTGCGTCGTGTTGATCTGAGCGATCCTCGGATCGAGTCCGGCGCGCTCGAACTCGTCCGCGCACCATTGTCTGGCGAAGAATCCCCGCTCGTCGCGCCGTGGCTCGAGGTCGATCACGAACACGCCCGGGATCCTGGTCTGGGTGAAGATCATGCCTGAACGACCCAACTCTCCAACGTCATGCCGCCGATGCCGTGGAAGCGATCGCGTCGAGCCGTCGCCGGCGGGCGATCATCTCGTCGGTGGGCGTCAGGCCGAGGGTCTCGAACACCACCAGGAGCCGGTGCAGCCAGTCGTGCCTGAGTGCGGCCTCCCGCACGTTCCGGCGCCGGGCAGCGTGCAGCCGTTCGGCATCGCCGTCCAAGTCGGCCAGGATGCGCACTACATCGGGGCTGTCGAACGGCAGATGGATAAGCGCGTCCTCCCAGTCGAACTGCTGTCTGAACTCGTCGATCCGAGGGGGTTCCCCGATCATGACCGTGCCCGCGGCGGCGCCCTCGTAGAACCGCGCCGAAATCTCGTCGCGGTCCGCGGTCCAGGCCGGGTTGTTCACGTAGCTGCGGTTGGCGATGTAGTATTGGCTGTGCTTCAGGATGGTCGCCAGCATCCCGCGATGATCGTGCGCGCTGTCGACGCGAAACGTGCGGTCGAGGCCATTGCCGCCGCTCGCGGCCACGGTATCGTAGTAGTAGAAGCTCTCCTGCTCCTCGGCGTTCTCTATCAGGGCCTGGTGCGTTACCGCCGAGCGCCGACCGATGTTGCAGACATGGATCGGTCGTGGCCGCTCGATCGCGGCCGGCGCGAAGCGAACCACGTCGGCGGCGTAGGGCAGATAGGTACAGGGACGACCGATGACACGCGCTAGGTCCTGGACGCTGTGGCGGAACCCGACGAACACGTGGTCGAAGCCCGAGAGGAGCTCGACCAGGTACGTCGGCAGCCGGTCCGACCAGACTTCCGCAATGAAGCAGGCTGCCTTGCGGCAGCGCGCGCGCCAGTTGGGTATGGTCGCCAGCGAGTACAATTCGTAGGTGTGGTTGAACACCGGGAAGAACAGCTCGAAGTCGCGATCGAGCATGACCCTGTTTTGCGGGTAGGGAGCTATCCGCCGCGCGAGAGAGGGGGAGCGGCTCGCCAGGCGCGCCAGCTTGTACGACTTCCGCGAAAGCTCGAGCCCGCGACGGTCGGTCACGTCGATGCGGTGGGCCCCGGTCACCGCGGCGACCACGTCCTCGAACTCGTAGGCGAGGCAATAGGCGACGAGGTCCGCAATGCGGCGCTCTGACAGCAACAGCACGTCGCCCTGCACGGAGCCGGGGGCGCGACCGGCGCGATCGTGCAGCGCCGCCCCTTCGCCGCGCTGCCGGGCGCCCTGACCACGATCATGGAGTGCACCGGCACTCCGCATGGTTTCGGCAACGTTGCGGACCAACATCTCTTCGCCCTCGAATGCGCCACGCCACGCCAGCGCAGTGGCTCGTATTCCCACGGTCGGCACTACTGCGCAGGTCGCACGGCCCGTGTCCCGAGCCAGATCAGCCATCCCGCACCGCCACCGATCAAACAAAAGAGCGCCACCGCGAGCTCGCCGCTGCGCAGCCCGCCGCCGATGGCACCGAAAAGAACGACCCCCAAGCCGATCCAGAACAGCTTCTGCCACGCGTAGCAGTCGTGCTCCTTGGAGAGACCACGCCGTGCCGCCCATATCGCCTTTGCCTCGGCAGAGAAAGGCAGGGCATAGCGCAGCACCGTGGGCGCGACGCGCATAGCCACCAGCAGACCCAGGAACAAGACCGAGGTGAGCCAGATCGCATCGTGGCCGCCCGAGAGCGCACGAAACGTCGGCGGTATGGCAAAGGCCACGGCTGCCCGATAGAGGGCGGCCCAGGGGCCACTGTCGAGATCGACGATCAGGCGTTCGATTGGCTTCATGGCTGTATCCCGCACGGCGCTAAGAGGTCTTCGGCGACTGCCTCAGCTGGAACTCCCGCAGGAGCGAAAGCGCAAGCCGCATCGGACCGGTTACCCGCAGCACTCCGACCGCCACCGCCAGATAGGTGACCAGGCAGATCAGGCCGGAAAGCACAAATCTCACGAACGGCGCGAACTCGGCCATAAGGGCCTGCTGCAAGAGCAGGCCAACGGCCACGGCGCAGAGGGCCGCGACGGTCTGCGGCCCGGCCGCGGCCAGCACATCCTTGGCGCCCACGCCCAGCGGGCGCCCCGAATAGGCAAGCGCCGGCACGAACAGGGCGAACATGACGATCGCATAGGCGGTCGCGACCCCGATGGGACCAAACGGAAGGCCGGCGGCCAACGCGGCAAGCTGGCAGGCGGCGCTGAAGAGGCCCCACCGTGTCCAGCGGTCGGACCGCCCGGCGACGACGTGGAGCCATCCCAGCGCCCGCTCGGACCCTTGCGCGATGCCGCGCACGGCGAAGAGGCACAACAGCGGCCCGGCCGGCGCCCATTTCTCGCCCAGCAACAGCACCACGAAATCCTGTCCGGTCACGGCGAGGCCCGCAAACGCCGCGGCCGAAACGAAGCTCACGGTTGAAAGGGCCGCCGACCAGGAGCGCTTGAGCTCGTCCAGATTGTCCCTGAGCTTGCTCAGGCTGGAGACCGCGACGTTGTGGAGCGACTCCGTCAGCACGCTCAGGAGGTTATTGTAGAGCAGGAACGCATTCTGGAAGTGCCCGACCGGGCCGACGCCGTAGACGTAGCCGATGGCGACGCGATCCGCCGACTTCACGACCGTGTCTGTCAGGGTGAAGCCCGTGACGCCCAGGCCGAAGCGGACCATCGCCTTCACATCCGGCGTGACGCGCGGCCGGCCGGGCATCCACGGGCAGCTGATCCATGCGCCCAGGGCGGCCAAGGCCAATGTGACGAGCGGCTTTGCCACCAGCGCCCAGTAGCCCCACGACGTGAGCGCCATCGCAACGGCAACGATACTGCTGAACACGTTCGCTGCCAGGTCGATCATCGCCACGCGCTTGAACTCCATCGCCCGGCGCATCAGCGCGTAGTGCTGGACCGATGCTGCGGTCATGATGAACGTAAGCGACGATACGATCGCGATGTCGGCCAGCGCGGGCTCGCCGAAGAACGATGCGACCATGCTGCTGCCGGCGGCGCATATCAGGGTGAAGACACCGCCGACCGCCATGTTGAGCCAGAACAGCGCGCTGACCTCGCCGGGCGTGATGCGGGGGCGCTGGGTGGACGCATCGGTGGTGCCCAGATCGATCAGCGTCGGCGCGAATGCCACCAGTGCCATGACCACGGCGACCAGACCGAATTCGTAGGGGCTCAGCAGGCGCGCGAGCACCACCGTCGTCGCCACCTGCACGCCGACATTTATGGCGCGTGCGGCGACGAGCACCACCCCGCTGCGCGCCGATGCGCGGCCGAGGCCGGCGTAGGGCTTATGCTCCTCGAAGTACCTGTCGGCTCTATTTGTCAACGGCGGCCACGGGCTGTTTGGGGGCCTGATTATTATCGATCTGGTCACCGGAAACGCGTTCCAGCCAGATCTCGCGCCAATACGGGGTTATCGCCCGCGGGCAGAAGCGGCGGCAGACGGCGTATCGCCCCTCGCAAACTACATTTTCAAGCACGATCGCATCCGATTTGAACCGGATCATCTTGCCGGTCCTTTCATCCACGATCTGCTTCACGCGCCGTTTGACCTTGAATTCCCGCTCGGTGAACGGAACGTAGTCGGGATCGAAATACAGCCCCCGGTTCCGGTACCGGGAGTCCAGCGTTTTCAGGATCTCGGGAAACGGCTTGACGCGAACGCGCTCCCCCGCCTGAAGGTCGAGCAGCGCCTTCGGCGTCGGCGCCCCGTCAGGTACGCCGTGGGGCCGCAGCGGATAGGGAGAGCCGCCGATCATGCGCTGGAAGGCGTCGTAGACCAAGCGCATCGGCGTGCCGAGCCCGACACCGGCCTCGGCGACCGTCCGCCAGAATGTGTAGATAAAGCCAGTCGCCAGCTCCCACGCCCGGACGTTGCCAGAGGTGTAATCCTCCACGTACTGGCGTGCGTCCCACCACTTGAGCGGCTGGGAGGCAAACTTGACCTGCGTGTTCTGGCAAACGTAGGTGGGCTCGCTTTCTCCTGGCGCAGGCGCGATCTTGCCGCCGGACCGGATCATCTCCTCCGTGCAGCGCCCATCCGTGGGCGGGCCATTGCCCCCGGCCGGCGCTGACTCGGCGGCCGCAGAGTTGGCATCCACCCGTTTGAGCCACGCCTCCTTCCAGAAGATCAGGCAGTCGGCCTCGCAGCCGTCGTGCGCCGCGCCATCGCAACGGAGGTTCTCCAGGTGGACGGCGTTCGCCATGCTCCTGCCGATGATCCCCACGGCCGGGTCGCAGGTCTTGTGTGCCCTTTTGCTGACCTGAAAGGTCCTTCCGCAGTACCGGAGCATCTCCGTCATGAATGGCAGCTCGTCGAGCTGGCCGCGGGCGTCCAAGGTGCGGAGAATTTCTTCCTTGCTTCGGACTTGCACCCATTCACCGGCACGGAGCCCGAGCGCGTATGTCGATTGACTATTCATCGCGACCGCCGTTCTTCAGGGAATCGGCCGCCGCCGGGTTTCAGAAACGTCCCCGTCATGACAGCATCAATCCCCGTGCGCGGACAATTAGAAGACTAACTTTTTCAATAGCATCAGCAGCCATAGCAGCTGTTTCTAGGGCGTCAATAGCAATCGTCGCTCCTCTTGTCCATCAATTGTCTCCTGAGGCCGCGAGTCGCATCGCATTAGGGTCGGCTCGCGAGCCATTTTCGGTCGCAGCGCCAGGCGCGTGAGTTCTGTTATGCTCGCTTGCGCCGCCCTGCCGTGGAGCAAATCGCGAGGCATTCCGCGAGGCGGCATCCGGCAGCGGACCGGGGCGCAACGATCGCTACCCGTCCGATGCGCCGCCTGCTAAGACCGGAGGCGCGTTGCTGAGGCTATTTTGCTGCGATCGTTCTTGAGAGGACATTGGTCGATGTGTGGCATCGCCGGGATCATTGGACGGCTCGATGAGGCCAACCGTACCGCTCTGGCGCGGATGAACGACGCCATGCGCCACCGTGGACCGGATGCCGAGGGGGTATGGCTCTCCGAGCCGGATAGCCGCGGCTGGGGCGCACTGCTGGCCCATCGGCGCCTCTCCATCCTCGACCTCTCGCCCGCCGGTGCCCAGCCCATGGTGGATCCGGTGACCGGGCACACGATCGTGTTCAACGGCGAGATCTACAACTTCGGCGACCTGCGGCGGCGCCTGGAAGCCGAGGGGCAGGCCTTCCAGTCAACGGGCGATACGGCCGTCATGCTGCGCGCGCTCGGCCTGCACGGCCCCGATGCAGTGGCGTGGCTGCGCGGAATGTTCGCCTTTGCCTCATGGGACCCGAAGCGTCGCCGGCTGCTGCTGGCCAGGGACCCGCTAGGCATCAAGCCACTCTATCTGGCACGGTCGGCGGACCCGGGCGCGGGCTGGTCGGTGATGTTCGCGTCGGAGCTGCGAGCCTTGCTGGCGTCGGGGCTGCTGGGCACGCCGCGCCTCGACCCGCAGGCCGTGGCCAGCGGCGTATGGAACGGCTTCGTGGTGGGGCCTGGAACGGCCGTCAAGGGTGTCGAACTGCTCTCGCCGGGGCGACTCGTGGAGCTCGACGGGGCCGGCAGGGCAGTGCGCGAGGCGGAGGACTATTGGCGCATTCCCGAGCGTCCCCCCGCAGCGGACATGGACGACGATACGCTGGCCGCCATCCTGGCAGAGGGGCTGAAGCTGCATCTCGCCAGCGACGTGCCGCTGGCCGTGTTCCTCTCCGGGGGCGTGGACTCGTCGGCCATGGCGAACCTCGCCCAACGAGCCGCCCGCAGCCCGATTCATACCTTCACGCTGGCCTTCAAGGAGCTGGAGTTCAACGAGGGGCCGATCGCGCGCCGGATCGCCGACGCGATCGGCACCCAGCACCACGAGGTGGTACTGACGGAGGAGCGCTTCGTCGCCAGCCTGGAGACGGCGCTCGACAGCCTCGACCAGCCCACCTTCGACGCTCTCAACGCGTACTACATCTCGCAGGCTATCCGCTCCGCGGGGTTCACGGTGGCGTTGTCCGGCACCGGCGGCGACGAGCTGTTCGGCGGCTATTCCTCCTACCGCGATCTGCCGACCCTGCTGCGCTGGTCGCGTCGCGCCGGCGTGGTACCGCGCAGCCTCCAGGTGGCGGCTGCCAGGCTGGGGACCTGGCCGTTGCGGCGCTCGGGCGGCAGCGTGCCGCCCCAGACTCGCTGGGCCAAGCTCCCCGACATGGTGCGCCACGGCGACGACCTACTGGCCCTCTACCAGCTGGCCTACGCGCTCTTCCTGCCCGGGTTCCAGCGCGAATTGCTGGCACCGGGCTTTGCTGAGCCGTTGGCCGACGGCCTGCCTCAGGCCATGCGCCGGCGGCTCGTTGCCGAGACCCGAGGCCGCACACCGCTCTCCGCCATCAGTGTCATGGAGCAGCGGTTGTTCCTGGGGGAGCGGCTGCTGCGGGACAATGACGCGGCGAGCATGGCCTCGTCGCTGGAGCAGCGGGTGCCGCTGGTGGACCAGATCCTGTTCGAGAGCGTAGACCGTCTGCCCGATGCGGCGCGCTACCAGCCCCTGGGCCGCAAGGCGGCGCTGCGGCGCATCGGCCTGCGCGGGCTCGACCCGGCCCTGTTCGAGCGGCGCAAGAGCGGGTTCGTGCTGCCATTCGACCGCTGGATCCGGCGCGGGCTGAAGGACGCGATGGACGCCGTCCTGCGCGATCCGCAGGCCGTTGCTCCCGTGGGCCTCGATCCAGCGACGGTGGCACGGCTGTGGCGGGCCTATCTCGACGGTGCGCCCGGCATGTACTGGTCGCGGGTGTGGTCGGTGTACGTCTTCATTCGCTGGTGCCACCGCAACCGGGTGTTCCGTTGACGCAACGCTGGCGGCTGAACCGGGGTGTCGGTCTTGGGGCGGCCGCAGCGGCGGCTCTCGTCGTGCTGACGGCGGCAGTTGTCCCCAATCCAAGTGTGCGCAGTGCCCTGAGACCACTGAAGCAGGCCGTCGACAAGGTGCGCGGATACCCGGCCTCGGCCCGGCGCGCCGCCGAGGGGACCGAGCCGCCGTCGTTCAGCGGGCTCGCCACCCCACAAGTCGGGTATGGACCCGCCATGGTCAAACAGTTCTCCTCGCCCGCGCCGTTCCGGTCCTTCCAGGTCATCGGCCCCGGCGGCGAGGTGGCCTTCGAGGGCGGTCCGCCGATCCGGGAGGTCCCGACCGATCTCTTGGGCGCTCTTCAGGCGGTCTGGGTGGGCGATTTCACGCCGCTGAGAACGCCAGGCCGCTACCACATCGTTGCGGACAACGGACTTGCCAGCTACCCCTTTGAGATCGGGCCCGGCGTGTTCGATCCGGTTGTGCGCGCAGTGCAGCGCGCCTTCTATTACCAGCGCGCCTTCACCGGGATCGAGGCGAAATACGCCCACGGTCCCTGGGTGCATGCCAGCGATGCCGCCCTCGCGCCGCCCGGCGTCGTGAAGGGCTGGCACGATGCGGGCGATTTCTCGATCTACAGCGCCTCGGCCAATTCCGCCCTGTTCTGGATGCTGTCCGCCGCGGCCGATTTCTCACCCAAGGAGGACGATACCGGCATCCCCGAATCCGGAAACGGCGTGCCGGACCTGCTGGATGAGACACGGTGGGGGCTCGAGTGGCTTCTCTCTGTGCAACAGCCGGATGGGGGCTTCCAGAATACGACCTGCCAGGAGCGGTACGGACCTTACGGCACCAACTGGCCCGAGCGCATGCCGCCCTATCGCCCCGGCGAGGTCGGCACCATCGCCACAGGACGCGCCGTCGGCACGCTGGCGTTTGCCTCGGTGGTATACCGCCGGCACGACGCCGCCTTCGCCCAGCGCATGCTGGCGGCGGCCGTTGCGGGCGACCGCTACCTGCGCAATCGGCCGGACGAGCACAGCGACGGCCCCACATGCCCGGCCATGCGCCAGGACGGCGACCCGGGCATCGGGCGGGACGTGCGCATGTACGCCGCCGCAGGGCTGCTACTGGCGACCGGCGATCCCCGCCAGGGCAGAGAATTCGAGGCGCAGTACCAGCCGCTCGACAACGACCCGAGCTACCTGCGCAGCAATGTCGCCGCCGCGCTGATCTATGTGCGCGCGCCGGCCGGCGATCCGGCACGACAGCGCGCCATCCGCGAGGATCTGCGCCGGCACGCCGCGGGCGTGCGCGCGGACGGCGATCGCCATCCCTTCCAGTGGGCCGGCCGCACGTTCTGGGGCTCCATCGCGGCGGGCTTCCAGCGCGCGGCCGGCTTCAGCATAAGGGCCTGCCTGGAGAGCCCGGACGAGGCGGCCGCCGACTGCGAGCAGGCAATGGCCAACGTTCACCATGCGCTGGGCCGGAACTATCAGCTGATGGCCTACGTCAGCGGGCTACCGGGCGTTTCGAGGAGTCGCACCCGCGGGTTCCATCACTGGCTAGCGGCTCTCGATGCGAAGCCCTTCCTGTTTCCCGGCCTGGTGGCCGGGGGTCCGATCGCTGCTCCGGAGCCGAACGACGTCTCCTATCCGCACGCTCGCCCCATTCCCATATGGGGCTACTGGGGCGATCCTGCCATGCCGCGGGACGCATCCACGCCGCTGGAGGGGCGCTATACCGACAACGACAGCTGGTCCACCAACGAGATCGATGTCGATTGGCAGGGCGTCGCCCTCTACAGCTTCTACTTCGCGCGCTGGTGGGCCTCGCGCCCGCCTTGAGAAGCGGCGAGGTAGCGGCGCATTCGCTCCACGATCCGGTCCGCGGCATGGCCGTCGCCGTAGGGGTTCTTGGCGACCGCCATGGCGTGATAGGCCGCCTCGTCCGTGAGGAGCCGCGTGGTGTGCTCCACGATCGCCGGGGCGTTCGGACCGATCAGCAGAGCGGTGCCTGCGGCCACGCCTTCGGGACGCTCGGTGGTATCGCGCATCACGAGGACCGGCTTGCCCAGCGAGGGAGCCTCCTCCTGGACCCCGCCGGAATCGGTCAGCACCAGCCTGCAGCGCGCCATGAGCGCCACAAAGTTCCGGTAGCCCTGAGGCGCAATGAGCCTGACGTTGGATAAGCCTCCGAGCAGCCGATTGACGTGCACCAGCACGTTGGGGTTGAGGTGAACCGGGTAAACAAAGCGATAATCCGGGAAGCGCTCGGCCAGCGTGGCGATGGCCCGGCAGATCTGCTCAATCCCCTCCCCGAAGTTCTCGCGGCGGTGCCCCGTGATGAGGACCATGGGCGCACGCGCCCAGTCAACCCCCAACACGCCGCTCAGCTCCTTGTCGATGCCCGCGCGCACGGCCGCGTCGGCCGCCTGGGCGGCCACCTCTATGCGCAGCGCGTCGATGACGGTGTTGCCCGTCACCGCGATGCTCGCCTCCGGGATGTCCTCGCGCAGGAGCGCGTCGCGCGCCGCTGCAGTGGGGGCGAAGTGCAGTGCCACCAGAGGAGCGGCCAGCCGCCGGTTCACCTCCTCTGGGAAGGGCGACCAGATGTTGCCGGTGCGCAGCCCGGCCTCGACGTGGCCAATGGGGATGCGCCGGTAGAAGCAGGCCAGCGATGCCGCCAGCACCGTGGTCGTGTCCCCCTGCACCAGCGCCATATCGGGCCGGGCCGAGCCCAGCCAGCTATCGATGCTGTCCATGAGACGGGCCGTCAGCCCTGCCAGGGACTGGTTGGGACGCATGACGTCGAGGTCCGCGTCGACCTTGAAGCCGAAGGTATCGGCGACCTGGCGGAACATCTCCTTGTGCTGGCCCGTGGCCACCACCGTGCAGCGGAAGCCCTCGGCGCCGCGCAGCGCCGCCACTACGGGGGCGAGCTTCACCGCCTCCGGGCGCGTGCCCATGAACACCAGGATATTGTGTCCTCTTGTCATGTCATCCCCCGCCCGCGTCATTTGTGGCCTTGAGCCGCGGGCGTCCGGCCCAGGCGGCGGGCGACGATCTCCCACCCGGCGAGCCAGATGAACTCGCTGTTGGTCGTGAGGTAGCGCTTCCACAGCTTGCGGGGCTCCATCAGCAGCCGCCAGCCCCACTCCATCCCCAGGGCCTGCACCCGGCGCGGGGCGCGCTTGATGAAGCCCGCCAGCACGTCGAAGCTGCCGCCCACGCCCATGATCACAGGTACGTCGAGGCGCTGCCGATGGCGCTCGCACCAAGTCTCCTTGAACGGGGTCGGCATGCCTACGAACAGCATGTGCGCACCACTGGCGCGGATCTCCTCGACGATGGCGTCGTGCTCGTCCGGGCCGAAATAACCGTCGCGGAAGCCGGCGATCCGGAGCCTGGGATGGCGCACGCGGGTGCGCTCCACCAGCGTCTTGACCACCTCAGGCCTGGCACCGAGGAAATAGACACCGAGCCCGTGCTCTTCTCCCGCTTCCAGCAACCGTGCCATGAGGTCCACACCGGCAACGCGCTCGGGGGCCGCCTGGCCCGAGGCGCGCAGCGCCCACACCACCGACATACCGTCGGCGACGACGAGATTGCCGGCCAGGCACGCCTGCGCCAGCTCCGGGTCGTGCCGCATCATGCAAAGGTGCGAGGCGTTGGCCGTAATGACCACCTGGGAGGCGCGCGAGGCACGACAGTACTCGAGGCACCGGGCCACCGCGGCGTCCACGGTCACGGTGTCGAAGGAGAGCCCGAGCAGCTCAGCCGTATTCCTGTGCTTCATCGACGCACTATTGAGGCTTTGAAGCGGCGCGATTCGCGTGCCAGAGGTGAGCCCGTTCGGCCTCGAAGCGGGCCGTGGCGGCCCGCTTGCCCACGAGTAGGCACGCGCGCTGGTACGAGCGTAGGAAGCGCCTGAACTCTGGGCGGTCGTAGCGCGGCAAGCCTTTCAGCCAGCTCCCAAGATACCCCCAGAACATCGCCGCGCTGCCGATGAAGGCCGGATGAGCCGGTAGCCGATGGATGACCACCGCCGAATAGTAGAGGGGTGAGGTTCCCATGAAGTATTGCCCAAACCCAGCCCGAAGGCGGCCACTCAATATGCCTTTCTGACTTGCCCCCTGAGGGCGCAGGTGGATAAAGCGAATGGCCTCGTGATCGACGCTTTCTGCGATCCACCCGAGCATGCGGGCCCGGTGGCAATCGATGCCGTCCCACATGACCTGGCGCACGAAGCCGCCGATCTCCTTGAAGCAGGAGACCCGGTAGAACTTGGTCATGCCGACCGACATCTCGTCGCCGCAGACCTCCGGCAGCAGCGCGCCGGTCTTCGGATGAACGAACCACGGCTTGCCGGAAGTGGTCCCGAGCCGCGGATTGCGCTCCATTCGCTGCATCAGCAGCTCGAAATACCGGGTCGGCAGTTCCAGATCCGTGTCGAGCTTGCAGAGGTAGTCGAAGTCCTCCAAGCGCACCGTCTCAAGGCCGGCGTAGAACGCCTCGATGACGCCCGGCCCCACCTGCCGTCGTCCGCGATCGGTGCGGCGCACGACGCGCAGGTACGGCAGTCGGCGGGCGTACTCCTCCAGAATGGTCGGTGTCTCGTCGGTGGATCCGTCGTCCACCACCACCCAGCATGCGGGCGGCAGCGACTGGGCAGCCACGCTGTCCAGCGTCCGGCGGAGAAATTGGGCCTCATCGCGGGAGGGGGAGATGAGTAAATAGCGCCGCGAGGGTGTCATGTGGAAAGCTCTTGAGAGAAATGGCCTGGAGGAAGCTTGCTGCGGGACGTCACATGTGAAGCTCGTAGCCCCGATCGGCGATCTTGTCGACTCCCGCACCGGACATTCGCTGGACCACACGGAACGAGCCGTGCTGGCTGCCGTGCTTGACCAAGCGCCGAGCTCAAAAGTATCCCATGGACGCGAGGACTAGCAAGGCACCCGCCAGCGTCGATCGTGATCATGACGCGGATTGAAGGCCATGAAGCCGACCCGGACGCCATTCCCGATATTCGTCTACCTCGTGCCAACCGCGATGATAGCAGGCGTGGGGTTGGCCGTTGGGCTGCTCCTGCCTGTCAAGCCCGCTGACATGCACTCGGTGTCCTTCCCATCGAGAAGCATCTACCGAAGCGCAATCCTGCCCGCCGACCGTGCAACGCTCTGGAACCCGGGCATGAGGGGTGTCGGCGGTATCCCCGTGCGGACCACTGTTTGCGCCACGCTGGCCCCGCGCGGAGCGGCGCTCGATGACACCACCCGGATTCAGGCCGCCATAGACGGCTGCCCGGATGGGCAGGTGGTGCAACTCGCAGCTGGCACCTTCGTCATCAACGGTGGCAACTATTTGCTGATCAACCGTGGCATAACTTTGCGTGGCGCCGGGCCAGTCCGGACGACCCTGGCACGGACCGACGGCGCGAAGACCTTCCAGGAGGCGGTGAGTTCAAAGCCCGCGCCGCTGATCGTGGTCGGGCCGTCCAGGTACTCTTTGAACGCTGACCCGTCGGGCGTGGCCGGTTCCACAACACTGATCGCCGACGCGGCCAAGGGGACGTACAGCGTGAAGGTGGCGAGCGCCACTGGACTCTCCCCGGGCCAGATCGTCCTATTGGACGAGGCCTCCGGCGCCAGTTGGCAGACCGATCCCCAAGGTCGCGGCCAGATATGGGCGTCCCCTGATTGGCGGGTCGTGTGGCAAAAGCACAAGCCAACGGTTCGCTACGTCGACGACTTCGATGCTGATGCGTTCCCGCTGACGCCCGGCTCCGCGGGCTCGTGGTTTTCTCGGCCCGACCGCCCAACCGCTGAAATCAGGCAGATCGCCTCCATTTCCGGATCCACGATCACCTTCACTACGCCCATCCACATCTCCTACCGGGTGCGCAACGCTGCCGAACTTTCCCACTTTGCGCAGCCTCACGTCAGGCACGCCGGGGTCGAGGACCTGAAGCTGGTCGGCGGCGATGATGGCAACATCACCTTCAGCTGGGCGGCTGAATGTTGGGCCAGGAATGTCGAGAGTACCCAATGGCATGGTGCCGGCTTTGGGATCGACGCGTCATTTCGCGTCGAGCTTCGGGAGTTCTACGTGCACGATGGTGCCTGGGCGCAGCCTGGCGGCGGCGGCTACGCCATCAGCCTCTCGGGCGGGTCGGCCGAGATGCTGATCGAGAACGGCATATCGGTCAGGGTCAACAAGCTCATCGTGGTGCGCTCAGCGGGAGCGGGCTCGGTGATCGCCTATAACTACATGGACATGGCCTACATCAATACCAATGGAGCCTGGATCGAGACGGGCCTCAACGCCAGCCACATGGTGGGCTCCCACCACGTTCTATTCGAGGGCAATTATGGCCACAACGCCGAAAGCGACAGCATCCACGGCAACAGCATCTATCACACCTTCTTCCGCAACCACCTGCGCGGCATCCGCGCGCCGTTCGACAACCAGGCGGGCGGAAGGATCGACGATGCATCGCAAGCCGGCAACGGACCCAGGCGGACCGTTGGCTTGATGGCCTATTCCTATTGGATGTCCTTCGTCGGCAACGTGCTGGGGGCGCCGGGGCAGATGGGCGGGTGGCTATATGAAACAACCTTCCCCGGCAAACCTGGCATCTGGATGCTGGGGTGGGACGGCGTCAGTCCCTACCCGACCGACGCCCGGGTGGCCGCGACCACCCTTCGGCATGGCAACTTCGACTATGTTACGAACTCGGTAACATGGGATCCGGCGATTGCGAGCCGCAGTCTGCCGAACTCGCTTTATCTCACTGAGAAGCCAGCGTTCTTCAACGCTGGGAGGGGCTACGCTTGGCCGTGGGTAGACCCGGTGGGGGAGACCAAGCTGCACACCCTACCAGCCAAAGCCCGCTACGATGCCGGGACGCCGTTCACCCAGCCCTGACACGCGGCACGCGCGGTCCGGCAGGCGCATGGTCCACAAGCATCGATCGCGGGCACCGTCCGCGGCAAATTAGTTGCCGAAAGACGACTGGATTCGATCCCACGCAGGGGCTAGGAAAGGATCATCGATTCCACACGCTTCACCGAAAGAGATTTCCGGACAGGCGCTGACAGGATGTTGTCCTCGGAGGTGCCCATGCAGCCACGCCGGTTCGGCTCAGTGCTGAGGCCCCCGGATTTTAGTTGGCGTCCCACCCTATTGACATTAGAGCCTCGATGAGCCCACAGCGCCTCAATATTCTCTACGTTTCCCAGATGCCCGCCAGCCCCCCGCGCTTCGGCGCCCAGTCGAGGGTGCACGGGCTGATGACCCAGCTCGGGCGGCGCCACGATCTGACGGCGGTGATGCTGGCTGATGACGAATTCGACATCAACGAGTGCCGCGGTGCCATGCTGGCCTACTGTCGCGAGGTGGTGCTGGTCCCCAATCCCCACGGCCGAGAAGGCCTCACAAAACGGCTGCTGCAGCTGCGGTCCCTCGCCTCGGCTCTAAGCTTCGAGCGCCTGCGGGTCACGGTGCCGGCTCTGCAGCGGGAGCTTGACCGCGTGCTGCGCGCCACGCGTTTTGACATCGTCAACCTGGAGTTCCCCTACCTAGGGCACTGCGACCTGCGCCAGGCGCCGCCAGGCGCGCGGCGCCCGCCCCTGATCGTGGACTCGCACGAGATCGCCTACGATCTGGCGCAGCAGTTCGCCCGAGCAGGTGGTAGTCTGGGGCGTCGCCTCTACGCCAGCGCCAACTGTCGCAAGCTGCGGCACGAGGAGCTCGGGACCTACCGGCAGGCTGACGGTGTCTACCTGTGCAGCGCGCTGGACCAGGAGCGCCTGCTCGGCCAAATCCCGGCGGCACGCACGGCGGTCATTCCCAACGCGGCGGATGTCGAGTACTACCAGCCACGCTCCGCGGACCCGCCCTCGGACGGCCGCACCGTGGTCTATTTCGGGCTCCTCTCCACAGTCCCCAACATCGACGGCGTGCTCCACTTCGTCCAGGACATCTGGCCGCGCATTGCCGAGGCTCACCCGCAGGCGCGCTGCAAGATCATCGGCGGCCGGCCGCCACCGTCGCTCCTGGCTCTGGCCGGGCCGCGGGTCGAGCTGACCGGCTTCGTGTCGGACCTGCGGCCGCATCTGGCCGAGGCCGCAGCCCTGGTGGTGCCCCTCCGGCTCGGTGGCGGCACCCGGCTCAAGATCGTGGAAGGCATGGCCATGGGCAAAGCCATCGTCTCGACGACGCTGGGTGCGGAGGGGATCGAAGCCGTGCCCGGGCGCGACCTCCTTATCGCGGACGAGCCGGAGGCGTTCGCAGACGCGGTGAACCGCCTGCTGGCCGACCCTGTCCTGGCGGCGCGCATTGGCCAGTCCGGGCGGCAGCTGGCGGTGGAGCGATACGCGTGGAGTGGGGCGGCGTCGGCGCTGGAGGGCTTCTACCGGCAGGTCCTGGAGGGCAAACCGTGAGGACGGCGCTGATCGGGGCCGGCGCGATCGCCCGGCAGCATCTGGCCTGCCTGCAGACGCTGCCGGATGTTGAACTGGCGGCCATCTGCGATCTGTCGCCGGCGACGGCGGAAGCGGCCGCCGAGCGGTTTGGCATCGGTGCCTGGTTCACCGATCACCGGGCCATGCTGGAGGAGATCCGGCCAGACGTGGTCCACGTCACCACGCCGCCGACGTCCCACTTCAGGCTGGCCATGGATGCGTTCGACGCCGGCGCCCACGTTCTCGTGGAGAAGCCCGCGACGACGACATACGAGGAGCTTGAGACTCTCGCCCGCCGCGCCCAGCAGGCCGGCCGCCACCTTGTCGAGGACTACAACTATGTCTTCAACCGGGCCCCTCAGGAGATCCTGCGTCGCATCCAGTGCGGCGAGTTTGGAGCGGTGACGCATGTCGAGGTGCTCATCTGCCTCGACATCCTCGGCCCGAGCGGCTTTGCCGATCCCAACGCGACGCATCCGGCGCTCACGCTCGCTGGCGGGGCCATCGCCGACTTCCTGCCCCACTTGGCGTCGTTGGCCTACGCTTTCGTTGGCCCCTGCCAGCGTGCGCAGACGGTCTGGGGCAAGCGCAAGCCCTCGCCCCTGCCGTTCGACGAGTTCCGCGCTCTGGTGGATGGCGAGCGTGGAACTGCGTCCCTCGGCTTCAGCTCCAGCTCGCAGCCCGACGCCTTCTGGCTGAGGGTCTACGGAGAGCGGATGCAGGCCACTGCCAACCTATTCGAGACGCGACTCACATTCGATGGCCCCCGCAATGTGCCCAGGCCGCTGCGCTCCTTCTTCAGCGGTCTGGAGGAGGGCAGGACCGTCCGGCGCGCCGCGGTAGCGACCCTGCTGCGCAAGTTCAAGGGGCCCGGAGCGTACGAGGGGCTGTGGGAGCTGCTCGCCCGCACCTACCGGGCGCTGCGCGAGGGCGCCGACCTGCCCGTCGCCGCGAACGACGTGATCGAGGTCAACCGCATGGTCGAGGCCTTCAAGCCGACGGAGCAGCAGCCTGCATGAGAGCCCTTGTGACCGGCGCCAACGGCTTTCTTGGTCGTCACGTGGTGAGCGCTCTGCTGGAACGGGGCGTTGAAGTGCGGGCCATGGTTCGCCCGGCCGCGCACCTGGAGACGCTCGGCTGGCCGTCCTCGGTGGACGTGTTCCGGGCCGACTTGCGCACGTCGCGCGATCTCGCCCGCGCCTTCGAAGGCGTCGACGTGCTGATCCATCTGGCGGCGGTCGTCTCCGGCGCCGAGGAGGCGCAGTTTGCCGGAACGGTGGCCGGGACCGAGCGGCTGCTGGATGCCATGGCCGCCAGCACCTGCCAGCGGCTGGTGCTCTGTAGCAGCTTCTCGGTCTACAACTACAGTGCCACGCGACGCACCCTCAACGAGGACTCGCCGCTCCATGACGTGCGGGACCTCTACACTCGCGATGGCTACACGATCGCCAAGTGGTGGCAGGAGCGGGTGACCCGACGCTACGCCGAGATGCACGGCTGGGACCTCACGGTGCTTCGGCCCGGCTTCATCTGGGGACGCGATCACGGCTACTTGTCGGCGTTGGGCCAGCAATTGAGGCGGCACCATCTGGTCATCGGGCCGCGCACCCGCATCCCCATGACCCACGTCGAGAATTGCGCCGACGTCTTTGCTCTGGCGGCCGTGGACCCGCGTGCATGCGGCCAGACCTTGAACGTCGTCGATGGCCCGGGTGAACGCATCTGGCGATATCTCTCCGACCACATGCGCGGCAGCGGTCAGTGGGGCTGGCGCCTTCCCATCCCCTACTGGCTTGCCATATGGTCGGTGCGGCTGGCAGCCGTCACCGTTTTCAGGCGGGCGACGAAAGTTCCCAGCATCCTGGTCCCGCGTCGGCTCGAGTCTCGGCTCAAGCCGCTCCGCTTCGAGAACAACAGGCTGCGCGAGACGCTGGGCTGGACCCCGCGCCTCGGTTACCGAGAGTGCCTGGCGCGTACCTACGGTCCGGCGCGGCCCGTAGCGCACCGATAGGGCGCGGGCTCCTTGGCTGGCTCGAACCGCCGCTTCAATGCGAGGAAGCGCTTCTCGAAATACTCGTAGCTCAGATAGGCCACGATCAGTGAGGCGGATGCCCCCAACGTCGCCTGCAGCGCCACCGCAAGGCCGTGCGAGCCCAGCCAATCCGCCAGGAGCAGCTCCGTGCGGTTGACCGTCAGGTAATGGGAGACGAAGTGATGGTAGACGTACAGACCGTAGCTGTACGTCCCCAGAAACATCATGGCGCGGCTGCAGAAGAAGCGCGAGGTGACCGATTCCTCAGGGGCCACCAGGGCCCACACGAGCAGACAGGCCAGCAGCAGCAGCACCAATCCCGCGCGTATCGCCCCCACGACCTCCAGCCCCTGGCGCGACACCAGCTGGGTCCAGGCAAAGGTGACCGCCAACAGCACACAGGCCACGACCACCACGCGTGGCAGGGCGCGCCCCAGCCGCTCAATGCCTCCGGGCTGGCGCACCGTCGCCGCCAGGAATGCGCCCAGCGCCAGGCCGTCGAGCCGAAAGGGCGTCAGGACGTAGGTGGTCCACCAATTCATTCCGATGAGCGCGCCACCGAAACGGGCCAGCAGGGCGCCCAGCGAGACGCCCAAGCTGACCGCGATGAGAACCCGCGGCCGGTGCGCCAGAAGGAAGACCACCAGAGGCCAAAAAAAGTAGAAGTGCTCTTCGACGGCAAGCGACCAGAAGTGGTTGAGGTAGGAGAGCGACCAATCCCCCTGCTGGGCGATATAGATGTTGACTGCGTACAGCCACGCCCAGCCTTGGCGCTCCAGCAGGTAGTCGAGCTCGGGCCCGCGCATCAGGGTGATCAGGGGGACCACAATGAACAATAGCGCCAACACCCCATAATATAGCGGGAAGATGCGCAGGACGCGCCGCATGTAAAAATTGCGGAAGTAGTGCGGCTGGTTGCGGGCATCGTAAAGGATGCCGGTAATGAGGAAGCCTGACAGGACAAAGAAGAGCTCGACGCCGTAGGATCCGTACTTTGCTATGCCGATAACGACGCGCTCGACCCAGTTGGTCGCCATTGTGGTGCCGACGAAGTGGAGCAGCAGCACCATCAGGATGGCCAGGCCCCGCACCCCATCGAGCGCGGGCATGTGTCCGCGCAGGTTGAGTCGCGCGCCGGCATTCACCGGCACACCCGATGCTCCATCCGGCTTCGAAGACCGATCAGCGTACGCCTGTGCTGACATGGGCACGGCCTATGCGTGCGCGATTTCAATGCACCTTCCCGTGGTGCTCGACGGTGCGCTCGACCTGGCCGTGGCCGTGAGGGAACATGGATTGGCAGTCTGCATCTTCACATAACCGATTTCACGCAATCGTCCCGGAATTGGCTGCCCCAGACACCGGGGCAGGCCGGCAAAGCGCGGCGGCCGGCACAGCCTGCGACCTACGCTTCGTAGTAGTCCTTGAACCTGACGCCCTTGTAGCTCTCGAAGCTTCGCAATACGGACGGATCTGCCTTGTTCAGCACGATGCCTAAGATGCGGTCGTGAATCATCTCTGCCTCGGAAAGAGCCTCCAAGACAAGCCTGCGCTTGGTGTGGCCCCACTCGACCACGAATATGAACCGGTCAATGAGGCGCTCGATGACCTTGATGTCGACGACGGACATGATCGGGGGCACTTCGATAATAACCAGGTTGTATGCGCTCCGCGCAGCAGCCAGGAGTTGCTCCATCTGTGGTGAGCCCAACAACTCGGCAGCGTTTGGAAGGCGGCTAGAAAGCACGCATGGCAAGACGTCGAGCCTCGAGCGCGGCTGGTTACAGACCAGCTCGCCCAGCCGCGACGGATCGGCAAGGGCCTCCATCAAGCCCTCGAAAGCATGGGGTGCCAATCGGGCGGTCAGGTTCCGTAGGTGCAGGTCGCCGTCGATGATCAACACGCGCGTATCGGCCCGCGATGCCGCGATGGCCAGGGCCCCTAGATTGGCTGCAATTGTCGTCTTTCCTTCCTTCGCTGTGGACGAGACGATACCGATCACCTTGACGTTGCCGGTGCCCTGGGCGGCGTTGATCATGGCCTTGACGGAGCGAAGGGTCTCCGCAAAGCGCGAGTAGGGCTCATCGAGAACAAATTCTTCTATAGGCGACCGTTTTCCATCGGTACGGCCAACCTGATCCCGTCTCGCGGCTTCCCCCGCTAACGGCAGGACAACACTGTGGATGCCGGTAGCCCGGATGACGGCGTCGGGCGTCCGGAACACGTCCGCCAACCATTCCTTCCCGATCACCGCGCCCGCGCCCAGGAAAAGGCCGGCGGCGACGCTTCCCGCAAGCACCAGCATGGCCCGGTTCGAGCTCCTCTGCAGCGGCGGTGCGGCCCTGGTCACAATGCGGACATCCTGGACCCCGATCTCCTGGGTTTGCGCCGCGCTGATCTCCTGAAATTTCTGCAACAGGCTGCTGTATAGACTGCGTGAGACCTCTGCCGAGCTCTCCAGATCGCGCATCGTAACCTGAGCCGGGCTTCTCTTCTTCGACTCTTTGACGAGGCGCTCCATGGTCGCGGCGAGTTCCGCCTCGCGCGCCTTGGCGTTCTCGTACTCGCTCGCGGCGAGCCTCTCGTCCTCCGCTCGGATTGTTGTCCGCAGGTCGTCCATTTGCTTATGAATTTTGATCAGGGCTTCGTGTCCCGGTTCCACGCGGGACTCGAATTCCATCGCCCTGGTCTGGAGGTCCATATATTGTGTGCGAAGCTTGATAATGACGCTATTATTCGAGGCGCCGGTCGCGGCCGTCGCCTCGACTCCCCCGCTGCCTCCCGCCCGGACGCGCTCCAGTCTCGCCTGCGTTTCAGCCAACGTGACGCGCGCCTTTGTCAATTCGCCGCTGATGCTCAGCAATTCGGTCAGCAATTGGTCGAAAACTGGGAGGCTCTTGTCGTAGTTCACCACATTGTGGTCCGTTCTGTGGTTTTGCAGCGCCTTATCAGCCTCCATCGCTTGAGTCTTGAACTCCATCAATCGATCTTGAAGGAATTGCGCTGCGACCTTGATCGACCTCGCCTTCGCTTCCTGGCTGGTGGTGATGAAGGTGTCGGCAATTGCATTGGCGATGCGGGCGGCCTTGTTCGGGTCTTCCGAAGAAACAGTTAGAGTGATGACGTTCGCAACATCTTCCCGGTAAGCGCTCATACGTTTGAGAAGCTCTTCAACAGCAACGCGCTCAAGCTCGACATCGCTCTTAAGCCGGGCATCGTTGCCCCAACCTATCGATTGCTTGACGGCCTTCATGAAGTTGCCGACCATCCACAGAAAATAGGCGCCACCCGCGTTTGGGGGGCCGACAAACTCCCTGTCGCCGGCCAGCTTCAACGACCGAACAACGGGAAGAATAATGCTTTCGGACGACAGGATGTGGACTTGACTCTCCAACTCCGCCTGGTCAAGAAACGGCTCCGTCACGATCTTGTTTGTTTGCAAGTATCGATTCATACTCCTGTCTACCAGAATGCGGGCATTCGTCTTATACAATGGCGGGATCGTCGAGACATAGAATAGTCCCAATGCCAATCCGATAAAACATCCGAGCAGAGGAAACATCCAGTCGCGGCGTAAGATCGGAAGAATATCGTGGATGCTGATCACCGGACCATGTGGTGGTTGTGAATCGTAAATATCCTCCGATCGGAGAGATGTATCGCGGTTACGCGAGAGCATTGGGGTCAAACTCCGGGCAATTGGCAAGGAGTGAAAGAACCTGTGTGAATCAGAACCCAGCGAGGTCTTCCTCCTCGCGGAGGCTCCCTAAGAGGCGAGCTGTATTGGATTCGCGTGGTGAAGTAATGTCATTTATTTATTCCGTTCTTTCTGGTCGACATGCTGGCGTGCGACGAAAGTGTCTGAATGCGTCCAAGGATTGGATTGTCTGAGAATTTGGGCTCCTGCCGCGCGTTTGCCCTGCAACGCCACGGGACCAGCGTTCTCACGACTGGGTCAGCACGGGCCGTCCCCCGGTGTCATCCCTCATCCCCTAAATCCTTGCTCCCCTTCAATAACCTGGAATCTGTTGC
>Ga0075421_100000215_pt1 | contig 54774 bp, 61 predicted proteins | sample SoiMetdeltSBSDD5_FD_75292 | JGI IMG/M metagenome (GOLD analysis project Ga0075421, IMG submission 75292) | Bulk soil microbial communities from a Populus tree surrounding site in Tennessee, USA - Soil MetaG P. deltoides SBSDD5 | ecosystem: Environmental > Terrestrial > Soil > Tree plantation... | reverse complement strand
CTACCGCGTCCGGGGCCGCACCCCCGCGACCCTCTTCCACGGCGCCGTGGCGGCTCCCCGCTAACGTCATGCCTCACTCTGGGACAGCGATAGTGTCAACACCAACCCGAGTCTGGACAGTCTAGTCGAGCTCCGCGCGCCCGAGGGCGGCTCGTCGGGGCGCTGGACGTTCGTGACGCCGGAGTGGGCGCGGCGCTGGCCCACAGAGGAGATCTGGCACGTGCGCAAGGCGCGCGCGTGAGCGCGCGGACCGCTCAGGGCGCCGGCGCCAGCGACACCGTGCAGAGCTTGAACTTGCTCCCCGCGAGGGCAAGGGTACGACCGAGGGGGCCGAGATAGACCTCGGCCGGCCGGTCGGGCGCCTCGATGCGCGCCCTTTCCCCCGCGCGGACCAGGGAGACGAAGCGCTGCTCGTTGGCCAGGGACACCAGCTCGGACTCGCCCACCACCCCGCCGAAGAGCAGCCGGCCGTTGCGCACCACCTCCACCGCGCGACCCTGCTGCGCCACGGACACCGGTCCGGCGGCGAGGGGGCAGTCGGCGCCCTCCACCTGGGCCGTGTAGGAGCCCGCGAGCTGGGCGGCGCCGGGGCGACCGGCGAGCACGCGCGCGGCGGCGCGCGCCATGCCGCGCTGCAGGCGCCACGCGGTCACGAGCGGCAGCTGGCGCTGCGTGCCGTCGGGCATCGTCACGACCTGCTGCGCCCCTGCGACCTGCGCGTGAAAGACGTCGTCTTCCTTGAAGAGGGAGCGGAGGGTGCGGATATTGAGGGCGGCGCTCCGGATCGCGTCCAGCCCCCGCATGAGCTCGAGCCCCAGCGTGTCGGTGCTCATCGCGGTGGCCGCGGTCATGATCTCGGCCTGCGCCTCGGCGCCGCCCATGGCGCGCGCCTCCTCCGCCTCCCAGGAAGGATTCGGCACCACCAGGCCGGAGAACTCCAGGAAGAACGTGCCGGCCTTGACGTCGGCGGGATTGTCGAGCGGATAGCGCTCGATCTGCGCCGCCGCCGGCGCCGCTGCGATGAGGCCCATGCCCAGGACGGCCAGGCCGGCCCGGACGCGCCCGCTCCACCTCGCCATGCGAATCAGAATATCGTGGCGGCGACGCGGAGGGCAGTGAGAACGAACGGCTTGGGGTAGACGCCCATCACGACCACGCCGAGGCCACAGATGAGTATGCCGAGGGCGAGGAGCGGCGGCACCACGATGGGCTCGGACCGCGCGGGGGCGTCGATGTACATGCGTTTCGCGACCAGAAGGTAGTAGAAGAGCGCGACCACCGTGAGAATCGCCCCCACCAGCACGAGCAAATACAGGCCCTTCTCGGCTGCCGCCCAGAAGACGTAGAGTTTCGCCCAGAATCCGGCCACGAAGGGTATGCCCCCGAGCGAGAGGAGGAAGAGGAGCATGGCGAGGGCGAGCATGGGCGAGCGCTGAGCGAGCCCACGATAGGCCGAGATGTTGTCGGAGTCCTCCGCCTGCGACACCGCCTCCACCACCAGGAAGGCCCCCATGTTCCCGAAGAGGTACGCGACCAGGTAGAAGAGCATCATGGCAACGCCGTTGGCGGACACCGCGGCGAGACCCACCAGCATGTAGCCGATGTGGGCGACGCCCGAGTACGCGAGCAGACGCTTGATGTTCTGCTGGGGGATGGCCATGAGGTTGCCGGCCACGATGGTGAGGACGGCCAGCCCCGTGGCGATGGGCACCCACAACACCACGCGGTCGCCCACGCCCTCGAGGTACAGGCGGAAGATCACCACGAAGCCGGCCGCCTTGGGAGCGACCGAGAGCCAGGCCACGAACGGCGCGTTGGCCGCCTCGTAGGTGTCGGGCACCCACATGTGGAAGGGGAACGCGGCGATCTTGAACCCCAGCCCCGCGAGCGTGATGACGAGCCCGAGGACGAGCAGGGGCGAGCCGCCGGCAAGCGCGGGACCGATCCCCTCGATGTGCGTGGTGCGCGTCACCCCGTACACGAACGAGAGGCCGTAGGCGATCAAGGCCGAGGAGACGGTGCCGACGAGGAAGAACTTGAGGGCCGCCTCCACCGCCTCGCCTTCCCGCTTCTGGAAGCCCGTGAGCGCGTAGAGGGGGATGGACATGAGCTCGAAGGCCACGAAGAGCAGGATGAGGTCGCGCGCCGAGGACAGGGCGAGCATGCCGAGCAGCGAGGACAGCATGATCAGGTAGTACTCGGTCGCGCGCCGCGCGAAGACGGGCGCCCGCAGGGTGAGGGAGCCCAGCACTCCGATCCCCGTCGCCACCAGGAAGAGCCGCTTCGCGAACAGGGCCAGCTCGTCGAGCACGAAGGCGCCGCCCCAGAACGAGGCGCCCGGGCTCAGGCGGAGCGACCAGTAGAAGAGAGCGACCAGCCCCACCGCGGCGACCACGCCCACCCGCCGGGTGTCGTCGCGGCGCCCGAAGAGGCCGCCCACGAACACCACCAGCATGAGGGCGAAGACGCCGACCTCGAGGCTCAGCGCCGTCACGGGAGCACCCCCAGGCGCGTGAGCAGCGGCACGGTGGCGGTGTCCACCGGATCGATGGCGATCCCCGGCGCCACCCCGAAGAGGACGAGGGTGAAGACGAGGATGACCAGAGCGGCCCACTCCGGCCCCCGCGCGTCGGGCAAACCGTGGAAGTGTGGATCGGCGGCGGGCGGGCCCCAGAAGATCTGCTTGGTAACGCGCAGCACGTAGATGGAGGTGAGGAACGCGCCGATCACCGCGGGGAAGAGCCACCACGAGTAGCGCGATTGCCACGCGCCGAGGAAGGTGAGGAGCTCGGCAACGAAGCCCGCCGTCGCGGGCAGACCCAGCGAGGAGAGGCCCCCGATGGTGAAGGCGGTCGCGATGCCCGGCATCATCCGGCCGAAGCCGCCCATGCGGAAGATCTCGCGCGAGTGCGCCTTCTCGTAGACCAGCCCCACGAGCGCGAAGAAGAGGCCGGTCATGATCCCGTGGGCGAACATCTGGAACACCGACCCGTTGAGGCCGCTCTCGGTGAGGGTGGCCGCGCCCAGCATCACCACGCCCATGTGGGAGACCGACGAGTAGGCGATGACGTACTTGAGATCCACCTGGGCCATGGCGGACAGCGCGCCGTACACGATGTTGATGCAGGCGATGGTGCCCACCAGCCACATCCACTGATGCGTGCCGTCGGGCAGGAGACCCATGCCCAGGCGCACCACGCCGTAGGCGCCGAGCTTCATGAGCACGCCCGCGTGGAGCATGGACACCGCGGTGGGGGCGGACGCATGGCCGTCCGGGGACCACGTGTGCAGCGGCCAGATGCCGGCGAGGATGCCGAAGCCCACGTAGAAGGCCAGGAACACCCAGGACTGGAGCCCCGGGGAGAAGCGCACCTGCTCCAGCTCCAGCAGGGAGAACGACGACGAGTCCGAAGCGACGTAGAGGGCGAGGATGCCGACGAGGATGAAGGCCGACCCGAAGAGGAGGTACAGGGTGAGCTTCATCGCCGCGTATTCCTTCGTCCCCACCCCGGTGCGCCGGAACGCCCAGGCGAAGATGCCCTGGGGCCGCACCTCGCCGGACGAGCCCCAGATGCCGATGAGGAGGTACATCGGCAGCACGGCGATCTCGTAGAAGAGGAAGAGGACGAAGAGGTCCAGGGAGACGAAGACGCCGTAGACGCCGGTCACGAGGATCAAGAGGAGGGCGTAGAATTCCTGGCTCCGCTCCTTCACCGTCCACGACGCCCACACCCCCGCGAAGATGATGATGGAGGTGAGCAGGACCATCAGGAGGCTCATCCCGTCCACGCCGAGCTGATAGGTGATACCCAGCGGCGGCACCAGGGGCAGCTCCTCGTAGAACTGATAGCCCGCCGCCTCGCGGTCGTAGAGCCAGAAGATCCGCAGCGAGAGCACCAGCGAGATCCCGGTGGTGACCACGGCGATGAGCCGCACGAGGAAGGGGTTGTGGCGCGCCCCGAACATGATGAGGATGGCGCCGATGAACGGCATCCACGTGATGATGGAGAGGAGCGGCATCGTGCTCATCGCGGCCACTGCACCCAGATGAGGAGGAGGAGCAGCCCCACCGCCAGGCCGTAGACGTAGTCCTGGGGCAGCCCGGACTGGATGCGGCGCAGCCGGTCGCCCCACGTGAGCGTCCACGCGGAGAAGAGATTGACGATGCCGTCCACGAGGTAGCGGTCGATCCAGCCCACCACCGCGGAGAAGCCGAGCAGCGCGCCGCGATAGAGGCCCTCGAAGAGATCGTCGAGCCAGAAGCGCGCGAGGGCAGCCCGGCGAATGGGCGCGAACACGCGGGCGAGGACATCCGCGCTCACCACGCGCGCCTGATAGGTGAGCCAGGCGAGCGCGATGCCGCCCACCGCCACCGCGACGGCGAGCGGGGTGAGCCAGCCGGGCGCGGTGAACTCCGGCTCGGGATGGTAGCGGACGAAGAAGATGCCGATGGCGACCGAGAGGATGGCGAGCAGCCAGAGGGGCAGGCCCATCACGGGCGGGGGATCGTGCGGGTGCGCCTCATGCGCGGCGGCGCCGTGCGGGCCGATGCCGGGCGGGCGGCGGTACGGATCGCCCCAGAAGGCGAGGAACACTACCCGGAACATGTAGAAGGCGGTGAGGAAGGCGGCGGCCACCAGCATCCAGAAGGGCAAGGCGAGGCCGCCGCTCCACACCGCGCCGAGGATCTCCTCCTTCGAGAAGAAGCCGCCGAAGAGGGGGATGCCCGCGAGGGAGAGCGTGCCCACCAGGAACACCACCGCGGTCTGCGGCATCGTCCGGCGCAGCCCACCCATGTGGTACACGTCGTTGCTCCCCACCGCGTGAATCACCGCGCCCGCACCCAGGAAGAGGAGGGCCTTGAAGATGCCGTGGGTGAGGAGGTGCAGGAAGCCGGCGGCGGCAAAGCCCGCCCCCATCGCCGCCATCATGTAGCCGAGCTGGGACACCGTGGAGTACGCGAGCACCCGCTTGATGTCCGACTGCACACACGCGAGCACGGCGGCGAGGAGCGCGGTGAAGGCGCCCACCCACCCGATGATGAGGAGCACGTCGGGGGTCAGCGCGAAGAGCCAGATGGTGCGCCGCAGCAGGTACACGCCCGCCGTCACCATGGTCGCCGCGTGGATGAGCGCGGAGACCGGCGTGGGCCCCTCCATCGCGTCGGGCAGCCACACGTGCAGCGGGAACTGCGCGGACTTGCCCATGGCGCCCAGGTAGAGGCAGAAGGTCACGGCGCCCAGCCCGGCCAGCGGCAGGTCCCCGGCCCGGACGAGGTCGTAGATCTCGAGATAGTCGAACGTGCCCGTGCGCAGCCAGAGCAGCACGATGCCGATGAGCAGCCCGACGTCGCCCGCCTTGGTGATCCAGAACGCCTTCACCGCCGCCCGCGCCGCTTCCGGCCGGTCGTACCAGTAGCCGATGAGAAGGTACGAGCAGAGACCCACCAGCTCCCAGAAGATGAAGAGCTGGAGGAAGCCGGGGGCGAGCACCAGCCCCATCATGGAGAAGGCGAAGAGGGACTGATAGGTGTAGTAGCGGCCCAGCGCGGGCCGCGGCTCGGTGTCGAGGTAGCCGAGCGAGTAGACCTGGACGAGGAACGAGATCAGCGCCACCAGCACCAGCATGACAATGGAGTCGGCGTCGGCGAGCACGCCCACGCTGGCGAGGGAGCCCGCTTCCTGGGGAATCCACTCGTAGGCGAGCCGGGTCATCCCCTCCGGCGTCTGCAGCGACCAGGCGCGCAGGGCGGCGAGGAGGGCGCCCGCCGCGCACGCGATCGAGACCCACCCGGCGGCGCGGCCGCTCCGGCGCAGCGGGTACGCGAGCGCGAGCACCAGGAAGGCGGCGGCGGGCAGGAGGAGCGCGACGAGGGCGAGGGAGCCGGAGTCGGTCATGGCGCGGGCGTCATCCCCGGAGGAGATCGAGGTGGTCGGCGATGGCGGTGCGCCGCACCCGGAAGATGAGGATCACCAGGGCGAGGCCGAGGGCGACCTCGGCCACCGTGATCGAGATGGTGAACACCGTGAACACGAGGCCGGCGACGTCGCCGTGGTACCGCGCGAAGGCGACGAGGTTGATGTTGACGGAGTTGAGCATCAGCTCGATGCCGAGCAGGATGCCGATGGTGGTCCGCCGCGTGACCACGCCGAACAGGCCGATGGCGAACAGCACGGCGGCGAGCACGAGATAGGCCTGGAGGGAAACCGAGGCGGGCATCTAGTCGTCCGGGCGCGCGAAGTAGATCGCCCCGAGCAGGCCGGCGAAGAAGAGGAGCGCGAGCAGCTCGAAGGGCAGCACGAAGCGCGTGAGCACCGCCTCGCCGATGGCCCGCGTGAGGTCCTCGGCGAGCGGGGGACGCGGCGGCCCCTGGGGCGCGCGCAGCACGAAGGAGAGCACGCCCACCAGGACCGCCCCCGCGATGATGCCGCCGTTCCACAGCTGACGACTCGTCTGGGTGATCCGGTCGCCCACCAGGCGCTCGGTGACGACGATGGCGAACACGGCGATGGTGATCACCCCGCCCGCGTAGAGCAGGAGCTGCACCGCGGCGATGAACTCCGCGTCGAGGGTGAGGAAGATGCCGGCGGTGCCCGTGAGGGTGAGGGCCAGCCACAGCACCGAGTGGAAGAGGTTCTTGGTGAGGACCACGGCCAGCGCCGAGCCGATGAGCACTACGGCGAGGGCCGCGAAGGCTATCGGCTCGAGGCTCACTCGCCCCCTCCGGCGGCCTTGCCGGGCGCGCCTTCGGCCTTGGCCGCCTTGGGCGGCGCCTGCATGTCGCGCAGGAGGTTGCCCGTCGCCCACGAGGGCTCGAACTGCAGCCCGACCGCGTGGAGACGGTCCTTGTCGAAGAGGAGCTCACGCCGGTCGGCGGTGGCCACGTCGAACGACTTCATCATGATGATGGCGTCGGTCGGGCACACCTGCACGCACAGCTCGCAGAACTCACAGGCGTAGAGCTCGAGGGTGAACACCTTGGCGTAGTTGCGCTTCTCCGCCTTCAGCATCTCCACCTTGATGACCTGCGGCGGACAGATGTACTCGCAGAGCCGGCAGCCGATGCAGTTCTCCTCGCCCGTCTCCTTGTCGTACGTCAGCGCGAGCACGCCGCGGAAGCGGTCGGGGTACGGGCGGGTGACGTCGGGGTAGTGCACCGTCACCGGCTTGCGCAGGAGATTGATGAAGGTGACGCGCATCGCCCGGAGCACCGCCTGGACCACATCGGCGACGTCGCCGGCGAGGCCGCGCGGCCGGGGCTCAGGCGCCACCGACGCTCCACCAGGCCACCCACGCCGCCGCCGCCATCAGGAGCAGGAGGGTGGCGGGCAGCATGAGCTTCCACGAGATGGCGAGGATCTGGTCCACCCGGATGCGCAGGAAGCTCCAGCGCACCCACGTGATGAGGAGGAAGACCAGCATCGCCTTCAGGAGGAACCAGAGCGGCCCCAGCCAGTCGGGGCCCGGCCCCGACCACGCGCCCAGGAAGAGGAGGGCGCCCAGGAACGAGGTGCCGATGGCGTGCGCGTACTCGCCGAGCTGAATGAGGGCGAACTTCATGCCCGAGTATTCGACGCGGAAGCCCGCCACCAGCTCCGACTCCGCCTCGAGGATGTCGAACGGGACGCGGTTCTCGGCGGCGAGCGTGGTGATGATGTAGGCGAGGAAGGCGAGCTGCCCGATCACCGGATAGAAGATGAAGGCGCCGAAGAAGCCGGCCTGCGCGGCTGCGATGTCCGACAGCCGCAGCGAGCCCGCCAGCACCACCGGCACGAGGGCGGCGAAGATGAACGGCAGATCGTAGGAGATGATCTGGTTCACCGCGCGCATCGCGGACAGCAGCGCGTACTTGTTGTTCGAGCCCCACCCCGCCATGAACAGGCCCACGATCTCCATCGCCGACACCGCGAGGAAGAAGAGGATGCCGATGTTGAGGTCGGCCACCCCCAGGCCCGGGGCGAAGGGCATGGTGGCGAAGATCAGCATGCAGGGGACGAGGAAGACGATGGGAGCCAGATTGTAGACGGGCCGGTCGGCGAGGGCGGGGACCACGTCTTCCTTCATCATGAGCTTGACCGCGTCCGCGATGGGCTGGAGGAGCCCGTGCGGCCCCACGCGATACGGGCCGATGCGCGACTGCATGCGCGCGGCGAACTTCCGCTCCAGCAGCGTCACGTACGTCACCATGCCGATGACCGCGTTGAGCACGGTGAAGCCGACGATGAAGTAGTAGAGCGGCTCAGGCATTAGCGGTCGACTTCTCCAAATACCGGATCGACGGACCCCATGATGGCGACGACGTCGGCGACCTTGTGGCCGGGGATGATGTGGGGCAGCACGGCGAGGTTCGAGAAGGACGCGCCGCGCCACTTCATGCGATAGGGCTTGGCCCCGCCGTCGGCGACCAGGTAGCAGCCCACTTCGCCCCGGGCTCCCTCGACGCGGGCATAGCCCTCGCCCTTGGGCACCCGCACCTGTCCCACCGACTTCACGCCGGGCCGCGAGGAGATGGGGCCTTCGGGGAGGCCGTCGAGCACCTGCCGCACGATCTTGATGGACTCGCGGAACTCCTGCATCCGCACGCGATAGCGCGCGAAGCAGTCACCCGCCGTCTCCAGCGGCACCTTGAAGTCGAAGTCCTCGTACGAGGAGTACGGCTCCGCGCGGCGCACGTCGTAGGCGACTCCGGATCCGCGGATGAGGGGGCCCGAGATGCCGACCTCCTGCGCGAGCTCGCGCGAGATCACCCCCACCCCCTTCGTGCGGGCGAGGAAGAAGGCGTTGCCCTCCAGCATCTCCTCGTACTCGTCGACCCTCTTGTCGATGGTGTCCACCGTCTTGCGGCAGGTGTCGGCCCAGCCCGCAGGGAGGTCGTAGCGGGTGCCGCCCACCTGGTGAAAGCCGTAGAGGAGCCGCGCGCCCACGAGGGCCTCGAAGAGGTCGAGCACGGTCTCGCGCTCGCGGATGCAGTAGAGGAACACGGTGGCGCCGCCGCCCAGCGCCCCGCCCATGTCGAGGCACCACGTGCCGAGCCAGAGGCAATGCGAGGCGATGCGCTGGAGCTCGGCCACGAGCACGCGGAGGTACTGGGCGCGCTTGGGCACCTCGAACTTGGCCACGATCTCGGCGGCGCGCACGTACGCCAGCTCGCTCGTCATCGCCGCCACGTAGTCGGTCTTGGAGGCGATGGACGGGTACTGGGTGTAGGTCAGCGTCTCGGCGAGCTTCTCGTGGCAGCGATGGAGATAGCCGATCACCGCGTCCACGTCGGCCACCGTCTCGCCTTCCAGCACGAGGATGGCCCGGAAGACCCCGTGGGCGGACGGGTGCTGCGGCCCCATGTTCATGGTGAGCCGCTCGCTCCCGCCGTAGCCGAGTTCGATGACCTTCTGCGCTTCGGGGTCGGTCATGTCGGGGCTAACGCATGGCGGAGAAGGGCGCGGGGAGGAGGACGATGGCCTGCATGTGGGCCAGACACGCGATGGACTTCCCCAGGAAGTCCTGCCAGGCCGGCTCCTTCGCGAGGCGGGCGCGGGCGTCCGCGCGCTCCTTCAAGTCGCGGAACGCCCACATGTGGACGACCTCGTTCAGCTGGGCGATCTCGGTCTGCCAGAGCCCGACCCGGTGCATGAGCTTCTCCCGCGTCGGCATCACCGCCTTGAAGTGGTCGAGCCACTCCTTGGTCCGGCCCACGTGGCAGCGGTACCAGCGCAGCTCGTACACCCACCCCGGGTCCGGCGTCGGGTTCAGCGGCAGCACCGGGGAGAGGATCTTGTTCTCCTGCGCCAGCAGCAGGGGACGGATCTGCGGGATGTACTCCTTGTTCCACGCCTCGTCCTTGGCGAGGAGGCCCCGCAGCCGCTCGCGCTCGTTCAGGTCGGAGAAGCTCCAGAGGTGCACGAGCTGGTTCAGGGTGCCGAACTCGGTGAACCAGAAGCCTTCCTGCTTGCCGTACTTGTCGCCGCGGATCTTGCGGCCGACCTCGCCGGAGAGCTGGAGGTACTTGACCTGGGCGCCCGGTTGCAGCGTGTAGGTGCGGAGCTCGTGGATCATGACCACCTCACCGATAAGGAGGATGCGGCGTGTCGACCGCGTAGGACTTCAGCAGCGGATGGCCCTCCCAGTCCTGGGGGAGGAGGATGCGCCGGAGGTCGGGATGCCCCTCGTAGCGGATCCCGAACATGTCGTAGCCCTCGCGCTCCATCCAGAGGGCGCCGCGCCAGAGCGAGGTCAGCGACCCGCAGGTGGTGACGCCGGGCCCCAGCCGCGTTTTCATGGTCACCGCGAAGCCGGCGTCGAGGTTCTCGACCCGCGCCACCACCTCCAGCCCCTCGTCCTTCCAGTCCACCGCGGTCGAGAAGTTGAAGTAGGCGCAGCCGAGGGTGGTGCGCGCGGTGCGCGCGAGGTCGAGCCACCGCTCTGGGGGAACCGTCACCGTGAGCGCCGCGCCCTCGCCGCCGGGAGTCACCCCGAGGCGGTCCTGAATGGCGGCGCGCGCCTGCTCGGACGTCACCTCAGTCGATCTTCGCCGAGGGCTTCGGGCGGTGCCCCGACTTGCGGAAGTGCGCGATCTGGTCCTGGAGGATCAAGAGCCCGTTGAGGAGCGACTCCGGCGGCGGCGGGCACCCGGGCACGTACACGTCCACCGGCACCACGCGATCGACGCCCTTCACCACGTGATAGCCGTGCCGGAAGGGGCCGCCCGAGTTCGCGCACGAGCCCATGGACACCACCCACTTGGGATCCGGCATCTGGTCGTAGATCCGCTTGAGCATGGGCGCCATCTTGATGGTGACGGTGCCGGACACGATCATGAGGTCCGAATGGCGCGGCGACGCCCACGGCACCATGCCGAGCCGCTCCACGTCGAACCGCGAGGCGAAGGTGGCCATCATCTCGATGGCGCAGCAGGCGAGCCCGAAGGTCACCGGCCACACCGAGGACTTGCGCGCCCAGTTGAGGAACCCGTCGGCGAGCGAGGTCACCACGAAGCCGCCGGGGAAATTGTAGATCCCGTCGGTGACCGCCTCGAAGAGGCCGGAGTGCTTGTCTCCCTCGGGACGGGCCTGGCGATGCTTCTCCCACTCCTGGAGGTCCTTGAACTCGGTCCAGACCGCGGGCGGGATCTGCGGGACGGGCGCCTTCACTTCCATTCCAGAATCCCCTCCTTCAAAGCGTACACCCAGCCCAGGGAGAGGATCGCGAGGAACACCGCCATGGTCCCCACCGCGCGGAGGCCGAGGCTCCGCAGCGTCAGCGTCCAGGGGATGAGGAACACCGCGAGGGCGTCGAACACCACGAAGATCAGCGCGACGAGGTAGAAGCCCACCGGAAACTGCACCCACGCCTGCCCGATGGGCTCCGCCCCGCACTCGTAGTTCTCGAGCTTGACCGCGTACGGCCGGGCGGGACGGAGCACCGCCGCCATGAGCAGGGAGACCACGCCGAAAGCGACGATGAGCCCGAGGTAGATGACGACGGGCAGGTAGCCGGTCAAGTACTCCTCCGAAAAATCATGAAAAAGCCCACGGGAGTATATCACGGAGTGGTCGGACCGCCGGCCCTGCTGCTACAATCCTCATCCATGAACCCACAGGTCGGCGTGATCATGGGCTCGAAGTCGGACTGGGATGTCATGGCCCACGCGGTGCAGACCCTCGAATCCTTCAAGGTGGCCGTGGAGGTCCGGGTGCTCTCCGCCCATCGCACCCCCGACGCCCTGCTCGAGTGGGCGGCCTCCGCGGAGTCGCGCGGGCTCGAGGTCATCATCGCCGCCGCCGGCGGCGCGGCTCATCTCGCCGGGGTGACCGCGGCCAAGACCATCCTGCCCGTGCTGGGGGTGCCCATGGAGTCGGCCGCGCTCAAGGGCATGGACTCGCTCCTTTCCACCGTGCAGATGCCTGCCGGGATCCCCGTCGCCACCTTCGCCATCGGCCGGGCGGGTGCGGTGAACGCGGCGCTCTACGCGGTGGCCATCCTCGCCGGCAAGGACAAGGCGCTGCGCGACGCCCTCAAGCGCTATCGAGAAGACCAGAGCCGCAAGGTCCTCGAGGTCGGCGACCCGCGGAGCTAGCCGCGCGCCGCTAGTGGCGCGGGCCGTAGCGCGGTAAGGGCGCGCCCGTCGGGCAGCATCCAAGATCCGGGAGCCGCCCTCCCGCACCCTCGGAGAAGTTCGGCAGCGCCACGCCCCGGCCGGCGGCGGGCGAGTTCGGCGCCAGCCGGAGGTCGTTCGCCTCGCGCGGCAGCGCCGTCCGGAAGTCCGGGGGCGGGCGGAGCCCGGTCGCGAACAGGCGGGCGGCCGCGACCTGCAGGGCGCCGTGGTCGCGGTAGAGCTGCCCCGAGGCGCGCGCCATGGCGGGCGTGCGATACATCCGGGCGTTCCACTGCGCGAACGGTCCCGTCTCCCACGCGAACCCGTCCCCGTCGAAGTCGCAGCGGATCATCCGGCCGGTGGACGAGAGCGCGGGGCCGCTCGTGCCCACGAAGAGGTTGTTGCGCGTCACGACGTCGCTCACGGTCTCGCCGCCGGGGTCGATGATGAAGGGCCGCCCCGCCCGCACCGACGTGTTGTGGAAGAGAAGCACCCCGGCGGTGTCGTTGTGGAGCTTCACCGGCGAGTACTCCGTGTTCAGGATGGCGTTCCGGAAGACGTAGACGGGGCCGCCGTGCGCGGGCTGGGCGCTCACCGCCGAGAAGCAGTTGGTGATGCGGTTACGGAAGACGCGCACGTTGGTGTCCGCGTAGTCGGTCTCGATCCCGTCGTCGGTGCACTGCTCGATGTCGTTGTCGTGGATGTCGCTGGCGGACAGGCGGCCGTGGCTGGTGCCGTGGACCCCGTCGGCCACCCCGCGGATGTAGTTCCACGCCACCACGTGCCCGGCGCCGGTGAGGCTGATCGCGTTCATGTTCTGGAGCCGGCCCGCGCGCGGCCACGCCGCCGGCCCCGCGAAGACGTTGTCGGTGATGAAGAAGCCGCGGGAGACGGCGTAGGGGCCATTGATGGCCTCGAACCCGATCCAGCTCATCTCGAAGCGGACGCGCCGGACCACCAGGTCGCCGCCGCCGTGGCCCACGTAGAGGTAGCGCGCGCCCCGCAGCGTCACGTCCTCGAGCCAGATGTGGCGCGCACCCGGCGCGTTCACCGCGCGCTCGCCGCCGCCGCCGTCCAGGACCACGGGCCCATCCCCTGCCCCGCGATAGATGATGGGCCGGCCGGGCGCGCCGTGGCGCTGGATGCGCCAGGGCGCGGCTGCGTACACCCCCGCGCGGAGCAGGAAAAGGTCGCCGGGCGCCGCCGACGCTTCCGCGGCGGCCAGCCCCCGGAAGGGATCGCCCGGCTCGCCGGTGCCGCCGCCGTCCCCCGGCACGACGTGCCGCGCGCGCATGCCCGCCGGCTCCCGGGGCTCGGCGCCGGTGCGCAGCCGGAGCTGGCGGACGGCGTCGCCGCCGTCGGGGTCGCGCAGGGCGAGGCGCACGTCGTATTCGGTGTCCGGGCTGAGGTCCACGAGGCTGCCCGCGAAGAGCCACCCGTCCTTCACGCGCAGCTCCGGTGATTGGCGGTCCGGGTGGGGACGGAAGAGCGGAAGACCGGCGCGCCAGGCGGGCTCGCCCGCCGCGCGATACTCGACGGCGACGGTGGCGTTGGCATTGGCGTCGCCGCGCACCGGCCACCGCACGGCGAGGGCGTGAAGCGTCGCGGGCTCGGGGACGACCTCGAGCGGCGTCGAGGCCTTCTCCCCCTCACCCCTGCCCTCTCCCACTCGCGGCGGAGAGGGAGAAGGTAGGGGCGAGGGAGGGGAAGAGGGCGAGGGCTGGGCGAGGGGCGCGGACCCGCCGCAGGCCGCCGTGAGCGCGACGGCCGCGAGCAGGCCGGCGAGACTTCGCGTCAGGGCACCGTCCACAAGAAGAGGCGATGCTCCTTGTCCTTGCTGCGCACGCTGACGGTCTTGACGGGCGTCCAGTCGCCCATGCCGAACTCGTGCGAGACGATCCGCGAGCCCTTCCGCAGCTCCTTCAGGAGCTTCGGCCGGAGACGCGCGTTGAGCTCATTGCCCAGGTAGAGCGTCACCACCGTGGCCGGGCTCACGTCCACGTCGAAGAAGCTCCGCTGGATGAACTCCACCCGGTCGTCCACCTTGAGCTGGCGCGCCGTTTCCCGGCTCTCCGCCACCAGGCGCGGCTCGATCTCGACGCCGACGCCGCGCGCGTCGAACTGGCGGGCGGCCATGATCACGATGCGGCCGTCGCCCGAGCCGAGATCGTAGACGACGTCGCTCGGCTTCACCTCGGCCAGGCGCAGCATGTGCGCCGCGATGTCGTCGGGCGTCTGCACGTACGCCACGTCCGACTGCGGGTGCATGCAGGCGGCCGCGGCCAGGGCCAGTCCCACCCCGAGCATCGCCGCCCGCGCCCCTCTCCGGATTCGCCCCATGTCGAGTCCTCCCCGCCCGAGGGTACCCCATGTTGCGCGCATGGTAGAACGCGTGTGGCTTGACCCTCCTCGGAGCGCATGCTACGAGGGGACCGGACCCAATGGCTGCCCCTTCGAATACCCGAACCCGCTCCGCCGAAGGAGACCCCCCGATGGCGCGACTGCTCGCCCTCTTCCTGAGTTTCGGCCTTGCCCTCGTTCTCGCCGCGCCGGCGGCCGCCCAGACGCCAATGGTGTGGAAGATGGGCACCGCCACCGGCCCCGACAGCCCCATCAACCTGGCCGCCGCCACCCTCGACAAGACCCTGCAGGAGAAGAGCAAGGGGCGCATGAAGGTGGAGCTCCATCTGGGCAACTCGCTGGCCAAGGGCGAGGGCGCCCATCTCGAGGGCGCCCAGCTCGGCACCATCGACATCGTGCCCATCGGCTCCGCGCCCATCGGCGGCATGTTCGAGCCGCTCTACCAGGCGCTCGACCTGCCGTTCCTCTGGGCCAGCCGCGATCAGGTGTGGAAGGTGATGGACGGGCCGCTCGGCCAGGAGCTGCTGAAGAAGATGGAGGCCAAGGGCGTGAAGGCCTTCTGCTTCGGCGGGGGCTGGGGCTTCCGGAACATGATGTCGAACAAGCGGGCGATCTTCACGCCGGAGGACATGAAGGGCCAGACCATCCGCGTGCAGGAATCGCCCACCTACATCGCGCTCATGAAGGCGCTCGGCGCCAACCCCGTGCCGATGCCCTACGTCGAGGTCTATCTCGCCATGAAGCAGGGCACCATCGACGGGATGGAGCTGCCCTCCTTCACCGTCACCGCGGACAAGTTCCAGGAAGTGACCAAGTTCTATTCGCTCACGCGCCACTCCTACCCGCCCATCGCGTGGTTCGCCAATCTCAAGAAGTACCAGGCCCTCCCGCCGGATCTGCAGAAGGCCGTGGACGAATCGATGAAGGCGGCCTGCGAGGCCAACCGGAAGATCGAGGTCGAGCGCGAGAAGGCCGACTTCGACATCATGCGTAAGGCCGGCACTCAGATCAACGAGGTGAAGGACATCAAGCAGTTCCAGGCCCTCATGAAGCCCGTCTACGACAGCGTCGAGTCGAAGGTCGGCAAGGAGTTCATGGGGCGGCTGCAGGCCGCAATCACCGCCGCCGGAAAGTAGCGCGCCCCGCGCCCGGTGATCCACCGCGTCCTCGCCAATCTCGTGGAGGGAATCCTCCTCGTGATGATGGTCGTGCTCTGCGCGGACGTGTTCCTCGGCGTTTTCTCCCGGTACGTCCTCGCCCGCACCTTCACCTGGTACGACGAGATCGCGCGGCTGCTCTTCGTCTGGATCGTCTTCCTGGGGGCGGCGGTGGGCGTGAAGCGCACCGCCCACTTTCGCCTCCACCTGCTCGTGGACCGCATGCCCCCGGGCTTGCGGCGCGCGGCGGGGGTGGTGGGCGTGCTCGCCGTGATGGCCTTCGGCGCCATCCTCATCCAGCAGGGCTGGAAGCTGGTCGAGCTGGGCCAGTTCCAGCAGACCGCCGTGATGGGGCTGTCGAAGCAGTACATCTACGCCAGCGTTCCCGCCGGCGGGGCCCTCATCATCCTCTACAGCCTGCCCCAGCTCTGGCGGGCCTTGCGCGGCGCGGGCGTGGCGGGCGGCGGGCACTAGTGGTCCTGCTCGTCGCCGTCGCGTTCGTCGTCCTGCTCCTCCTCGGCATCCCGGTCGCCTTCGTCATCGGCCTCTCGGGCTTTCTCGGGCTCGTCTGGTCCGGCCAGTATCCCTTCACCGTCATCGTCAAGCAGACCTTCGAGGGCGTCGACTCCTTCGTCCTCCTCGCCATCCCGCTCTTCATCCTCGCCGGCGCCTTCATGGAGACGGGCGGCATCGCCGTCCGCCTGGTGCGGCTGGCGCAGGTGCTGGTGGGGTGGATCCGCGGCGGGCTCTCCATGGCGGTGGTGGTGGCGGAGTACATCTTCTCCGGCATCTCCGGCTCGACCGTGGCCGACGTGTCGGCCATCGGCTCCACCATGATCCCGCCCATGCTGCGGGCCGGCTATCGCCCCGAGCAGGCGGTGGCGGTGGTGTCGGCGGCCTCGGCGATGGGCATTCTCGTCCCGCCCTGCATCCTCATGATCGTCATCGGCTCCGTCGCCAACGTGTCGGTGGCGGCGCTGTTCGCGGCGGGGTTCCTCCCCGCGGTGGTCCTGGCGCTCGCCATCATGGTCTACATCTGGTTCGACGCGCGGCGTAGCGGCATCGAGGCGCGTGAGGTCGCCACGCTGGCGGCGATCCGCCACGCTTTCATGGACGCCCTCATCCCCCTGGGGCTCCCCGCCATCATCTTCGGCGGCATCCTCGGGGGCGTCGTCACCCCCACCGAGGCCGCGGTGCTGGCGGTGGTGTACGCGTTCATCGTGGGGGTGTTCGTCTACCGCGAGATCGCGTGGCGCGACCTGCCCGGGCTCATCATCCACAGCGCGGTGGTCACCGCCGCCGTCTGCTTCCTCCTCGGCACCGCCGCGGTGGTGGCCTGGATCCTCGCGGTGGAGCAGATTCCCCAGACCGTGCTCCGCCTCATGCTCGCGGTGCCCGGCGGCAACATCGTGTTCCTCGTCTTGACCGCCCTCCTCTTCATTCTGCTCGGCGCCGTCCTCGAGGGCCTCCCCGCCGTCGTCATTCTCTTGCCGACGTTCGTCCCGGTGGTGCAGCGCCTCGGCATCGACGTGGTGCACTACGCCACGGTGGTGGTGGCGGCGACCGGCATCGGGCTTTTCTTGCCGCCCATCGGTGTGGGCTTCTTCATCGCGTGCGGCATCGCCCGCGTCCCCGTGGACCGCGCGACGCGCGACATGATGCCCTACGTCTACATGATGTGCGCGGGCCTCCTCGTCGTGATCCTGGTGCCGTGGGTCACCCTCGTCCTCCCGCGCCTGCTCAAGCTCGGCTGATATACTCCGCGCCATAGGAGGGCCAGACCATGGGATACGATCGCCGGGCATTTCTCGGAGTCGCCGCCGCCGGGCTTGCCGCTGCCGCGATGGCGGGGCGGGCCGGGCAGGTGGGCGCGCAGGGAGGCAAGATGAAGCCGGGACCGACCGACGTGCTGCTCGTCATCGATGTCCAGAATTGCTTCACCCCGGGCGGCTCTCTCGCCGTCAAGGATGGCGACTCGATCATCCCTCTCATCAACCGGCTGGCGGGCAGCTTCGAGCACGTAGTGATCACCCAGGACTGGCACACGCCGGGTCACATTTCCTTCGCCTCGAGCCATAGCGGCAAGAAGCCCTTCGAGACCACGTCGCTGCCCTATGGCACCCAGGTGCTGTGGCCCGACCACTGCGTGCAGGGCACGTCGGGCGCGGAGCTTCACCCCGCGCTCAAGATCCCCCATGCCGAGCTGGTGATCCGCAAGGGCTATCGCAAGGACGTGGATTCCTACTCCGCCTTCATGGAAGCGGACGGGAAGACCCCGACCGGGCTCGCGGGCTACCTCAAGGAGCGTGGGCTCACCGACTGCTACTTCGTGGGGCTGGCCACCGACTTCTGCGTCGCCTGGTCCGCGCTCGACGCGCGCAAGGCCGGCTTCAACGCCGCCGTCATCGAGGACGCCTGCCGCGGCATCGACGTGCAGGGCTCCCTCGCCAAGGCCTGGTCGGACATGCAGGGAGCGGGCGTGAAGCGGATGCAGTCGGCCGACATCGTCATCGCGTGACGCTAGAGGCCTAGCTCCAGGAGGTGGCTGTAGTCGGCGGCGGCCGCCCGCTGAAAGCCCAGCGTCTCGTAGAGCGCGGCGGCGGCAGGATTCGCGGTGCGCAGCCGGAGATGATCGAAGGGGCCGCGCGCCGCCCGCACCACTTCCTCCAGCAGCGCGCGTCCCACACCCAGGCGGCGCACCGACCGCCGCACGTAGAGGTGGCGGACGCGCCCGATCCGGGGCGCCCCCGCGTACGGGTCCACGTTCAGCCCGCACACGCCGACGATCTGCCCCGCCTGCCGCGCCACGAGCAGCGCCTCGCCCGGCCGATCGAAGCGATTCGTTCCGCTCGTCCACTCCTCCACGAGCCGCCGGACGAAGCGGAGGCCTTGCGCCTCGCTCTCCGCGACGAGGACATCGAGGCGGCGCTCGGGGGGCCCGTCGAGCCGCTCGACCTGGTGGACGATGAACGGTGCGGCGAGATCGTGGTTGTCGATGACCAGGCTCGCGCGCTCCCAGGGGCGGCATTCCCGGAAGTAGAGCGCCTGGCCCTCGGCGTAGCGGCGCTGATGCGGATCGCCGGGATTCGCGCCGCCCTGCGCCAGGACGCGATGATTTCGCGTCCACTCGACGCGCAGGAAGATGGAGAAGTCCCAGTAGGCGCGGAGCTCGGGCCGGTGGAGGAAGATGCCGTCGAAGAGCAGGATCGAGCCCGGGGCAGCCCGCTCGATGGGTGCGCTCACCGCGCGGTCGGCGTCGACGTCGAAGATCGCGCGCCGGAAGCGGCCGTCCCCGCCCGGGCTCAGCGGATCGAGCAGGGCGGCGGCGAGCGCCGCGTAGTCGTAGGACTCCCGGAAGAAGCCCTCGGGTGAATCGCGGCCCCGCCGATAGCGCACCGCCCGCGGATGGTGGAACCCGTCGACGCTGGCCTGGATGACGGGCCGCCCGGACGGGGTGAGGAGCACCGCCAGCTCGTTCGCGAGCATGGTCTTCCCCGCCCCGTCCACGCCATCGATTCCCACTCGCGCGGTGCCGCGGGAGTCGAGCGTCAGCAGGACGGCCGCGAGACGCTCGAGCAGCGGGCGGCGCGCCGCGCTCGGCGGCACGGCTATGGCCGGCTCGCCTTCCGGGTGCCCACGATGGTGGAGACGAGCGGGTGGACGCGGATCTCCGCGGCGAACAGCGCCGGGTGCTCGAGCCAGTGCTTGCGCGCGGCCACCAGTGAGCGGCCGTCCTCGTCGGGGGCCGACGGCGCATCAGGCCAGAATTCCATCGGCGGGTGAAAGTCGTCGAGCACCACCACCCCGCCCGGCTTCAAGAGCGCGGCGGGGTCGGCGGGCGCTTCCCCATCGCGCTTCCCGCCCCCGCCCCCATCCAGGACCAACAGGTCGAACGGCCCGTGCGGCTCGATCAGGCGCCAGTCGCCGTGGAGCACCGTCACGTTGGGCATTGTCGCGAACAGCGTCCGGCAGGCGGCGGCTCGCGGGGGATCCCGCTCCACGCTGACGAGGCGCGTGTCCGGCCCCACCGCGCTCGCCATCCAGGCCAGCCCGGCGCCGCAGCCCGTGCCGGTTTCGCCGATGACGCCGCCCGCCCGGCCGCGCGCGAGGACCTGCAGCAGCCGGCCCTGCTCGGGAAAACAACACGAGATGAAGCCGAGCTCATTGGCGAGCGCCACCGCGCGCGCGACGAGCGGGGGCAGATCGGTGAGTCCCGCGTACTGCGCCGTCTTGCTGAACGTGCTCATCTGTCCACGGCTACTCCGTGAGCACCTTGTCCGCCCACTCCACGAGTCCTACGAAGATCGCCGGATTCGAGAAGGTGGCGTGCTTCCCGATCAGATCGCTCTCCAGGACCCCCCGGGCCCTCGAGCACGCGCCTCAGACGTGGATGGGACATCGCGCCGGCTCAGTCGTCGAGGTGAAGCGGCCGGGGCGTCCACTCCTGCAGCTCGATCGTGAACATCGCGTCGTCCCAGCCCACGTCCGCAGTGAAGGCATAGCCGAGCTCGATGGCGCCGTCCCGCCGGACGTCGACGGCGAATGGTTCCGTGCGCGCAGCCATCTCGCGGGCACCGCTCGGACCGGGTTGGGCCTCCCCGTCACGCTCGAGCTCGAGTCGCACCGGACGGTAGAGGTCCCACAAGGCGTCGCCGATGGACGGAAGCAGGTCCCCGTACCTACGCTCCAGCTCGCGGAAGCGATCCCGCTGCGCGCCGGAGGGTCCGTCGTCGCCGGATTCGATGTTGACGGCCACCTCGTCGCCGCCCGGGGGGAATCGCACGGTGCCCGTCCACCAAGGCGCGTCGTAGGTCAGAGTGCCGAAGACGAGATCCTCGATGCTGCGCCGCTTGCGTCGGAAGAGGTCGAGCAGGCCCATCGCGGAATCTAGGGGGCGCCGGCGAAGTGGTAGGCCGCGAGACACCATCCCGCTTCGCCCGCGCGCCAGCCGCCGACCACCCACTCCGGGCCCAGCCCTTCCCTCGCGGGCGTGGCGCCTTCCCGCATCGCCTCCTCGCGCTCCGGCGGAGGGAGGCGCAAGGCGTAGTTGTGGGTGCCGCCGGCATAGCCGAACACGATGCCCGTGTCGGGACGAATGAGCGCGGGCGTGCCGTAGAAGACGCCGCGACAATCCACGGGCAGGACGCCGCCGAGCTCGTCCCAGAGCCGGGCCACGAGGTCCGGATGGGTGCCCAGCCTGTAGTACGGATCGACGACGTCCGCCGGCGCCGTCACGGCCCGGGTGCCGCGATGACCCCCGGAAAAGTGGCGACACAGCGCCGCGTTCCGAGGGTTGCCGACGACCAGGTCCTCCCCGCTCAGAGCGCCGCAACCTCCACGAGCGTGTCGCAGAAGGTGGGGCCGTTGCCGAGATCGCCCAGCCGATCGCTCGTCAGGGTGTTGGCGCTGGCACCGCCCCGCACCCACGGACCGAACGGCACCGCGACCGTGCCCGGCCGCAGGCGATCCGTCAGCCGCGCGCGATAGGTCACGGTGCCACGGTCGTTCCACACCCGCACCGTCTGGCCCTCGGCGATGCCGCGCGCCTGCGCGTCAACGGCATGGAGCTCCAGCAGCGGCTCGGGCTCCGCGCGCAGGAGCACGGGCAGCGCCCCATACGACGAGTTGATCGAGTGGTGGCGCTTCAGGGTCAGGAGCCGCAGCGGGTAGCGGCGGGCGAGCGCGGGATTCGTCTCGGGGCTCTCGGCCGGCGGCACGTAGACCGGCAGCGGTCCGAGGCCGGCGCGGGCCAGCCCTTCCGATGCGAATTCAAACCGGCCGCTCGGCGTGGGGAAGCCCCCTTCCGCGAAGACGGCGGCGCCCCGGGGCGGGCCGATCCGGACGAAGCCCTCGGCGGCGAGGCGGTCGAGCGAGGCGCCCGCCTGCTCGGCCGGCGAATCCCGAAGCGCGAGAGCGATCAGATCACGGTCGGCCAGCCGGAACACCTCGTCGTCGAACCCGAGCCGCGCGGCGAGCAGGCGCGCGACCTCCGCCGTGCTGCGCGCCTCCCCGAGCGGGGCGAGCGCCCGCTCGTTCAGCCCCACGTAGTTGTATCCCCACGACCCGACCAGATCCTCCTGCTCGAGCATGGTCGTGGCGGGCAGGACGATGTCGGCGTGCCGGGCGGTGTCGGTGAGAAACTGCTCGTGCACCACCGTGAAGAGGTCCTCGCGGCGCAGCCCTTCGAGCACCTTCTGCTGATCCGCCGCGATCACCGCGGGGTTCGCGTTCCAGACGAAGAGCGCCCGGATCGGCGGCTGGAAGCCGGGATCGGTGAGGTGCCGACCGAGCTGAATCATGTTGATGGTGCGGGGCGCCGGCGGGCCGAGCTCCGGGCGCATGAGGCGGGCGATGTGCGACGCCCGGATCGAGCGCGCGTCGGCGACGCCGCCGGCCGCGTACCGCCACTGGCCGGTGGCGACGGCGAGGCAGTGCAGGCTGCGCAGCGCCATGCCGGCGCCCGCGGCCCGCTGCATGCCGACGCCGTGACGGATCACCGCCGGCCGCGTCGTCGCGTACTCGCGGGCCAGGGCCACCACCACGTCGGCGTCGAGGCCGGTCGCCCGCGCGGTCGCTTCGGGCGTCCACCCCGCGACCTCGCGCTCCAGCGCCTCCACGCCGGAGGTGAACCGCGTGATGTAGTCGCGGTCCTCCAGCCCTTCCCGGAAGATCACGTGCAGCATGCCCAGCGCGAGCGCGCCGTCGGTGCCCGGGAGAATGGCGAGGTGCACGTCGGCGCGCTCCGCCGTCCGGCTCCGGTACGGGTCGATCACGACCAGCCGCGCGCCCTGCCGCCGGGCCCGCTGCACGAGGTCCCACGTGTGGACGCTCGTGCTGACGAGATCGATGCCCCAGGCGAGGACGAGGCGCGCGTCCGCGATGTTCTCGGGGTCGGTCCACGTGGGGCCGACGAGGGCGGCCAGCCCCGCGTTCTGCCCGCCGCAGATGGTGCGCTCGAGCCGCGTCGCGCCGAGCCGGTGGAAGAGCGCATGCATGGTGCCGAAGGCGGTCAGGGTACCCATGCTCCCCAGGTAGGAGTACGGCAAGATCGCGCCGGCCCCATCGCGCGCGATGATCTCGCGCCACCGCGACACCGTCGCGTCGAGCGCCTCCTCCCACGAGATCGGCGCGAAGGCGCCGCTGCCCTTGGGGCCGGTGCGGCGCAGGGGGGTCAGGAGGCGGTCGGGATGGTAGACGCGCTCCAGGTACCGGTCCACCTTCACGCAGAGGTGCCGGCCGGTCACGGGGTGCGCGGGGTTGGGGGCGACGTCCACCGCACGGCCGTCGCGCACCGTCACGAGCATCGCGCAGGCGTCCGGACAGTCGTGGGTGCAGGTCACGCGGGCGACGCGGTCCCCCGTCGTCATTGGCCGCTCCACTCGTCGACAAGAACGTCGAAGTGCTGGACGTGAGGCGGCAGCTCCAGGAGGTACTCCGCGTCCTTCGGCAGATGATGCGTCTGCTCGATATCCGCACCTGCATAAGCGCGGATCTCATCCCGCGAGCTCCAGTACGAGATCGTCTTGAACTCCGCGACACCATCGCGCACGCGCCGGAGCACCTGCACGCCCAGGTTACCCTCGGTGGCGCGGATCTTCTTGACGCCTTCCTCGTAGAGGTAGGCCGCGTACGTGTCGGCGATGGCCGCGCGCGTCCGCCCCTCCCAGATTCGGGCCACCGCCGGCTTCCGCCCTCTCGCGCTCATCGCCTGTCCTCTCCCGGATACGGTTCGGTGGTGCGGGGCGCCCCCCGCGCCTGTTCGTCGAGCGACTCGCGATACTTGACACAGCCGCGCAGGAATTCCGGCCACTCCGGCACCACCGGCACGGGGTCGCTCTTCTCCGGAAGCAGGGCCCAGAGATCCGGATGATGCCAGCAGAGGTCGTGGCGGGTGCTGTCGCGATGCTCGCGGATGCCGCGCCGCAACGCCTTCACCTCCGCGATGAGCTGCTCGCGCGACAGGCGCTCGAGATCCTCATCCATGGGTCACCCCAGCAGCTTCGAGAGCGCGGCCGGATCGACCGGCTTGACCAGGTGGTGATCGAACCCCGCCTCCTGGGAGCGGCGGCGGTCGTTCTCCTGACCCCACCCCGTCACCGCGACGAGCTTCACGCCCTGGCCCCACGGCTGCTCCCGGATGCGCCGGGCGGCCTCGTAGCCGTTGAGCCTCGGCATCCCGATGTCGAGCAGGATGATCTCGGGGAGGAACGTCGCCCCGATTTCCAGCGCCTCGAGCCCCTCGTGTGCCGTCCGGGTCTCGTTCCCCATGCCCGTGAGCAGCAGGGACATGCTCATGGCCGAGTCCTCGTTATCGTCGACGACCAGGATGCGCCGGCGCACGGGGGCGTTCGGGAGCCGCGCTTCGTGCCGTTTCGGCTCCCCGCCGCTGACGGGGCGGGCGACGGGAAGGCGCACGGTGAATCGGCTGCCCATTCCCACCCCCGCGCTGTACGCCTCGACGCTGCCGCCGTGCATCTCGACCAATCGCTTCACGATGGCCAGGCCGATGCCCAGCCCCCCCTGCGAGCGCTCCAGCGAACGATCGACCTGCGTGAACATCTCGAACACCCGCGGCAGCATGTCGGGCGACATGCCGACGCCGTTGTCCTCGACGATCACGACCGCGTCGTCGCCTTCGCGCGCCGCCGAGAGGCGGATGCGCCCGCCCGGCTCCGTGTACTTGGCGGCGTTGTGGAGGAGGTTGGCGACGGCCTGCGCGAGCCGGATCTCGTCGGCGTCGACGACGATCGGCTCCTCCGGCACCTCGAGGGCGAGCGCATGGCCCGCCCCCTCGATGGCCGGTTGGCTGGTCTCGACGGCCTGCCGCACCACCGCCGCCAGCGGCACGCGCGTCCGGCGGAGCTCCACGGTGCCCCGGCTGATGCGGCTCAGGTCCAGCAGATCGTCCACCAGCCGGACCATGTACCCGAGCTGCCGCTCGATCAGCGCTCGCGCCCGCTCGATGCCCTCGCCGTCGCCCCGCGCCAGCTTCATGAGCTGGAGCCCATTGCGCATGGGCGCGAGCGGGTTGCGGAGCTCATGCGCGAGCGTGGCCAGGAACTCGTCCTTCCGCCGATCCGCCTCCCGCAGCGCCTCGCGACTCGCCTCGATTGCCTGACGCGCCAGCACCTGCGCCGAGATGTCGCGGAAGTAGCACACCACGCCGCTGCGCCCGTCCGCCAGCGGGATGCGATCCACCCGCCACTCGTAGTATTCGGTGACGCCGCGGTCTACTCGAAACTCCACGTGCTCCGGCATGATGTGCGGCTCGCCGGTCTCGAGCGTCCGGCGGAAGATGCGGACGAGCTCTTCCGCATAGGGCTTCGCCCACAGAATGTGGATGATCTCTTCGAAGTCGCGGCCGATCAAGCCCCCGGGGATGTCACCGAAGGCCAGCCGGGCGATGGGGTTCACCTCGCGCACGCGGAAGTCGGCGTCGACGAGATACACGCCAAGCGGAGCCTGATCGAGGAGGGTCTTGAACTGAGCGCCGCGCCGGCGCGAGGCCTGCTCGGCTTCCCCCCGCACGCGGGCCAGATCGAGGCTCGACTGCACCCGCGCCACCAGCTCCCGCGCGCTGAACGGCTTGATCAGGTAGTCGTCCGCGCCCGCGTGCAGTCCCTCGACGCGGGACTCCTCCCCCGCACGGGCGGACAGCATGATCACGGGGAGATCCCGCGTGCGGGGATCGGCGCGGAGCTCCCGGAGCAGGCCGAACCCGTCGAGCCGGGGCATCATGACGTCGGTCAGGACGAGGTGGGGTGGCTCCTCCCGGATCGCCGCCAGCGCCACTTCCCCGTCCGGCGCCATCCGGACCCGGTAGCGCTCGGCGAGCAGGCGGAAGAGATACTGCCGCATGTCGGCGTTATCGTCGGCGACCAGCACGAGGGGACGGTCGTCGTCCTCCCCCTCGGGGAGGAGGGCGGGGATCGCCAGCGCTTCGAGATGCGTCGGCAGCTCGGAGCTGGACGCGCTCGCGCTCTGCTCCTCGTCAGGCAGCCACCGGAGCGCCTCCTCGACGTAGGGCCCCGCGCCCACCACGGTGGACACGGTGGGGCGACTCTCGGCGATCTGGTCAGGTGGCAAATGCGACGACCCGAGAGGGATCGTGACCGCGAACGTCGAGCCCTGCTCGACGACGCTCTCGACGGCGACCGCGCCCCCGTGCAGCTTGACCAGCTCCTGCACCAGCGCCAGCCCGATTCCACTCCCTTCGTGGGTGCGGCCGCGCGCGTTCTCAACCCGATGGAAGCGCTCGAAGAGCCGCGGGATCTCCTCGGCGGGGATCCCCGTGCCGCTGTCCCGGACCCGGAGCTCGGCGGCGCCCTGCCCTTGCCGCAGGGTCACGACGATCTCGCCCGCGAAGGTGTACTTGAACGCGTTGGACAGGAGGTTGAGGACGATCTTCTCCCACATGTCCCGGTCCACGAACACCGGCGCCCCGAGCGGCGGGCAGTCAACGGTGAGGCGCAGACCGGCCCGCTCCACAGCCGCTCGGAACACGCTGGCCAGCTCGGCGGTGAACGCGGCGAGATCGGTGGCCTGATACGTGGCGCGGACGCGGCCGGCCTCGATGCGCGAGAAGTCCAGCAGCGTGTTGACCAGCCGGAGCAGGCGCAGGCCGTTGCGATTGACCACCTCGAGCTGCCCGGTGGCAGCCGGTGGCAGGTCGGTGTGACTCTTCGCGAGCAAGTCTTCGACCGGCCCCAGCATCAAGGTCAGCGGCGTGCGGAACTCGTGGCTGACATTGCTGAAGAACGCCGTCTTCGCCCGGTCGAGCTCGTAGAGAGCCTGCGCGCGGCGCCGCTCCTCCTCGTAGGCGCGGGCGTTGCCAATGGCCGTCGCGATCTGGCTCGCCAGGAGATCGAGGAAGCCGCGGTAGTGCTCATCGAGTGGGCGGCGCGCGCTGACCCCCGCGACCAGAAACCCGGCGAGACGATCCTGCCCCGACTTGACGATCGGCAGCACCACGGCGGCGGCCGGCTCGCTGACCACTTCGGCCCTCCCCGCCTCCATGACGCGACGGAGCGGCCACGGCATTCCGGCCGCGAGCGGCGCCATCAGGTCGACGACGGGGGCCGCGGCGGGCGACCCATCCGCGATCCCGGCCGCTCCGGCCAGCCGGGCGATTGGCGCGTCCGCGTCGAGAAGGTAGATGAGGCCGAACGGCAGATCCTGCGGATTGGTGGCGATGACCTCCGCGGCGTTCCGGCATGCCTCCTCGGCGGACTTCGCTCCCTCGGTAGTCCGGAGCCCGAGCTCGCGGAGCGTCTTGAGACGGCGCTCGCCAACGACACGGCCGGTGGTCTCGCTGACGATGCAGAAGATACCCCCCACGCGGCCGGTCTCGTCTCGCACCGGATCGTAGGAGACGTCGAAGTACGTCTCCTCGGAGTATCCGAATCGCTCGAGGAAGAACAGGCGATCGCTCGCCCAGAACGCCTCGCCGGTGGTGAGCACGCCCTCGAAAAGATCGCGAAGCCCGGTTTCCCAGATCTCGCTCCAGGCCTCCCGGGCGGGCAGCCCCAGCACGTGAGGGTGCTTGGCGCCAAAGACGGGACGATAGGCGTCGTTGTAGAGGGTGGCGAGGTCCTTACCCCAGAAGAGGACGATCTGCGCCTTCGAGGGCAGCAGGATGCTGACGGCGCTGCGCAGGCTCTGCGGCCACCCGGCAACCGGACCGAGCGAGGTCTTCGACCAATCGAACTCGCGCATCCGGCGCCCCATCTCGCCGCCGCCGGCGAGGAAGTCGGTGGAGCCGTCCCGGGGGCCTGGCGTTCCCATCGCCTTCACATCATACGCTCGATCCGCTACTCGATGACCCGGTCGGCGCGCAGGAGCATCTCCCTCGGAAACGTGATGCCGAGCGCGGTCGCGGCCTTGCGATTCAGCACCAGCTCGTAACGCGTCGGCTGCTCGACGGGCAAGTCTCCGGGCTTCGTGCCTTTCAAGATCCGATCGACATAGAAGGCCGAGCGCTCGAAGTTCCTTGGGAAGTCGGCGCCATGCGTCAGCACGGCACCCATCTCGGCCGTTCCCGGCCAATAGTGGGCGACGGGGATCCGGAGGGCGGTAGCGCGTTGGATGATCTGGAGAGCGCTCACGTTGAAGAGGGCATCACCTCCCACGAGAAGCGCGCTCGCGCGAAGCTTTGCGAGAGACTCGAGCGCAGCCGTCACCGACGCGCGATCCTTCGCGTACAGCAGCAGCACGGTGATGCCCAGCCGGTCCGCCGCCGCGCGAACTCGACGCTCGACCTTCGCGGTGCCGGGGAAGTCGGGATTGTTGAGCAGCGCCACGCGCGTCGGCCGCGGGGTCAGCTCGCTCAGCAGCTCCAGCCGCTTGGCGGCCACCTCGTCGGCCAGGTCGGTGATGCCGGTGATGTTGCCGCCGGGGCGGGCGAAGCTCGCGACGATCCCGGCGTCCACCAGGTCGCTCCCGGTGGCCACGACGACCGGCACGGTCGTGGTGGCTTCCCGTGCCCGCCGGGCATTGGTGAGCCCGCTAACGACGAGCACGGCGGGACGGCTGGCCACCGCCTCCTGAATCAGGGTGACGGAGCGGGCCGGCTCGCCCTGCGCATAGCGGATCTCGAGCTGAAACGTCGCGCCGTCCACCTGGCCGAGATCCCGCATCCCCTGGAGGAACCGGGCCTTGAGTGGCTGAAAGAACGCCTCGTCACCCGTGGCGATGAAGACCACGCGCGGCCGGGCGGGTGCGGGGGCTTGCGCGTACGCGTGCACGGGAATCCAGAGGGCGAGCGTCAGGAGCCCGAGGATCAGTCCTCGCCGGCGTGAGATCGGGGCCATGCAGAGGCCAAAGATACCCCACATCGCCGACGGGCTACTCGACGATGTGGTCGGCCCGCTGAAGCAAGGAGGGGGGAATCGTGAGGCCGAGCGCCCGGGCCGTCTTGAGGTTGATCGCCAGCTCGAACTTGGTCGGCGGCTCCACGGCCAGATCGCCGGGCCGGGCGCCGTTCAGGATGCGGTGGACGTAGGTGGCGGCACGCCGAAACAGATCGCGCCGGTCGGTGCCGTAGGACATGAGGCCCCCCGCGTCCACGAACTCGCGGAGCCCGTAGATGGCGGGGAGCCGGCTCATCGCAGCGAAGCTCACGATGCGGGCCCGGTTGTTGAACGTCAGGCTGTCTTCCACCGCGATGAAAGCATCCACCTGGCCCAGCAGCGCGGCCTCGAACGCCTGGTCCAGGGCCTGGGGGCGCTGCACCTCGAAGGTCTTGAGCTGCACCCCCATGGCCCGGGCCACTTTCTCCGTCTCCCGCGCGAGCAGGGGCGGCTGGATGTCCACCGGATTCCACAGGATCCCGACGCGCGACAATCCGGGCGCCGCCTCCTTGAGAAGCCGCAGGCGGTCGCCGGCAAGCGTGAGCGGCGCCAGGATGTAGAGCCCGGTGACGTTTTCCCCCGGCCGGGTCAGGTTCCGTACGATGCCTTCGGCCGTGGGGTCGCCGCTCGTGGCCATGACGATGGGGATGGTGGTCGTAACCTGCTTGGCGGAGAGCGTCGCCGAGGAACCTCGCGTGAGGATCACGTCGACCGGGAACCGAACGAGCTCACTGGCGAGGTCGGCGAATCGCTCCGGGCGGTCGTCCGCCGACCGGTACTCGATCACGAAGTTCCGCCCCTCCACGTAGCCCAACACGCGCAGACCTTGCCGAAACGCGTCCAGGTTCGCTTCGTTGGAGGCCGCCGCGACGCTCTCCAAAATCCCGATTCGGTGCACCTTGACCACGGGCTGCCCCACGGCGGCGCTCGGCCCTACACACAGCAGAACGGCCAGGGCGATCGCAATCTGCGCCTTCACGCCCACTCCACGCCGTGCGCCTCGAGACCTGCGCGCACCCCGGCCGCGCTGTCGACCTGCTCGGCTCGAACACCGGCCTCGCAGGCGCCCGCCACGTAGGCGGCATCGTCGTCGAGATAGAGGAGCTCGTTCGGAGCAACGGCGAGCCGGGCCGCCAGGCGGCGGAACGCCTCGGGATCCGGCTTGCTCCGGCCGAGCTCGGCCGAGAAGACGGCGCGGTCGCCGAAGATCTCGGCGACGGCGGGAAACACCTCGGCGATGTGGCGCTTCAGGAGCAGCGAGTTGTTGGTGAACACCCCGACCGGGCGGGCGGTGCCAAGCTGTCGTGCGAGGGAGAGCACTTCCTCGTCCGGCTCGATCGCCACCCGTCGGGCCTCCACCCACTGCTCGGCGCTCAGCGGATACCCCATGCGCTCGCCGAACCCCTTCAAGTAGTCGTCCGCGGACAGGAGCCCGCGCTCGCCCTCGTCCTCGAAGCCCGAGCCCCAGATGGCGGCGCGGATCGCGTCCGGGCTGCGCCCGCTCCACGCGGCGAGCAGCGCCAGCCGCCGCTCGATCCGATAGCGGCAGAGCACGCCGTCCATGTCGAAGACGACGGTCTTGATCATGCCCTCACGCCTCTTCCCGGTCGACCTCGATCTCCGCAGCGCTTCCGTCCTCTCGGACGAGCCGCTCGATCACGGCGGCGAGGCGGTCCTCGGCGGTGAGCGTGTTCGCGCCGGTGATCTTCTCCTTCAGCGACCGGTGCTTCTCGATCTGAATGGTCCAGTCCACTCGGCCCGTCCCGTCCTCGGCCGCGTCGCCACTGGCGCCGACGAGATACGTCGCGCCATCCCCTTTGGCGTCCATGTACCAGCCCCAGTCCTCCGGGGCCGGGTCGGTCGTCTCGTATCCCGACGCGCTTAAACTCTCGCGGAGCCACCGCAAGACGCTCTGGCCGAATATCGGATTGATGGGGTTCGGCGTCTCCGTCGCGACGTCGAACCGAGTCGTGTGAAAGGTGATGACGTGGGCCATGCGGGTCAGCGCCCCCTCAAGCGTTGCTCCTGCTCCATGCCGGCCGGGCAGGCCATCATCGTGCCGGCCATCCCGCGGAAGCGCAGCGCGTCCCCGTCGTCGAGCTCGAAGCGGCCGATCAGCCGATTGCAGCCGCCGCTGCCGGTCACGCGCGGCTGGTCGTGGGCAAGGATCAGATGCGGCTCTCGCTGATTCACGGCCACCTGCACCGGCGCGTCGCTCAGGCGCACCAGCTTCCAGTAGGTGTTGCGCAGCGGGCTGTCGGCCAACCGATTGCCGCAGGTTTCGCGGCGCCGCATCCTGATGAACCGCTCCACCACCAGACTCGGCGCCGCGCGATCAACCCGTCCAGGCTCGCCAGCAGCGCCTCGCCCGGCTGATGGCGCTCCTTCAGGTATGCGGCCTCGAGCGCCTTGTAGTCGCCCTCCATCGCCACCGGTAGCCGCGCACCGTCCGCGCACAAGACAATCGTCGCGGCATCTGCCATGTAGGCGAACATGCCGGTCAGCGTCAGGCGCGGTTCGATGAGCGCGGGCTGCGGCAGGCGCTGCAGCTCTCCCGCCGCATCGGCCTTGCGCAATGCGCGCCCGCCGTCGCTCGGCATGAACGCGATCGACGCCTCGCGACCGCCGCGCAGCAGGAGCCGGCCGGAGTCAGGGTCACGCCGCCAGCGGCCGATGTCGTCGAAGCGGTTGGGCTCGGGGCTGTCCTTGTGCGTGGTCCGCAGCTGGTAGCGGCCTAGGGGGAGCAGGTCGAGGTGCCAGAGGACGGCCGCGCCCGCGCCACTGCGGAGCTCGCCCTCGTAGGACGCGGGCAGATCGAGCGGGCCGTCCTCCGGAGCGGTCCGGGACGAAGGGCGCGGCCTCGCGGCCGCGGACACGAGCAGCAGCCTGAGCGGCGCGGCGGCCCCGCCCGTGAGCACCGGATAGGCCTGATCCGTTGTTAAGAGCAGGCGCCCCTGATGCCGGACCGCCGCGCGCACCACATAGCGCCGGCCGGGCTGGATGGCCGCGTCGTCGTACGCGATCTGGAATCGGAACGGCGGCGGCCCCGCGGGGTCGATCACCGCGCGGCCGAGCGCCGTCGCCGGGGCGTCGGCGCGCGAGACATCCTGCAGCTCGGCTTCGAAGACGGCGTCGGGCGGCAGGGCGATCCGCTCCCGGTAGGCCGCGGTGCCCTCCAGCGTGCTCGCCCCCGCCGGAGAACTCCCCGCCCACACCAGGGCGATCAGCGTCGCGGTAAGGGCGCCGGGGCGGCCCAAACGACGCATCATCCCACGACGGCGTTCATCGCCCTCACGGCTTGGTCTCACAGAGATACACGTCGGCGGTCATGTAGTCCTGCACTCCGAAGTAGCCGCCCTTCGACTTCCGTTCAGGCGTCAAGAGGGCCACGTTCCCGCCTATCCGCGCCGCCTTCTTCTGCAGATCGTCGAGCTCGTTGTCGGCCACCGTGCCGAGCGCTCGGCAGCCTCGAACCCGATTCGCATCTTGCACCACGAGCACGGTGACGGGCTTCTCCGTCGACGCGCACCCTGCCAGCGCCAGCGCCAGGACAATTGCGGTCCATTTGGTGCTCATCATTGGATCTCCTTTAGGCGGGACGGCGGCGGAGCAGCTGATTGCCGATCATCGTCATCACCGTCTCGCCTCGCTGATTCAGCGTTGTGTAGAGAATGCGGAGGATGCCCCGGTCCGGCTTCGAGGTCGAGGGGCGCGATTCCAGCACCTCGGCGACCACGCGGATCGTGTCGCCGGGGCGAACCGGCGCCGTCCAGCGGATCTCGTCGAGTCCCGGCGATCCCAGACTCGACGCGGCGAGCGTGCCGCTCTCGAGGAACAGCTTGAACGCGAGCGCGATCGTCTGGAGACCGCTGGCGATGAGCCCCCCGTAGATCGTCTCCTTGGCCGCTTGCGGATCGATGTGGAAGGGCTGCGGATCGTAGAATCGGCCGAACTCCACGATGAGGGTCTCCGAGACGAGGAGCGGCGCCGTCTGGAAGCGCTCGCCAGGCTTGAAGTCGTCGAAGTACCGGCCGCCGCGGTCGGCGCTCATCGCACGGCCCGGCGCGAGCGCTGCACACCCATCGCACGCTCGACGCTGGTCCTAGGCCCGGCCGGGTTCGTGCGCCTTCAGGAAGCGCCGCGCATGATCCACGACCTCGTCGATATGCTCCTGGGAATCCTTCCACGGATAGATGGTCACCTCGGCCCTGGGGGCGAGCGTGGCCACCTCCATCGCGACCTTGTACGGATGCGCGGGCACGTCGTCGGGCGCGACCAGCAGCGGCGTCCGGATGGAGCGCACGAACTCGCGCGGCACCGTGAACACGAAGTCGGCGCGGTTGGTGTACATGCTCGTGAGGAAGTCGTGGACCATCGCCATCGTGAGGTCCGGACGCTTCTCGCACAGCTGCGGCCCCCAGCCCTTGATGTTGTTCTGGTAGAAGAGGTCGGGGATCTCCGGCCGGAACCCGCTGGGCTGCATCATCGCGGCGGCGACGACGCGCTCCGGCGCCCGCCGGATGAGGTTGTGGATCATGGGTCCCCCGATGCAGAAGCCCATGACCAGGAACCGCCGGATGCCGAGGTGGTCCATCAGGCCGAGCTGATCGTCGGTGTAGGCGTCCCAGGGCCGGTCGATCTCGAGCGGGCCGCTGGACCGCCCGGGATTGGCGTTCCGCAGGTCGGCGCAGATACAGCGGAAGTCGCTCTTATACCGCTCCATCGGGTTGAACGGCGAGGCGGTCTGCCACGATGAGAGCGCCGAGTTGAGCCCGCCGCCCGGTATGAGCAACAGCGGGAAGCCGGTGCCCACCTCTTCGTAGTGGATACGGACGGGACCGCGTTCATAGAACGGCATGGCGAGTCTCCTCTCTCAGCGGGTTACCGTCACTCTAGCGCACGGCGAGGCGCTCCGCCCGATCAGGCGGGCCCGGAGGATTCCACGTGATGGCGGGATACCTCGGCGCGCTGAGATAGCTGACCCTCATCGCGCGCGCTCCCACTCGTAGAGGATGTCGGGACACCCTTCCTCGTTGCCGGAGCCGTCTCCGAAAACGATCGCCTTGAATCCGCGACGCTCATAGAAACAGCGAGCCCGATCGTTACACTGGAACGTGTAAAGGCGAATCGGCGGCGGGAGCTCGCTCTGGGCCAGTTCCAGTAGTCGGCCTCCAATGCCGCGCTCCACCCACGCGGGAAGCAGGTAGAGCTGGTCGATCCAACTGCAGTCGGTACCGCTCGAGACAGCCAGGAACCCGATCACCAGACCATCGGCGGCAGCGATCCTGGTGCGCCCCGCCGGAATGAGATGACGGCGGACCCAGTCGCGAACGTCGTCGTCGGAGTGGACCAGAGGCGCGCACGCCACCAGCTCCCTCCGAGATCGAAGATAGACGTCCGCCACGGCGTCGGCGTCACCGATCGTAGCCGGCCGAACATCGACGATCACCGCGCCTCCGGGCCTCTGCGCAGGCGGCCCGCGATTACCGCGGAGGTTCGACGATCTTCCAGTACGCGTCCTTCCGGATGACCTTTCCCTCTCGAAACTCGTAGTGATCACAACCGCGGACCCTGACGGCGACTCCATCGGGTCTGGTGCCGGTCAGCAGCCACTCCGACACCACCATGTTGCCGCTGATCCAGTGACGGTCGTCGCCGTAGTGGACGTCGGGAAGGCCCTTGAAACGCGTCGCCAGTCCCTCCCGCACCGCGGCCTTGCCCACGAAGCGCTGCCCCCCCGGATCGGGGCCGCGCGGCATGTCGAGGATACAGTCGTCGGCAAAGAACTCCATGATCGCATCCAGATCGTGAGCATTGAAGGCATCCAGGATGGCCTTAGGCACTTCCGGTGACACGGACTGAGGCATCTTCCTTCCTCCGGGCGTTGGAGTCCAACGCTAGCGCAAAGAATCGATCGAAGCCGTTGCGACGATCCCCTTGACGCTGCGTGCGAGTTTCGCGTCCAGGGTGACGAAGGCGTCCGCCTGCAGCTGAGTGAGGGCAATGTACTCGGCGTCGTAGGTCGAGGCCCATCCCAACTGATCCGCCAGCTCCCAGGCCCGACGCCGGAGTACGGCGTCGCCGAGGAGCCTGATCGACATCCGCCCGACGCGTATCAGGCGCTCGCGCGCGATATCGGCCGGGACCTCTCCCCGTTGAACGGCCTCGTGCAGCGCAGACAGCGTCTGGGAACGCAGGAGCGTCGGGGCGAGGAGCTTGTGGCGCGCCGAGACCTTCATCCCAACGCTCGCCAGGTGGAGCACGGCGCTGGCATCGACGACGAATCTAGTCACGCCTGAGCGCGGCTCGCGGGGAAACGGCCCGCCGTCCGCGCGCGCGCCTTGGTGGCCTCGGCCGCGCGATCGCGCGGTGGGGCGTTCGTCACGAGCGCGTTGAGCAGGGCGCGGGCCGCGCGGGTCACCTCGTCCACGCCCCGGGCAAAGGCGGCCTCGTTGGCTTTGGACGGCTTCGTGAAGCCGCTCAGCTTGCGGACGAACTGGAGGGAGGAGGCACGGATCTCCTCGTCGGTGGCGGGCGGCGCGAAGTTGTGCAATGTCTTGATGGCTCGGCACATGTCTTACTCTCCCTTCACTGCGCTCCTCGTTCCCGCCTGCATTTCGAACCGGATGCGCCACTCAGCGAGGCTCAGCGCGGCTTGGCGCGAGTCGCTCTGCGCACCGATGCGCGCATCTGCTTCAGCAATGTGCGCTTGATCGGGAAGCGCTTCGTCGCGCCGCAGCAGTTGTTGCAGCTGGTCACCAGACGGCTGCCGAGGTTGCGAAGCCCGGCCAGCTTGGGGCATTTGACTTTGCTGGGCAAGCACACGCGCCACCGCACCACCCGCCCCGACGGATCGTTCGGGAGGCCGTACGCGCAGCAACGCAGCTTCGGCCTGGGCTCGGCGGTCGGCGGCTTGCACCCCGCGCAGTCCTTGACCGTCCGTGATCCCATGTTCCTGAGCGCCGCGAACTGTGGGCAGGGCTGGCCATCGGGCACGCAAAGGGTGAATCGGACGACGTCGCCCTGGGGATCGTTGGGAATGCCGTAGCTGCAGCACTTGGGCATGGGAACCTCCTCCTCGCGGTCGTAGAGCGACCGGGCTTCACAGGAATCGGCCCACCGCATCGCCGGGGCCCGGCCATACGCCACTACCCGGACAGCATATCCCAGGACACGATCGCTTTACGACGCGGGCACGTCCGCGACGATGGATACGCCTTCCCCCTCGGCGCCGTCAGTCCACCGCCACCGCTCGTGTAGCCGGAGGCGGCCATCGGGGAGCGTCTCGGCCGCGACTGGTACTGGCTCGACGTATGCGCCCCACGCCCTGGCGCTCGCTCATGGTCTACGGGGTCAGTCCCTCGGCGAGGTCGCGAAGGCTCTCCTCGCATCGCGCTTTGCCCCGCTCGTCCAGCGTGACCGGGCTCGTCTCCCGCGGGGGCTGGCGAAGCTCGGCGGCCGCGTTCTCGAGCCGCTCGAGATCGGCGTAGTCCGTCTGCGGCTGATCCCGCTTGGCCAGCGCGTCGCGAAGGAGCGCTTCTCCTCGCGCCACCTGCCCCCCGTACTTCGCAAGCCAGCGCGCGTAGAGGTCGTCGAACTTCTGCCGATACGCGGGCTCTCCGCGCTCGCAGAGCCTCGCCGTCCGCTGCGCCGCCAGACTCTGAACGTAGAGGAGAAAGGCGAACCCATCGGCCGTCCGGTCGGTTTGCCCTTCGGTAGGGGTCGGCAGGATGAGCACACCCGCGAGCAGAACCGCCACGGAGACTCGCCCGATCGCGGAGCGATGGGACACGCTGATAATCTACTCCGCCGCCGGCCGCCGCATCCGATAGTGGAGGCGGAGGAAGCGGGCGCCCCAGATTCGCAGCTCGTGGTCGGCTCGCAGCGCGCCACGCTCGTCCGCAAAGACGTGAATGCTCTCCTTCAAGGAGGCGACGTACCGCGCCCAGCCGTGCCCGGGCTCCGACTGAACGAAGAAGTAGAACCCGGGATCTCCGAAGCCACGGCCCTCCGAGCGAATCGTGAACGAGCCGTCCGGATGCGCCTCGGGCTTCATCACGACCAGCGCATAGCCGTTGGGCAGCGGAAATGCCACGCGCACGCACGCCCCCGCGAAGCCGGGCACCTCGCAGTGCGAGTAGCTCCCGGCATAGACGGTCTGGCGCGTCGCCACCGCCTCGCGCACCCAGGCGGCGCCCGCCGGGCGGCCGTCCTGGTCGACGAGGCGAACGACGCGACTCACCATGCCCAGCTTGGTGTCGAGCGGAGAGAGCGGAACGTTCAGCTGCTGCAGCCGCTTGCTGAAGATGCGCGAGAGGGCACCGCCCAGGGGCCGGAAGAGGCCGGACCACTCCGACCAGACGTCGAAGTCGTACTCCGACGTCCGCTCGTAGAACCGCGCGATCTCCGGGGCCACCCGCGCCGGGTCGAAGCTAGCCCCGCGCAAGGCCGGAAAGGATTCGAGCAGCCCGTGCGTTCCCGTGTCGATAACCTTCCAGCCGCGCTTCTCGGCGAAGCGAGCGAAGAAGTCCATGCCGATCCGGTCCACGTCGCCGACCGGGCCATCGAGCCAGAGATGCTCGCTTAGCGAGACACGCCGGCCCGTGGTGCGGACCCACCGTTGGGTCGTCAGGTCGACGAGGGCGCCCCGCGGCTCGGCGCGAGGCTTCAGCGGGGCTCCATGCCGATCACCTCAGGGCTTCGGTGCGGTGGCCACGATGGCTTAGGTCTGAAGGACGTCGCGCAGCGCCGCCTCCGGAGTCGAGGCCGCCAGCGGAGTCTGGACTAGCACCGCTGGTGCGATTCCTCAGCGCGGCAAAACGGCCGTGATCGGCTCGAGGTTCTTCGGATCCGGCTTGAGCGCGCCCACCTTGTAGGAGAGCACCGTCTTCACCACGGCGTCGTTCACGGGCGTGGCGACGCCGAGGCGCTTCCCTTCGGCGCAGACGTAGCCGTTGAGGTACTCGATCTCGGTGCGGCGGCCGCGCATGACGTCCTGGAGGAGCGACGGGCGCCCGCCGGACAGGTGCTTCGCGCTGGCCGCCATGTCCGCGGCCACCTCGGCGTAGCCGCGGCCCTCGGCGGCGTCCACGAAGCGCTTGGCAGCGATGCCGTAGATGGGCTCCACCTCGTATCCGGAGGCACCGCCGACGCGGATGGCCTCCGCGGCCACGTGGATGCCGATGCGGCTCGGCACGGGCTCGCTTCGCACCTCAGCCGATCCGTAGCCGGAGAGGCCCGCCAGCGGATTGGCCATGCAGTTCACGGTGAGCTTGGACCAGCGCTCGCCGAAGAGATTGGTCGTCACCTTGGTCGCCGCCACCGCGTTCATGACCTCGGCGAGACGGCGGGCCCGCTCCGAGTCCTTGCCGTCCAGCTCGCCGATCTTGAAGCCGACGCTGCCGTTGTCCGTCCGCATGGCGTGGGCGGGCTCGTACATCCCGGCGCCGATGGTGATGACGCAGCCGAGCGTGCGCTCCTTCCCCGCCACCGCGGCCACGCGGTGGTCGTTGATCCCGTTCTGGAAATCCACCACGTAGCCGTCGGGCCGGCGCAGGTACTGGATGGCGAGCGCGGTGGCCCACTCCGTGTCGTAGGACTTCACCGCCACGAAGGCCGCCTCGAAGGGGTCGGCGATGCGCTGCATCTCGTGGATGTGGATGGCGTTGACGCGCACCAGGTGCTCGCCGCAGGTGCCGGAGAGCTTCAAGCCCTGCGTGCGCATCTTCTCCACGTGCTCGGGCCACTGATCCACGAGGGTCACGTCGTGCCCCGCCTTGGTGAGGAGCCCGCCGACCACGCTGCCGATGGCGCCCGCGCCGATGATCCCGATGCGCATGTGGGAAGTCTCCGCGCGCCCGCTTGCCTAGGGGCGCCTGCCGAGGGTGACAAGGGTGTCGAGGAACTCCGCGCTCTGCTCTTCCAGCTCCGCGCAAGCGGCCAGCGCCTCGCGAGCTCGGACATCCGGCAGCGACGATGCCACCGAGCGCCAGAAGGCGGCTCCCCGGCGCTCGGCCGCCGCCTGAATCGCATACTGATCGTCCAGTGAGCGATTCGCCATCGCCGCTTCGAATTCCTGGGCGATGCGCGGCAGCGTATCGCGGAAGTGGCGCTGCTCATCAGGTTGCGAGGCGAACAGGGCCTCCGCCCGCTGCGCCACCTCCCGCTCCCGCAACGCGCAGGCGCGCAGGCCTTGCGCCCGTACCGGGTCCGGGCAGGCCGCTGCCCAGGCCTCGTATCGGTCGGCGGCCGCACGCTCGAGCTGGGCCAGGAGGCGCGGCTGTATCGCCGCAGGCAACGCCCGGATCAGGGGCAGGACTCGCGCATCGAGATCTGGAACCTCGCTCCCGGCCGAGCGCTGCAGATCCCTCTCCATCCCCTCCACGCCGGCGCCGATCCCCGCCTTGAGCGCGTCCGCGACCATCGTGCTATCCGCGTGCTCCGACTCGAAGTCGACCGTCCACACGACGATCGCGCACGCGTCGAACGAGTTGAACACCTCGACCGTGCCCCGGTACGACGTCACGGCGAAGGGGGACTTGACCCGCCGATAGGTTAACCGCCGGCGCGTCACGTCGATCTCCACGATGTGGTCGGTGATGTCGCCCCCGCGCTTCAAGGTGAGATATCGATGCGCGCCGACGCCCGCCCCCTCCACTCGGCACGAGCCGATGGTCGGGAACCAGACGTCGAGGCGTCCGATCGCGCGGACGGCCTCCCACGCCCGGTCCGCGGGCACCGTCATCTTCCTGGCGATGGTCACCTTCGTATGAGCCACCGAAGCCCTCCCTTCAGGCCACCTAGGGGCGCGTGCCGAGGGTGACCGAGGCGGCGTGATCCTGGCCGTCCCGGAGATAGACGACGCGCACGGTGTCGCCGGGTTGCTGGCGAGCGAGCGCGCTTCGGAGGTCGCTGAAGCTGTCGATGCTGGTGTCGGCGATGCGAACGATGACGTCGCCGTCGCGCAGCCCCGCGCGCTCGGCGCCGCTGCCGGGCACGACGTTGCCCAGGCGGAGCCCGTCCGACGGGCTCGCCCCGTCCACCGACACGCCGAGGAAGGCCCCGCCCGCGGGCTGGGCGCCGGCGGCCTCGGGCACGCGCCGGCCGGACGGGGCCACGCGCGCGTAGACGGGCCGGGGCGCGGCGGCGAGCCCGTCGACCAGCCGCGTGGCGACGGCGCCGATCTGCGCCATGCCGGCGGTGTTGATCCGGTCGGCGGTGTCGGTCGGCTTGTGATAGTCGGGATGCGTCTCGGTGGTGAAGAAGATCACCGGCACGCCCGCCGAGTAGAAGCGCACGTGATCAGAGGGCCCGTGGGGCGAGTCGCGGAGCGACAGCGTCAGCCGCTCGCTCGCGGCCACGCTGGTGACGAGGGCGCGGAAGCCCTCGCCGCTCGCCACCCCGCTCGCCGTCACCCGCCCGTCGCGCATGCGGCCCACCATGTCGAAGTTCACCATCATGATCGTGCGGTCGATGGGAATCGCGGGGTGGCGCACGTAGTGGCCGGCGCCGAGCAGGCCCAGCTCTTCGCCGGAGAACAGGGCGAAGACGAGCGTGCGCGCGGCGCCCCCGGCGGCGGCGAAGGCGCGGGCCAGGCCCAGCACCATCGCGGTGCCGGAGGCGTTATCGTCCGCCCCCGGATAGACGGCGCCGCCCATGCGGCCGAGGTGATCGTAGTGCGCGCCGATCACGATGGCCTCTTCCGCGCGCGCGGGGTCCGTGCCCGGGAGGATGCCGATCACGTTGTCGGCGCTCTGGTCCGCGGACTCGAGGCGCACGGCGAGGCGCGCGCGGACGCCGATGGCTAGTGCCGCGCCGCCCGCGCCGGCCGCCGGCGCCGCCGCGGCCTGGAGGAGCGTGGCGTGAGTCCAGCCGCTCGGCGCGAGGAGGGCGTCCACCGCCGCCGGCGTGAGCGTGGCGGAGGGAATCGCCACGTGCGCGGCGGTGGCCTCGAGCGCGGGCAGCGCCGCGCCCAGGACCAGCACGGCGGCGGCGCCGGCCTGACGCGCGCCGATCAGCTTCTCGAGGCGCGAGGGGCCGCCGTCGAGGAGCAGCACGATCTTGCCGCGCGCGTCCGCGGCCGTGTAGCGCTCACCGCGCCCGGCGAAGACGATCTCCGCCTCCACCACCCCCGGCAGCGCGCCCCCGTGGGGCATCCAGTCCTGGCCGACCACCAGGGGCGCCGCTCCCACGCGCGCGAGCGAGGCGTCGGGAGCCACACGCACACCCCGGCGCACCACGAAGGACTGCCGCCACGTGCCGCCGTCGCCGCCGGGGCGCAGCCCGAGGGCGGCGAGCGCGGACTCCAGATAACGCGCGGCCCGCTCGCCGCCTTCGGTGCCGGAGCCGCGCCCTTCCATCTCGGGCGTGGTGAGCGCGGCCACGTGCGCGGCCAGCTCCTCCGCGGCGGGGGGCGCGGGCGCGGCGGCGGCCAGGCGACCCGCGAGAAGGAGGACCAGGCCCAGCGTCGCGGAAGTGAAAGAGGGCGAGCGGCGCATCGACACCAATTATCCCGCATTTCCGGTTGAAAGGTAGCGACGAAGGGGCGCGGCAGCTGCCGAGGGGAACTTGACAGCACTGCGCTTTCCCCACATCCTCGCGCGTGTCTCCGGTCAGTGTCGAGCTCAGTTGAAAGGAGTCTTCCCTATGACTGTGATGCAGCGAGTGGCCATCTGCTTCGCGGCGGGCGTAGTCGGCGCAGTGGCGGTGGTCGTCCTCAGCCACATCATGTTCGCGCTGGGTCTTAGCCAGAAGCTCGGCGTATCGGCGCCGGTCTCACTGAAGTCGCCGGATATATACAAGCCACTCTTCTGGGGCGGGCTGTGGGGGATCCCGTTCGCGCTCTTGCTCCCCGCGGTTTGGACGCACCTGTACCTCGTTGGCTTCCTCTACTACCTCGCGCCGATGGCGGCTCTATTCCTGTTCTTCCTGCCGATGGCGGGCGCGGGGTATTTCGGGTTGCGCCAGGGACCGTTGTTCATGGTCTACCTGCTCCTGATAAATCTACCGTTCGGCATAGTCACCGCCCTCGTCGCAAGGGTCATAATCGGGGAGAAGCCGTAGGCGCGGCACGCCATGAGGCTCATCCTGCTGATCGTCGCGGCTGTCGCATTGCTCGTGCTGGCGCGCGCGCTCGACGCCGGCGCCTGGCTGGCCGCCGCGCTCACGTGGATCCACGGCCTCGGGCCGGTGGCCCCCCTGGTCTTCCTCCTGATCTACATCGTCGCCTGTGTGCTGCTGCTGCCCGGCTCGGTGCTCACGCTCGGCGCGGGCGCGGTGTTCGGCGTGGCCTACGGCTTCGTCATCGTCTGGATCTCGGCCACCCTGGGCGCCACCGCGGCCTTTCTTGTGGGCCGCTACCTCGTGCGCGATTGGGTGACGCGGAAGATCGCTGCCAACCCGAAGCTGCAGGCGCTGGACACGACGGTGACGCGTGAGGGCTGGAAGATCGTGGCGCTCATGCGTCTGTCGCCGGTGATCCCGTTCAATCTGCTCAACTACGCCTTCGGCGCCACGCGCGTGTCGCTGCGCGACTACGTGTTCGCCTCGGCGGTGGGAATGCTCCCCGGCACTGCGATGTACACCTACCTGGGCTCGCTGGCGGGCGAGCTGGCGGGCGGCTCGGCGCGCGCCCGGACGCCGCTGGAGTGGAGCTTCTACGCCCTCGGGCTCCTCGCCACCGTGGCGGTGACCGTCTATCTCACGCGGGTCGCACGGGCCAGCCTCGCACGACGAGCTCCGGCATGACGGACGGCACCCCCTTCCGGCTCGAGCCCTGGGACCCGCACAACCAGACGCTCGTGGGCCACGTGCACCCGGCGGGGTGGAGCAATCCCGTGCCCCCGGGGCGGTACAACCTGGTCGTCATAGGCGCCGGCACCGCCGGCCTCGTGGCCGCGGCAGGCGCGGCCGGGCTTGGAGCCCGCGTCGCCCTGATCGAGCGCGATCTCATGGGCGGCGATTGCCTCAACGTGGGCTGCGTCCCATCGAAGGCGCTGCTCCGCGCCGCCCGCGTGATGGTGGACGCTCGCGGCGCCGGCCAGTTCGGCGTCGGCGTGCCGGGGCCCCCGGCGGTGGACTTCGGCAAGGTGATGGAGCGCATGCGCCGGCTCCGCGCAGAGATCGCCCCCACCGACTCGGCGGCCCGCTTCAAGGGGCTGGGGGTGGACGTCTACTTCGGACAGGCCGCCTTCACCGGCCGCGACATGGTGACGGTGGAGGGCCAGACGCTTCGCTTCAAGAAGGCCGTCGTCGCCACCGGCGCGCGCGCCGTCGCGCCGCCCATCCCCGGCCTGTCGGTGGCCGGCTATCTCACCAACGAGACGGTATTCTCGCTCACCGCGCTCCCACGCCGGCTCGCCGTGATCGGAGGCGGGCCCATCGGCTGCGAGCTGGCGCAGGCCTTTGCCCGGCTCGGCGCCCGCGTGCACGTGGTGCAGTCGCAGACGCGGCTGCTCGGCCGCGAGGATCGGGAAGCGGCGCAGCTCGTGCAGGTCGCCCTCGCGCGCGACGGCGTGCAGCTCTTGCTGGGCGCGCGCGTGGAGAAGGTGGAGCGCGGGCCGGCGGGCAAGGTCCTGCACGTCCAGGGCACCGCCGCCGCCACGCTGGAAGTGGACGAGATTCTCGTCGCCGTCGGGCGCGCGCCCAATGTCGAAGGGCTCGGGCTCGAAGCCGCCGGCGTGGCCTACGACCGCTCGGCCGGTGTGCGGGTGGACGATCGTCTTCGCACGACGAACCGCCGGATCTTCGCGGCCGGGGACGTCTGCACCGCGCTCCGATTCACGCATCATTCGGACTTCCAGGCGCGTGTCGTCATCCAGAATGCCCTCTTCCTCGGACGCGCGCGGGCGAGCGCGCTCGTCGTTCCCCGCTGCACTTACACCGATCCCGAGGTAGCCCACGTGGGGCTCCTGGCCGAGGAAGCCGCCGCGAAAGGCCAGCGTGTGCGCACGCTCACCCAGCATCTGGCCGACGTGGACCGCGCCCGGCTGGACGGGGAGAGCGAGGGCTTCGTGAAGGTGCATGTGGCGCTCGGCAGCGACCGCATCGTGGGCGCGACCGTCGTCGCGCGTCACGCCGGCGAGATGCTGCCCGAGCTGACGATGGCGCTCACCCACGATATCGGGCTCGGTCGCCTCGCGCGGGTCATCCACACCTACCCGACCCAGGCCGAGGCCATTCGCAAGCTGGGCGACGCCTACAATCGCACGCGCCTCACCCCCATGGTCCGGCGGCTCTTCGCGGCCTGGCTGCGCTTGACGCGCTAGCCTCGACGCGGGCGCGCGCGGCCGTGCTCTCCATCGTCGTGCCCGTGCTCCGCGAGGCGCAGAACCTCGCGCGCCTCCTCCCCGCCCTGCGCGCGGCGGCGCCCGGCGCCGAGATCATCGTGGCGGACGCTGGCAGCGACGACGGCAGCCGCGAGGTCGCCGCGCGCGTCGCCGGCGTCACCGTGCTCGCCTGCGAGCGCGGCCGGGCGCGCCAGATGAACGCGGGGGCGGACGCCGCGCGGGGCGACGTGCTCCTCTTCCTCCACGCGGATACCGACCTTCCCGCGGGGTTCGAGAGCGCCATCACGCGGGCGCTAGAAGATCCGGTGGTGGTCGCCGGGCGCTTCGACGTGCGCCTGGACAACCCCCGCTGGCCCTTCCGGCTCATCGCGAGCCTCATGAACCTGCGCTCCCGGCTGTCCGGCATCTCCACCGGTGATCAGGCCCTCTTCGTGCGCCGCGAGGTGTTCGCCGCGCTGGGAGGCTTTCCCGACATCCCGCTGATGGAGGACGTGGAGATCACCCGCCGGCTCAAGCGCCGGGGCCGCCAGGCCGCGCTGCGCGAGCGCGTCACCACCTCCGCGCGCAAGTGGGAGCGCGAGGGCGTGGCCCGCACCATCGGCCTCATGTGGACCCTGCGGCTGCTCTACGCCTGCGGGGTGAGCCCGGCGCGGCTACACCGCTGGTACTATCGCAACCTTGCCGTCGCCGTGGCCGCGCTGGTGGCGCTGGTGGCGGCGGGCGCCTTCGCGCAGCCCGGCGCGGCTCCGCGCCCCGCAGCCGTCGAGATCCTGCGTCCGGCCGCGCCGGCCGCGCCCGGCACGCTGCCGCCGGGGTGGCACCTCATCACGTTCCGCGGCATCGCGCGCCACACGCGCTACGCGGTGGCCCCCGACGGCGCGGACTGGGCGCTGCGCGCGCAGAGCGAGGCGGCGGCGGCCGGACTCTATCGCCCCCTCGAGCTCGACCCGCGCGCCTATCCCATCATCACCTGGCGCTGGAAGATCTCGCGGGTGCTGGAGCGGGCCGACCCCGGCAAGAAGGCCGGCGACGACTACCCCGCGCGCGTGTACGTGGCGTTCGTCTATCAGCCGCAGCGCGAGGGCGTGTGGGAGCGCGTCAAGTTCGAGTTCTACCGTGCGTTCTACGGTGAGTACCCGCCCGGCGCCGTCATCAACTATGTCTGGGAGAGCCGCCTGCCGAAGGAGACCGCCTACCCGAATCCCTACACCGCGCGCGCCCGGATGCTCGTGGTGGAGAGCGGGCCCGAGCGTGTCGGCCAATGGGTCGACGAGCGGCGCAACTTCTACGAGGACTACCGGCGGCTCTTCGGCGCCGAGCCGCCGAGCCTGGTGGGCGTGGCGGTGATGACCGACACCGACGACACGGGCGAGCGCGCGGAGGCGTGGTACGACGCCATTACGCTCCGACCCCCCGAGTAGCGCCGGCCAGCGCGGCCACCGCCGCGCAGAAGCGATCCACCTCGTCCTCGCTGTTGTAGTAGTGCACGGACGCGCGCACCACCCCCGACTGGTCGCGTGATTCCACCTCGAGCCGCGAATCGCCGGCGGCGGAGACGTGGACGTTCATGCCCTGGGCGGCGAGCTCCTGCCGGATGGCGCCGGGCTCGTGTCCCGCGAAGGTGAACGTGACGATGCCGCACCGCTCGGCCCCCACGTCACGTACGGTGACGCCGGGGACCTTCGCGAGCGCCGTGCGCAGCCCGTCGGCCAGCGCATAGACGCGATCGCGAATGGTCGCTAGCCCCCAGCCTAGCGCGTAGTCCGCGGCCACGCCGAGTCCGATCTTGCCCGCCACGTAGGTTTCCCAGTTCTCGAAGCGCCGCGCGTCGGCCCGGATCTCGTAGCGATCGGGCCCCACCAGGCTGGCGGCATGGAGGTCGAGGAACGGGGGCTCGAGCCGCTCGACGAAGGCGCGTCGGACGTAGAGGAAGCCGGTGCCGCGCGGACCGCGGAGATACTTCCGTCCGGTGGCCGAGAGCATGTCGCAGCCGAGCGTCTCCACGTCCATCGGCATCTGCCCCACCGACTGGCAGGCGTCGAGGAGGTAGGGAACCCCCGCCGCCCGCGCCACCCGCCCGATGGCCGCGGCGGGATTGACCAGACCGCCGTTGGTCGGCACGTGGGTGATGGCGATGAGCTTCACGCGTGCGTCGAGCATACGCTGGAGCTCCTCCACCGACACCTGGCCCTGCGCGTCGTCGGGAATCACCTCCACCACCGCGCCCGTGCGCCGGGCCACCTGGAGGAAGGCGATGTAGTTGCTCGCGTATTCCGCGCGTGCGGTGAGGATGCGGTCGCCTCTCTCCAGGCGCAGGGAGTAGAACGCCATGTCCCAGGCGCGGGTGGCGTTCTCCACGACGGCGATCTCGTCGGGCCGGCAGTGGAGCAGCGCCGCGAGGGCGTCGTACACGTGGTCGATGGCCGTACGCGCGCGGGCGGCCGCCTCGTAGCCGCCGATCTCGGCCTCGAGCGCGAGGTGCCGGGTCACCGCCTCCGTGACCGCCAGCGGCGGCAGCGCGGCCCCAGCATTGTTGAAGTGCAGCACGCGCGCGCACCCCGGCGTCTCGTGCCGCGCCCGCTCGATGTCGAAGGCCATGCGGCGAGGCTAGGCGTCGCCGCCGCCGCGTGTCAAGGTAGGAGCCATGCCGTCCGGCGGGCGCGCCTTTCCCTGGTACTTGGCCGGCATCGCGTCCTGGTTCTCGAGCTACGGCATGCAGACCATCGTGTTCCCGTGGCTCGTCGCGGTGGTCCTGCACGAGCCGGCCACACGCGTGGGGATCGCGCAGATGTCGCTCTCCGCGCCGTCCATCCTCTTCATGATGCTCGGCGGCGCGTTGGCGGACCGCGCCGACGTCCGGCGCCTGCTCGTCCGCGGCCACCTCCTCGGGGCCCTGCCCCCGCTGGCCCTCGCCGCCGTCATCGCCATGGGCGAGTTCTCCTATGCGGCCCTCATCGCGTATGCCCTTGCCGTCGGCACCCTCGGGGCCTTCATCATGCCCGCGCGCGACGCCATGCTCGGGCGGGTCGCCGGCGCGGATCTGGGCCGCGCCGTCGCCATCATGAGCGCCACCCAGTTCGCCGCGCAGCTGGCCGGCATCGCCGCCGGCGCCGCCGCCGGCCGCATCGGCGCCACCGCGCTGCTCGTCGCCCAGGGGGTGGTGCTCGCGCTGGGCGGGCTTGCCGCCCTGCGGCTGCCGCCGGCGCCCCCGGTGGCACACGCGGGCGAGAGTCGGCTCGCCGCCATGCGCGGCGGCCTGCGCGAGGCCATGGCCTCGCCGGTGATCTGGCCGGTGATCGTTACACAGCTCGCCGTCGGCATCCTCTACGTGGGCGCCTTCTTGGTGGTTCTGCCGTTGCTCGTACGCGACGTCTACGCGGGCGGCTCGCTCGAGCTCTCGCTGGTGTCGTTCTGCTTCTGGGGCGGGACCATCGCGGCGACGCTCGCCCAGATCCGCCTCGGCTCGCTGCGCTGGCCGGGCCGCGCCATTCTCCTCGGACTCACCTTCGGCGCGCTGGTGCTCGCGGCGATGTCGCTGCCGGTCCCGCTCGCGGGCCTACTCTTCCTCTGCCTGGTGTGGGGCCTGGGCGCGGGCGTGGTCATCACCCAGGGGCGCACGCTCGTGCAGGCGGCCGCGCCCGCGAGCCATCGCGCGCGGGTCCTCTCCCTCTTCCAGCTGGGGCTGATGGGGGGCGCGCCCATCGGGGCGCTCCTCATCGGGTACCTGACCGCCTTCGCCGGCCCGCGCGCGGCCACCGTGTATCCCGCCGCCTGCATGCTCCTGATCCTCGCCTGGCTCTGGAACCGCTCGCGCCTGTGGCAGCAGCGCGCGGCCTGATCGCGGCGGTCAGTCGAAGCGCCAGCCGTCCAGCGCGCGCGGGTCGGCGGGGACGATGCGCAGGGGCAGATCGCGCGGCGCCACGAGGCCCTGGGTGATGAGCGCGGCGAGCGCGCCGCCCGCTGCGTCCTCCCACGTCGGCATCGCGGCCAGCCGCCGCGCCGCCGCGTGGGCGCTGGCGGGGAGGCGCAGCTCGCCGCCGGGCACGTGCAGCGTGAATTCGCGCGCACCTGTCCGCAGGGGGCCAGCCACGGCCGGCACCTGCGTCCAGAACCGGCCGCGCCGCGCCGGGGGCACGCGGTCGGCGCGACCCGCGACCACGTCCCACTCCACGAGATCGGCCGGATCCGGGCGCGCGCCGCGCGGGCGCCGCTTCCACGTGAGCGAGAGCGCCAGCGACCGGCCGCGATAGATCACCCGGTGCGGCGTGCGCGGCGGCAGATGGAAGAGCGTGCCCGGCTCGAGCGTGCCCCGAGACCATCCGCGCGGGAGCGGCCCGCTCCAGCCGGCCGCGGGCGGCGGCAGATCCTCCGGCGTGCCGCGCGGCACCGCCGGGCCGATGGTGACGAAGCGCCGCCCCTCGAGTTGCAGCCAGAAGGCGTCGACCTCGCCGTCGTGATGCAGCCCCAGGGCTTCGCGCCCTTGCCCCTCGGCGAGGAAGAGGAAGGAGCACTCCTCGCGGCCGGAGCCGAGGAAGGTGGCGCGGAGGGCCACCATGAGCCGGGCCACCCGGGGCAACACCTGATGGGCCTGCGGGAAATACACCGACTCGCCTGCGGCGAGCGCGGCGGGCAGCCGCTCCGGATCGGAAGCGCGGTCGTACCGGCGGTCGAGCGCGGAGTGAAACGGCGATCCCGCCGCGGCGAGGCCGAGCGCCTCGGCGAAGCGCGGCGCCACCTCTCGCCACGCGCGGTCCCGCGGCGGGAGGAGGGTGGGCGCGCGGCCCAGCCGGCGCCGCCGGAAGCGGGACTCCGCGGCGGCGCCGGCGAACCAGGTGGCGAGCGGCGAGCGGGCTCTTACGGCTTGTCCGCGGTGCGCAGGGCGGCGGAGCCGCCGTTGACCTTGATGCGCTCACCCAGATCCTTCAGCAAGACATCGTCCCAGCGCAGCACCTGCACCTCGCGCTCGACCATGTTGCCCACCAGGATAACCCGGTTGTCCGGCGAGAAGGCGATCCCCTGGGACCAGTGGCCGATCCACGCGGCGGCCAGCCCGATGAGGCGCATGCCGTCCACGCGGTAGAGCAGGAGCTTGCCCGCGTCGTTGAAGAAGGGCGACTCCTTCGCCTTGTTGCTGCCGTTCACCACGACTACCGCGAGGAATTTCCCGTCGGGCGACAGCTTGATGCCTTCCGGCGTCTGCCCCACGGGGATGGTCTCGACGACGCGCACGGGATTGGCCTTCATGTCGATCAGGCTCACCGTATCGGTGTCCCCGCCGCCCCGCCCGATGTTGGCCACCGCCGCCACCGTGCCGTCCTTGCTGATGTCGAGCCCGTAGGGCCGCATGCCCGCGGAGAGGTCGCGCTTGGTGTACTCCACCTTGGTCCCGTCGATGGAGAGCACGGAGATGAAGTGGTCGTTATCGCGCGTGACCAGCGCGGTCCGGCCGTCCGGCGCGAACATGACGTGGCTGGGTCCGCCGTTCGCGGGGCCCACTGCCACCTTGCCCACCGGGGTGACCATCTTGCCCTGGATCGTGAAGGCCGACACCGTGCCCTCGCCGCGATTGGCGACCAAGGCCAACGTGCCCTGCCGATTGATGGAGACACCGGCCGGGGAAGCGCCCGCCTCGAGAGTAGCGAGGACGCGCGGCGGGTTCGATGAGAGGTCCACCACGGAGACGCGATTGTCGTTGATCGTCTTGGTCCGGTCGGCCGGGTCTACCTTCATCGCGGAGGTGACCAGGGCGAGGCCCTCGTCCGGCGTGATGGCCACGGACATGGGCGGGCCCACCACGCTGGCCGGCACCGGAATCTCGACGATGGCCCGGGGCGGATTGGCCTTGAGGTCGATCACGGTGATGGTGTCGGGCGCCGGGTTCTGGACAACCTGGACGGCGCCGTTCACGAGCGCCACCTTGTTGTCGTTCGCCGAGATAGCGATCTGGGCAGCCGCGGCCGGCGCCAGGGCCAGGGGGACAAGCGCGGTCAGCATCAAGCTCAGTGCGCGCATAACGCCTCCTTGGCAGCGGGGTTAGAGGGGTATGGGGTACCATACGGGCGCGCCGATGCCAAGCCAGACCAAGGTCGTATCCTTCACGGAAATGGAGTCGTCCATCGGGCGCCTCGTCCTTGCCGGCGAGGCGGAGGGCGAGCGGCTGGCGGGGCTGCGCCTCATCTGGCTGCCCGGAGGCAGCGGCACCTTCCAGCCCGGCGTGGACTGGGGCCGAGACGCCCGGCCGTTCCGGGAGACGATGCGCCAGCTTCGCGAGTACTTCGCGGGCCGGCTCACCGATTTCGATCTGCCTCTCGCCCCCGAGGGCACCCCGTTCCAGGCGGAAGTGTGGCGGGCGGTAGCGGAGATCCCGTACGGCGAGACGCGTTCCTACGGTGACATCGCGCGCGCGATCAACCGGAAAGACGCCGTGCGCGCGGTGGGGGCGGCCAATGGGCAAAACCCGCTGCCCATCGTCATCCCTTGCCACCGCGTGATCGGCAGCGACGGCCGGCTCACGGGATATGGCGGGGGGCTGCCGCTCAAGAAGCGGCTGCTCGCCCTCGAGTCGCGGCAGCGCTCGCTCCTCTCGTGACGACCGACGCGATCCCCGCGCCCTTCGACCGCTATCGCGCGCGGGTGCGCCCCGAGTGGATCGACAGCAACCACCACATGAACATGGGCTACTACGTGGTGGTGTTCGATCTCGCCACCGACGAGTGGTTTGCCTGGGTGGGGCTGGACGCCGCCCATCGCGCCGCGCAGCGGGTGACGACCTTCTGCCTCGAAGCGCACGTCACGTACCATCGCGAGGTCCGCGAGGGCGATCCCCTGCGCTTCACCACGCGGCTGCTCGGCTTCGACGCCCGCCGCATCCACTACTTCCACGAGATGCACCACGCGGAGGCGGGCTTCCTCGCCGCGACCAACGAGCTGATGTCGCTCCACGTGAGCCTCGAGACGCGGCGGGCGGCGCCGATGGCGCCCGAGATCCTGGAGCGTCTCGCGCGCATCCAGAAAGCCCACGATGCGCTGCCCCGTCCGCCGCAGGTGGGCCGCGCGATGGGCCTCAGCGCGCGGCCGAAGGCTTAGGCATTGACCTCGGCATCCTTCATTCAATGACCTTATCGGCGCGTAGCAGCAGGGACGGCGGAATCGTCCCGCCGAGCGCCTTCGCGGTCGTCACGTTGATGATGAGCTCAAACGTCGTCGGCTGCTCGATCGGAATATCCCCGGGCTTCGCGCCCTTGAGGATCTTGTCGACTTGAATGGCCGCCCGGCGGACAGTGCTCCCGAAATCGGGACCGTACGCGATCAGCCCGCGACTGCCCGTTGAAGACTATGGTCGAGGCGAAGATTTCGTCGATCACGTCGTCCTTCTGTTGATTCCACACTTCCTCGAAGAAGCGCCGGACGATCGCTTTGTTCTGTTCCTCCGACATACACACCTCCTCTTGCTGTCCTCACATCTGTCGAACGCATGCCTGACCCGCCGCGGGCGTCTCAGGGGCAATTGAGCCCGCCGCCCTTGCACCTTGGCGTCACTCACGGTTTGGAAACTGCACGATGCCCTCACGCCAGCCGTACCACGTAATGTACGTCCGAATCGCCTCATGCAAGCGCTCCAAGCAGCCAGGACAACGTGAGATGAGTGCTCGACGAAACTCGGCCTCCTTCTCTGGTGTCCATGCGAAGGCCTGTGCATGCGCTTCCAGCCACTCCGCCCCGACTTCAATTGCCTGCTCAACCGCCCTTCGCTCGAAGGTGTCGTGGTTAATTTCTATGGCCTCGAGCGTCTAACGCCCACGTTGAGCAGCCGCGGCGAGCGAATGCGAGCCAGCGGGCAGCTCCAACGTGAAGCTAGACAGAAGAGGGCTCGCCGCTAAGTAGACGTTCACTCGAGAACCGTCGCTCGGAGTAAGAGCGGTTGCGGGATCGTGAGTGCGAGCGCCTTCGCGGTCTTGGGGTTGACCACCAACTCGTACTTGGTCGGCTGTTCAATGGGTAGATCGCCAGGCCTCGCGCCTTTGAGAAGCCTGTCGACATAGCTGGCCGCCCGCCGCAAGAGCTCCCTTCCATCTGCCCAATAGGACATCAGGGCCCCGGCTTCCGCGTACTCCCTCAGACTGCCCATCAGGGGCAGGCGGTATCTGACCGCGAGGGCCGCCAGCCGGTGTCGATGAGCGAAGGTCATAGGGTCCGCCAGTACGAGGACCGCCTGGGAGCGTTCCCTGATCATGGTCCGGAACGCGCTCTCAAACTCGTCGAAGGCTCGAACCTCCAGGATCTGAAGCTGCACGCCTAGCGATCGGCTGCCCTCTCGGAGACCCTTCACCGCGACCGGGTGCCAGGGATTGTCGGGATTCCAGAGCACTGCAATTCGCGAGGCTCGGGGAACTGCCTCCTTGAGAAGCTCGAGCTGCTTGATGGTCAAGTCCACGCTGAGGGACGTCACGCCCGTGACGTTTCCGCCGGGGCGGGCAAGGCTGGCGACGAGACCCAATTCAACAGGGTCGGGGGTATTCACCATCACGATCGGAATCGTCGTTGTCGCGCGCTTGGCACCGAGGACGGCCGCCGGATTGGTCGCGACGATCACGTCAACCTTCAGACGCGCCAGCTCGAGGGCGAGCTGATCAACGAGCTCAGATCTTCCCTTTGTTTCCCGCATCTCAAGGACAACGTCTCGGCCGTCGATGTACCCTAGCTCGCGTAGGCCTTCGCGTAAGTCTCTTTCGATCGAGCCCGTCCCCGTGGTAAGGACACCGACGCGATTCGTTCTGGCCGGCTGCTGCATCGCCGCTGTGAACGACACGGGCAGCGAAGCAAGGGTGCTTACCGCCACGGCGAACGTCGCTATGATCGCCCGAGCGGATCGACGCACGACCTGATCTCCCCCTGATATCTGTCTAACGCCCACGCTCAGCGGCCAGGGGCGAGCAACCGCGAGCCCGTGGTCCGCTGGAGCGTGAAGTTCGACGCCATTCTGCATCGCCGCTAAATTTGGCGCATCAGCGGCGCTTACCGAATGACCTCGTCCGCCCGCGCCAGGATTGACTGAGGGATCGCCAGGCCGATGGTTCTCGCGGCCTTGAGATTGATCACGAGCTCGAACTTCGTCGGCTGCTCGAACGGTAGATCGCCGGGCCTGGCGCCCTTCAGGATCTTGTCGATGAAGACCGCCGCCCGCCGGTACATCTCCATCACATCCGGGCTATAGGACATCAGCCCGCCGGCCTCGACATACAACCGGAGTCCGTACACGGCGGCAAGGCGGCTCTTGGCCGCCAGCTCTGCGATCCTGTGGGCCTGCTTGTCCAGGACTGCGGTCGGGAGGACGAGGACAGCGCCGGCGCGCGCGGCCGTGGCCGCCTTGAACGCCGAATCGATCTCACCCGTATCTTTGATCTCGAGCGAGAGTAGCTTCCATCCGCGCTCTCGAGCGGCGGATTCGGCCGCCCGCCAGGACAGTGGAGGGCCGCCGCCCCGCGGATCCCAGAGGACCGCCACGGGTGCGGCACCAGGGGCAAGCTCCTTGAGCAGCTCGAGTCGCTTTGCGGTGGTTTCCACCAGCTGGATGCTGGACCCCGTGAAGTTACCGCCAGGGCGGCCAAGGCTGTGGGCCACCCCCTGGGCGACGGGGTCGGCGGCGCCGATCATGACGACGGGGATCGTCGAGGTGGCCTGCTTGACGGCGGGCAGCGAGGGGCCTGAGGTGACGATCAGGTCCACCTTGAGACGGACCAGCTCGGCCGCAAGGCCGGGGAAGCGCTCGAGCTTGCCCTCGCCCGAGCGGACTTCGGTCACGAAATGCTCCCCATACACGTAGCCGAGCGCGCGCAATTCGCGCAGGAGCGCGGCCAAATGCGGATCACGGGGCTGGGGTCCGGTGAGTTCGGAAGCCGGCACGCGGACGCCGAGGATCCCGATCCGGTAGATGTTGCGGGCAGGCTGGGCCAGAGCAACTCGCGGCACCGCGAGGGGGCCAAGCGCGACCGTGCTGATGAAGGCGCGGCGGTCCATCAGTCGATCACTTCGTCCGTTCGCGGCGCGAACGATGCTGACCTCCGCTGGCCCAAGACAAGCCAGGTCTTCCCCTTGTGCGGCGAACGCCCGGTATCGCCCGCGGCTGAAGGCCGCGGGTGCATGCCGTTGTTCGGCGCGATGGCTCACAGCGTTCGTAGAAGTTGATCGTACTCGGCATGCGTGCCGACCCATCCGAGCCCGACTCGTGCCGCGTAGATGGGCTCGGTTGCGTGCACCTGCTTGAAACGTAGGCTCGGATGGCTCGGGATGCTTCGGAAGCGGTGGTAGGCCTCACGGGCGCGGCGTCGGACATGTTCCGGAAGCCGCGCGTACGTCCTCGCGGAAGCGCCGAGTCGTCTTGGAAATCAAAGGGCATCGGGATCGAGGGCTTCGGTGCGGCCCGCCCGATGCTCTTTCAGGGCCTCCTCCGCCAAGCGCTTGAGCGCCTCCTGGGACTCGGCGAACGCGGCTTCCCAGCGCTCGTCGGCGGTGAGTTCCCCAAGGATGGCCGCCGCGAGGTCGTCCTGCTCCCGGTCAGGGAGGCGGGACGCGGCTTCGAACGCCTTCTTTAGCGCCTTTGTCATGCTTGGGCACCAGCCTGGATGGTACCAATGTTTGTCAGCCGAATTCCACGCCCACCGTCGCATCTGCGCCGAACATTCGCGGTGAGCGGCCGCGGCGAGCGAATGCGAGCCAGCGGTCCGCTCCACTGCGTTGTTCGGCGGAGCGGCGGGGCCTATCCTGCAACGCGTCCGACGAGGAACTGGGTCACGTTGCGAAAGTGCCTTGGACCACGACCCTGCGGCCACATTACGGCTTGGACGGCCTCCTTCGCCTCTTGTCGCCGCTCCGGAGGTAGTTGTGCGGTAGTCACACCCGCCAGAACCTCCCATGCCAACTCGAAGTCAGAGAAGTCGAAACCCAGCTCCTCCGTCTCGACTCGGGCATCAATTCCCACATCCGCCAACTGCGCCAAGAACGGGGTCGGGTCTGCTAGAGCTCCGGGACCG